>VYME01000017.1_pt1 | contig 173121 bp, 147 predicted proteins | sample 5115281 | NCBI WGS metagenome assembly VYME01 (sample SAMN12291780, study PRJNA351875) | freshwater metagenome | isolation source: freshwater lake | place: USA: Michigan, Wintergreen Lake | collected 2013-08-08
ACAAGGTAGCCGTATCGGAAGGTGCGGCTGGATCACCTCCTTTTATAAAGGAACAATTTAACCATCCCTTGTTAGATGAATCGGAATGGTCACGCTATGGTGTATTTTGTAAATAAGCTAGATGGCTTTCTTTCCGAAAGCACTCCTCGGTTTTCAACCTTCGTCGTCTAGAAACAGTCCCCCGGACTGTTTCTGTGTTGTATATTGTAAATGATTGGTTGGAAACAACTAAAGACAAATGCCAGTTAACTGGTCAGAGTAAAGATAGAAGCCTCGCTGGAAACAGTGGGGCTTTTTTGTGTCCGAGAGGGTGGGGAGATAAGGAGACATCTACTTTTAGTAAGCCAAAATCTTGATCGCTTTGGCTTGACTTATTTTTTATCTCAAGTACGGTGATGGCAAGTAGAGGGAGCTAACTATGGGACTTGTCTATGCAAAATTGATTCTCTCCAATCCAGTATTGCCTCTGCAAGCAAAAATCGAATGTAATTCTTTGGTTGATTCAGGTGCTTTGCATTTACGCATACCAGAACATTTGGCAATCCAATTGAATGTGAAGACTTTGGAAAATCGTGAAGTCACACTAGCGGATGGCAAGAAACATTTAGTTCCGTATGGGGGGCCGATTCGAATTGAATTTGAAAATAGGAATGCATTTGTTGGGGCAATGATCATTGGCGACGAAGTATTGCTAGGTGCTATACCAATGGAAGATATGGATGTAGTAATTCATCCGGCCACGCGAACTCTGAGAGTGAATCCCGAAAGCCCGAATATCGCTATGGCGAAGATTAAGTAATCAGTTTACCAACCACTCAGGAAACTACTAAACCTTCACCATATAGGAAACTGCTAAGATTTTTACCACTATCCAGTCCCCGTAAATTGAATAATTCCTGCATATTAGTTATACAAAGATCATTATGAGAAGCCAGTCGGCGCGAGTGGTGATTTTATTTACAAAATAATATTTATATTTTACTTAAATCATTCTAGAACAGATAACATTTGTTTTCGTTCTTGTTTTATACGATCAATAGCTACATTTACTCTCTTTTCGAAATCAATGGGATTCGATAAAGTAAAGGCATCACTTTTAAAATCTGAGATTCCTAGTGATTTAGATGTCATTGTTGCGATAAAAATTTGGAATATTTCACCACTTTCTTTCAAAAACCACATTGAGGCTGTTCTTGAAGATTTAGCAAAATCCCCTTGAAACAGGGCCATTTGATTGAATTCGGCAGTTGATGCAATTCGGTCCACTTCATCAACCAACTCATCCACTTCTTTTTGTTTTTCCCTTTGCTTTTCTAGATTTCTATTTTCAATCGCGCACAACACTAATAAATGTTCCGAAATTGCGAGCAATGTATCAAAATAAACAATCGTTTGGTGAATTAAAAAACTTTGTTTTTGGAATGTTGATGGCTTCGGTTGCTTTTGGTGTAAACGTTCCAATGCACTTGAAGTCAATGAAATGAATTTTAACCGTGAATCTAACGAGTGATAAGAATCTTTATCTATTTTTCTTCGTAAAAGTCCACCTCTATGAATACTTGTCAGGACATTCATATCTATTTTTTTTGTATTCATTGAGGTTTCGCCTCTAAAGAATTTACTGATTGCAAAACGGACTTTTAAAATTTGTTTTCCAAGTAACGATTCCCGTTTGGAACCAAAGATGAGGTTTGGATGGTAGCTAATTTTCATAAAATTTTCTGTGTAAAAAATTTCTTTCGTTCTTCTTTGAGGAAAAGAATCCCATCTTCCAAATATTTCAGAGAATCCTTTGCAAACATTCCAGTTGATACCGTTATGATGCCACCATCTGGATTTTCCAATTTTAGATTCCGAAGCAAATTCTCGTCACCTCGAGTGATTTTACCAAGATCTTTCATCATCAAAACAAGAGACGAGACGACCATCTGCTGATATTGTCGATCTTGATAATGATAAACAGAACTTTGCATATGAAAGGCTCGATTTTGTATCGTTTTCAGTGCCGATTCAAAACTATAGGAACGAATTAGATTTTGGTAAATAGTTGGATTTGTTTGAAGCTGATTGATCCTTTTTTTCGTTTGATACTGCCTTTGTGCGAAGTCCATATAATAGAATCGAACTGCATATTGATGCCACCGAGCGCGTACCCCTTCTATATTGTATTGTAAATCTTTTGTTTGATGAAAGAATTCAGTAGTATCTAGCGAGAATTCAGATCGATTTGATTCTTTAAACTGCTCTGGATCTAAACTGAAAATTTGGTCCATATAAATTTTATTTGAGATTATTTTTTCTGTTTTAATTCCACCAAACCAAGGCAAACGAAGGGAAACATCCATGGGGATCCACCATTTTTCATTCGATCTGAGTCCCAAAACGGTTGGGATTTTGCGATTTTGAATTTTTTTTCCAAAACCTATCATAGCGGTTTTTATTGTCTGAGAATCTGTTTTGAAATCTTCAATTTTATATCCATCCAATCCAATTTGTATGCATAGATTTTCCCATAGGCCGATGAGCAAGAGGGTGAGCTCACTTAGAATCTCCATTTTAATGGAAAATGAATACAAATCTTGATAGGATGAAATTTTGTTTTTGTCCTGCAAAGGAAAACGTAGTTCGAGTTCTTTCGCAAAGGTATCTAAAAATAAACTTAGTTCCATTCCTGCGATGTATACCTTGGATTGGATAGAGGAAAGGATTTCATTGGTTCGTTCGATCGGATAGTTCGGAATCTCAAAATCAATTGTATCTTGATAGGATGTAACAGATGTTTTTTTTGCGAATAGATTTTGGCGAATGCCAGAGACCAAAAGAGCGGTGAGGGACATTCGACTCAAAAATTGAATTCTCTGCATTTTGTTTCCTTCGTTTTGCTAATTTGCGCACCAATACAACTGGAATCGCGATCAATCAAGTTTCATTTTCGGTTACAAAAGACAATCACAATTTTTCAAAAACAAGGATCGAAATCATGAAATCCGCGCTATATGCAAAAAAGATAATAACTTTATCCAACCACTTAGAATGTATGGGTGTGACGCCCAGTTCCAATTAAGCAATCAATTTCAAAACAGGTCGAAAAGGTTTCAATGAAACCATGCTTTAAGTTTGCTGTGAAGTTAGTAAAATATTTACGATCGGGATTGGAATGCTCGAAATGGAAGTTCCTTAAGATCGGATCATGTTCCAGACTTCAGAACTTTAGGGCGTTCCTACGCGAGAGGGATAGTAAGGGCGCGTTAGCGGTCGCAAAGCGACCAAAGCCCTGCATAGCCCGACCCCAAAGGGGACTCGCCCCGAAAAGGTTGTGCCGCAAGCAAAGGTACTTCTAAGGCGGAAATCGTTGAGAGGGTTAAGTCACAGAATATTTTCCGTAAGAAAATATTCTAGAATTCATTGAAGAACAGAATTATCGGAAGGTGCGGCTGGATCACCTCCTTTTATAAAGGAACAATTTAACCATCCCTTGTTAGATGAATCGGAATGGTCACGCTATGGTGTATTTTGTAAATGAAGAAGAAGATCAAGATCAACATCAAGTGATCTAAGAAAGCCTCACCTAACCAGTGCGGTTTTTTTGTTTGTGGGGGAGACTGGCGTTGGAATGGGTCTTTGATTCATTTAAACAGAATTAAGTAGATAAAGTTGATTATTTTCCATTAGTTTACTCTAAACTTTTAGATTCTAATACCTCAACAATTTCTTCAAATTTTTCTAAAATGAGTTTTTCTTTTTCAGAATCCCATTCTCCTGATTCAATTTTCGTTTTAAAGAGATCTCTTGATTTAATTGCCAATTCAAGAGCAGTCAAACCTTCGTTATTACGAATATTCGGATTTGCATTATTATTCATTAAATACAATACTACATCGGGCTTCGCATTTCGAATCGCATTACTTAGAGCAGTAAATCCTTTTTTGGTTTTAGCATTGATATCTACCTTTGCTTCAACAAGAAATTTTACGACTTCGATGTTGCCATGAAATGCTGCTAGAGTCAAAGGTGTACTTCCATCTTTAGATTTAAAATGTAAATCCGCTTTATTATTCACCAAGTACTTTACTATTTCCAAATCACCATGCAAAGAGGCTCCCATTAATGGAGTAAAATCAGTTTCATCTTTTATGTTTACATCAGCATTCGATTCAATTAAAAATTGTACAATTTTGGAATGTCCAGCTAGCGCAGCTGAGGTTAAAGGAGGATGTTGCTTTTCGTTTATAACTGCTTTAGACTGAACCAAGTATTTTACAATCGGTAGAACTCCTTGACGAGCTGCATGATATAAGGGCGTGTAACCAGAATTATCCTTTAAGTTAACGTTAGCTTTAGCTTCTATGAGTATTTTAATTATTTCGAGGTCATCGTTTAGAACAGCCATATCAAGTGGGCTCGCATCATTTTCATTTCTTTCGTTTAGATTAACTTTTGATGCAATCAACTTTTCAATCAATTCGATCTGCCTTTTGTTGATTGCATCAATCAATGGTGTGCTTTTTATATTGGAAACGCATAATAGAAATGGAAATAGAAATAAAAAATATTTGTTCATGGTTTCTACTTTTTACATTCTCATATTTCTGACAATTGACTATTATCATAAAAAATAGTTTCCTTTTGGGAATCTTTGATTAATAAAGAAAAGGATCCAGCAAATGCAGTTAGCGATTTATTTTGACCACTTAGGAAAGTCCTTATCCTTTTGATAAGATCCGGCCCACAAATCCAGAATGGTTGTTCCGTCTGCGCGACACAATGTCCATTCTGGGAAGCCGACTGACGCGAATGGCGAATCTATTTTTACCAACAAATACGGAAAAACACTTGCTTGCTCCGATTCTATCAAAAAATTATTCTTAACGTATGTTAGGAATTTTAATTCAGGCTAGTAAAAAATGAGTAGAAAAGTGAAAAAATTTGAATTCACAATTCGATCTTCCGTTTCTAGAATCATTGGGAGCTTAATTATCCTAATAGTTTACGGAAGTTGTAAGCCACTAACATTGAATAACCCTTGTGATCAAAAATCAAAAGGGTATACGGAGACCTTGTTACTTGCTTCCGTATCGGAGACTCCCGTTCCCTTCTGCGGGTTCCTATTTTCCAATTCTCTAAGACTTAGCAATTCTCCAAAACTCTGGGAAGCCCAAGCCTACTTCAAAGCATCCAATGCCGATGCAGGTGATTTTTTTGGAACTTCTGTTGCGATCTCCGGAGATACGATCGTCGTAGGAGCCGCTGGAGAGGCGAGTAATCAGACGACAATTACGAATGGAAGCACTGCAAGTTCAGACAACTCAGCAAGTTTTGCAGGAGCGGTGTATGTCTTCCAAAGGTCGGGTTCCACTTGGGTGCAAGAAGCATACCTTAAGGCACCTAACTCAGAATTAGATGATCGATTTGGAGTCTCCGTTGGTATCTCAGGAGATACGATTGTTGTGGGAGCTATTTTTGAAGATAGCAATCAGATTACAATTACGAACGGACCTAACGCGAGTATCAACAATACTTTGTCAAATTCGGGTGCAGCTTACGTTTTCCAAAGGTCCGGATCCTCTTGGACACAACAAGCTTACCTCAAACCAACCAATACGGGCGTAGACGATCAGTTTGGAATTTCTGTTGCCATATCAGGAGATACGATTGCAGTCGGAGCTTTTCTTGAGGATAGCAACCAAACATCCATTACAAATGGTTCGTCTGCCAGTCTAGATAATTCAGCTCTCAATGCTGGCGCGGTCTATGTTTTTCAAAGGACCGGCACAGCCTGGGTGGAACAGGCCTATCTTAAAGCATCCAATGCGGAAACAGAGGATCGATTTGGAATATCTGTTGCCATATCAGGAGATACGATTGTAGCTGGTGCAAATTTAGAGGATAGCAATCAGACAACAATTACGAACGGAGGCGTCGCAAGTAGCAATAACTCAGCATCCATTTCTGGTGCAGCCTATGTCTTCCAAAGGACAGGTTCCACTTGGGCTGAACAAGCCTACTTAAAAGCACCCAACGGAGAAGCAAATGATCAATTCGGTGAGGATGTAGCCATCGATGGAGACAGGATTGTAGTGGGAGCCTTTTCCGAATCGAGCAATCAGATCATAATCACCAACGGAACAACAGCCAGTGGAGACAACTCTGCAAATTTAGCAGGTGCCGCATATGTGTTCCAAAGGACGGGTTCTACCTGGACCCACCAAGCCTACCTTAAAGCACCCAACACAGGAGCGGACGATCGTTTCGGTACTGCAGTTGCGATCCAAGGAAATACAATCTTGGTAAGTTCCATTTTTGAGGACAACAACCAAACAACGGTCACAAATGGAACGATGCCAAGCGACGACAATGCTCTATCCAATTCAGGCGTCGTTTATGTCTTCCAAAGGACTGAGTCTTCTTGGGAATTTAGAGCCTACTTCAAAGCATCCAATGCCGATGCAGGTGATCAGTTTGGCAATTCGCTTTCCTTTTCCGGAGATACAGCCGTAGTTGGGTCAAACAGAGAAAGCAGTAATCAAAAAACGATTACCAATGGAACGACAGCAAGTTCGGACAACTCGGCAAGTCTTTCTGGTGCCGCCTATGTATTTTTTAGGAAGTGAATCGATGGAAAGGCTCAAACACTTTCTCTTTAAAAGAGAAATTACCGTTGTTCTGATAACGACAACATTTCTTTCCCTAGGGTATTTTTTATTTTTGAGGGAAACAGGCGATTCATCAAATCGTATGGCTGGGAAGGAATCTCTCGACAATCAGGGATTAAGCGGATACCAGAAACGAGAAGTGAACAATACCATTAAAAAACACAGGCAGAAAATTCAGGATTGTTACAATCAATTCTTGGTTTCAAAGCCTAAGATAAGTGACGGTAAGATTCACTTGGACTGGCAGATCCAACCCGGAGGAAATGTAGAATCTCCCGAAGTCATAACAAGTGATTTTCAATCCAAAATTTTCGAGGACTGTCTCAAGAGAGAAATCTCGGAATGGAAATTTCCACCTCCTCCCACTCTAAATAGAAATACCTACGCGGAATTTACCTTTGTGTTTCGGAAGCAAGAAAATCTTCCGACTGATTCTGGTTTTGCTCCGCAAATCATTAACACTCCTAAAGGAAAATAGAGTTAGGTAAGCCTATAAAAAACCATTCTGCCAGTAGAGCGATCGTAAACACAATAAACAATTGCAGGATGAGATCCACGTAAAATTTACCACTTAGGAATAAGATACGGGTTTTTCTAAGATCGCGTCCCCGAATCCAGAATGGTTGTTCCGTCTACGCAACACAATGCCAATTTTAGGAAGTGATCCCGCTTAAAGTCGACTATATATTAGATAGAGATGACCAAATCCATGTTGATAGACGAATCTACTGTGTTAATTGAGGCATTGAATAGATTGCATAAGGCATGTATCAAATTTTCAATTGATGATTTTGGCACAGTAAACTCAAACCAATGATATCTGAAGAAATTTCGAATTGGATTCTTAAAGATAGATCAATCATTTATTAGAAGAATGATCGAGAATTTCCAAGACGAAGCGATTGTTTAGGAAGTGATCCAAATGGCAGCTGCAATGAATATTATAACGGTAGCAGAAGGTATCGAAGACGAAATGACTCGAAATAAATTAAAGGAATTGAACTTTAATTTTGCACCGGGATTACTTCCGCGATTGTTCCGAAGTGGTATATAACTCTAATTTTTTGTCTGTCCCGAAACTAAACACATTTTGAGTTTTCCTTTGCCTTTTGTATCAATTTCTCCTCGATATTCGCATTGGAATAAATCTTTCACCAATTCATAAGTGGATTCTGTAATATTGATTTTACCGACGATCCCGTTGCTTTCTGCACGACTGGCCGTATTGACTGCATCGCCCCAAATATCGTAAGCGAATTTTTTTTTGCCTACAACTCCCGCTACGACTTCTCCTGTATTGATGCCTAATCTACATTCAAAATATCTCTCACCTCGACTGATACATGTTTGTTTGTAATTTTCCATGTAAGCTTGAATTTCCAAACTTGCAGACACTACATCAACTGGATTCGTGTCATTTTCTATCGGTAAACCTCCGACACACATATAAGCATCCCCGATCGTCTTGATTTTTTCTAAGTGGTGTATTTCAATAATTTCGTCAAATGCTGAAAAACAATGATTGAGCTGTTCAATCACTTCTTCTGGATTCATGCTCGCACAACGCTCCGTAAAGCCTTTAAAATCAGTAAATAAGATAGTAACTTTTTTGTAATGACGAGCCTTGGCTTTGCCAGTATTCTTAAGCTCATCGGCCACTTCATCTGGCATAATATTTCGCAAGAGTTTATCTGATTGGATTTTTTGTTCTGCTAGTTGAGCGTTATTGAGTTCCAAAAGATGGTGCTGCTGGGTTGTTAATTGACGAAAATAGATTAAAGTTTAAAAAAACACCCCAGATACTACCCCAATGTTCATTAAAAAAAATAAGTTTATAATGGGTTCGCTCAAAGTGACTTCGTGGGGAAAGTTATCTTTAAAAATAACAGAGAAAATAGCCTGTAATAAAAACAGACCAAACCATACAATACAATACCCGCATTCCTTCCCTTGAAGAATAGAGCTCCAAGCGGAGCAATTAATGACCACAAGATCACTGCACCTGAGTTGATAAATCCTCCCATTACAACTTGCAATAAGAATGGAACGAGCCAGATAAAAAAGATATAAATGTATAAAGCTACATCAAAGTTTTTGCTAAAATACAAATAGATGGTGGTTAACAGAAGCAAAAAGAAATAAGCCAGTGGAAATTTATACGCCAATGTCAAATTTAGACTATAGTACATAATCACCCAAGTGATACAACCCATAGCTTTGAAAAGTACGATCAGGATTAAAACAGATTTGTTGATTCGTTCGGCGGCTGAATCACTTGTTTTGTTGGCCAAGCTAGTAAGTCTATATACAATGTTCATAAGAGTGTAGTGTCAATCAGTCTCAAAAATCAAAAATTAACGACGGAATTAATATTCCAAGCCATTTTATTCACTACGAGTCTCAAAATGCAGAAGAGATACCCGATCTACGCAACACCATGGCAATTATAGGAAGTGATCCCGCTTAAAGGCGAATGTATTGTAAAAAAAAAGAATTCACTTAACCTCAATGCCTTCCTCCCTGATCAGAAAGACATTCAATTTATTTTTCTTTACATTCACATCTTGTTCGATTACGACAATTTTATCCGAGTAGACTAAATCCATTTTTATATGCTGCAAATCGCAACCAATATAGATTCCTTTTTTGCACTGATTGGAGGTGAGATTTTCGAGTGTCTTACAATTAGGATTTAAATAAAAATATTTGTTGTGAGTTACCGTTCCTTCTTTATCCAAATCTATCACCGTGTAAACACTATAGATCTTATCATCTGGTAATCTTGAATAAAGATTATACTCTTTGATCTTTCCTAATGTTTGATTCTTAACTTGCCATTTGAACTGACAAACATCAGGATTAAGTTGAGGATGATAATATTCATAATCTCTAAAATATGTTATCGATTCACAACTAAAGAATAAAAATATAGTAAGAATAAAAACGATTGTGAAAGGAATACTTTTCATTATTTGCACAATTGATCCATGAGTCTTTCCGGAGTTCTGATCACTTTCATTTCATTTGCATGAGTCAATAAGTTCACCTCTAGGATTACCGTCTCGTTTTCTTTTAGATGTAAGGGAATCATTCTTTGAAAAGGGTAGATAACCCCCTGATATCCATCGGGGGGTATTTCGCTTAAGTATAAATCGAGAATTCTCTCTCCGATAGGGAAAGGGAAAATATGATTACATCCAGGAACTAAATATCCACCTTTAAATACTTTTGGTGTATTTTTTAGGTGCCTACTATTAAAAATTACTTCCTGTCTTTGAAATGGGATAGGCATTAAACGAACTTTTGCATTCTCGTTTATTTCATCATCATATTCAGAAAAATATAATACTCCAGAGGCGCTAACCACTTTTTCTACTTTCATGCGTTCAGCATCACTCTCTATTATATGGATCACCAAAAAGGAATTTTTAACTTGTTCGAGTGAGATATGTTTTCGGTAGTTTAAATTGATTCTATTTTCATTCAAATTTCCGATACAACATACCATTTCTGAGGTTAACAAAATGATGCAATAGTTCCGAACGGAATAGTGCAAGCGTCTGATTAGTTTATAGTTCATAATTAGTTTTTCTCTTGCTTCAATAAGTTAAATAATCAAAGCTATTTGTCTTTTCATTGATTTCATGATAGGTGGAATAGGAAATATTTAAGACCTGAGTCATCAGATTGATAAAAAAATTAATGGCGAGATCCGTACCAGCGAATGGATTGTTTTTTGAAGTAGCCACAGTCTTTACATGTGAAAATGCAAATAGACTTGCTTTGATAAAGCCAATACTGACATCCTTAGTAAATAACCATCTGGAGCCATCTTTCAATCCAAATAAAAATTTGGTCTGATTTAAATATGTTTCTCCTAGAGCTTCTTTTCCTGGCGTTTTTAATAATAAATTTCCTTTGTCAACCAGGAATTATTCATAATGATACATACCAACCACCGCATCCCCTGTTGCGACGGATAAACAAAGTTAGGCGGATTACCATTGACATACATATATCAATTCATTCCAAATGCTTCATTTCCAGAGGCTACGGAATCAGGCTGTAGAAAACGTCCGAGTTGGGGATCGAAAAATTTCACCCTTAGGATGATTGGTTTAACTAAGGCGAAACTTTATTAGACTAACTCATGTATAAGATTTATACCTAACAATGGTATCATCGATCTTTCTTTTGTCTTTGGATTTCATCTGGTTTCGGTTTTTGAATACTTTTTCCAGGCCCATTTGATTTTACTTCTTCTAAAGAACGATCAACTAACGTGCGAAGATTGCTTTCCGATCTGAATTCTTTTAAAAAACCTTCCACTTTCGTTTGATTGCGACAGTAAAAACCGTAAGCATAAGATCTGACTGCGAAATTTCGAAGTGATTTGGGTGCCGCATCATCACCGATTTTCTGCTGTAAAAAAGTTTCGATATCTTCCGTTGCATAAAACTGTATCAAAAGAATCGCACGTTCTTTCGCATAGATTCTAACTCCAGATTCACTAGAAATTGATTTCAAATATGGAGCTGGATCTGATGTGACCTGTCTGCAGTATAATGCTTTTTATTGCATCTGATTAGGTGGAAATCACCAAAACCTAGGACTAATACCTAGTTAGTAGGTTAGGTGACAACAGCCGAACAAAATTTAAAAAAAGAGTAATTTTTAATTTTCGAAAAACTAAACCTAACTTGTTTAAATATGCAAATCGGAATGGTAACGCTGTTCAGGAATTAACGTCCGTAATCCTTGCACGTCGCAAAACGCTGAGCCGCAAATATGCGACCAAAAAAAAAGGAAAACTTTCGTTTCCCTTTTTGTATCTAGTTTAACAGCTATGACAAATCAACCAAATCTCTGGGTTGATTTAATTCAACTCGTAACCTCGTTTGAAGCTAAAGAATCAACTGTTCAATAAAAAATTAGTCTGCAAATTCCAATAGTAAATATTGTGCTAGACGGTCGCCACCTGCTTTGGCCACATCTTTCGTTGTTCCAGCGAGTACTGTCCCTCCAGAAGAAAGTTCTTCCAGTGTAAACTCACCTAAGCTAGATAATGATTTGATATCTAAAATTTTCCCATTTCCTTCAATTTTAGCTCTGCCAGCGAACGCACCAGCCAATGCTCTTTTTGAGTCTGTCACTTCGTTGATATGTGTGAAAACGATTTCAACTTTAAATTTACATGCAGGCGTACATTTTTCTTGAGCAGTAAAAAACTTATGTTTTGTTGCTGATTTCAATTTGCTCATTAATGCATTTTCGAAGAGATTCAATGCCATGTTTGACTCGTCAGATCCTACAATCGCACTTTTGTCTAAAAAAATCTGAATGGATTCTGAAGTTGTGCTTTTCGGAGCATACGCCTTCACTTGTGTCACTTTTCCTGATGCGGAACAATTAACTACTGTCAGCGCGACAGCAATAACGAGAATCATAAATTTTTTATTCATTTTGAAGTTTTTTCCTTTGGGTCATTTCTTGACCTAACTTCAAAAAAGGAATATAAATAAATTTCGTTCAATCACAAAAAAAGAAAAATATTAAAAAATAAATAAAGTCCGCGCTAAAATCGGCCAATTTCATATTACATCGAAAATCGGCGAATAGCGATTTTTAAAATAGATCGAATGAATCGGTATGATCTTTTTTGCATCAAGAACGGGAATGGTTAGGAAGCCTTTTTGAAGAATACAAACTAGCGAAAACAAAGTTAGTTGAAAAGTCTCGTGCAAAACGGATTGAAAAAAAATCAGGAGCGGTTGCGATTCTTTATATTACCTTGACCTTTGTTGCCTAAAAAGTAAAGGAATTGAATGGATTCAAAGTTCACATAACGACAAGTACTTTATAAAAAATTCAAATCAACAATAAAGATGTGTTATCTAAGAATCAAGCGATATATAGGCTTGAATACAGGGAAATCTCTTTTACTACCTTGGGTAGATTCTTCAAACTTAGCTGTAAACGCATAGAACTTTGGTAAGGTTTTTCCAAAATCGAGTCCCCAAATCCAGAAGGGAAGCCCCTTAATCGCAACACAAATGCCCATGATAGGATGCCGACTGGCGCGAGTGGCGACTGTATTTTAAAACTTACCAAAGTTAGCTGGGAGTAGAGTCGGAGGAGGTGGTGCCTACGGAGAAATTGACTTAAGTGGATTGTTGTCGATTCCAAAAGAAAGTAATTACATCCCAAGAGGGAAAATGGACATCAAACCCGGCCATCATTCGTCTGTTACTTGGAAAACTAAAAAAAGCAGGCATTATCAATGCACGTAGAGGAGTCAAAGGTTCTTCTTTGTCGAAACCTGCTCGAGAGATCAACCTACTCGATATTTATAAAGCAACTGAAAAAGAAGAAAACTTGTTTCTTTTACATGAATACCCCAATCCAAATTGCCCTATTGGAAAAAATATTCAAATCGCACTATCAGGAATTTTAGACCAAGCGCAGAAAGCTATGGAAGAAAAACTTTCAAAATACAATTTATCCGATGTTAGTTCGGAGATACGCCAACGGACATTATCCAAAAAACGGAAACTTTTAAAAAAAGGAACGTAAAAGCTAAATTTTTTTTATATAAGATGTAATAATGTAAGTAACAAATAATCAAGATAGGAGATAAAAAATGAAAATTACATTAATTGGAGCAACAGGTTTTATTGGAAGTAAAACTTTAAATGAAACTTTGGACAAAGGTTATCAAGTGACATCTGTTTTGCGAGATATTTCCAAATTAAAAGTGGAACATCCAAACTTAAAGAAAATCCAAGGAGATATTTTTGATACCGAAGGATTGTCAAAAATCATTTCCGGTTCTGATGCTGTTTTGGATTCTTATAACCCTGGATGGACAGACCCCAATATCCGAGAAAACATGATCAATGGATCTTTATCCATTCTAGGAGCCACAAAAAAAGCAGGTGTCAAACGAATCATTGTGATGGGTGGAGCTGGATCATTGGAAGCTCAACCTGGAGTGCAACTGATTGACACACCAGAGTTTCCAAAAGAATATTTTGCGGGTGCCGATGGAGATGGAGCAAGGCAGGTACTAAACCACTTAAGATCCGAAAACGAATTGGAATGGACCTTCCTTTCTCCTTCTGCTGTTATAGAACCAGAGGGAACAAAAACAGGTAAGTATCGTTTTTCAAAAGAATCTCTTCTTGTTGATACCGATGGACATAGTCATATCTCACTCGCTGACTTGGTAAAAGCCTTTGTAGATGAACTCGAAGAAAGAAAATATGTAAAACAAAGATTTACTGTTGGTTATTAGTTAAATTGATAAAAAGTACATTGTGTAAACTTATAACATTCGGGTAACACAATGTATTTACTAAATTTCTAGGTTACATTTAAACACATAGGAACTTAGTAAGAGTTTTTATTACAACCCATTCTAATATCCAGAATCGATTCCAGATATTCGTGACAGAATGCCCATTATAGGAAGTGGACTTGCGCGAGTGGCGATTATATTTACTTAGCTCGGGTGAATAAAAAGATTGTTAAATCGATGATATTATGCCGTTGTTAGAGTATATGAACGGTGCGCATAGAATTTATACATTGAGTATCATTTTCTTATTCATTTGTATTTTCAATTGTAAACAGACAAAATTCCAAAATCCCTGCGATCCAGCGAGCGAATCGTTTCTCCTGCGACTTCTCTTTCAATATTTTACGAAGGATTCTACTCCCCAATGCGGAATCTCTGTATTCCCAAGAATTTCAAATGTCGAATCTCCGTATCCCGGGAAAAATCGTTGGTTAGATTACATTAAAAATGATGGAATTGATATACTATCAGCTTCCAATACGGAATGTGATGGCCAGGAGACAGGAGGGTATAGCAACTGTTTGCATGTGGGTGAGATAAGGAGAGTTAAACTATACGGAGGAGTCTTCTTCGGCGACCCTTGCGACCAACTAAGGGCAGAAGATAGCGAAAACACTTTTAACTTCGCATGTATAACAGACAAAAATGGTACTTCCTTAACCACGACTTCAATAAAAGAAGGAAAACGGTTAGGCAATTTAATTGATCATTCAAGTAATCCTCCGCGGTTTAAGCCGTTAAAAGTTTTTGTGTTCCAGGACAACGTCTTAGTTGGTACTACGGAGGAGTCAGTATGGTGGACCAATAAAATATCAAATTTGCCAATAGCAGGAGGCTCGCTTAATGAACAGTATACTATTTATAGTGCTCCAAACTCCACAAACATTTCTTCTCAAATTCTCATCAGCGCAAATAAAGTCTCGATTGTTAGTAAAAGCGATATTGAAATAAACGTCGCCGGTGGAATTCTCGTTAATGGTAAATTTTCCTACCTTGAAGGTGCATTCTTTGGTAGTCCAGCAACAGAATTACTCACTGTAAATTCTTCTGCATCATTTTTCTTTTTTAGAGATTCGATTTTAAATCTGTCTTCCAACTTTACTATTTTTGATTTATCTGCCTCTAATGCGCGAATTCAGGGAATTTATCTTCAAGGAAGTACCTCTGCATCAACAGCTTTTCGAACGGTAGCTTCCACTAAAAGTATCAATAACAATTTCATTTCAGATATAGTAATCGGAAACTCAGATTCATACCGAGTTTATATCGAAGCGTCAAATTCATCGAATAAACAGACGAATCATTTTTATTCTAACTTTTTGATACATGGAGGTACAGATGAACCTTTATTCATTAGCCAGACAACAAACGGATTACTTGAGGGAAATAGCTTTCGGGAGTTAACAATAGTTAATTCTAGTGGCACTGGACATGCGATTAGTCTACAGAATACCAATACTATACAAAACCATAGTGTACAAAATTTTCTTTCATTTAATGGAGGTGGAATTGATTTAAGTTTAAGTTCAGGGGCACAAACAAATGCAAGTATTTTCTTTAACAATTTAGCTTTCGATAATTCAACTTCAAATCCGATTTCTATTAGCTTAATTGCAGGAACTTCCTTTTTGGGAAAACTGATATTACGTGATTTGAGCACGTGTTCAACGACTGGTTTGAATCCAGGAATCTCAAATGCCACTTGTTTGCCGCAGAACAGTTCGAATTTTGTGCTCAGTCGATTTCCTAGTCTATCGACTTCATTTGTTGGATCAGTTTTCCAAGATGATACTAAAAATTCCGCTGATCTAAATGGATTCGTTAGCCCCGTACCGACCAACAATCCACTTGCTGTGGGTAGATTTGAGAATACATACAGAGACTGGGGAGTAAACAATGGCGGTGTATTCAATGCAAGCAATCGTAGTGCCTGTGGTGGAGCATGTCGAATAGAAGACTGGTCTTTGAAAGCAACGGATAATTACTTACGGAATGTAAATTCTTGTCCAAACGGAAATGAAACGATAACACAGATATTTTATGGTAGTGGTTCTTCAGACGCAGATTGTTCCAATTTTATGCGAGGTGCAAAGGCGACGAGTGACAATAAGTGCCAATCGGTACACCTAAAAAACGCGCGTGAACTCATGTTTGATGGAAAAGGAAACGATAATGGGTATTGTGAGAGCAACGAAGATTGCCTCTATACACCGAACATTGGCGCTTACCAAGGACATGGAAAAATAGTACGAGCAATGCTCGGTAAACCAAAAATTTGTTCCGATATTGAACAAGGCGGTATCATAGAAAAGGTTCGTGTGTTTCAATACGAATTCAATGGATATTAGTTTAATCGTATAAAAAACTGGAAAGGTAATTACAAAATCTCGGTCCCGTCTCACAAACCTCAGGTGCAACTATACTAACTGAATCTCGATTCAATAAAAAATCTCTCGCGCCAAAGGAAGCCGACTGGCGCGAGTGGCGACTATATTTTACATGATCTAGAACTCGCTATGAGCAAATAGGAAAAGCCGAATTCAATCAATTCTTCGATCACTAACAACTCCAATCGTAATTGATTTTTCTTATCACAAAGAATTTATTCTACGGGGAATTGAATCATCAGTGAACATTCGAATAACGTGAGCTTCATGGTGACATCTGAACATGAGTCTACGCTTCCTTATTTAGATTTGGATTAGATTATTACATGATGAAATCTGCAACTTTCCATAAAGTAATTTGTGTCTCTGGTAATGCGCATCGAGCTTATCAGAAGGCAAAGGAATTTCTTAAGTCGCTAAAAGAGTATCTGATCATTGGAAACAGCCATGACTGTAAAAACGAGTGGATAAAGATTTTTTTAAAACTTCAAAAATTTAAAATCGATATTCCCACTGAACTTGGATATTGGGAATTCTTGAAACAGAATCGGTATGAGCAATGGAAGATTGCGAAAAGGTCCTTGGCATCAGTTCTGGAATGACTTTTATAGAAATCGATTGTTTCTCGGTTGGGTAAAACAGATACGCATCCAAAAGGTTTGCTACATAAAAAGCTAAGAACACGGAAGAAACAGAATTTACTAAATTAGCTGCACTTAACATAGATGTCCTATCTTCTGAAATGTTTCTTGACTCAAGAAGATTGTAAACATTTTGATTGGACGAATTCAAAATTCCTAAACTGCTAAAAATAAATGTATTATTTGCAAATTCCATACTGGTTTTTTCGTAGGTTTTTCTTTTAAATGCTGCGTCTTCATACAATGCTGCTGAAGCTATTGTAAGTGCAGCCAAACTCCCAAACCAGTAATAAGAAGCTCTTCTTCTTCCTTCTTTGTATTGACCTAATCCTGGAAGAATTGCAGAATACAATAGAATTGCAGTTCTAGAAGGAATGATTTCTACATCAGGTTTCTCTATAATTATAGGTGTTACATCCGAATTTTTTTCAAGATTTGTCTTTGCATTTTTTAACTTTTCTTTTAAAAGTTCTTCCTCTACTTCTTTTTTTGATTTGTAGGTAATTTTTCGAATCAAGTAAGATGGGATACTTTTTTTTGTTCCATCTTCTTCTTGAAGAACGACGTCTTTCAGATTTTGATCTAAAACTTTTCCAGAAAGGATTTGTCCATTTTTCAGAATAATTGTTTCTGAAAATGCTGGACTTAAAACCAAAAAACAAACTAACAAAGTAGAATATAGAACATAAGATTTGTATTTTGATTGCATAAAGTAATTCATTCTACTGATAAGGGACGGTCATGACGAGATCTGTTCCACTGAAAGCGACGGCAACAAATAATCCATTTCCATAAACGACCCCAAGCCATTGATTGCCGTCATTGGAAGAAGTTGTTCCAGTCCAGTTAATTCCATCCGTAGAAGTCATAACACGATTGGTTCCACCATCTGCCACTGCAACAAATAGCCCATTTCCATAGGTGACAGCACGCCAAGTATTTGAATCAGGGGAAGCGACTCTTCCAGTCCAATTACTACCATCAGTAGACGTCATCACTCGATTGGTTCCAGTATTTGCCACTGCAACAAAGAGTCCATTTCCATAGATAACACTCAGCCAATTATTTGTGTTAGGAGCAGCGTTTCTCGGTGACCAGTTAATTCCATCAGGAGATATCATCACACGAGGGCTTCCAGTGTTTGAGACTGCAACAAAGAGTCCATTTGCATACGTGACCCCAAACCAAGCATTTGTATTAGGGTTACCAATTCTTCCTGTCCAAGTAATACCGTCGGGAGATGTCATCACGCGACTGGCTCCACTGGTTGCCACTGCAACAAATAGACCGTTTCCGAAGGCGACTCTATTCCATAGGCATGTGTCATCGGAAGAAGGTGTACCGTTCCACGTAATACCATCAGTAGATGTCATCACTCGATTGCTTACTCCACTATTTGCCACTGCAACAAAGAGTCCATTTCCAAAGGTGACACTAGTCCATGAGTTTGCAGGAGGAGTTCTTGCTGTCCAAGTAATACCGTCAGGAGATGTCATTGCTGCACTATTTCCCACAGCAACATATAATCCGTTTCCATAGGTGACACCAGTCCATGGGTTTACGGGCGTCGCTCTTGCAGTCCAACTGCCTAAAGATGCATTCAGTTGAATCGAAATCGTCGCAGTTCCAGTTCCGAGTGCATTGCTTGCGGTGATGGTATAAGTAGTTGCTACTTGTGCTACTGTTGGTGTTCCTGATATGGCACAAGTGGTAGGATTGATGGTAAGTCCTGTGGGAAGTGCTGGTGAGGATGTGCAAGAATTTGGGTTTCCTGTTACAGTTGGTGTAAGAGTGGTGATGGCGGCATTTGTAGGAAATATATAAGGACTTCCAGAATAGGAAATGGTTGGTGGAGAATTACTACTAGAACCTACAATCAGATTGATCAAACCATTTTGGATCGGATTACAATTTGGATCCATTTGAGAACAGCTTGTGTCCATGATCTTGCAATTGGAAAAGAAAAAAGAAATGCCCACTGCAAAAAGGGAAATTGCTATTTGAAAAATTTTGCTAGGATTGGTTCTCATAAAGAAATTAAACAATTTAAAAGACACAGTATCTACCTTTCTAAAACATAAGAACTTTAGTCTATTCAATTTTTCAAAAGTATGATTTAGCAATACTTTGGTTTTCTTTAAAATTTATTTTCTTTCCTGTATGCCTCTAAAAGGAGATTTAGGATCAACATAGATACGAATGCATTTGGCTCCCATTCTCTGCTTCTCTATGAAGATCATTACTTGTAGAAAGAAATTATTGTAAATGTTAAGATGTAGATAAAGTTTATTAACTATTTCTGATTGTTTCGGTTTGTTCAATCTCAAATAGCACGTATTACGTCTTACAACGCTATAGTTTTTCTGCTCGATGTGTAGATTATCATTTTTTTTTTATAAGATATGCCCCTTGTGAATTGAATTTCTTTTTGTTCAGCGAATGGAAGAATTGTTTGTTCGATAAATTTACCACTTAGGCATTGGTAGGGGTTTTTCCAAGATCTGGTCCCTAAATCCAAATGATTGTTCCGATCTTCGTGACACATTGTCCATGATAGGAAGCCGACTGGCGCGAGTGGCGACTGTATTTTAATCAAGAAGCGAAGTGTCTCATCCTTTTCGGTATCCTGGGCTCCGAGAGTTAAATGACCTAAGTAGAAAGTTTTTGCTCTTTCGATTTCGAAGATTTCCACTGATAAATCGTTAACCTTTATCGCTTTTGGCTTCTGAGCAAAATATTTTTCATGATTAATAAAGGGATTTCTGCATTGCCTTTTGTAAATAAAATTTCAACCCAATGTATTCCGAAGTCTTTCCCATTTAACGAATCTATGGCTATTTTTGACAGTTAGTTGCTAGAGCGAGGATGCTTCTTCGTTTATCTATGTGTTAAACTAACTGATCCGGGCAAGGATCTAGAATTGCTTTGAAGAAAATGCTATTATTTTTGGTTATACGACCAAATCTCAGTTGGCCTCTTGATTTAATGCTCGCAGCACGTTTCTCCTGCGTATCTCACAGATTGATCTTCTTGATCCTCTCTAGGAGCTCTTCGATTAGGAGGAAACATGGACTTAGCAGAATAAGGTATTAGATGAATCAAAAAATATATTGTTAAGTTATGCAAAGTATGCTTCTTATAAATCAAGTGAAAAAGAATTGACATGACCGATCTACATTGATCGAATTATCGGCATGAAAATTAGAAACGAAAAAACTGTTAACAGCTGGAATACTTACGTTATTTGTAGCAATGATTTTTTCACTTCCTTTTTGCCGATTCCAGCTGAGCAAATGGAAGTTGCTAAGACGGCTGCACGATGGAAACTACAAAGGTACCAATGCCCGTTGGACTAGCACGCTCATACGCGCAAATTTTTCTCGGCGCTAACTAATTTGCGTCACTCTTCCTCACGGTTTGCGCTGCGATGCTTCTGGTGTTGTCAGGTCCTGGGTCGTTAACGCATCAGAGCAAGTCATTCTTGGTAATCTGTGTAGCTGGAATGGCATCATTTTCCTTTATTATTTTTTTCTGCTTCTTCCCAGTACCAGGATTGCTGGCTTTAGTTGCTGCCTCTGGACTCAAATTTGGCCGGGGGATATAAAACAGACCCTTCGGCACTAAGATGATTGAATCGCAATGAACGTTCCATCCACAAAACGCACGCTAATTTTTAATTCCAGGTTGTTTAAGATAGATTTGACTTAAAAGAAAGGTTGGGAAAAATTCCTTCTGGAGTATTAGCTTGGAATTATTCTTTCTTTTCATATTATTTCTTTTCATTATTTATCTCTTAAGTCAAACTCGAGGTTTAAAGAGTGAGATTGATTTCCTAGAATCTCGAATTAGAATCTTAGAATCGGATATCAAAAAAGAAAAGAATCCCGAGGTAAAAACAAATTCAAATCTCGAACTCGCAATCAAAGAAATACCAATTACCAAGACGGAGGAAGCTAAACCTGTTCAGTTAAGGGAAGTTACTCCTGAGAAAACTGTAGCAAAGATAGAATCGAAATCGCTGCCGGTGATTGAAAAAACAAAAGAAACTGTTGTAAAGTATGGACCGAGAGAACCTACTGTACTACTTAAATTTTGGAAAAAAATTGAAAAACCTATTTTGGAAAATTGGACTGGCATCCTAGGTGCAGTCATACTTGTTGCGGGCATTAGTTTTCTCGGAATTTATGCGCTTTTTATCATTACCCCACTTTTCCGTTGCCTTCTTGTTTTAGTATTCGCCTCACTATTGTTCGGCTTGTCAATTTGGCTCGGAAAGAAAACTGAGTTTCGAACGCTTTCTCTTGCTCTGAGAAGCAGTGCCGCAGCGGTCTTTCTTTTTGTTTCTTTAGGAAGCACATACATTGAAGCTCTAACGTGGTTAGAAAACTCTTATGTTGGTTTAATTGTTTTAGCATTTGGAATTCTCGTCAATCTGTGGGCTGGATATCGAACTAAAAATGAATCTTTCGCATCCTTACATACAATATTGGGTTTAGTTTCGATCTCCATTCCTCAATCTTCTCAGCTAACTTTAGGAGTCACTTCGATTATATGTTTATCCGGTGTAATATGGAACTATTTAGAAAGAAGAGAATTGCATTTACTTATTGTTAGTACAGGTTTTTTTATTTCCCATATGTTGTGGAATCATCATTTTTATTCTGGCTTCAAACCTGTTGGTATAGATGTTGCTTTTCCGATTATTTCTATTCTACCAGTATTCTGCGGAGCTCTTCTTGTTCATTATCGTGAAACTCTTTACGGAAAGAAAGAATTCGAAATATTTCCATTAATAAGTCATCTTCTGAACTGGTCTTATTTGGCGATAAGTTTGGTTCAGTATTCTCAGAATTCGAAATATATTACAATCGTTATCCTTTTGGCAGCGGGAGCAGTTTGGTATCTTTCCAGGAACGCGAAGAGAAAAAAAATCTATTGGCTCTTTTTAACTGATCGATTGGTTTCTCAGTCAATGATCATGTTCGCGATTTTTTCTCTCCATCTTTGGAATTTAGGAAGTCTTTCGATGTTGTCGATTTTGGCCTTGGAAATTCTCATTTTTTCTTGGGTTTGTTTTCAGGAAGATACCCGATTTTTGGAAAGAGTTTCTTTATCCTTAACTACTTTCGTTTTTGGAATCTTGATTTTCATCTCATATAAAGAGTTTTTCCAATCGCCTAATCAAGGATCGGCAGTCCCTGAGTTTCTTACCTCGCAAATAGGCTTTGGATTATTAAATCTTATGTTGGTCGGCTTTATTGGGGCACTTGAGAGGAAGTTTCAATTCGCAAAAACAGAATTATCCCTAAATTCTGCTATTATGACTATCTTAGGTTTGTTAGCGGGACTCGGCTTCTATTCTCTCTATCTCTCCTTTCATAAGGAAACTTTTGGAATTTGGATTCCAGCATTGTTGTTATCCGCCATTCTTATTTTTAGAGAAAAACTGCTATCGAGAAAACTACTCTATTCAATCTGGATTCTTACTCTATTTGTAACGGTAACCGTTTGGAAGTATATTGCTTTTAGTTCTGATGAGAATGCAGAAAAAATTTTGACGCTTTCACTTCCCTGGTTACTTCCATTTTTGGTGTATCTAAAGAATTGTAATATTGGAATTCTCAATTCAAAAGTTTATTGGCCGGGAATTTTTGGCTTCACCGCACACTTTGTAATCACTTTTTATTATTATCTTAATCTAAAAAGTCCGCTTCTTTTCGGACCGTTTGTGATTCTACTTTCTTTAACTTATCTTGAGTTTGGAAAGTGGTCGCACAGACTGGAAAGGAAAAAGACAACTGAAGGTCAGAAGCTTTACCAATCTTTCTATATTCTAGCATTCATATTAGTCGGGATATTTTTAATCCGACATATAACAGTAGAATTTCAATCTCAGACTCTGCTTTTCGGGATTTCTGCCCGTGTCTGGATTGAAATGCTCGCTTCTTGTTTATTTCTATACTGGGTTTTATTTCCTGAGGATGAGTTTATATCCATTAGGTGGCTCACTTCCGCACAACCTCTTTTTTGGGAATTGTTGATTCTAATTTCTGTCAACGCAGTTTATCTCGAATTACCACAATCGTTAATTTCTTTTGCGATTTCGCTAACAACGGTTCTTCTTTTTTTCTTATCGAGAATCAAGTTGATAAAGACACAAAGATTCGTTTTCTATGTTTATCTTTTCTTTATTTGGACTAACTTGGAAATTTTTATTGGAGGAGAATCAACGATCTTTGGAACTCAAAATGAAATACTTTGGAAAGAGAGAGGATTTCAAATAGCTTCTATCTTTGTGCAACTTGGTTCTATCTTTTTTATCTTTCCAAAATTGACTTTGGATGGATTAGAATCGCAGTTTTTCGGATGGACTCAAGTTTGGAAGAAGTTACTCCAGTTCTTTCAAAGATATTCTCATTTATTACCTGGTTATTTATGTATTTTTGGGGTCATCATCAGTGTTTTTATTTACGCGAAAGACTTTATCTCACCTATTTCCAATCTACTCGTAGGGCCTACTTGGGCGCTTCTCTCTGTCTTTTTTTTAGAGATAGGCCAACTTTTTGGAAGAAACGCCAATTCTCATTCGATGTCTGTTCTATCTGACTTTATGAAGAGAGCATCTTGGTTTGGACTAATTGCTTTTTCTAGTAATTATGTTTTTGTCGATTTGCAGTCCTCACATTTAATTTTTGAATCTCTAACAGCAGCTCAAGGAATTGGATTATTAGGTTTTCTGGTTTGGCTTTATTGGGCAAATTCGAATATCGTAGAAAAAGAAACAGTTTCCTTTTGGAAAACCGTACATCCTTTGTTAGCAGAGGGATGCCTACTGTTTGCCGGAATAATTTTTTATTCCAGCTTTAACAATTCATGGGAGAGCGTTTGTTTTGCCATTGCTGCTCTATTTGTATTAGAGATTGGAATCCGAAAGGAAAAAACTCTATCGAGATTCCGCTGGTATGGAATAGTTTTGCATCTTCTCGCATGTTTCTATCTAACCTTTATCATTTCTAGTGAAGACAATCCGATTTCTCAGTGGTACCTTGCAAAGTGGATTCCGGGTGTATTGACAATTCTCTTGTTGTTCTTGTTTGTCTATAGGGCTTATATTGGATATGGGAAACAGGGTATTACGTTTCCTAGGGGACTTGGTTTTTTGAATCAAGTTTCAGCAAAAACCGGAAAACATTTAAACGGCGTTGTATACTATCCATTTTTTGTCGGAATCTTTTTGTTCCTCTATTGGTCTTTTTCGAGCGCAGTCCTTACTCTTCTTTGGTCACTACTCGCATTCTTAATTTTCCTTCTCGGCTTGGTATTAAAAGAATCGATGTTTCGATATCTTTCTCTTGGGCTTCTCTTGTTTTGCGTAGGAAGATTGGTTATTCACGATTTGTCATCAGCGGAACCAATTCTCAGAGCGGTTGTCTTTTTAGGAGTTGGAAGTATATTGTTATTGATGAATACGATTTACAATAAATATCGGGATCGGTTTTAAATGAAACGTTTGATTTTTTTTATTGGTACATTCACGTTTGGTGGGATTCTCATTGGATTATTATATCGAGAGAAGATTCGTACCGAAAGAGTTTCTACATTGGCTCCCTTTTATCAACTTCTCGGGAAACCTATACGCTCGATGAATAGAGCATTGACAAAAGTTTTATCTGTGGATTCTCTAGATGAAAAGGAATATGGAGAATCCATTCGAGAGCGTTTTTCAGAACTCAAAAACATAGGCGAGAAGGATTACGATTATCTGAATCAACTGATCGAAGATCTAACACGTTTTAAACAAAAACAATTTGATTATATAGTTTTTATTATGGAAGATGAATCGCCGAATGCCTTTGCCCTTCCTGGAGGAGTGATCTTTATAACGAGAGGATTACTTTCAACTCTGCAATCGGAACATGAATTAATATCAGTTATTGCCCATGAAATAGGACATATCGAAAAATCCCATTGTATAGATGGGATAAGATTTGAGCTTTTGACAAAGAAAATTGGAGTAGATTCGCTTGGCAAGCTTGCAGATCTCGCCTTTCAAATTATGCTGAGAAATGCATATAACAAAACACAGGAAGACGAAGCAGATGAATACGCATTTGATTTAATAAAAAATACTATGTATGATCCAAACGGAGTAGGCCTTGCTTTTTTAAGACTAGAAAAATATGATCCTGAACCCGGGGCTAAAAAAGCAAAATTGTTCAGGGAGTATTTTCAATCGCACCCACATATGGATTTGCGTAGGGAAAAATTTACACAAAAAGCAAATCTTTGGTGGAAAAATCACTTACAAGATAGGCGATACAAAGGTGTGCTGAACTTAAAGTACAGAATCTCGATGGAAAAAAAGGAATACGATGAAGAGTGGTCACTCGGGAGAAATTACGAAAAAAACTATTGAAAGTGAACTAATTTTTCTTATTAATGTTCTCGTTTGTATCCCAGCAAACTGGGATTATATGCACTGAAATAATTGTGCTTCATGGTTAAAGATTTAAACAAACCGAACTAATTTCATTCTTTCCAGAATTAAGAAGGCTTTTTGAACAGTTTTCTTATTTATATGAAATGAATTATGCTATTCGGTTTTAAATGATTTTTACAAAATCAAATTTTGCTATAAAGCAGAAGCTTCTTTAATATCACAAGTTGCAAGGACAAATAAATCGTTCCCAAGAATACGCAATAAATTCAGTCTTTGCCTGCGAGAGTCTACACTTCCTCTTATATAGTATTTCGAATCATTAACGCCTGGTAAAATATGTATTATCACTTTATTTATTTCAGCTGCGCTTAAGTTTTCCACTCACCACTTAGGCATTGGCAGGGGATTTACCAAGATCTGGTCCCTAAATCCAGAATGGCTGTTCCGTCTGCGCGTCAAAATGCCCCCTTTTTTATACTATTGGATTTGGATCACTTTAAAAGTTTTAATGATACTGATGGGAATGATTGTGGGGATTTTGTTTTGAAAGAATTTGCAAATTTCATCAAATCCTCACTTCGCAAACAAGACTTTCCAGCAAGATGGGGTGGAGAAGAATTTATTGGAATCGCTTAGATTGGAATTTAAAGGTTCACCTATCCAAAGTAAGGTGTCCTCAAAAGAGGCCGCAATGTTGTCTTTGCATGCGAATAAAAGTTTTATGGAATTTTCCTTTTGTACGACTCAATTCATGAACATTTTATTTGAATTTAACTTGAAATTGTAAAAAGGAATTTTTACTAATTCTAAAGAGCCATGTTGAAGAATTTGACTATCATAAATGCGAGTTTTTTTTCTCTTTTTTCTTTATTTATTTTTTGTGACTGCCGGTCAGTGAAACTCTCCAATCCTTGTGATCCAACTAAACTATCTAGTGATACGATCTTTATTAAGTTAATACTAGGAGAAGGAGGCTCAAGTTGTGGCTCAAGTGCAAAACCTTCCACAATTTCGGGAACGATCTCAGGGCTTTTGTCATCGGGGCTGATCCTTCAAAATAATGGGGCGGAAGATCAAACCTTAAGTTCTGGAGCAACTGGTTTCACCTTTCCGACAAAAGTAATAGACTATCTTGTGACGGTGAAAACCCAGCCGCGATTCCATAATTGTATAGTGAACAGCGGATCAGGAAGGGCTTCCTCCGATGTAGCAAATGTTTTGATAACTTGCTCTCCCAAGCAAGCAGGTTACCTAATTGTTTCCAATGTAACTTCCGCAAATATTTCTGTTTATTCAATCAATTCTACTTCAGGTATATTGAGCCAAATTGCAGGCTCACCATTCTCAACTGGCACCTGCTTCCCTCGGGGCCTAAGTCTATCCCCCGACTCTAACTTCGTTTATGCGGCTTGTGAGGGAGAAAATAAAATTCGTGCGTATTCAGTGAGCAGAAGTAGTGGTTCCTTATCACAAATTTCCGGATCCCCCTTTTCTGTTCCATCGGGCGCTCCAACTAGAGTATCAGTTGATCCGTCAGGAAAATGGTTGGTTCTTGGAACAAATAACCCATCCACTTCTATCCATATGTATTCTTTGAATTCTTCTACTGGTGCTGCCACATTTCTTGCAAGCTATTCTGCTTCGGGAGCGCAACCATATGCAGTAACCTTCGATTCTTTAGGGAAATTTGTTTATGCAGGAATCGGGAGTGGTGTCAATACTGGTCGTGTAGATGGTTGGTCTTTAAATACCACTACGGGAGCTTTAACATCGGTTGGTGCTGCAGTTGCTGGCGGAGCCAATGCCATAGAGATTGCCACAGATCCAACCGGACGTTATCTATATGCAGCTAACTATTCAAGTCCTGGTAGAATTTTTGTTTACACGATCAATCCAACCTCTGGTGTTTTGGCTCAGATCGCAGGATTAGGATCAGGATTCAGTACTACCGATCAATCACCAGACTCCCTTCTCGTTGATCCGTTAAACCGATTTGTTTACGCAGGAAACCAAACTCCCTCTACCCTAGCAGGATTCACCATTGACTCCACTACCGGTGGTTTAACGGCGATTAGCGGAATGCCATTGGCTGGATTTTCTGGTGCATTGGCCATGGATCCTTCTGGTAAATATCTTTTTACAGCTATTGGTGGAAATGTAAGATCATCCACTGTGAATTCTACAACAGGTGTTCCAACACTCATTGGAAGTGTATCAGCGGGAACAGATCAGACACAAGCAGTGGTAGTCTCTTATTAATATGATGATAAATTTCTTACGATTTCCTTTATGTTTTCTAATTTTGTTTTTCGGGGCAAATGGGATATGGCATTTTTTTCCCGTTCCTTCGCAGCCGACCGCTGCTGAGTCTTTTCGAAATGCGTTGCTGGAGACAGGATATATGCTTCCATTTTGGAAAGGAGCAGAGTTAATTGGTGCTCTCTTATTATTAACAAGAAGAACGGTTCCAATCGGACTCATCATTTTAACTCCAGTGCTATTGAATATCTTCTTCTTTCATCTTTTTCTCTCACCAAAAGGAATCCCTTTGGCATCCGCAATGATACTTTTAACTGTAAGTCTTGCTTGGAAATACCGCCGAGCATACGAATCGATTTTTTTCTACAAAGATTGAAATTGAATCAGGTTTCTCTATCAAATAGTTGTATGAAGGGTAACCTATTTCTTTTTACCATTCTACTTCTCCTCATCCAGTGCAGCATGAAAAGTGCTGATATTCGAAATGGAGAATATCTCGAAAAGGCGAAAGAAACTACCGTTGAGGATTTTTTTGAAAAAAGAATGCAAAACAAAATTAAAAAAGTCCAGGGTGCAAATTGGGAAATTCTCTTTGAATCGAATGCATATACATACTATGGCTATCCAGTCATTGCACTTTTTAGAGAAGGAACATTTCTAGAGGAATTTTACAAAGTAGATAGAGCTACACTAGAATCAAAGTTTCCTTCTTATAAAAAATTTGATGGAATCGAAATGAAGAAAATATGCAAAGATGCATTAGGTGAAATACGAAAAACCAATGCTAGCACTTTGTCTCACTCGTTTGAATGCAGCGCTTCCCTTGTTGAAGTTAAAGTAATATTAGTAAATGGCATCATTTTATATAGATACGAAGATGGAACAACAAAATCGGAAAAATATTTAATCCGATTCGATAAGTTGAATCTAAAGAAGGAAAGTATCGTTCGAGTAGATAGGTAAGTCGCCTTAACGGTTCCTATCTAATAATTCAGCAAGCATTCATTCGTAATGTAAAATATATGACCTCATGCAGCAGGTAACACAAGTAATTTGAATTTATTTTTAGTTTCACCAATTAGGAACAAGATAAGGGTTTTTCCAAGAATTGAGTCCCCAAATTCGGAATTGTTTTTCCGTCAGCGTGACACAATGCCCATTATGGGAATCCGACTGGCGCGAGTGGCGATCATATTTCCCATGTAATATGTATTTGACAGCATCCTTATAGGCAGCACAGTCTCTCGAAGGTATCTCAGTAGCAGATAGCAAATGTATGACGGATGGAAATAAGCCGAGTTCTCCCTTTAGTAGTATCTACAGGGGAGTACTTTGGGATGGAAGCACGAGAGTTGCTTGTACAACGGCTAACTGTGTAATAGGCGGGATTTCGGAACATGATGATTCGGTATTGTCTCCTAGCCGAACATACGTACGAGGAGCAGACGCAGTGACGATGGCAAATACGAATATCCTTTCTGGCACAGGTGCGACAAATTTTACGATGGCATATTCCATTGCTTGTGGTGAGCAATAAGGCAATAACAATGATAGACTTCTCAGGCACTTATTTTTTTTCCGAATCTTCCTCCTACGAAGGAGTAAGGGATTCATACAAACTTTCGTTAATCGTTACCAATTTCTTTCACTATTCAGGCACACTTGATTTGGTATCGGAACCAATCGGGGGTTACGAGTCAGGAGTGCGAGAGAAACAAGAATGGAAAGTCTCCGGGCAAAGAAATATTGGAAATCTCTTAGAAATCAATGTTTCAGGCAAAGGCAATTATTTACTTTCCAAAACAGAGAAAGGCATCAATTGGACGTTTACCGGCAGACCCGAGGACTGGAATAGCTAGCTCTACCTCTCCATAAAGAAATATCCCCTTCGAGCTAGTTTTTAAGGAACAATTTAACCATCTCTTGTTAGATGAATCAAAAGTGTCACGCTACGGTGTATATTTTAAATGAAAGAAGAAGATCAAGAGCTTCGGCAAATGCCAGTTCGCTGGTGAAAGAAAAGGTAGAAGCCTCGCTGGAAACAGTGGGGCTTTTTTGTTTGTTGAGGTGGGGAATTTTTTATCACACTGGAACAGAGTACGATTTTTTTCTCACCCAAGTCCTTGTTTCCATAAAGGTAGCTTAAATCCTTATATGATGCCAAATCTCACAGCTTAGACCGCATGTGTAAGCGCTTATATTTTCTGAAAACTCCTTTACCGATTTTGCCGAGAAGGGAATTTGACTTAACAATTTTATATCGTGCCTATTTGTGAAATTTGTAGATAATTTAAAAGAAAAAGGGTTTTGATCCATGATTTCTCAGCTTTTGCATCGAGGCAAGACAACGTATTTGATTTTATTTCTTATTTTTTTCCAGCATATTTTTGCAAATTGTAATTCCCCCGAAGTGAATAGTATATGCGATTATAGCAAAACGAATCAGTTCATTAGAGATATAGTTTTGATAGGTGCTACCACAAATCAGGAAGTTTACTGTAATGCAAGGATTCGGAACTATGCTAATTCATCACGTTCTTCCAACGATATCACTTCGTATTCGATTCCTTCTATCGGTGTCACTGGTGTGATTGTTGGTGATGAAATTTATTTAATCGCCGAAAGTGTAAATATTCTCTCACCATTCGTGGCTACCTTTACAACTACTGGCAAGTCGGTTCGAATTGGAACTACCCAACAGATTAGTGGAAATACCTCAAATTCATATAGCGAAACGTTAACTTATGTTATAAGCGCAGAAGATAATTCCGAAAAGACCTATAAAGTGAAATTATTTGCACCTCAAGCCGTTGCTTCTTCCTCTTTGAAAGCTTGGTTTAAAGGAAATTCACTTTCCTTGTCAAATGGTGCCAATGTTTCCTCTTGGACGGATTCAAGTGGAGTTGGCAATGATGTTTCAACAGGTTCAAATTTTCCCACGTTTGTCGCCAATGCTAAAAATGGTCTTCCCGCTGTTAGTTTTCCTGGAAGTGTGGATAGGTCTTTGACCAAAACGGCTGGAACTGGTTTGGCAACCACTGCACACACCATCATAACTGTTTTCAAACCCGTGGTGAATGTAAATATGGTGATCATGTCCATTGGTGCGGGAGGATGTGGAAGTACAGACAAAGTTTTTCAGATTCTGAACGATGGGACAATCAACACAGGCGTCTGCAATGCATATAGTATAAATTTAAGTTCAGCATTAAGTTCTAATACTTACTACATAGCGGCTGTTTCTTCAATCAATAACGTGGGAACTCCCTATATATTTTTAAATGGAACTAGTAATGTGGGATCATACAGCGGCGATGGAAGCTTGTCTTACATTAACGGTACTCATACGATGTCGGTTGGGAAACGAGCTGTCGATAATTCTAGTTTTTTCCAAGGCGAAATCGCGGAGATTTTATACTTTGATACAAATTTAAGTGTAGCCAATACACAATCTCTGATGTGTTATCTCTCCAAAAAATATGCAATTGCTGTCACTTCGACTTGTATATAAGTTCCTAATTTTCAAATAACTTATACGAAATCAAATTGATACATCCGTACTGAAATATCTAAAACTAGCCGGGATAGAAATGGCTATCAAAGCATCTAATTCAAACCTTTTCTTTTAGAAATCTAGAAACTGAGACGGCGACTGCAACTTTAAAAATTAAGTCAATTGTTGCGGCTGGGGTCAGCGGATCATATTTCCTTTATTTGGCAGGTTCCCAGAGTTCGATTGGATTCCCTTCTGGATCATGCACCCGTGCAAATTTACCAATTTCTGGCATTGTATTCCATTCCTCACGCTCTTCTACTTCTATTCCTTTTTCGCGAAGTTCCGTGATAAATAATTTTAGATCGGAAACTCGAAAATTAATCATCCATCTCTTTTCTTTAGAGAAATAATCTGTATCGATTTTAAATGGTTCAAATACAGTAGGTCCTGCTTCTTGTTGCCAGACATATTCTTTTATGTCTACACCTAGAGTTTCAATATACCATTTTTTCAGACTTTCTGGATTTTCAGAACGAAAGAAAAAGCCACCAATTCCTTTTATATATTTACCTTGCATCTAATCCTCCTATTGAATTTTCCGAATAGTTTGATTCTGAAAATCAGTAATAAAAAGCTCTGTACCGTTCTGTGTAAGCCCGGAGGGAAAATTAAATTTAGCATTTAAACCATTGCCCTCTGCACTTCCAGCAACACCAGCCATACCCGCAATAGTTGTTACTTCTGATGTTGCTATTGCGATTTTACGAATCGTGTGATTCGCACGATCGGCTACATAGATAAAAGTTCCATCCGTACTTACACCATTCGGATTATTAAAAGTTGCTGAATTGCCAATTCCATCATTGCTTCCGGAAGTTCCGCTACCTGCAATGGTGCTAACTTCGGAAGATGCTAAATCAATTTTTCGAACGGCATGATTGCTAGAATCTCCAATATAAAGACTTAACCCATCCGTCGTTATACCAATGGGATTAAAAAAACGAGCAGATGTTACATTGCCATTTGTATTTCCCGAAGTAAGCGCCAAACCAGCGTATGAACTGACAACTCCAGTGGATATAACGATTTTCCGAATCGTGTGATTGGAGAATTCTGTTATATATAAATTCGTTCCATCTGATGCAACTCCCACAGGTCCATTGAATCTAGCAGAACTTCCCGTACCATCTGAACTCCCAGATACACCTGCTAATCCCGCTATGGTTGTAACTTCACCCGTAGCTATAACGATTTTCCGAATCGTATGATTGGCGGAATCAGTTACATACAAATTTGTTCCATCTGTAGTAATTCCACGCGGAACACTAAATCTTGCCGAAGTGCCAATGCCATCGGTACTTCCCGCAGTACTTATTCCAGCAACTGTTGAAACTTCTCCCGTCACGATTATGATTTTTCTTACGACATTATTTCCCGAGTCTGTGACAAAAAGATTTTGTCCATCTGTTGTTATATCTCTTGGAGCTAAAAATCTCGCGTTACTTCCGGCACCATCGATATATCCAGACGTACCTGGGCTACCTGCGAGTGATGATACATTTCCCGTTAGGTTTAAGGCTTGCAAAAAAAGAAAACCATTGAACAAAAAAGAATTAACTGAATTCACAGTTATATTAGCGATAGAAATTGAAATGGGACCAGAGGCCCCTAAGCTAGGGGCAAGGGCGGTGAGAGAGGAGGAGTTAACTTCAGTTAAAATTGCCGTTCTTCCATTGAATTTTACTGTATTATTTGAAAGAATGTTCGAAAATCCATTGCCATTAATTTTAACTTTAGTTCCAAAATATCCTGAAGTTGGACTAAAATCATGAAGAGATACTAAAAAATTCACCCCGCAGTGCTGGCTAGTATCATTAATCGCATATTTTAATAGTAAGGAATTTAAAAAAAAAGAAGAACTATAATCACAAGGATTTTGAAAAGCTTGTTTTGAACAGGAAATAAATATACAAACACTTGATATAATTAAATTAAATTTTAAATTAGCATTAGGCAGAACCATGATTAGATTGAAGCGCATTCAATGCATATCGTCAATGCTTTTTGGAAATAAATAGCTAAATCTGTTTTTAGTAGATAAAAAATTTGGTATTTCTGAATCATGATTCGTCTTCCAAAATTTAACCGTACAATCCTTACGGTGGTCATACTATAGTAGCGTAAGAGTAGCTAAATCGCATTGGTTTGGTGAAAATTTGCTACAGTTGCATCATAATATAATAAATTTTACAATTAAGATCGAATCTAAGTTGCTCCTATGCTCTACCATTCGGAGGGAAAACATGGTTTTTAGTTTTTATTTCTTTCGCGAAATTAGAAAAATTCTTTGATCAAGGAAAGACCGTGGCTCGCTGGCCTACTTTCTATGACTATGAATATCTTATTTTTAGTTCAAAACAATTTCCCACTTCTAGCGGAGTGTATGTCAAACTAGCCCCTATTTTAGTTGCTATGGATTTACATAGATAAAGGCCAACTCCAGATCCGCTTTGAGAAGGTATAGTTTGAATAAACAATTTAGCCTGTAATTCAGTAGAAATTATTTCTGCCTCATCTATCACTCGCCAAATCAATTCGTTCTCTGAGGCTAACAGCTGTATTGTGATTGCTGAATTTGTTGGTGAAAATTTTGATGCATTGTTCAGTAAATTTTTTAATATGATCGTTATTTCGCTTTTATATTTACCAACTTTCACTTTCGAGGAATGAACCTCTTCACTCTTGACGGAAACAGTCTGTAATTTATCTTGGAACATCATTTTTGTCTCATCGACAATTTTTTGTGTGTGTGATAATGATGTCTCTTCGGTCTCCTGATTCTGGTTAGTTTTAGAATTAGGGTTTATATTTAAAACTATATTATCAATGTTGTTTTTTAGCTCATTAACTCTTGTCTTTAGACCATTTATAAAATTTTTGAATTCTAAACTTGTTATACTATCAGAATCAGAAAGTTCTACCAACTCCTTAAGATTTATCACTGGGCTTCTTACATCATGGGCTAGAATTCTAAGTAGAGTTTCATTTTTTTCTTTTTCAGAATTTGCAAGAAATAGTTGTTCTTCCAGTTTATTCTGTACATAAATTAATTCAAGATTTTGTTTTTTATAGAATTCCAAAACAAGTGTTATTAAGATCACCAAAAAGGTTGAGACAGCTATAAATGTAAACAAATGATCTTGGTATTGATCTGTTGGATTTGCGTATTCTGGAATGATTAAGTTACTTTTATCGGATCCTATATACAAAAGAACGGAAATAACTAGAAGAGTTAAGATCGTATAAAACCATCTCCACCTAATTGATAAAAGAATTGGATAAGTGACAAAAAGAGTTAAGACTCCGTATAGGGTAGGGCCTTGTGTTCCTTGGTTGCCCAAATAATTGAAAACAAAAAAAACGATTATTGGTAAATTTACAAAATGTGTATACTTTTCATGAAATCCACTGACTTTCAGTTTGAGATACGCCAATGTAAAAATTATAATAATGGGTAATTTTAGAATCGCTATAAAATACAATTCTAACACGAGATCATCAAAGATGATCAGCAAGATTAAAATCCCGGAGGCAATCAAAACAGTTTCAGCAACTTTGGCTTGAAGTTTTTCTAAATTGTTAATTAATTTTTTCTCCATTTTATCAAAGTCCAATGCGTATAAATTCAATTATCGTTATAACTTCGGTATATATTGTTTAGTATCAGCTTTAATGCGAGTTTATTTTCAGGGACATAGAGGAAAAATCAAAAAAGGGGAGACTATCGGTCGGATTGTACGCGAAAAGGTAATACATTCGAATCAAAATTTCGTCCATTTTCTAAGACATATAATTTTCCATCCTGAGTGAAAATGAAAATTAATTGTTTAAGTCGAAAGTCATTCGAGAGTCCTTTCGATAACCAGAGAAGTCTAATTTTTTAAGAAAGAATCGAATCAAATTTGATACCGAATTTTTAATCCTATGTATAACCCGATCAAAGATGGAATTCACAAGCAGTCAAAAAACGTTAGCTTTTCCGAAATAAAACCACCGTCAGAACTGCAAAGTATTGTTCATAGTTTCTGGGAATTAAAAACGCTTCAGAATTTGTCAGATGATTTTATTTTCCATGTGATTCCTGATGCTTGCGTAAACATTCTACTGAATCTTCTTGATACAAACATTGCTGCCGTTACGATGCGTAAAACAGAGTATGTTGCCTTAAACTTAGGTAAATCTTTTCATTACACTGGGATCCAATTTTTGCCAGGTATGTGGAATGGAAATCAAAATGAAATTCAATTTGGGTTTGTAGATTCTCCGTATAACGGTAATTTGCCTCTGGTGGAGACGGCAAATAAACTAGTTAACTTAGAATTTAAAGATTTTTCCCTAGTTTTTATCGATTTAATTCATCTACTAGTGTCAATGGGTATATTACTAAAAAATGAAATTGTAGAAAAGATTTTAATTGATATCCAGGAAATTGAAACTGTGGAAGAAATGGCTGCCAGCGTGAATCTATCTCCGCGTCAGTTGCAAAGAAAACTAAAGTTAACTACTGGGTTCACTCCTCATGATTTTTTGAAAATCCTGCGTTTGCAACAATCCTTTAAAGGCCATTACTTAGATCACTTTGTAGACCAGAGCCATTTTATTCATTCGTTTCGAAAAATAACGGGCTACACTCCAAAGGAATACTTCAAACGCTTCGATGTCTGATTTATACAATACCAACCTCTCGGAAACTGATAGATTCATATTCAATAATCTTTCGAGGAAGGTAAATAAAAATATGTCAATTTCTAATGTAGTCGGATGGTTCGATATTTATGTTCAGAATTTAGATCGAGCTAGAAAATTTTACGAATCAGTTTTGGAAACAAAGTTAGTTGGTTTAGATGATCCAAGTGGCGAAACCAGGATGATGGCTTTTGATAGTAACAGAGATAAGTATGGTGCTTCAGGAGCTTTAGTTCAATCTAAGTTTGCAAAACCCGGGGTGGGCGGAACCATGATCTATTTCAGTGTAGAGGATTGTTCTTTAAACGAATTGAAAGTAAAATCGGCGGGAGGAAAAATTTTGAGACCCAAGTTCTCGATCGGAGAATTCGGATTTGTTTCCATTTGTGAGGATACCGAAGGAAACGCCTTTGGAATCAATTCGATGAAATGATTTGAGGACAAGGATGGCGGAGTGTGCTTGTGTTTTGTGGTTTTTACACTCTTCCATCCTTTATCAATATTAAAATAAAATTTCGCTCCAACAAATCCTTTATCAAAGTAATCATCGAGAACCATAGCAAGGGAGCTAATTCTTGACGTAAGATTTTTATACCAGACTCGCGGAACATGATCAATTTTAATGATATTGATGAATTGTTCTCTCACATTCAGTTCTACTAATCAAGTGAGGTAAAAACCGTATTTTACTGTGATGATTTTATAGTGAATTATTAATCAAAAGCTAACTATGATTAAATGAACATATTTCCTATTTTTTCCATTCGGATCAGCGAAGGGGTTCCCAGAGACAGATTACAGTCATGGGATCAATTTCCGCAAGATTCGAAAGTAGGATTTAGGCGACCAATGTTACGCCAATTTGGGTATATAGCACCGGAGGTTGGTCAGGTGCTGGGGCATCACAAACGTGTTCTAATTGGTCTGGAGTTTCGAATGGATGCCAAAGTAACTCTGCAAATTATTTTGCGGGTGGTTGGATTCGATTTTCATAACTTATACTTAGCAGGTGTTACTGGAGGGAATTTACCAGGTGCAAATCAAACTATCAGCGGTTCGCAGGACATGTTTCTCGGAATTTTTGATACCAGCGGAAATCAGCTTTCTATTAGACCACAAGGCACAACTAGCTCTACGAATACGTTTAGTAGCAACTGTCCGGGTTGTGCTTCGAGTGGTCTAACTTTTGACTCAAACAATACACTATATACTTCCTCATATTCCAATGGAAGCGTGGGCGGAGTTACTAATCCAGCAGGCTCGAATAACTCTGTTTTTGTGGTAATAAAAGTGAAGTAATAGGATCTTAGTTTTAAATTGGTTTTACTTCTTTTATATTACATGTAGAAAGTATGAATAGATCATTCCCAAGGATTCGAAGTAAATTCAATCTCTGTCTGCATGAATCTAAACTCTCTCTTGTGTAATAATTAGAATCTTTTATACCTGCGATGATTTTGACAATTACCGAATTGATGGCCGCTGCTTCGATGGTAACGGGCACTAAATATGCTTCCAATGCCGTTCTGACATCCTTTCCACTTACGGCGTCCTTGTCCAATTTCGTCAAGGGGGGTTGGTTGCAGTGGGAGAAAAGTAGGATCAAAAAGATGAACTTGGAAAAGGTTGATACGAGAGAATTCATAGGGCGTCCTTAAAAACCACTTTTTTATACCAAAAGGGATTTTAAAAAAAAGATAAAAATTCTCCAGGAAATTGCAATTCTTTTATCGAACGGGTTTTGCTCTTTACGCGAATATTTCAGAACCGTACGGTTTGAAACAATAAATAAATTCAGCTAAATATATGTGCACTTTGTATCAAATCATTTGGTTCGCGTTATACGAGTGGAAGTTTTGGTAAACTCGCCAAATTTGTGTGTATGTGATCTATCATTTTAATTTTGAAATCAAAATAAGGCTATGGTCCAAAGGAACATCCATCTTCGAATCGGTTAGAATCAAACGTACAGAAGTCTAGGTTCAATCCTAGAATACGACAATTTTTAAATCTTTGTGCAATGCAGATTCTAATCTGTGTTTTAAAATATTCATCTGTTATTGTTTCATATTGATTTCCTAATTCTAGCTTACATGAAAAAAGTATCAATACACTTAGAGAGATCCAAAGAATTTTTGTCCGATACATTACTTTCATAAAATTAAAAATTTTCAATCCTGAGTTTGATCCTGAAGATTCTTTTTTCTGCCTTTAATTCTTCCGCATACAATAGGTTAGGGCAATGTTCTTTGGTCGTGTTTCGCTACTGGTTCTCGGTGTTCCGTTGGTTCCGTCTGACGATGGACTACCAGTCAACGGACTTATACCTCCCGATCCGCCGCCAGTCGTTAAATTGCCACCCCCTCCGCCCGTAGTTTGAAAATTAAGATTTCCGCTTGATACATCGTGGTAGTGACCTTGAAAGGCATCTGACTGGGCATCGCCGATGCTACGGCTTCCACTAGGATCATTGCCAGCCGCTCCAGTTCCAACATTGTCCCTTCCTCGCACAAACCTCCCCCTCAAGTCAGGTGTCCCGTTGGTTCCGTCCGCGGGTGCCCAACCCTCTGGACAGGAATCTAGAAAAAATGCCAGTATGGCTCCCTCGGGGGCGGCAATCGTGAAGTTTCGATTCATGCTAGAGGAACTGAGAGATTCCCCTGGCTGGAAAACTTTCATGGCGGCTGCGGCTGCAAAAAGACTGGTTGCCGTTAGCCCAAGTCCAAAACCAACGCCTTTAAAAAAACCGCTTTTGAGATTCGAACCTAAATTTTTGTAAAAATGACTACTTTCCATCTAAAAAGCCTACCGATAAAGAAGGGTCAAATTCCCTTTTTTCTGAATTCCAAGGCCAAACTTACCCTAAATCAATTTTTGTCCATTCGCTTTTACCAGCGGCTAATTCTAGTCTAAAAAAACATCGTCTAACAGGATTTCTACGGGATACAGATTTTTAATTTCTATCGGCAGTCTGTTTGTATGGCGTTTACTTGTATTTGGGTGTCTTCGCAAACTCTACCGGATTCTTTTGAGATTTTTTTCATCTCATCAATATAGTTTTCTGGATATTGAATCCCAGCTATCGGCTTGTAGGTCTTCTTTGCTCCCACGAGCGTATAACTCGGAATCGAATTCCCTTGGATCAGTTTTTTAAATATATCTAAACTTTCTTTATCACGGATGACCATAATTTGTTTTGTGTAATAATTTTTGCCGATACCCGCACTCAAATATTCTGGTGTGACAAATACGATCGAATTTTGGATGGAAGCGAAGTAGGTTTCTGCTTTAAAAAATTCTTTGGCTGAAATAACCGATATAACAGAGATCAAAACTCCCAAAATCAAAGTCCAAATATTTAATACAATTGTGGTGGCCTTAAAATATTTCAAAAGAGAAAAATGATGTTTGTTTTCATGGAACAATAAGACTAAAGGAAAAGCAATGAGCGATAAATACCGTCCAGTGATAGTTGCACCGTCACTTGGCGCTGTTATGCCCACTCCAGCAATAAATAGAAATGTAGCGAACATCAAAATCTTGGTTAGGTTATCACTAGATCTCCATCGAAGAACGGACAGGATGAAACAATAAAGTAAAAAAGGTGAAAAAAAGAAAAATCCCAAAGATAAAGCACCATATCTCACAGACGTAAAGGTAATGGTTAAAAATCGAAAAAAGGTATCATGAAAGTTTGTAGTGGGTTGTATTGCATAATTTAAAACAAATCGAGGTCCTAAAAAAATTCCATAGTCATAATAATTGAATATAAAAAATCCGCTTACAAAAAAAACAAAAACGAATCCAGCAATAAATACCTCAAGTATGGGTTTATATGATTTTTCCTTTATCTTATAGAAAAAGATAGGAATAAAAAAACATAACGCAAATAATGCGGCTTCTAAACGAAACCAAAGTGCAAGACCACAGAAAAGACTTGCTAAACTCAGGTTCGATAATTTGGCGTTACGAATATATTCCACAAAGAAAATAAAGGAAAGGGCTATGAGTAGATAAAAAATAGGATATTCGGATAAATCAACTAACTGAGTGAAAATGAGAGTTCCATAAGTAAAAAGGAGTAAGCTGAAAAGATCAAAATTTAATTTTCTCTGCAAGAGGTACAAAATAAAAAATAGAAAAATAAAGTTTAGATATGGCAAGTTTCCGATTCCCGCTGGATACAGAAAAGAATATAGATACGTTAATGATAGGGGGTAGTTTCCAATCAGCCTTCCCTTATTTTCAAATGCAAAACCAACCGGAAAAGGAATCAATTTCAAATCTGGATCAAGGTCTTTTGATGGGTAAATAATCTCTTCTGAGGCACCTTTTGCTTTCACGAAGGATTCAATTTGGATCGCCTTCATCATGGAATCAGCCATGAAGGCAAAAGTAAAATTTTGGTTGATGACAAGTTGGTATACTAATAAGGACAGGGCGATGGTAAAGGGTATGCGGAAGGATTTCACGAGTTGAGGTTCCAAATGCGTTCGTTAAATTTCATAAAGCATTTCTAGCAAGTTAGATAAGCTTATATCCATAGCTGATAAATTTGATTCGTCAATTAAAAAATAAAATTTAAAAATTACATTTGATGATTATGTTATCAAATAAAAATCGAGGCTATCAACCATAAGTTAGCTGATCACACCTAATACTCTCCTTATCTTAAAAAAATATTTTAAAAAATGTTTCTTGAAATTTTTATAACCTGACTTAGATTTGTGCGACTATGGTTTTCTTCCCAAAATCTGCTTTAAATAAAAAATGGATTTTCTATAAGTTTTGCTTCTGCCTTTGGGTTTTGATTTTACCGCTTATGGCACAGGACCGGACAAATTGGAAAGTCGGCGAATATTCCAGCTATCATTCTCAGTGGCCGAATGGGGATTGGGAAGGTTTTTCATTGCATGTGAATAAGAGGGTAGATGAAAAAACTTGGGAATTAGATGTTTTTCATCGAACCGAACGTCGTGATACGATTATTAGGTTCAATGTGCCTATCATCAAAGAGAAGGGGGCTTTGCCTGGAGACTTAGTAGGCTATAAAGTTTTACGCGGTGAAGAATTTAAAGAATTAGATGCAAATATTATAATAGTTAAAATCATGAATATGCTTAGTCTTAGGTTTGTAAATCCTGAAAAGATAAAAGCAAAAAGCGTTAAAAAAACTTTTTGTTGCAATGTTCAATCTGGATCAGAGTACGAAGACAGATGGGATGAATTTGATTATTCACTGTTTCACACGATTCATCAGTCGGTTCCTATTTTAGGTCTAATCCAGACAAAAAAATCTAATTCTGATTTTAGCACACAATTGACTTCGTTTGGCCGAAGCACGAATGATTTGTCATCTTACGTAACCTATCCTACTTTTATAGATATCCTTTCACTCAAGGAAATATCCTTTCCTTCCTTTCGCATTAAATACCCGTCCTCTTGGATACTGAGTCAATCACCTCCACGAGATCCTAAGATCGAAATATGGAATTCACAGTTAGGCGGAAATATTCATGCAGGTTACCTGATGGTTAAAATAACTACAGATAATCCTGAAAATATCAACAAACGGTTAGAGGAAATAAAACTAACAAAAGTATCGCCTAATCATCCCCTGGGTACTGCCATGACATTCAACTTAGAAGAAGTCGATGAAAATGGCAATTTTATGTATTTGTTTAACTTTAAGATCCCTGGCCAATTAGGCCATCAACTTGAAGGATTTTATCTCAACGAAGATAAAACGAAATTGGCAGAAGTTATACTTTTTACAAATTTTGGAGCACCTGTCGCGGATAAGAATTATATCCCAAATCTTATGAAAACGTTTTACGAAATTTGTAAGAGCTTTAAATTTAAGACTGATTGATTCATTCATTTCAAATACAATCGACGCCACTCTACATAAAGAAATCCGAATGGTAGATTGGAAAATAAAAATAAAATCAGAAACTTAAGCCATGTCCAGTTAAGTTTGTCTTTTTCCTGAAAAAGCAATACGACATAGAGAATAAACAACAAACCGTGAGTCATACCAACATATCTCACAACGATGGGCATTCCATAAAGATACTTCAATGGCATGGCAATAAAAAGCAGGACGAGAAAGGAAATGCCTTCTAATATTCCAAGAATTCTGACTCTATTTAGCGAATTAGACATAGATCCAAAATCAAATACGTTAAAATCTTAGCAACGATACTTTTTTCTCGGATCAAATATACGAATGAAATAATGCGCAAAGAGAACTCTGATAAAAAAAAGCTTTACAGGATTTTAAATTAAATGTAATCATAATTAAATAGATGGTTAATTAAACAATTAGTTAAATATGAGACAAGAACTACTTAATCGAACATTTTCGGCCCTTGCAGATCCGACTAGGCGAGCCATCCTAATACGGCTATCAAAGGGAGAAGCCACTGTCCAAGAATTATCAAAACCTTTTTTTACAGAAATGTCCGCCCCGGCAATTTCGAAACATCTCAAGGTCCTTGAGCAGGCTGGGTTAATCCTTCGAGGTAAGGACGCTCAATATCGTCCCTGCAGAATCAATGTATCTAATTTAAAAATCGCTGCCGACTGGGTGGAACAATATCGTTCCATGTGGGAGGATCGATTTGATCGACTCGAAGTGTATTTAAAAACCATCAAAAATAAGAAAAAATCAAAAAGGAAAAAAAATGGCTAAAAAAAAATAAAACAAATTATTTGAAAATAGAAAGGTTATATGACGCTCCCGTAAAAGTTGTTTGGGAAGCTTGGACAGACGTGAAACAAGTAGCCAAGTGGTGGGGACCAAGAGGATTTCGTATCACCACACATAGCAAGGATTTAAAAGTTGGTGGTCAATGGATTTATACGATGCATGGGCCAGACGGAACAGATTATCCGAATATAACTACCTATCATCTTGTCGAAAAGTATTCGAAGTTAGTTTATGACCACGGAGCGACACCAGAGACTCCACCTTTGTTTCGGGTGGAAGTTGAGTTTTCTGATTTTAAGGGGAAAACGAAAATGGAAATGAAAATGATTTTTGAAACAGTAGATATTGCTGTCGAAATGACAAAATTTATTAAAAGTGCTGGTGGAAATGGTACTTGGGATCGATTGGCAGAACACTTAGAAAAGGAAACTACTGGAAATGATAAATTTTTTATCAATCGATCTTTCGAATCACCGATTGACATAGTTTTTGATATGTGGACTAACCCAGAACATTTAGTGAAATGGCTTCCACCAGAAGGATTAACTATGTCTTTTTTTCGAGACAATATCAGTGTCGGCAACAGTATCTTTTTTAAAATGTCCAATGGGAGGGATCTTGATTTATTTGCAAGAGCTGAATATTTGGAGATTCAAAAACCATATCGGATAAAATACAAACAACAATTTTGCGATGAAAATGAAAATATATCTAAACATCCGTTTTCACCTATATGGCCAGAATCCATGTTAGTCACTGTAGATTTTGTTGCCGAAGACTCTGACCAAACAAGAGTCACTCTTATCTGTGAAGCTATCGGTGCAGTAAACGAAAAAGAATTGGCGGCATTTTTATTGGAAAGACCAGGAATGAAGTTAGGTTGGACAGGTTCCTTTGATAAATTAGAAGAAAGTTTAGTGTAATATTGCCTTCGGTCTCGATTAATTCTAATTTGGTGAGCTAACCTTTTCTTCAGAGAAGAGATTCAACGTAAAAAGCACTTCGAAGGCGATCTTTACGCTAACCCAAATCCCACTCAATACAGGTGCAACGGACGCAGGAAAGATCCAAAACAGAAGCAGAAGTACGGGAAGTGAGAACAGCAACGTTCCCTGTAAAAGGACAATTCTCATCGAAATGATGCGAAAATGGAAATCAGAGTTTTTTGTACGGTATTCACGACGAAAAAAAAATACAACAAGAAAGTAGAATTGAAAGTAGACAAAGACGAGCAAACTTTGACCAAAGGAGGAGAATAGAATCGGTTCCCAGCCAAACGTACTATTGGCGGGTACTTCAAAAAATTGTGTAAAAATAAAACTAAAAAAAGAATCTGTGGCTGAATCCGAATAATGGTTGTTAGCATCTCCGATGAGTGCTGTGATTATTGGTAATAAAATAAAAATATGCCCACCCATAAACATACTACTAACAATGATCATAAGGATCGTTATATAGATAGCTGAGCCAAGTCCCGGTCTACTGTTATTCGTTTTATTTTGATTCTTCCAAGCAGAAAAAAAGATTTTCGGGAGAGTAAAAATTGCAATTAGTATACTTTCAAAACCGTAGAGCCATAAAATTTTGCTTAGAGACCAATGTAGGAATAGAACTCCTACTAGAGGGATAAGATTCGCTAAAATGATAAGTACAATGGTTTGGGCTCTACTCTGGCGAGTCAGGGAGAATAGACCTAGTAATAAAAAATATGGAATGGATTTACCTGACATATTTTGTTAAAAAAAATATTTATTCTGCCCTTATTTTGAAATAGATGAGCATCCATTTCCCATTTATTTTTTATCTGATGCTTGTTCCTTTGTCAAAAAATAAGCTCCGAGGATTGGAAGTGTAGTAACAAGGATAACAAAAACAGCCACAACATTTGTAACAGGCCTTTGTCTGGGACGAACAAATTCACTGAGCATCCAAATCGGAACCGTTGCTTGTTGGCCAGCAGTAAATGTTGTTACAATGACTTCATCAAAGGAAAGTGCAAAACTTAACATTCCTCCAGCTAACAGGGAGGTAGCGATATTTGGAAGAATGATATGTATAAATGTTTGGAAGGGCGTGGCGCCTAAATCCATGGAAGCTTCCACAAGGGAGTAGGAACTTCTCCTAAGCCTGGCAAGAACGTTATTATAAACTGTAACAATACAAAATGTGGCATGTGCAATGACAATGGTCCAAGTACTAAATGGTATCCCAAATAAATTCATAGCGGACCTTAGGGAAATGCCCGTGACAATTCCAGGTAGTGCAATTGGTAATATTACTAAAAAACTGATCACTTCCTTGCCAAAAAAATTACTCCGATAAACACCTAATGTCGCAAATGTGCCAAGAAAAATCGCAATGACTGTCGAAAGGCTAGCAACTTGAACTGATAACCAGATCGCATCCCAAATATCATTTCTTTCCCATGCGACACCAAACCATTTCAGCGTAAATCCAGGAATCGGAAATTGAAATGTTTTTTCATCTGTTGAAAATGCATAGAGGATGATAAAAACAATCGGAATGTGTATAAACAAAAACACCAATAAGGTGGCAAGTCGGAGACCTAATCCGAAATTTCGGACTTTAGATAGCATTAAAAGCTCCCAATCGTTTTGCGATCATCAAATAGATCATCATGATGACAATCGGGACAACTGAAAATGCCGCCGCCAAAGGAATGTTACCTGCCGTCCCCTGATGTGTATACACTGCCATACCGATAAAATAACTCGAATTTCCAATAATTGTTGGGATGATATAATCACCCAATGTGAGTGAAAAGGTGAAAATGGAACCGGCAACAACTCCTGGAAATGCTAGAGGGAAAATCACATTCCTAAAAGTGGCAGAAGGACCAGCTCCTAAGTCAGACGATGCTTCTAAGAGAGTTTGTGGGATGCGCTCCAGGGATGCTTGGATTGGCAAAATCATAAAGGGCAACCAAAGGTATAAAAATACGAGAAACATACCAAGATAAGAAAAGGATAAGGAAGACCCACCGATTACGGGTAAACTAAGAATTGTTTCTAAAACATGAGTTAGGCCCACCTGTTCTAAAAACCATGTTAAAATTCCTTCCTTTGCCATCAAAAGTTTCCAAGCATAAACTTTAACCAAATAACTAGACCAAAGCGGCAACATGATTCCTAAATAGAGGATCGGCTTTAATTTGGGACCTGCATACATTGCCATATAATAGGCAACCGGAAATGCCAGGATGGCACTAACAATGGTAACCGATCCCGCCATCGATGTGGTGCGAATAAAAATATCCCAATTGGTTGGTTGTTTGAATAAATCAATATAAGTGTTTAAAGTAAACTCGTGATTGATGACACCAGAAAAAGAATCCACGGAGAAAAAACTCTGAATGAGAAGCGTAAATAGCGAACCCAGGTATATGACTCCGAGCCAAAGAAGGAGAGGGGATAATAATAAAAAAAGTGCTAAACTTTTTCTGTAAAAGAGGATTCTAACTAAATGATCAATTGTATTTGCCATAGATGAAAAAAAATCTTTTAGCCCGTAATGAAGTGCATATCTGATTCTTTCCAAGCAATCGTCACTTCTTGGTTTGGTGACAACGAAGACTCGTTGACATTCTGTTTTGCGATGATGATTCTTTTCCCTTTATTGGTCTGAAGAAGAATCTTTGAAGTAGCGCCAGAGTATACAAAATTTTGAAAATTTGCTTTTAGTTGAATCAATCCATCATTCTGTTCGGAGTTCGAGAGAACTTTCATTTTTTCTGGTCGTATCATTACTTTGGATGATTTACCAAACAGAGACTGGGCTTCCTCCCCTTCAAAAATATTGGAAGTGCCGACAAAATTGGCGACGAATTCGCTGGATGGTTTTTCGTAAATCTCAGAAGGTGAACCGATTTGTTCCACCTGGCCTTTGTTAAACACAGCGATTCGATCGGACATAGAAAGAGCCTCTTCTTGATCGTGAGTAACAAAAATAAATGTGATGCCTACTTGTTTTTGGATATTTTTAAGTTCTATCTGCATCTCTTCTCTTAGTTTTAAGTCGAGTGCTCCGAGTGGTTCATCTAATAATAGAACTTGTGGCTGGTTGATTAACGCCCGAGCAAGCGCAATTCTTTGCCTTTGGCCACCTGAAAGTTCTGAAGGTTTTCTTTTTCCGACACCTGGCAAACGTACCATTTCGAGCATTTCACCCACTCGCGTGTGGATTAGATTTTTATTCACTTTTTTAATTTTTAGCCCATAACCGATGTTATCCTCGATACTCATGTGAGGGAATAGGGCGTAGTCTTGGAAGACGGTATTTACATTTCGTTTGAAAGGAGGTATGCCAGAGACATCTTTTCCCGTAAGAAGGATTTTACCTGAAGATGGTTCATAAAATCCTGCCACCATACGGAGGCAGGTTGTTTTGCCTGATCCGGACGGACCAAGCATAGAAAAAAATTCACCTTTTTTGATACCGAAGGAAGCGCGGTCAACGGCGAGAAATTCACCGAAATCTTTCGAGACATTTTGTAATTCTACGTCAAAAACGTTTTCCACACTTCCGCCTAAATCTTGTTATTTGCTACCGATGATAGCGATATAATCTTCTGCCCATTTTTTGTAAGGAATACATTTTCTTCCCCCAGAGCAGTTTTCAACCGGTGTTCTCCAGAAAGAGATTTTTCCGAAATTGTCGAAACCGTTTGTTGCACAACCAGAATCTGTGAGAAGAGCGTTTCCTTTACAAGCTGCAGGAACTGCAGGAACCGAACCAAACCATGATGCTAGGTCTCCTTGTACTTTTGGAGAAATTGAGTGTTCCATCCATTTATATGCACAATTCACGTGTTTTGAATCTTTGTGTAACATAGTTGTGTCTGCCCAGCCAGTTGCTCCTTCTTTTGGAACTACAGATGCTACTGGTTGTTTTTCACCCGCTAGAAGGTTTACTTGGAAAGGCCAGGTAGAAGATGCTACAAGTCCTTCTTTTTTAAAGTCATCTACTTGGACCATTGCATCATGCCAATACTTAGGTACGAGTTGTCTTTGTTTTTTAAGTAATTCGATTGCAGCCTTGTACTGTGTTTCGTCTAACTCATAAGGATCGTTGATCCCTAATTCTGGTTTTGCTTGTTTTAGGTATAAGGCGGCATCTGCAATGTAGATCGGACCGTCAAATGCTTGTACTCTGCCTTTGTTTGATTTTCCATCTGGAAGATTTTGTTCTTCAAATACCACTGCCCAAGATTTAGGTGCGGATTTAAAAACTTTTGTATTGTACATAAGAACGTTCGGACCCCATTGGTAAGGAACACCATAATGTTTTCCTTCTACAGTATGCCAAGGTGCGTTTTGCAGTCTAGAATCTACTGATTTCCAGCTTGGAATCAAATCGATGTTAACTTCTTGGACTTTGCCCCCTGCAATAAGTCTTAGAGACGCATCACCAGAAGCCGTTACTAAATCGAAGCCACCTTCATTCATTAGCGCAACCATCTCGTCAGAAGTTGCTGCAGTTTTAACGCTCACCTTGCAACCGCTAGCTTTTTCAAACTCGGTTACCCAATCATAGCCTTTATCTGTTTCACCTCTTTCGATGTAACCTGGCCATGCTACAATGGAAACCTCGCCTTCAGTTTGGCCAATCGCAGTCAATTTTTGTTCTTTTTTACCGCAAGCAACAGTCAATGCGAGTAGGGTCATGGCCATACATATCGCAAATACTTTTTCTTTTGATGATCTCATTTGATTCTCATCTCCTGTTAGAAATCTATGTTTTAAAGCAGAGTCTTTTTGACCGAGAAAGAGTTGGCAAGCATTTCAAGATAAATTTTAAAAAATGATAGGATTTTTATTTCCAATAAAAATAAAGAGCATATCTCCCATTATGATTTCACTCAAAGACCCATCACTGCTACGTGAATCAAACTTCATAGACGGAGTATGGACCACCACTAGCTCCCAAAATAAAACTTTGGATGTTTTTAATCCTTCCACTCGCGAAAAGATTGGTACGATCCCGTATGCGGGGAAAGAGGAGACAGAAGCGGCAATCGATGCAGCCAAAAAGGCCTTTCTTTCTTGGAAAAAAACGCCCGCAAAAGAACGCGCAAGTTTTCTAAGACGTTGGTTTGACCTTATACTCGCGAACCAAGACGATCTCGCAAAAATCATGACATGTGAACAAGGGAAACCATTCGCAGAAGCAAAAGGCGAAGTAGCGTATGCGGCCTCCTATATCGAATGGTTCGCAGAAGAAGCAAAACGGGTATATGGCGACTTGATTCCTTCTCATAGAAAGGACACACGTATTCTTGTTTTAAAGGAACCTATTGGCGTCGTTGCTACGATCACTCCTTGGAATTTTCCAGCGGCAATGCTTGCCCGTAAGGTTGCACCTGCCTTGTCGGCTGGCTGTACGGTTGTATCGAAACCAGCAGAACTCACACCTTATTCTGCTTATGCTTTGGCTGTGTTAGCTGAAAGAGCAGGTCTCCCTAAGGGAGTCTGGAATCTTGTGGCTGGGGACTTCAAAAGTATCGGTGAGGCCATCCTCGAAAACAAGGATGTTCGAAAATTGAGTTTCACTGGTTCCACACAAACTGGCATGTATTTGATGGAAAAGTCCGCAAAAACTTTAAAAAAACTTTCATTGGAATTAGGTGGGAATGCTCCTTTTATCGTATTTGGCGATGCCGATATAGACGCAGCTCTCAAGGGTGCAATGTTTGCCAAATTTAGAAACACAGGTCAAACTTGTGTTTGTGTGAATCGCTTTATCGTCGAAAAATCAATTGCTGAAACGTTCGCAACGCGTCTTGCCAAACTCGCCTCACAGCTAAAAGTCGCTGATGGGTTAACGGAAGGAGCAGAACAAGGTCCACTCATAAATGAAGCTGCCTTACAAAAAGTGGAGAGGCATATCGAAGACGCCAAAAATAAAGGGGCGAAAGTATTGACCGGTGGCTCCAAACATTCTCTTGCTGGAACATTCTTTGAACCCACTGTTTTATATCCTATAAACAAAGATATGTTAGTTTGTCAGGAAGAAACTTTTGGCCCCGTCTCTTCGATCCAGACATTTGAATCAGAAGAACAAGCCATTGCACTTGCCAACGATACAGATTTTGGTTTGGCTTCTTACGTATATACTAGAGATATCGCACGACTTTTCCGTGTGGCAGAAAGTTTGGAATATGGAATGGTAGGGATCAATGAAGGACTTATCTCTTCCGAACAAGTTCCTTTTGGTGGCGTCAAATTTTCAGGCATGGGGCGAGAGGGTTCCAAATACGGTATTGATGATTATATTGTTACGAAATATTTATGTTTAGGGGGAATCATTTGATGGGAAATACACATTTGACAAATGCATCTTTATGGGAAAGAAGACTTTTGAATGTCCCAAGGGGTGTTACGACCGCCTATCCCGTGTTTGCTGAAAAAGCAAAAAATGCAGAAATATGGGATGTGGAAGGAAAAAGATATATCGATTTCGGCGGCGGAATCGGCGTGATGAATACAGGACATTGCCATCCTAAGGTCGTTGCGGCCATTCACAAACAAGTTGATTCCTTTCTTCATACGGCTTTTCAGATAATGCCTTACGAACCTTACGTACGACTAACAGAAAGACTGAATCAAAAAGCTCCCATAGAAGGTGAAAAAAAGACGATTTTATTTTCTTCGGGTGCTGAGGCTTTGGAAAACGCAGTTAAAATCGCAAGAGCTGCGACAGGACGGACCGCCTTTATTTCGTTTATCGGTGGCTTTCATGGTAGAACCATGATGGCTATGGCCTTAACGGGAAAGGTGGCTCCTTATAAAAAAGGATTTGGCCCTCTTCCTGGAGATGTATATCATATTCCTTTCCCTATGGAATACCATGGTGTTACAGAAGATCATTCGATACATGCTCTGATGAATCTTTTTAAGGCAGATGTAGATCCTTCGAGAGTTGCAGCGATTGCCATTGAACCCGTACAAGGTGAGGGCGGTTTTTATATTGCATCTCCAGGTTTTTTGAAAAGATTGAGAAATATTTGTGATGAACATGGAATTTTACTCATCGCGGATGAAGTTCAGTCTGGTTTTGCAAGAACTGGAAAACTTTTTGCCATCGAACATAGTGGCATAAAACCTGATATGATCACAACAGCAAAATCATTGGCGGCCGGACTCCCACTATCGGCCGTTATCGGTAAATCCAGCATTATGGATTCTGTGGAACCAGGTGGTCTTGGCGGAACTTATGCAGGAAATCCTGTGGCATGTGCGGCAGCTCTTGCTGTTTTGGATTTGATCGAAGAAGAAAACATTCTCGAAAAATCGATCAAACTCGGCGAACACCTATCGACAAAGTTAAATGGTTTAAAGAAAGGTTACCGACACATAGGCGAAATCCGAAATTTAGGTGGTATGGTTGCCTTTGAACTGGTAGAAAATGGAGACCCACACAAACCATCATCAGACTTAGCTAAAAAACTGACGGGCAAAGCACTTGAAAATGGGCTAGTACTATTGTCCTGCGGAATTTACGGAAACGTCATCCGAATTTTAGTGCCAATCACAGCAGAAGAAACCATCATTGATGAAGGTTTGGCCATCATAGAAAAATCATTAAAGGAAATTTAAATTAATCATGAAAAGACTCAATCATTGGATCGATGGAAAGTGGACAGAATCAAAATCGGGAAAATATTCAAAAATTGAAAATCCTGCGAACTTGGAACATATTGCAGACGTTAGTCTAGGGGATGCATCGGATGTTGATTATGCTGTCGATGTGGCTTATAAGGCATTTTACGATGGACGATGGTCTGGGCTTACGCCTGGCGAAAGATCAAATGCAATCCTTCGACTCGCGAGTTTATTAGAATCAAGAACAGAAGAGTTTGCGAAGGTAGAATCACAAAATGTAGGAAAACCATATAAAAACTTAAGTTTGGCGGGAGATATTCCTTTTGCGGTCGACAATCTGCGTTTTTTTGCGGGAGCCGCAAGAGATGTACATGGTAGTAAATCTGGGGAGTATTTTAGTGGTTATACTTCTGTGTTTCGTAGAGAGCCAGTAGGAGTTGTTGGGCAAATTACACCTTGGAACTATCCAATTTTGATGGCGATATGGAAATTGGCTCCTGCTCTTGCGGCAGGGTGTACGATTGTGTTAAAACCAGCACCAACAACTCCACTAACAACACTTATGTTTGCCGAGTTAACCAAAGAGGCTGGTATTCCAGATGGTGTGTTCAATGTGGTGGCCGGCGGAAATGATGTAGGCCAAGCGCTTGTAGATCATAAAAAAGTAGCAATGATCTCACTTACTGGTTCTACCAATACCGGAAAAAAAATCATGAAAAGTGCATCTGAAAATTTGAAACGTGTTCATTTAGAGTTAGGTGGTAAGGCTCCGTTACTCGTATTTGAAGATGCAGACCTTAATTTGTTGGCATCTAAGTCGGCATTTGGTGCGACCTGTAATACCGGTCAAGACTGCACTGCCGCCACTAGAGTCTATGTTCCGAAAAAATATTTGAAAGATGCAACGGATGCGATTGTAGAGAGTATGCGTAAGGTGAAAGTTGGCGATCCGTTTGCCGATGATACAGAAATGGGACCAATGATTTCAAAAATCCAAAGGGAAAATGTTTTGGGTTTTATAGAACGGGCAAAAGCTAATGGGGGAAAAATTCTGACGGGAGGAGGGATTCCGAAACATCTAGGGGAAGGATATTTTGTTGAGCCAACTGTTATTAGTGAGGTTTCGCAGAACTCAGAAATTGTGCAGAATGAAATATTTGGTCCTGTTTTGACGATTTTACCCTATGAAAAAGAAGAGGATGCGATTCGTTTAGCAAACGATGTCAACTACGGGTTAGCCGCCTCTCTTTGGACCAATGACATAGCACGCGCTATGCGAATTGCTAAAAGAATGGAATTCGGAACCATTTGGATCAATGACCATCTGCCTTTGGCATCAGAGGCACCTCACGGTGGGTTCAAACAATCTGGATTTGGTAAAGATCTTTCAGCAGAATCAGTTGGGGATTACCTCATAACCAAACACATCATGATCGGCGGTGTAAACTAACAAATTCATATAGCTACCCCCTAAAAAGAGTAGCTTTTTAGGGGGAAAAGGACAAAAAACAAATTTTTAAAAAGAACAAAAATTTCTGCATATGTGAATAACTTATAGTGAATCTGATGTTTTTACTAAACCTTTGGTCTCAAATGAAATTTGTTCCGTTGCAACGGACGCATCCTTCATTGATTGGTAAAGAGAGTTTAGCGAATCGGAAACTTGAACAACGGCCTTACGTTCTTCTGCTGTAGCTTCACTCACCATCTTTGTTTGTTGTTCAAATTCAACTAAGTTTACATTCATTTGTTCGCTGGTATTGATTTGTTTGTGAATCACACTTTTTAGCTCACCAAGTTTCACAGAAAGTGCCTCTACACTGGTGACTGAAGAATCCATGATTTTCATAGTCTCAGAAATTTTGGACATTCCGTTATCGATCTCACCTGCGTTCGCCTCAATCAGGGATGAAATATTGCTTATCGATTCTTCTGTTCGATCGGCTAATTTTGATATTTCGCTAGCAACTACAGCAAATCCCCTTCCATAGACTCCGGCCCTTGCAGCCTCAATCGCAGCATTTAACGAAAGTAAATTGATTTGTTCTGAAATTCCTTGGATCAATTCCAAAACAAAACTCATTTCCTCTGAAGACTGGTGAACCTTTTTCATAGATTCTTCTAAACTTCCTAATGAGAATTTACTTTTCTCAGAAAAATTAGAAATCTCTCGAAATTGATCTTGGGTGTCTGTTAATTTTCCAATAACTTCATTTAATTCTTTTTCCAGAATATTCTTTAGGGATTGAATAGCTAAAAAACTAGTCGTATTCTGTTGCAACATGGAGAGAATGCCATCGATATTTCCATTCACTTGTTCCATTGCAGCGGCTATTTCGTCTGATTGAGAAGCCTGATCTTTGTTTACATCCAATAGTAATTGGATGGAATTTAAAATCTTTTCACTTCCATTTTTAACTTTTGAAACTAAGTTTAGTTTGTTTGTTAGATTCGTTTGAAATGCTGCGGAAGCTCTAAGTAATTCTTGGACTTCCACCGTATCTTCTGGACGTAGGTTTAGATCTTGGTTTAGATTGCCTTCTGAAATTGCTTTTAAAAGAAAAGCCGATTGTGTAAGTCTGCTGACAACCCGAGTCTGTATCCGTCTCGTATAATAAAAGCTAAATGATATACCAAAGACTAAAATAAATAGTGACAAAAAATTAATAACAAAAAGGTAATCCGATTGTTCTTTGATTTCTTCCTGAATGGAAATGTAAGAAAGTCGACAGAGTTCTTCGATAGAAAATAATGCTTCACTCGATGTTTGAAAAAATTTTTCAAAACTTTCAATTTCGGAACCCGAATCAAATTGAGATTGTATTTTTGATTGATACATGGTGTATCCTTCTAAATGTGCTTTTTTAGCTTTCTCAAATTGAGATACAACTTCCTGGGATGCGAGGCCGGATTCAAAAATCAAATTCAAACGGTTCCATGCAGACAAACTTCTGTTATTTAGAATCGAGATTCTTGCTAGCTCCCGTTCTGATGGTTTTTGTTTTTTTAATGTTGCGATTGCCCAATAGGTTCGCGCTCTTCCTGAAAATTCTCGGATTTCCCACGAGAGCCTCATGACTGCGAGAAGATTAGAAATTTCTTTTGATTCCGTGCGTGAGGGCAAGAGGGCACGGGTCGCCTCGATTCGTTCGAGTGTCGCTGGAAATTGGTCTGGAAAGGAACTAACAAAGGTCTGGTCTCTCTCAGGGAGATTTAATGCGATGTCTCGGTCAACAACCTCCCTATATTCACCTAATAGGGAAATCTCTGTTTCTATGAGCTGTACCACCTTTAAATAACTTTCTTCATTTTCTGATTTTATTTCGGCTACTACGTGGTTCAATGCATCCATTCCCAGTTGCCTCTGTTTTTTTAACAAGGTTACAAATTCTTGGGGTAGGGGAGTATCAAGGGACAAACCTATTTGGCTGACAGATCTTTCAAAGGAAAGTTCAATGAGACCCCGTAAAATGTTACTAGATAACGATACTTTGGTGCTCATGGTTCGAAAGTGTAAGGAATCCGATATGGTTTGAGATAAAAAGAGGATCGAAAACCCTATGATTAAGGCAGATTGAAGCCAGAAAAGTTTTCTGATTTTCGAAGCGAGGCTAATTTTGTTTGCGGTCTCTAACATGGGTTTCTGAAGGGATGGGTCTCTCTGGTTAAAGATTAGTTTTATCCCACTGTTTGACGAATAAATTTCAGGTGTTTATTGGCAAAATATACTGTCAATTTCCTGTTTTTTGAGTCTAATGGTCAGTTTTATAGCAATGATTTCGTTTCTGAAAAAATATCTGCCTATCCTTGGTCGTTTTGAAAAAAAAAAGGAGTTTTCACACCTTCCTATCAGCTCTATTGAAGATCTGCTCCAATCCATCATTTCCTTTTTTCAAAGCCGCGTTGGAATTCGAAATTTCCCAAGTGATATTTTAACAATTATTAAAGATTATGATTTCGCCGTAAAAAACAAAACTTTAAATGACCTAGCAGAAGTTCTGCGCATTATCCCTAAAAAATTCAATTTGCAGATGACCTTACACGATTTGAGTTTAGCTGAAATCCGAGCTTATGTTACGAAGAGTTCTCCTCTTCTGGTTATAACGACGATTGACCGCGATGAAATTTCTGATGTCTATGCGATCGAAGGGTTTAACGGTATTTCCTATTCCATCGTAAACATAGCAACGAATGAAAAATTCAATCTTTCGGAAAGTAAGTTCTTAATTGCGCTAAAAATAAAGAACGACACCCAGAAATTAAAAATTCTTAGCGCAGAACCTACGATTCGCTTTTTGAACCCAAATGATAAAGAGAAGAAAAAGAAAAAAGATAAATTTTTTGGAGCGATCGAACAAATTGTTCATTTGGTAAAATTAGAAAGAAAGGACATTTGGATCATCACAGTTTATGGAATAGGAATCGGAATTTTATCTTTGGTGATACCGATCTCTACCTCCTCTCTCGTGAATGTTGTTACTTTTGGGGTGATGCTCCAACCAGTTTATGTTCTCACTTTTATAGTGGTCTGTTTTATGGGTTTTGCTGGTCTGATGCAAGTCGTCCAGACCTACGTAATCGAAATTCTGCAGAGAAGGATCTTTGTTCGGATCGCCATCGAGTTTTCACAAAAATTTCCAGAGATGGCTAACAATTCTCTAACTTATAACCATAAACCAGAATTAGCGAATCGTTTTTTCGACACCATCACGATCCAAAAGTCCATCAACTCCTTACTAGTCGATGGACTTTCTGTAGTATTAACGGCCATTATTGGGTTTACGTTGATAGCCACCTATCATCCATTATTTCTTGTATTCGATATCTTCGTTTTATTTATCGGCGCATATCTTATTATCTATAGAAGAGGGGTGAAAACTGCCTATAATTACTTAGACATTTCTAAGGAAAAATACCGCGTGGCAGCATGGATCGAAGAAATTTCGAGACATGAATCATTGTTTCATTCCCAGTTTGGACGAATCTTTGCCCATGAAAAAATGGAAAATCTGATGAAGGATTATCTATGGACCAGAGAGGCCTTTTTTCATAATTATATCCGACAAGTAGTAGGACTAGTCTCCGTCCAAACATTAGCTAGCGGGGTTTTGTTAGGTATTGGTGGTTATCTCGTCATCGAGAGACAGTTGACGATCGGGCAATTGGTCGCAGCTGAAATTGTTATCTCCAAAGTTTTAAGTGATATGTCAAAATTTGGAAAACACTTGGAAGGTTTTTATTCGCTTGTGGCTGCTGTTGATAAGGTAACATCTGTTTTAGAATCAGAATCGATTGAACATAAATCAAATTTATTTTTTCCAGATGACAACGAGAAAAAAATAGAAATTAGAAACATAGGGTATGAAAATTCTCTTGGTAAAAAAATTCTTGAGAATGTAAACATCAACTTAAAGCGAAATAAAATCATTGGTTTTCAGTCAGAACAAGCCTATTTAAAAGATACATTCTTCGATATTCTGATTGGACTGATTTCTCCGTCTTCGGGAGAAATTTGGATGGATGGACAAAATATTCTCAAGACAGATTTTTATTCGCACCATAATCCGATTCTGCTTTTGAGAAGAAATGAAATAGTTGAGGGAGATATTGTAGAAAATATCCGCCTCGGCAATAATGCTATTTCTCATATCCAAGTATTGAGGGCGTTTGAAGATTTAGGAGCGGAAGATTTTATTCATAAATTGCCAGACGGAATCAAAACCAAGGTGGCCACATTTGGTTCGCCATTAAGTCAATTGGAAAGATCTTTGATTCTTTTGGTTCGATTTTTAGTCCACCAGCCAAAGATAGTTATGATAGACGGCTTGTTAGATGAACTCCCTGATTCGATTCTAAAACAATTTTTTGATTATTCCGAAAAACTAAAACAAAAATGTACGATATTAATTTATTCAAAATCCTCATCCATTCTTTCTAAGATGGATGAGGTCATTAAGATTAACTCTTCCGCAGGTTCGTTTGGAGAGAAGATAAAGCCAGGTAGTAAAAGAAATGTTTAAAGAAAGAAGTGATGCCAATATTTCATTGTCTAGTTTTCAACTTGTACAATCATCTATTCCTGCTCGTACTTTGGCTTATACATTATCTTTATTATTTATTTTTTGTATGTTTGTTCTTCCGTTTATTCCATGGCAACAAACTACCGTTGGTACTGGAAGGGTTGTTGCTTATGCCCCTTTGGATCGTCAACAGTTGATCGAATCTCCCATCAATGGTAGGGTAGTTAAGTGGCATGTCCATGAAGGAACCCGTGTAAAAAAAGGTGATCCGATCATTAATATTTCTGATAACGATCCAGATTTTATTGAACGGATCCGTTCCGAGAAAAATGCATTACTACAAAGACTAGAGGCGGCACGATCGCGCGAAGATTCTATACGGGCTCGTATCCTGTCTCTGCGGTCATCAAAAGGCAGTGCGGTAGATGCTGCTGAATCCAGAAGGCAGATGGCGATGGACCGAGTCCGCGCCGCCGAACAGGCCGTAGATGCAGCAAAAGCGAACATTAAAGCGACGGACATTCAGTTGGAAAGACAGCGTTTGTTAGTTGAAAAAGGTCTTACCTCCAAACGAAACTTAGAATTAGCAGAACTTGATCATACAAATGCTGAAACAGGTTTAGACAGGGCAAAAGCTGCCTTGGACGCAGCGAGAAAAGAAGTCAGAGCGTTCGGTTCAGATTCCGGTAGAGTCGGGGAGGATGCAGAAGCCGCTATCAATGATGCGAGGGCTTCTCTTGCGAGTGCACAGTCTGAGGTTGCGCGTGTATTGGAAGAGTTACCTCGGATTGAGGCAAGACTTTCGAGACAACAGACCCAGGAGGTTTATGCGTCACGGGATGGAATCATCATGCGGATCTTAGTGAATCCTGACACTCAACAGTTAAAAGAGGGAGATGGAGTTGCGATCATTGTTCCCGATTCAGAAGATAAAGCAGTTGAACTTTATGTGAATGGTGATGACATTCCCCTTATCAACGAAGGCAGAAAGGTTAGAATCCAATTCCAAGGATACCCAGTTTTACAGCTTGCGGGTTGGCCAGAGTTGGCGGTTGGAACTTTTGGTGGGATTGTTAAGTTAGTCGATGTATCCGACAATGGTTCAGGCAGTTTTCGGATTTTAGTTGTTCCAGACAAAGAAGATCGGGCGTGGCCTTCGAGTGCTTTTCTCAGACAAGGTGTCCGGGCACGCGGATGGATCTTCTTAAACCGTGTTAGTTTAGGATTCGAGTTATGGCGAAAATTCAATGACTTCCCTCCTATGCTGCCAATTGATGAAATGAAAGAAATAGAGTGAAAAAATGAGTTTCGTTTCATGTTGAAAAAATCTTCTATTATTTTAAAATCAATTATCCTGGTACCGATTGGTATTCTATTAGGAGAAGTTGGATTTGATCCTAACAAAAAAAGCGACTTCGATGCCTTACACGGTCCAAATATTTTCTCAGAGGATTATATCAACAAACAGCCAGGCGTTTTAAGTTTATCTGAATTATTAAAATCTGTAGAGAAATCGTATCCTCTTGTACTTGCCGCTGAGAAACTTCTTACAGAAGCCGAATATAATTATTTAGCGGCAGAAGGAGCTTTCGACCTACAATTTAAATCTCTTGGAACCACAAAACCTTTGGGTTTTTACCAAAACAATGCGTCGGACAGTATCATTGAAAAACCGACACCGTTAGGTGGAACTTCTTTTTTTGCCGGTTACCGCATTGGTAGGGGTAACTTTCCGTCTTATGATGGTCGTCGGGAGACGAATGATTTAGGGGAAGTGCGAGCAGGTGCGCTTATTCCGCTTTTTAGAAATCGAGAAATTGATAAAAATCGAGCTGATCTAAGAAAGGCCGAAATTGATAAAAAATTGGCCGAGTTGTCTATACAAAAACTAAAAATTGAAATCATTCGAGAGGCGACGAGAAGGTATTGGAAGTGGGTTGGTGCTGGACAGGAGTATCTTGTTTACAAAGACTTATACAACATTGCACTCACGAGAGAAAATCAAATCGCTGATCGCATCAAGTTAGGTGATTTACCGAAAATTGAAGGTGCTGACAATAAAAGGGCCATCTTACAAAGAGAGGCACAGTTCGTTTCCGCAGAACGAGAATTAAATAAAGCAGCAATCGATTTATCACTCTTCTTACGCGCACCAGATGGGAAATTGATCACTCCGGGTAACAACCGATTGCCCATAGGATTCCCTAATCCCATTGATCAAAATGAATTGAATATCGAAATTTCCCTTAAAAAAGCATTCAAACTTCGTCCTGAAATCCGAGATATGGAATACAAACGGGATAAAGTTGGAATAGACCGCGACTTAGGATATAACTCGGCGAAACCTCAAGTGGATTTACTTGTAGCAGCTTCCCAAGACATGGGACCCGGATCTATCACTCGCGCCAAACCCGAGTTAGAAGCATCACTTGTATTAAATGTCCCCATCCAAACGAGACGACCACGCGGACTCATCGGTGCGAGCGAAGCAAAATTGTCCCAACTCGACCAAGAACTTCAATTTACGAAAGATAAAATTGAAACTGAGATTTACGATACAATTTCAGAGGTAGTGGCGACGGGGAAACGTGTGAACATTGCAAAGACTGAATTTGAACTCGCCAAAAAACTCGAAGAATTGGAAAGAGAAAGATTTTTTCTCGGTGATTCCACATTGCTCATTGTAAACATCAGAGAACAAACAACCTCCGAAGCTGCCATCCGCGAGATAAAAGCATTATTTGACCACCATACCGCTATCGCGAATTATAAGGCTGCGATTGCATCTTTCTAAATTCAAGGGGAGTGAGATCCACATATTTGCGAAAACTTTCGTTGAATACTGATTTTGAGGTGAATCCACATTCGAGTGCAATCTCCAAAATTGGTTTTTTTAAATCTTGTATTAACAAACGTTTTGCTTCCTCTATTCTATATTTTTTTAGCAAATCTACAAAAGAGATTTTTAAAATTTGGTTGAGAATTTCTGATGTTTGGTGAACGGACAGTCCAAGAAGTGCTGATAGATCAGATAGACGTAATTCCTCTTCTAAAAAAATCTTTTCATCTGTCATAAGAGATGTTAGTTTTTCGATCACATTATTTACATTGACGCCACTTAAATACGTTTTTTTATCCGCGACGGAAGTCATGGGCAAAGAGTGATCCAAATCATTTTTGAATTTTTGGATTTCTTTTTTACTTAGCGTTAATTCGGATTCGATCTCATACACATAAGAACGAATGGTACGCGAAACAAAAAATGCATTGGCAGGTAAAAAAACTGCCAAGAAAAGAAGGTAAATTTTACTATCGTGCGAATCGAATGTCTCATACGAAAAAATATTTAAAATTTCAAATGTAAAGATACATAGTAGACTTAAGATCAGCCAAGGTGCAGGTCTCAATTGGTCGTTGAGTTTGGATATGGCAAGTTTTAATGATATTGCGGTAAGCCCTAAATACAAATATGTATAGGACGAAGAAATAAAAATCCTCGGAGTATTCGTAAAACTAAGTCCCATCAGTAGCAATGCTAGCACCATAGATATTTGATAGATTCTATGTGAGATCGGATGTTCGGTTTTTGTTTGGAAATACTGAGAAAGCCAAAGTGAACCAGTCAGAATCAAAAAGCCAATGATGAGTTTTTTGAAGAGAGAAAGTGGAATTATATAATTTGGAAATAGATAATAATTCGCAAGTCCTGATCCAAATACAAACACGAGTAAGATCGAAAGATGAAATAGAATGATATAGAAGATCCAAAGTTTTGGGTATTGGAAACCAAAATAGACCAACCGGAAAAGAAAAAGAACAATCAATATCAAAAAACTAAAAACGAGACTCGTATGCCATTGGATGAGTTCAAAAAGTTCTTCTGCTGTGACCAATTTGATCTCAGATTCGATGAAGTTTTTAGAGCGGATTTGGATATTGATTTCGACATTTTCCTTGGCAGAAAGTTCGATCGGGAAGGTCGGAAAAATTTGGGTAATCGGCCATTTTGCAACTGGCAAAAAATATCCTGCCTTCAAACAGTTCCCTTGGTTCATACAGACTTCTACTTCATCCAAATGACTCCAAAGGAAAATCAAATAGAAGGGACGTGGTTTTGTTTGTTCATTTTTGACCAGGAAGGTAAAGTTAACGGGTTCGTTTTGAAATCCGTAGTGAACCACCATTGACCGATCGTCGATTCTACGAAATACTTGGGAATTTTCTTTGGCTTCGAGGACAATGGGAGTTTTTTTTTCCTCGGCTGGTGTGTCCAAAACAATGAAAAACAGGAAAAAAAGAAGAAATGGCAATCGTTTCAGCATCTTTCGGTCTTTTTTTGGTTCCAACTTATAAGCTAGGACGATCCTTCCCCTCGTTTCTGATATAAAGATGACAGGGTAAAAAAATGAAACAAACATTTATTTCAAACGTCTGTTCAGTCGTACTCCTCGGAGTTCTATTTTCCGGGAAGGTGCTCTCGGCACAAACTGTCTCTGCCTCTGAAAGTTTGCAAAGGCTGAAAGACGGAAACATTCGATTTGCGTCTGGAAAATCCATTAGACCAAACCAAACTTTAGAGAGGATCAAGGCGGTATCGACTGGCCAAAGCCCATTCGCGATTGTGGTTGGTTGTTCGGACTCAAGAGTTCCCAATGAAATCGTTTTTGACCAAGGCCTGGGTGATCTATTTATCGTTCGAACAGCTGGACAAGTTTCTTCTTATGCTTCTTGGGGGAGCATTGAATTTGCTACGGCAGTCCTTGGTGCCAAACTCATCGTAGTACTCGGTCATACCAAATGTGGTGCTGTTGCTGCTGCTTGTACGGTTCCTGAAGTTCCAGGCCATATCGTTACACTTATCAATGCGATCAAACCTGCCGCCGAAAAAGCGCTCCGTCTTCCTGGTGATCACATTGAAAACAGTGTCAAGGTAAATGTCGCCTTACAAGTAAATATGCTAAGATCACTTGAGCCAGTTCTTTCCAAACGAGTAAAATCTGGTGAAATTCAAATTGTTGGCGGGCTTTATGATCTAGACACAGGTAAAGTTGAATTTCTTACGGAAAAATTTATTTCGGAAATGAACAACTAGGAGGGAATGAATGGAAATTACAGCAGCTCTCATCTCAAATTTGCAGACTCCGATGTTCCTTGCTTTCTTTTTGGGAATATTTGCGACACTTGTTAAAAGTGATCTTAAATTCCCAGATGGTATGTATACAGGACTCACCATTTATCTGTTACTCGCGATCGGATTAAAGGGTGGTGTGAAATTAAGCAGCACCACGATCGAAGAATTTTACAGACCGGCTCTCGCCGCATTATTTTTGTGTGTTACCATTCCTGTGGTTGCTTACATTGTTTTGACGAAACTTGGTAAATACGACACAGTCAATGCGGCAGCTCTAGCCGCTCATTACGGCTCTGTATCGGCAGTAACCTTTAGCGAAGCTCTTGCTTTTATGGATGCACAACAAGTTCCATACGAAGGTTTTATGCCAAGTATGCTTGCCATCATGGAAGTCCCCGCAATCATCATTGCGATTTTTATCGTAAAATCAAAGTTAGGTGGAGATTCTGATTCATGGAAAAAAGTTTTGCATGAACTATTTGCCGGAAAGGGAACTCTTCTTCTTTTGGGGGGACTTGTCATCGGGATGTTGTCGGGTAAAAAAGGTTTAGAACAATTTGGACCACTTTTTGACGTACCGTTTCGAGGAGTTCTTATACTGTTTCTGCTAGAAGTTGGGATTGTAACTGGTAGAAGACTTTCCGATTTAAAAAAGGCAGGAATATTTTTAGTTGGCTTCGGAATTTTATTTCCCATAATCTGCGCAATCGTGGCTCTTCTTATTGGAAAGATCGCTGGCCTATCTCTTGGTGGTGCGGCAATTCTTTCTACTTTAGCGGCTAGTGCTTCCTATATCGCAGCCCCGTCTGCCATACGTATTGCACTTCCAGAAGCAAGCCCTGCCTACTACCTAACGGCGGCACTTGCGATTACCTTCCCGTTCAATATCTCCATTGGGATTCCACTTTATTTGTCCATGGCAAAATCAGTATACGGAGCATAAAATGAAATTAGATACAGCCAAATTAGTTACCATTATCACAGACGAGGCGATTGAAAACAAAATTGTCACTGAGTTGAGAAGTGTTGCCGTAAAAGGTTTTACCATAACAGAGGCGAGAGGGGAAGGATTAAATTCTCCCCATAGCTCCTCTTGGGAAGGAAAGAGCATAAGAATTGAAACTTTGGTTTCAGAAGCAAAGGGAGAAAAGATTGTAGAGATAATGGCAGATAAATACTTAGATAAGTACGCGATGATCATCTTCACATCCGATGTGAAAGTTTTTCGAAGTGAGAGGTTTAAATAGTTAAAAATATGGAAAATGTATTAAAAGGACAAACAGTTTTAATCACGGGGATTACCGACGCTTCTTCTTTGGCTCTCTCGATTGCGAGAGAGTGCAAAAAGCAAGGTGCAACTTTAATTTGTACAGGGCTCGGGAAAACAGCCCATCATAAAAATGTATCAGAAAATGGTTTGGCGTATTTAGAAAAAACGTTCCAAGATTTTCAAAATACAGTTCACACAGAATTAGGAAAAGATGTAAAAACTTTTGTATTGGATGTTGGGATACAAGAAAGTATCGATGACTTTGCTTCGAATTTGAAAAAGGAAAATGTTTACTTAAATGGACTTGTTCATTCCATTGCAATGGATAAAACCATTCGCCAAGGAAAAGTAAAACCCATCATGGATATCACAAGAGAAGAATTTATGGACGCCATGAATATTTCAGCCTTTTCTTTGCTTGCTGTCACAAAGGCGGTCTATTTCGGAAAAGTATTGGCTGACCAAGCATCGATTCTCGCCTTAAGTTACATTGGGGCTGAAAAAATTGTGAGTCATCCTTATAAAAATATTGGTATCGCCAAAGCTGCACTCGAAAGATTGATCAAAGAAATGGCAATTGAACTCGGAAAATCCAATGGGATGCAGGTCAACGCTGTACGTTTTTCTCCATATACTGCGAGTAAGGCGGGAGGCGCGATCGAGGGTTTATCAGAGGCAGTTTTAGAGGCAGAAAATAAATCTCCTCTTGGAAACGCAAAACCGCAAGATCTCGCCAGTGAAGTTGTCTATCTGCTAAGAAAAGGCAATCGTATTACGGGGGAAGTGAGAAACGTGGACGGCGGTTACCATATTAGAGGGTAATTTCATTCCAATAAGGATCTCGATTCTCAGGATAAGTGCGCCAGTATAGATCATGAAAATACAATAGCGCACTTTTGCTGTAGAGAATTCTAAGGATTTCTTTTTTATCTAACTGGTTGGGACCGTAAAAAAGAAGTTTTTCGCAAATATTTCTTAGAGAGGCTTTTGATTTTTCTTTTTCATAAAGCCTCTCACGAATCATAAAAAGATGTATTCCAAATAGATATGGATCAGTTAATACTTGCCTAACGGCATTCTCGGAGTTTATCTTATTATCCTTATTCACTTTCTCAACTTTTTTGGGATCAAGTAACCGAGCAGAGAATAGTGCCAAAAATGGAGCAAAAATCCAAGAGAACCAAATGGGAGAAATCCAAAGAAATAACTGAGTTTCGATTTGGAAGAGGATAGCTGCAAAAATGATTCCACTCAAAAAAACGAGTTTGAAATTTTGGAATGTATCGAAAAAAGAGATCCGATCCGTTGCGTCTCTTGTCTGCTTTTTCCACACTACTTTTTTACCAACTAATGTGTACAATACGAATTGAACATACATAAACATATTTACCGGAGCCATTAAAAATGAAAAAATAGCTTCTAAAAAAAAGAAAATACTAACTTTAAGTCTGGAAGATGAAATTCTTTTGGGACGACTTACATCGATTAGAAACGCTAAAATTTTCGGAATAAATAACAAAGATAACGTAATCAGCTGTAATTGGATGGCTTTACCTATATAAAATTGTTTAAACAAAATTTCGAATTCTTTAGAATTAAATGCCAATCTAAAAAATCTTAGATCATCTAAGTATAACAAAAGAGATAGAAGGATGAAAATGAACCAAAGAAAACTAGAAAGATACGAAAAGATACCTAATAATATTGAAATCTTAGATTGGAAATTAAGTTCATTTGCACCCAAAAACCAAAAGTGTTGTAGGTTCCCTTGGCACCATCTCTGATCACGCTTCAAAGATTCAATCCAAGTAGGTGGAAACTCTTCATAGCTTCCTTCAAGATCCGTCGTGAATTGAACTGAATATCCAGCTCTTCTGATCAATGCAGCTTCAATTGTATCATGGCTTAGGATTTTTCCGCCTAGAGCACCTAATTTTGGTAATTTGGGAAGAGCACAATGATCAATAAATGGTTCGATTCGTAGGATGGCGTTATGGCCCCAAAAGGAACTGGAATTCATTTGCCAATAGGTGGCGCCAGTTAAATAATATTCGCTATAAAGTTTTTGCGAATACTCGAAAATCTTTTGAAAAAAAGTTTTACACTTATATATTTTCGGATTCGTCTGCAGAATTCCAATGGAAGGTTCCTCTTCCATTTTTTTTGTTAGAAGCAGCATACATTTCGCAGTCATGTAGCTGTCCGCATCTAAAATGATCATGTATCGATAATTTTTTCCGAATCTTCGACAAAAATCTGCAATGTTTCCACTTTTGCCATTTGTATTGGATTTTCGACGACGATAGTATATCCGTCCCCAGCTTTCCGTATTTTTAATCAAATTGATATATTCTAGTTCTTCTTCTATCCATATATCTATTTGATTGGTATCACTCAGAATGAAAAAATCAAATGATTGACCCTTTTGAGTCTCCTTAAGTTCCATATACATTTTTGAAATTCTATTATAAACTTCCACTGTATTTTCGTTATAGATTGGAAGTAGAACTGCTACAGGAACATTCTCAATAGGAATAGATTCCAATTTCATTTCATCTAACAAACATCTGTGGGGATCTCCTCCTTTAAAGTATTGAATGAAACCAAGTAAAGCAATGGTTGCTCCATAGGAAAGATGAAGAAATAAAATTGAGAATGTAAAAAATAAAATTCCGTCTATCCAATCAAATTGTCGAAAGGACAGAAATTCAAAGTATACTAAACTTCCATAACCTGATAATAAATTTACAAATCCCCAAAATGTGAATATGCGAAAAGTATAAGTGTTAAATTTAAAATTTAGCATATACGAATTAGATAAAATATAAAATTGAAGAGTAGATTATTATCCAAAAAAATACAGTAAAAAAAATAGTCTTTTTATCCAGCTTTTCTTCAGATAATTTCACAAAACTTGCAAAATCAATAGGTCTGGGAACCATTTTGCCAAAACCTTTACCTCTCGAAGAAAATTGGCTTTTGAGAGTATTTGCAATATCATTAAAATCTGGATGATTTTGAAATTCCTTTAGGACGATACTTTCATATTTTAGATCCGGAAAGTTTTCTCTTTTAAGTTTCAGTTCCGATCTGGAAATTGATTCTAACTCTTCTTCGAAGCTGTCCATCGCCTGTTCCAATGAAAGATTTTCCCTATCTCGAATTACAGTTTGGATTGTTTGCCCGATAAAAATCGGGTCATCATAACCGAGAGCTCTTAGTCTTCGTTCAATAGCTAAAATAAGATTTTTAGTAGCCATTTTCCCAAGTGTGAATCCACGTTTCAGAAATGATATGATCTTTATCTTTTAGATAAGCCTTTAACTCTGTACCCTTGTTCCCAAGTTTTGCAGGAATTTGGAAAGTAAGTCGAAATTTTTCAGATTCAGGAATTTTTATTATATTAACATTCGTTACATCTATCGGTTCGTTCCAAGATTCTACGACAGGAATGGGCATTTTTTCATCCGAAAATGTATCTAGTTTTTCACCCTTGAAGTCGATTAAAAACTGACGATCTCCTTCCTTTAGCAAATTCGTCCTCGTTGCAACTACATAACCTAGTTTTTTAGGTGGACTAACGTACCAATATATCGTATAATTTAAGTTAATGGGTTCACCAATTTCCGGAAGTTGATTTGGAACCCAAAAAAGTGTAACATTATCATCTGAGTCTTGTTTTGTGGGGAAACGATACAAATGAAGTGACCCTTTTCCAAACGATTCATCAGGTTCGATCCAGGCACTCGGTCTAAGTTGATATTTCATATTTGTATCTTCATAGCTCGAAAAATCTCTATCTCTTTGGATAAGTCCAAAACCTTTCGGATTTTCTAATTCTATTTGATGTGTATTTGGTTTTTTGGGGTTATCGATTGGACGCCAAAAATAATCTCCATTTTCAGTTTGAATTTGAACGCCATCAGAATCATGAACTTCAGGATATATCTGTCCCTGTGGAATTTGGGAATTTTCGCCATACCAAAACATACTTGTTAAAGGCGCAATTCCAAGTTTTTCAATTGGTTTTCTTAAATATAATTCGGCACGAATAACGGTTTTGGTTGTTTCGCCTGGCGTAATTTCAAATTCATATGCGCCCGTTATAGATTTTCCATCTAACAGTGCAAAGATTAAAATTGTAGAATCAAATATACCAGGTTTTTTGATCCAAAATTCTCTGAAGATAGGAAATTCTTCAGATTGATTGGACATTCCGGTATTTATGCTGATTCCGCGTGCAGAAAGTCCATAAAACTGACCCTTTGAGACAATACGAAAATAACTCGAACCCTGGAAAACCGCAAATTCATCTGTATGTTCGTTGGTATTGATCGGATAATGGATCTTAAATCCTGTATGTCCAATTTCAGCATTTAGTTTGATCTCACCGACTTCCGTCCAATCAAAGTATTCTTCTAAAAAGGGAATTTTTCGATATTGGGATCCCATAACTTCATTGAGTTCAATGGCCTGGTTGTAGAGGTGGCCAGGTGGCATAAATTGAATCTGGAAAGCACTTCCTTCACTCCGCCATAGTGATTTCTCTGTTAAAAAACGTATATTTTTGTACCGATCGTACGGTAGAGCTGCAAGCTCTTTCGAAGAATGCTGTTTGATTTCGACAAAAGGACTCTCAGCTAACTTTTTTGCTTTTGATTTTAATCTACTGAAATCGATTTCGGGACGAACCACTTCATGTGGAGTTTGGAGAGTTACATTGCCCGTCGCTGGCTCTTTTTTCAGGCCAGTCGCAAGTAAAAACGCGGCAATGGCTCCGAGAATTAAGTTTACCAAACCCATAAGCCAATGTCTCTGCTCCTACGGATTTGACCTTAATTTTTTAATCTTTGCTCATTGTGGAGCAGGTTGTCAATGCCCAGCTTGTGAAGCTAAAAAAGTTCCAAAACCCTTTTCTTTCCCCAAAACCGAAACAGGTCGTCCTTTTTCGACAGCCAATTTGCCATTGATAAAAACTTTTTTAATCGTATCATCGTTTCTGCGAACCCAACGTTTGAAATCATTCATAAAACTCATGGGAGCTTCTACATCCTTCGCCAAATCCTCGTTAAGAAAGTTCGGGTCAAGAAGCACAAGATCAGCACGTTTTCCTACTTTGATATAACCGGCATCAATGCCAAACCAATCAGCAATTTCACCCGTGAGACGATGAACTGCATGTTCCAATGTCATAAACGGCTTTTTTGAGATTTCGGCATCATTTACTAATTTTAACATTCTGAGAGGAAAGTTGTAATGAGCCATACCTCGAAGGTGAGCCCCTGCATCTGAAAAACCAATGAGAATATCTGGATGTTTTACTATTTTTTGTAATGGTTCGAGTCGATGATTTGCCATCACGGTATACCATCTAATCGCATTTCCGTGTTCGGCGACTAAATCCAAGAAGGCAGTTACAGAATGTACTCCACGCGACTTAGCGATTTCATCAATCGACTTTCCGATCAAACTTTTATCGGGAGCCGCAACGATTTTTGTTTCGCGAAAATCTCTATGAAAAACGCGAGGTAAAAACCAATTCGTCCATTGCCTTTTAAACCAAGACCGATAATTATGATCCGACATCAATTTTTTTCTTTCAAGTTCATCTTCGATGTGATTGGCAGCGGCTCCCGCACCAAACTCTTCGAATACGACGACATCCATTCCGTCAGCATAGAGATCAAAGGGTTCTGGCAACGACTGGTATTTAAAATCAGCGTTAAATAGTTTATTTGTTATTCTACCGATCCATCCCAGCAGTTTATAGAGACCTGGATCGTATTTTACATCCATAAGAGAAATGATTGTTGTCTTCAAAGGTTTTCGAAAAATTCCAAAGGCTTCCCATAGGAACATAAGTAGATTTATTTTTGTGGATACGTTCGGGACACCTTGGAAAATTTTTCCTCTTTTCCTTAGGATTTTATTAAAAGCACGATATTCGCTCCAAGAGGCAAAAGTTGAAGGCAAAGGTCTAGATCTAAATCTACTTCCATCCATTTTGTCCCAAACGAGCGTATTGATAGACATACCGAGAAAACCTTCATCTAATGCCTCGTTCAAAAGAGATTTCATTTTATCTAACTCTTGTTTAGTGGGGGATTCACCTTTTGTGAGCGCTCGTTCCAATCCCATCACATGAGTTCTAATCGCGGAGTGACCAGCAAAAGAAACTACATTTGGTCCAAGAGGAATAGAATTTAAATGGGATTTGTATTCTTTTGCCGAGTTCCAGTTTTTCTTTTTTTCTAAAATTTCCAAAACGTTTTTTCGCGGAATAGCCTCCACCCGACTGAACATATCCGCCAAATCGACCGGATCACCTAACGCAAGACTCAAAGAACAACTGCCGAGTGCAATGGTTGTCACACCATGGCGTACCGACTCGGATAGATCTGGAGAAACTTCGATTTCGGCATCATAATGGGTATGAAAATCAATAAAACCTGGGGTAAGCCAAAGGCCTTTTGCATCAATGACCTCTTCCTTGGGAAGTTCCTCAAGCTCTCTTTCGATTTCCTGAACAATACCATCTTTGATTCTTAAATCTCCCAAAAAGGAATTGTTTTTGGAACCATCAAAAATGCGAGCACCCTTTATCAAAACAGCAGTCATGTTTATTCCTCTGGCATCAAACAATGCGTAGGTCAAATTAAGACAAAATCTTCCAGAATTTGTCAAGAATGAAGCAAAAAAATGGTAAATTTAGTAAGTAATTTTTCTGATCGAATGGTTGTGACGATCAGAAAAAAACAAGAAGTTACCATCTGTTGTAATCGAAGTATCGCAGTCAGATCCATTGCAAAATCTAGATGTTCCTGGTAACCCGATGGTTCCATCTAACAAACCACCGGTGGCTGGCGTGGCGATTGTTGTAATGGCAAAGGGCGAGGAAAGGGACATCTTTCGAAGTCGGAGGCCATTCCCTTCGAGGATGTAGAGAAAACTTCCATCCATGGTCAGACCATATGGATTGTTTAATGTGGCTAATGTTCCAGTCGAATTATCAGAAGAACCTAAAACTCCTGTTCCGGCAACTGTGGTTTGGACATTCGTATTCAAATTAAATCTGATAATTTGATGGTTATCTGAATTTGCGATGTAGAGATTTGTTCCATCCGTCGTGATGCCATTTGCATTGTTTAGGCCTGTGACACCCAAAGAGGAAGTTTCACCCGTTGCAAGTACAATGCGTTTGATTTGATTGTTTGACCTATCTGTTACAAATAAATTGACTGCGTCTGTTGTTAAATAGGTTGGAACATTCAACCTGGAAGTTCCGATGCCACCGTTCACGTTTCCACTCACACCTGATTGGCCAGAGAGCAAAGAGACAGTTCCAGTTGATATGTTGATTTTATTCACGATGTGGTTGTCATAACTACTGACATATACATTGACACCGTCTGTTGTGATGCCATGTGGGCCCGGGCTTGTCGCAAGTGTAGTAACAGAATTATCCCCCAAGTTTAGTTTTCTTACGGCATTGTTAAAGATGTCTGCTATGTAAAGAAATTGTCCATCTGTTGTAATGGCTATTGGATTATCAAATCTTGCGACTGTACTCGTTCCATTTACAAATCCATTTGTGGGAGCAGGGTACGATCCTGCAAGTGAGATGAGGTTCGCAAAACTTTGGTTCAATGTCGGTGGATTTGACGTGCTAAATAGGGTTCCATTGTAGACATATCCATTTACACAATCAAAGGTAACCACCGCATGAGCACTAGAGAGTGTACCGAACGGCAATCCTTGGACAGAACAAATTTGATTTGATGGTTGGGATAAAACAGAAACGGAATACGTGCTTCCATCAACTAGTGCAGTCGCAAAATTATTGAAACCTGAGGTATTAACGGACAGTGATTCGGACCCATTGTTTCTGAGGGTTAACGTTCCGTTCAATTGATTGACGTTCACTCGAACGAAAAAGAAGCCAGGAATATCGATATTTTTATTCACGATCGATACTTTCACTTCAGGCGAAGATCTAAAGGTTGCATCCGTAGTTTGGATTGAACAGTTTATCGTATAACTAGTGTCTGATTGTACATTCACAACTCCCCTGGCACCCTCCACACGTACAGTTTGTGCGGTAATGCCCGTTTGGTCTGTGAAAACTAGATAGGGTGTGCTACAAAGTTCGCCAGCGGCAAATACAGGTGAAGTAACTTTTACGTTTCCGCCATTGGACCCATCGGAACTGCTGAGGCATACGTATACTTTTTCTGTAGGGTTTTGGGAAAGGGCAACGGTAAAGGTCGCAGAAACACCGAATTCATTTGTATTTCCGCTGATACCTGTAACGATCAAACTCCCTACCGTCGGGGAAGGACTCGGCGTGGACAGAAGTGCGACGAAACTAGATGTTGGGTTCACATTACAAGAAAGTGCCAAAATCGAAATTAGAATTACGCGTCTCACTCTATATATAACAACGGCCAAGATCCATATTCTCTTAGACTTTTTCTGCTAAGTAGAGCAATTCTTCGACTTCAATGATCCGATTTCCTTCTTTACTCGAGATTTCTTTCGCTTGATGAAACAAAATTTGAATTTTTTCATCTGGCAAAATTTTACCAGCATCAACTAGCAAATGTTTGATCGCCTTTGCTCCAGACTGATTTGTAAAAGAAATGGTCTCTTCATCTGGTCGTCCGACAAATTCTGGCGTAAAGGTACGATATGCACCTTTTTTCTGACCGATCGTTTTCGTCACTCCATCTTGGTGGATGCCACTTCGGTGAGAAAAAATATCAGCACCTATGATGGGCGTTTTTTCACCGATAGGAATCCCCGTTAAATCGGAAATTAATTTTGCCGTGGGATAAATTTTATTAAAGTTTAAGTCTATGATTTGTCCACATTCGTGGAGTGCTAATGCAGTTTCATACAAATTGGTATTGCCTGCTCTCTCTCCGAGTCCGTTTAATGCCACTTCTACTTGACTTGCTCCTACGAAACAACTTTCCACCGTGGTTGCCGTCGCCATTCCCAAATCATTATGTGTATGCACAGAAAGGATTATCGAACTTGGTATTTGACTGGAAACTCTTCGGACCATATCCACGAATAAAAAAGGACGATACCTTTCGACTGTGTTTGGCAGGTTGATGATATTGGCACCAGCTTCTATCGAAGTTAAAAATGCTTTTACAGCAAAATCAAAATTTTCAATCGCATCTCCAAAATGTTCTCCTGAAAACTGGATTTCTGCTTTTTTTCCACCTATCTTTCTTGCAAACGAAACTGCATTAAAGATTTTTTCTAGGACTTGTCCTTCACTTATCCGCAATACGTTGTGAATTTGGAATGCACTCACAGGATAAACAATATGCAATCTCGGAGCATCTGCATATTGGATCGCATCCCATGTAATTTGAATTTCTTTGTCGATCGCTCGAGAAAGTCCTGCAATTTTTACTCCAGTAGGAGATTTTTTTGCTAAGATTTTCGATGCTTCAAACTCACTGCTGTTTGACGACGGAAATCCAACTTCAATTCCGTTTACGCCTAGTTCAACTAACGCGTCGAAGACAATTTCTTTTTCGCGTAATGTCCAAGGTTTTTTTAAGGCCTGGTTTCCATCTCGCAAAGTAACATCTTGGATGAAAATCTTTTTTGGTTGTTCTGTTTGGTTCATGTTTTCCCTCCTTCTATCGCCTAAGATTTGCTCAAAGGAGGGGGCTGTTTGTCTGGGCACAAACAAAAAAGCCCAAATCCTTTGAGGGACCTGGGCTCCATTGACAAAGCACTTTCTCCCTCGAACTTATGTGAGTTCGAGGAGGAGGAGAGAGCTAAGAATGTTTATAGAAGATTTCATAATCTAATTGTATAGACGGAAGAGATTGCGTTTTTGTCAAGAAAAATTAGATGAAAAAACCAAAACACATCACGATTCTTTGCAATCGGGCGATTTGACCCAGTATTTCCCTATTCAAAAGGAGTATGTTTTGTATCCTGGGTGGATACGTAGGCATCCCTTGCATAAAAAAATTGAGACATTTTCCGAACTCGCGCTAAATCCTTCCATCTTAAAAGCGGTAAGTGAAACCGGTTATACGAAACCCACCCCCATACAAATTCAAGCTGTCCCTCTGCTTTTGGACAAACAAGACTTACTCGGTTGCGCGCAGACAGGAACGGGAAAAACGGCTGCCTTCGCATTGCCCATCCTTCACAATTTGGTTTCGGAATCAAAAAAACTACAACCAAAACAACCACGCGCATTAATTCTTGTCCCAACTCGGGAATTGGCCGTCCAAGTGCATGATAGTTTTAAAATATACGGTAAATACTTACAAATCAAAACGGCTGTATTGTTTGGTGGAGTAGGACAAGGTCCACAAGTAAAGGCATTGTCAACTGGCGTAGATGTATTAGTTGCGACTCCAGGAAGACTTGTTGACTTGATGGACCAAAGGTATCTTTCGCTTACGAATTTAGAAGTATTTGTGTTAGATGAAGCAGATAGAATGTTGGATATGGGTTTTATTCATTCTATCCGAAAAATTCTGACCTTCCTTCCGAAAAAAAGACATAATTTGTTTTTTTCTGCGACTATGCCACCTGACATTGAAAAGTTGGCATCTTCCATCCTTGTAAATCCAATCCGTATAGATGTAACCCCTGTTTCATCAACAGTAGAATTAATCGCACAGTCTGTATTGTATGTCGACAAAGATAAAAAAAAGGACTTACTCCTACATTTGTTTAAAGACAAATCTTTAAAACGAGGCATTGTCTTTACGAAAACAAAACACGGAGCAAATAAGGTGGCAGAACTTTTAAGTAAGAATGGTGTAAAGGTTGATGTAATCCACGGTAATAAATCCCAATCAGCACGCCAACGTGCCTTAGAAGATTTTAGATCAGGGAAAAACCGAGCACTCGTTGCGACTGATCTTGCGGCACGCGGAATTGATATTGATGATATCACGCATGTGATTAATTTTGAGATCCCCTATGTCCCAGAAACATATGTTCATCGAATTGGTAGAACCGCAAGAGCTGGCGCAAAGGGCATTGCCATCTCCATCTGTGAAGCTGACGAACGTTCGTTGATAAAGGATATAGAAAAAGTAATTGGTATCTCGATCCCAGTCGATAGAGAACAACCATTTCATTCGAAAAATGTGGAATCACATACTGGCAAAGCACCAAAAATACATGGTTCTGGTGGTGGAGGCCCGTCGAATCGTTCGAATCGGCCACAAGGCAATCCACGTGGAAGCCGCGGACCTGGCGCAAAAAAATCCAGAGGACGATAATTCCTACTTCATTCTGCCCAAGAATTGACTTTACTTTCCATTCCCCTTAGGGTTAAACTTGGTTTTGTTTTATAGTAAAACCACTGATGAACAAAAGAGCCTTTATACCGGCAGATGTTGCTCTCGAATTGATAAAAACAATTCGTGTTTTAGCTCTGGCCGGGAAAAAAAAATTCAATAAATTCCTTTACGACCCGTTAGTTTATGGAGGTTGGGAGCGAGATAAAGCACACCTAGCGTCGACAACTGCGCGCCTACTTGATAAAATACAAGAAGATATCAAGGACCCAGCTTACCAAAATACCATCCCTCACCAATGCAAACGATTGGTTTCCCAGGCGATCTCAGAAAGTCTTTCTGCGTTAGGAGACTCTTGTATATTTTTTCTTGAACAAATGCGGGACATTCCGCTTCTTGCGAACTCGGAAGAGGCAAGGGAATTTGTATTTATCATTGAAAAACCATTAAAAACTTTTGCAAAAGAAACGGCCGATACCAACGAACAACGATTTGAGGAGTCCATCCAAAACCTTTCTGTTGAAGATATGAAAGAAGCTTTCGAGACAGTTCGATTGGATGGAACTCGCAAAAAAGTATATTTAGAAAAGTCAGTTCATAATTTATATAGGCAAGTTCTACTTGCAACCAAATCAAATAATCTATCTAGATGTAAAAAATTATTAACTCAATATATTTTGACATATCACGAGTCGGATATCTATAACAAATCAGAAGTGGAAACCTTGTTAGCTGCCTTAGACAAACGAGAAGTGGGTTTTCGAAAGAATATCTGGGATTCCCTAGCAATTGAAATCCATTATTCCGTGACCCGAGGGATTCTGGAAGGTAATGCGAAAAAGGCCATCCAAGGTATCCGGAAATATGCTTACATCTTCGAGGGAGATCCTGACTCTAAATTTTATTTTGAAATCGACGGATTAGAACGAAAACTTTACGGAATTATCCAAACAAAAGATATGATGAAGGACTTAAGGAAAGTATAAAGATGGAAAAATTAACGATCACCGAAAAAAAATCCGGAAACCCCGTAGTTGTTCAGTTAACTGGTGAAATTGATGCCAAAACAGCTCCTGACTTAAAGTTACAATTAGAACTGATGATTGGCAATGGCGGTACAAATTTTATCTTAGATATGGCAGGGCTTACTTATATTTCTTCAGCTGGTATCGGAGTTCTCAATGCTATTTTAAAATTCTTAAAAGACAAATCTGGTGAGATTCTCCTTTGTAATTTATCTAAAGAAGTAAAGGATACTCTCGATCTCATGTATTTTACAAAAAAAGTAAAAGTGTTTCCAAATTTGGACGGTGCATTAGCGAGTTTTAAATAATGTTATGCGAGCCTTGGTAGAAAAAACATTTTCTATCAATCCCGACTTTCAAAATTTGTCTGAATTAAGAAAAGGTATTCGTGAGTTTTTGGGAGAAGTCGGAAGTTCCATCCAAAGGAGTAGGATTGTATTCTGTATTGATGAACTTGTTTCGAATATCATTGAACACGGAAACCTTGCGAAACCTGAGGATTTAATCAAAATCCATTTTCTCTCTTATCCCTCTTTTTGGAAAATTATCCTGACAGATTCAGCTCGGCAGTTTGATCCAAATTTGATACTCAGTCAATCTTTGGATGAACTTTATGAATCCGGCGCAGACGGTGGGTTCGGCTTACGAACCGTTAAAAAACTTGCGAAATTGTATTACAAACGACTTGAAACCAACAATCAAAACCAACTGATTCTATTTTTTAGAAAAGGACAAAATGAATAAAAAACAATTTTTGAGACTAATTTCTCCAGGTATTCGCTTAAAACTCAGCTTTTTTACCATCCTTCTGATTTTTGCAATCGTATCTGTAACATCAATTATTAACTATAACCAACAAAAGGCGGCCCTTAGTGAAAAAATAGAATCTGAGACGAAGGTTCCTGTGGAATTTGTCAATTCTATTGTGGTAGATATTGAAAATATCAATCGAAGTTTGGTGTTAGTTGAGGAATTTAAAATTAGAGTACGTGAAAAAAAGAAAGAACTTACAAAGTTTAAAAAAGTGGTAGTGAGGCAGGAATCAGGTTTTTTCGGAGCCTTAAAAGATCTAGGAAAATCTATCGGTCTGGATCTTAAGAAAAAAAATATCTATAGTTCACAGGACACATATTTTTCACGTTATTTAACTGAAAAAGAAATCACAGACTTCGAAGGCAAAGTAAGAAGCCAACTGAAAAAAGGTTCAGGTGCACCAATTGAAGAGAAGGTATATTTGAGAATTCGATCTCTTGCAGAAAAAGCAGCAATTGAAATATTAAACCAAGAAAAATCGGATATTCGTTTGAATGAAATAGTCGCAGAAGTCAACGAATTACAAAAAGCAAAACAGAATGAACAACTAAGCAATGAAGAAAAAAACCAGATTCCGCCTAGATTAAATTTTCTAGATACCGAACAGAAGAAGATCAACAAACAAATCTTAGTCTCAAAAAGCAGGTCACAAAACTTTCAGAATTTATTAACAAAATCACTTCAAAATTTTTTTCGTGATTCCTTTCAAGATCAAATCACTTCTTTGGGACTAAGTCCTGAAAAGATCAGAATTCTATCCTTTGACCAATCGGGGAAGGAGACAATGGATACTGGGCTTTTGCTTTCTCACTCGGGAAATACAGGAAAAAAACTGTTAGCACTGCCAGAATTCATCGAATCGAAAAAGAATTTTTTTAAGGAAAACAAAACTAAAACACAAGTAAAAAATTCAAATTTGAATGTTTATGAGGTTGGAGGTAGACAATATGATGTATCCTATCGACCTGTTTTTAAAAACCCAAATTCAGCAGCTCGAGCAATTAAAATATATGAGTCTATTTCACAATCTGATTCTCGTTATCTGAAGGTTTTAGATGAAGACAAGAAGTTTGTGGAAAAAATCAAAGATCTTGCGATAAAATTAAAATCAAGATTGGCAGAACTAAGAAAAAATCTAAAGATCAAACCTGGCGATGACAAAGAATACAAATCTTTAGCGAAAGAATACGAAACACTCATCGAAAAACGAGAAAAGATATTTTTAGAACTCTCACTTGCCAAACCAGCTTATGAAACTTACTTAGAAAAGTGGAAACAAGAATTAGAGTCACAAAAACAAAAACTAAAAGATACAGAAGCTGAAATCGTTAGTTTGGATAAATCGCGCAATAGAAAATTGGAAGAGAATGAAAAGCCTATCGATCCAGAGGAGATTCAAGTTAAGATCCAAAATTTAGAATCCATCGCAGAAGAAATTCGGGATCTTATCTCAAATTTAGAAGCCTCTAAAGAGGATATTTCAAGGCTAGAGGAACAAATGTTAGCAGATTCTTTTTTCTATCTTCGAGAATCCGCATTACAGGATTTTGTTTTTGTCCCTTACCGATCATCTCCGAGCCAATTGGATCGTTATTATAAGGATATCAATATAAGAAAGAATGAAATTCAAAAGTTCAAAATGTTGAGAAGTTGGATTTTATCGGGTAATTCCGAGACTGAACTGCCAAAATACAGAGGCTCTTCCTTGTTTTCTGAAACAGGCATTTTGATCCGAAGTAGATCCGAAGCGGAAGAAATGATGTGGTTATTAGATTCTACTCCGATTTTACAATCGATAGAGGAAAGTAAAGGTTTACTATTCGATATCTTAGAGAAAGACCTGCTAGGATATAATATTTTGATAATCGATCGAACCGAGGGTCTACGGCAAATTCGAAAAAATCGAGATATAATCATTCGTTATGTGGGGATTATCTGTTTGGTGGCAGTAGTGCTTGCATATATTTTTGCTTGGCTATTTGTAAGAAAATTGAAAGTCATAAGCAAACAAGCAGAAGAGATTGAAAAGGGAAACTTAAATGTTTTTTTCCCGAGCGCTGGCTATGATGAAGTGGGAATTTTAAGTGATTCTCTAAATGATATGGTTGTGGGACTACGTGAACGTGAAGAAATGAGAGGGGAATTGGTTGCCGCAGAAGAAATTCAAAAACGTCTTCTGCCAGAAAAATTGCCAACGAGTTTAGAGGATAAGATCGAAATAGCTGCCTTTTACAAAGCGATGACAGGAGTAGGTGGTGATTATTATGATTTCATTGAGTTATCAGATGGTAAACTTGCTTTTTGTATCGGTGATGTTTCCAATCATGGTGTAGGGCCTGCAATCATTATGGCTTTATTTCGTTCCCAATTGCGTTCGATTTTACGAAGAGGAGAACGAAATTTAAAAAAGATCCTACTCGAACTAAATACAAATTTGTATGAGGAAACACCAGATCATATTTTTATCACATTCTTTATCGGAATTTTTGATTCCAAAACCTCTCAAGTGGAATATGTATCTGCAGGACATATCAAACCACTGTTTTACGATGCATCTAAAAATAAAGTCCATGAATTGCCTGCTGGTGGCCTCCCTCTTGGAATGGATGAAAATTCATTTTTTGAAACGACAATCGAACGAAAGGGCATAGTCCTGGAAGAAGGGGATATTTTTTTCCAACATACGGATGGACTAGATGAAGCTAGGAGCAAAGGGAGAGAGTTTTTTGGACGAGACCGCATTACCAGCATTTTACTGTCTAACGGAACGAAATCCGCTACTGAAATCATTACGGCAGTCGTTTCAGAAGCAGAAAAACACACTGGGGAAGTTTTAACGAAGTCTGGAGTATCGAATTTAACCGACGATATGGCTATGATCGCCTTACGCCGTAGGCCAAATGGAACACAGACCAACCAAAGCTAAACAAGATTATGCCCAAAGGTATCAACATCGTAAAGGGAATTTTGATTCCTTGGGCTATTAAAACCAAAGACAAAATGGAGCCAAATAACAAGAGTGAGATTGTCCAATCTGGGAAGTTTGGTTTCGATTTCTTCATAGCGAAAAAAAACAGAGCGATTGTTGGGCCTAGTGTATAAGAGAAAATTGTGAGTCCCACTTCTAGGATACCCTTTTCAAATTTTTCATTTAATAAAAATGGAAATAGTGAGGAAAAAAACAATATCACTCCAAAACCCAAACTGATCGTTTTGTTACTTAAATATCTGTCTAGTTCCCAATCTCTGGCCCAAGTCAATGATAAGGAATTTATCGTCGAAGATAAAGTCGACATCGCACTCGCGAGTATGGCAGATAGGAGTAATCCTAAAAAAGGAGAAGGAATTTCTTCAATGATAAATAAGCTAAACACTTTATCAGGAGCAACTTGTTTGTTTAAATAGAAAATATAAAGTAAGGCTCCGATGCTCAAGAAAAGAAAAAACTGTAAGGAAACAAATATCCCACTCGAAATTAAAATCCTTTGACCCGTTTTAAGATTTTTTGTAGCGATAACTCTTTGGACTAACATAAGATCCGTGCCATGAGATCCAATTGAGATAAATGCACCACCTAATATAGCAAAGATGAAAAAATAAGAATTATCTGTTGGAAGCCATTCAAGATGTAAAACAGACAATTTTCCAGAATTATTTAGAATATCAATGATTGAACTTGGGAGATTCATGGGAGAGAGGAGGTAAATCAGAAGTCCCAAAGAAAAAAATCCGCCTACCAGATAGATTACAAGTTGCAAAGAATCTGTGAAAACTATCGCTTTAAATCCGCCATAAACCGAGTATATAATCGTCGCAAGGGATAGAAGGAAAAGAGCAAAAATTCCGATATACGTTTCATCTACTGAAATCAAATTCATTCGCCCTATCAAAAAAGCTATTGGCAAGGAAGTGACATATAATCGAATTCCATCACCTAATAAGCGAGATATGGTAAAAATAAGCGACATTGATTTTTGTGCTGGCTTACCAAATTTTTCGCCAAGATATTCATAGATTGAAATTCGTTCGCCAGCAAAATACGAGGGCAATAAATAAAATGCGACAAAAGTTCGGCCGAGAATATACCCAAAACTGATTTGTAAAAATGAAAAATCGCCTTTAAACGATAAGGATGGAATTGATAAAAAGGTAAGACTAGAAGTTTCTGTTGCAACTAACGAAAACAATAGCCAAATCCAATGGATTTCTTTTTTTCCAAGGTAGAATTCTGCTTCCGTAGTTTTGTTTTTGGAAAAATGAAAACCAAAGTAAAAAACGGCTACGAAGTAAAAGAAAATTATCGATATATCGGCAATATAATTCATTAGTTTCTACAATTTATTTCTTAGGCAAATAGAGTAAAACCAGGAAATTTTATCATTGCCCGGATTAAATCTGTTCTGGTGATGATTCCAATTACAAGTCCCTCGTTAGAAACAATCGGCAAAGCACCTACCTTTTCATCTAACATAACTTTTGCGGCATATCTGATTTCTGTTTGAAGATTCCCAGACAAAATTCTTTTTCCCATGATTTCAGAAATTCTTTGTTTATTTGTAACATCATAATAGGAAACAGATTTTAGGACATCCCGGTCGGAGAGGATTCCAACTAATTGTTTTCTCTCATTTACGATCGGAATGTGTCGGAATCTTTTTTCTAAGAACAATTGCCTTGCTTCTTCCACGTAGGCACTTGAGAGAAGCGTGGTAACAGGAGAAGTCATTATTTGGTTAGCGAAGAGAAGTGGAGATTGTTTTTCTGCATCATCAAACTTTTGTTCTTCGTATGCTTCTTTTGGAGATTGGAATAAGTGTTGGGAGATGCGAGCCGATTGTGGTTCTGGCTCTGGACCCACAGAGTTCGCGCCAGGAGAATCGGTAAGGGAAAAAACGGGTGGCACCGTTCGTCTTGAAACTTCAGGGACTCTTGGGGTCAGGAGTCCATTTTGTACCCAAAAAAACATTACTTTGTCCTAAATGTAGCTAAATTTGTCAAAAATTGAGAGAAAAAACTTGAAAAAAGAACACTGGTTTTTTATCCTTTGAAGACCATACACATCCAGAAGGAAGTTCCATATGACCCGAGAAACATCACTATTATACCATGCTTTGGAATCTGTCGCAACTCGCTTTCCAGAGAAAGAAAGTTTCCGAAGGCGTGTGGCGGACGGGAAATTCGTTGGTTTCTCCTTTAAAACCTTAAAGGAAAGAGTGGATGCACTTGCCACTGGTTGGATTGTTAGTGGTTTAAACGCCGGCGACCGAGTCGCTTATTTTTGTGATGCAACACCTAACTGGTTGGCAATGGACTTGGCCATCATGTCAGCGGGGGGAGTTGTTGTTCCCAGGGGAACCGATATCGTAGATGATGAAATCATTTACATTTTAAATCATTCGGAGGCAAAGTTTCTCGTAGTTCAAAAAGAAAAAGATTATCAGCGAATTGAAAAGCTAAAACCTAAGCTCACGTTTTTAACAAAAGTTTTTATTCTGGAAGCTGATTTCGGTGAATTTAAGTTAGGTGAAAATTCGGCTTCGGAATTGATGGAGATCGGGAAAAAAGAGTTCCTAAAGAACCCTTCTCTTTTAAAAGAAAGATTGAACCAAATCCAACCAGAAGCCTTGGCGACCCTAATCTATACATCGGGCACAACTGGAAGTCCCAAAGGCGTTATGTTGTCACAAAAAGGATGGCTGACTGCTATCCAGAATACAATTGTTAGGCTAGACATGTCATCTGATGATACGGCTGTTAGCCTTCTTCCACCTTGGCATGCTTTTGAACGAGCTATTGAGTATGCGACGTTGTCACTAGGCGTAGATTTTTTAGTCTCGAACATGAGTTCGCTTAAGGATGACCTGCGAGATTTTAGGCCAACGATTTTTCCATCTGTTCCTAGGATCTGGGAATCAGTTTATAATGGAATTATGGTAAAAGTTGCGAAAGAAGGTGGAACCAAAGAAAAACTCTTCCACTTTTTTCTCAAAATCGGAAGTATCTGGGCAAAACATAAAGCAATCCTCTTCGGTTATGAATTCACAATATTAAAGAAAAATATCTTCATCGATATTTGCAAAAGATTGTTTTCTTTTTTTATTTTAACTTTGATTTCGCCACTTAAATTAATATCGATCAAAATTTTTAGTGCCATCCACCGAGCCTTGGGTGGAAGAATTCGCATATGTATTTCAGCTGGTTCCGCCTTACCAAGTGTTGTCGATGGTTTTTTGTCTTCCATTGGTTTGAAAGTATTGGAAGGTTACGGTATGACAGAAACATCAGCTGTTGTTTCTATTCGTTCCAATGACAAACCGACCAAAGGAACTGTAGGAATTCCCATTGATGGCTATGAAATTATTCTAAAAGATGACCTCGGAAATATTTTAACCGAACCTGGATCGAAGGGAACATTATGGATTAAATCGAATCAAATTCTTTCCGGATATTACAAGCGACCTGATTTAAATACGGTTGTCTTTGATAAAAATGGATTTTTTGACACAGGCGATTTGATGCAAATTTCCTACCGGAATGAACTTGTTTTTTCTGGAAGATCTAAGGATACGATCGCCCTTATCGGCGGTGAAAATATTGAACCTATTCCTATCGAAGATAAACTCTTAACCTCAACTTATATAGATCAGGTGATGGTTGTTGGTCATGATCGCAAAACACTAGGTGTTCTTATTGTTCCAAATTTTGAGTCAGTAAAAAATAAAATCGAAAGCCTGCCTGATGATTATGAACTTTGGAACCAAAACCAAAAAGTAAGAGATCTTTTTCGGCAAGAAATCCTTAGGATTGTTTCTAAAGAAAATGGATTTAAGTCGTTTGAAACTATTCCAGCTAATAACTATTATATTGTGCCAAGGCAATTTGACCCTGATAGGGAAATGACTCGAACATTAAAAATGAAACGAAATGTAATATCAGATGTATTTTCAAATCAAATCAACAGGATATACCAATGAGAAATCCAAAATTAAATCCTTATCTTTCCGAAACGGACAAAGATTTTTATGAAACTGTATATGATTTTTCGAGGGACAAAGTTTTGCCTTCGGCTGAGGAACGCGATGAAAAAGAAATTTGGTCTGAAGAACTATGGAGTGAATTTGGAAAAGCGGGGCTAACAGGCCTATCTATCCCAACGGAATACGGTGGCCAAGGTGCTAGCTGTTTACAATGTTCCCACGCCACGGACGCATTTTCGGCTGGGTCTCTTGATGGAGGGATGGGATTATCCTGGGCTGCCCATATGATCATTGGGGCGATGCCTATTGTTTTCCAAGGCACGGAAGCACAGAAACAAAAATATCTACCAAAAATTTCCACCGGTGAATGGATTGCTGGTTTTGCGTTAAGTGAGCCATCTTCTGGTTCGGATGCGGCATCGCTTCTCACTCGTGCGGAAGAAGTAGAAGGTGGATGGAAACTGAACGGATCCAAGATGTTTATTACCAATGGTCCCGTAGGACAAGTGTTTGTTGTTATGGCTAGGACCTCTGAGAAAGGTAGGGGTCCACTTGGAATCTCTGCCTTTATTGTAGAAGAAAAAACTAAAGGTTTTAAGGTGAGCAAAGTATTAAAAAAACTTGGTCATCATACTTCTATGACAGCAGAATTAGTGTTTGATGATATGATTTTACCTCGCGAAAATTTACTTGGTCCAATAAATTCTGGTTTTTTACGAATTGGAAAAGAAACTCTTGAATGGGAACGAACTGTTTTTGTGGCCGGATTGGCTGGTGCGATGGAATTCTGTTTTCGTACAGGATTACGTTATGCGAAAGAACGAATTCAGTTTGGAAAATCAATTTCTTCATTTTTTGGAATGAAAGATATTTTGGTTCGAAATTGGGTTTATATCCAAGCCGCGAGAAGGCTGATTTATTGGGTGGCCGAACGAAAAGATAAAGGGATTCCTTCACCTCTCGAAAGTTCGCTAGGAAAACTCATCTCCTCCGAAATATCTGAAGACGTAGCAAAGGATTCTGTCCAACTTCTCGGTGGTTATGGTTACATGAAAGAATATGCGGTGGAGCGGTTTTATCGGGATGTAAAATTGGGAACCATCGGTGGTGGAACGAGCGAAATCCAAAGGTCGATCATAGCTTCGCTTTATCCGGGCAAATCTAAATTTATGACCGATTTTTCTAAACTGCACCAGCCGAATTCTTCTAGTGACGTAATTCAAAACATACTTTTCGACATTTTAGTAAAAATGGATTCTGTAAGTGAGAGAAAACGACTCCAATCGATCGAATTTGCATTTGCTGACGTACTTTCACTTTTTGTTCTGCTTTCTCTCTCAGAGGTTGATTCTAGAAAAGAGTTTACTCACTATTCGATAAAAGATAAGTTAGTGGATAGAAATTTACTTACCTTTTATTTGGTGGGTAAATATCTAAGTTCCCTTTCAAGACTTTCGAGTTATGCTAATGAGGAATTGAATCTGCTTTGGTCTGAATACCAAAAACTTAGTTCTTCGATTGAATTTTTCGTAACCGAAAGATTCCAGGTAATAGAGGATTATTTTTAATTCATGAAAACGTCACTCCGAGTCTCACTTACCTATTTTGTACTCGGAGTGATCTGGATTCTTTTTTCTGATTATTTTCTTGGGAATACCATACTACATTTGCCCACACTCACATTTCTTCAATCGGTGAAAGGTTGGGTTTTTGTTTTGTTCTCCTCAATTTTGATCTATTTTTTATTAGAAAAAGAGATTAAACGCGAATACCAATCCCTAAGAGAAAAGAATAGAATTGATTTAGTATATCAGAATATATTAAAACAAGTTCAGGATGCCATTTTAATCTACAATACATCAACCAAAAAAATAGAACTTATTTCGGAGCAATCTAGTAAATTTTTTGAACAAGATATCGAAAAAATGAAAAGAGATCCAATGTTACTTGTGGAACGATTGCACCCAGAGGATAGAGAACGAATATTTGAGATTTGGAAAAATCACCTTACAGAAAATTATACTGGGCTTCTGTATCGATTGCATTTTCCTGATGGGCGTATCAAATGGGGTTTAGAAAATAGAATATATATTTTTGATCCGCTTGAAAACGAAGGTAGGTCGATCTCCATCACAACAGATTTAACAGATTATTTGGAGAAACAATCTCAACTTGAAAAATCATTGCGGGATAATAAAACGCTGCTGACAGAAGTTCATCATAGAGTAAAAAATAATTTAGCAGTTATTATATCATTTTTACAATTACAAGCTTACAATGCTCCAAGGGAATCGGCTATTGTTTTGGAACAGAGCATTGCGCGAATCAAGGCCATTGCTCTAGTACACGAAAAATTATACAGTTCACGCAACTTGTCTAGTATTGACCTCGCTTCCTATATTGAAGGATTGGTGGAAAATATTAAACTTATGTATATGCGAATGGATATCTCCATAGAATTGGACGTTGTATCCAAGGAAATTAGTCCTATTGAGGCGATTCCATTGGGTTTAATCGTGACAGAATTACTTACAAATTCTTTTCGCCATGCTTTTCCTTCTACCGATGAAGCCAGTATTTTGATTCGTTTGGTGTCGAATGACGAAGGTTATATGGAGTTGATTTATAAAGATAATGGTAAGGGATTTCCAACAGGAATCAACATACAGAATTATGAGTCCGTGGGATTGTCGGTAATTTTTTCGCTTTGTAGTCAGTTGTCTGGCAAAGTGGTCGCTGTAGACTCAAAGCCAAATCAAGGTGTTATGTTTCATTTTGTTTTTGAAAATAAGGAAGGAAACCAAAGTTTATGATCTATCAAAAAGGTAAAACGTATGCTGAGATTATGTTAAAGGATACCGCTTCGTTTTCTAAAACCATTACAGAAACGGATGTATATCTTTTTGCTGGTATCAGTGGAGATTTTAATCCGCTTCATACAGACGAAGAATATGCAAAGACTACACAATTTGGGACACGGATTGCTCATGGTGGTCTTGCTGCGTCTTTACTTGCACCTGTTCTTGGAATGAAACTTCCTGGTCTCGGAACAGTCGCACTAGAAACCACGACAAAATTTCGAAAACCAGTATATTTTGGAGATACAATCACTTGTAAGGTGGAGGTCGTTGAAAAAATTGAAAAACTAAAAGCGATAAAAATGAAAATCGTTTGGACAAATCAAAGAGGAGAAATTGTGAGTAAAGGTGATACGATGGTCATTCCTCCGAGTTGAGAAATTTTCCGAGTAGTCCGATTTCATCCTCTACAAATTCAGCGACTTCTTCGAGTTCATCTGGATCTACAATTTCTTCCAAAATTTCATCTCCCGATTCATCATTTCCGATCCGCAAAACGATATAACCTGGAACGTCTGAGTCAGGATCATCAAGTTCTACATTGACCAGGTAAAATTCTGCTTCAGATGTCGGTAGAAAAACTAAATACTCAAAACCGTTTAGGGAAAAACTATAAAATACTTCCCATTGAAATGTGTTTCCTCTCTCGTCAACTAAGTCGATTTCTTCCGAAGAACGGGTGGGAAGAAAATCATCACCTTGCATGCTAATTTCATTCGGTTCCATTATTTATAAAAATCCTTCTCAAACGGCAGACTGTGCTTTTTTTTGGAATTACATTCTTTGCAAGAAGGTACTAAATTTGCTTTGATGGAGAGACCTCCTCGTATAAGTGGAATTAGGTGATCCATGGTCAATTCATCTACTTTAAACTTTAAACCACAGTAATGACATATTCCCGAAGCTCGTTTGTTTTTCCACCAGGCTGAGTTTTTTAGTTCTTTTGCCTTTCGTCTTTCTCTAGCGATGTCCTCGTCAGATATGGTTGAAAAAAAACGTTCTTCTTCTCCTTCGTTCTCCATAGGGAAAGACAAGCCATTCAAAAGAGAATGTCAAGAAAAGAAAAAAGATCGACGGAAAGGTTATGGAAACTTATTTCATTAGTAGCAATGGGAAGACTATTATACCTAGACAATTTACGTTCCTTCGCTTTATTTTTAGGTATTATTTTCCATGCTGCGATCGTTTATGCACCTAAAATCGGATATGCGATCCAAAATGATGAACGAGCAAATATTTTTGGATATTTTTGTTATTACATCCATAGTTTTAGAATGCCACTTTTTTATATGATCTCTGGATATTTTTCGATCCTTGTCTGGGAAAAAAAAGGCTCTTGGGCCTACATTCAAAGTCGTATTTACCGCATTTTTATTCCCATGTGCCTTGGACTTCTTTTCCTTGCTCCCATCCAATATTATCTTGTGACAAAGTTAAGAGTTCCGTCCTTACATTTTTGGAATTTTTATCCTTTGTTTTTTACAACTGAATACTTTGGGCATTCTCATATATGGTTTTTGGTTGATCTTTTACTTTTTAGTTTGGTTTTTATCTTCATCCCAAAATCTTTCTTCCAAAAATTGATTCTCTCTTTGCCGAACACAAAAATTTTACTTCTTCCGATTTATATCTTGTTTGTTTTTAGTTTTGTTTTGATTGCACATTCTTTTTTTCCAAGAGGGGATGACTTTTTAGGAATCGATAAACTGACGTTTGTTTACCAAGGTGGATTTTTTTTCATCGGGATTTTGTCCTACCAATCGAAGTCCATTTTTGAGGTATTTCCTACACAAACTAAGTTTGTGGTCTGGAATTATTTTTTTGCGGCTTTGATTGTATTTCTATTATTTTATGAAATTGAAATTACGGATCCGTTATGGATGCCTTACTTTAGTTATGGGATAGAAAAGAGAGCCACTCACTTATTCCTGTGGGTCTTATCTCCGATTCTATGGACCAGATTTTTTGTTCTCTTATTCGCAAGATTTGCCAATGTTTCCAATCCATTTACCGTTTATTTGGTTGATTCGAGTCTCCCCATTTATTTGTTACACCATCCGATTTCACTTCTCGTCGCATTTTATTTCAGAAATTGGCAATCAGACGTTTTTTTAAAATTTTTTCTCCATACGGGGATCGTGTTTTCTCTCAGTTTTCTATTATATGACACACTTATCAAAAATAGCACGATCTTACGTAAAGTTTTCGGATTGAAATAAATCTAAATCTTGTTTACGGCTTGGATTGCAGATGAGACTGCTGCATCCATTGTGCCTGTATGTTTTGCTAGATGTTCCCCGGCAAAAAATACTCGTTCATAAGATTCTAACCAAGGTTCTTTGATCCCAATCGATCCTGGAGGAAACAAAGAAACAAATCCAGCTTGTCCGGTCTGTTTTAGAAACGAATGAAAAACAAATCCATTTTCTAAAACTTCTATGTTCTCAAATTGTTTTTGTTCTTGGAGTGAAATTTTGAGAAGCGCTTTTCTTTGGTTATCCGATGCCTTTTCGAAAAGTAAGGCCCGATCTCCGCTTGTTAAAGTCGTTAGAGCAAATCCATTCTCAGCCATAGCTTCTTCGGAGCTTAGATAAATCGCTTGGGCGGGAGTGTCAGTTACATTTAAAAAGGGAGCATATGTTTCCTTGCTTTTACAAAGAATTAAGTTTTTAGAAAGTTTACCGGTTATCATCCGTAGACTTGAATATACCATATCTTTTGGCAAACTTGGTGTCCATTTAATCTCCATTAGATTTTGAGGAGGTATAGTACATATCAATACATTACCCTTGAGAATTTTTCCGGATGTTAGTTCCACCTGGACAGAATTCTTAATTTGACTCACTTTGCTTACGGAATCTCCTAAGGAAATTTCTGTCTCCGTTCCTAACAAATCGATAAGACCTTTGATCAGATTTTCAGCACCCCCAGAAATATAAAAATCAGGCCGAAGTGCGGATTCGGCGGAGGCCAAGTCATTTAACAGTGATTCGCTTGAAATTTGAGTTAGATCACCACCGAGTAAAATGCGATAGACCTCGCCAAGCGATTTCGCCTCGTCCTCTGAGAGTCCTTGATAACGGGCGTAAGCTGAGAAATTAATCTTATCTAAACCTTGTTTTTGGCTATCACCTAATGATTTATGCAAATCGATTACTTTTTCTAACGTTTCAATAGATTCGTTTGAAATTTTTACCAAAGAATTTCCATTTTGATTGCGGAGTTTAAACTTTGGGCTGATGGGAGATGTTTTTAATGTTAGGCCAAGCTGTTTGGCGAGAGATATGATATCAGATTGACCATCACCGATCCACTCTCCGCCTAAGTCTTGGCTAATGTTTAAAAGTTTATCTTTAAATGTAAAAATTCGTCCACCCAATCTTTCCCCTCGTTCCACAATCGAAACTTGGTATCCTGATTGTTTGAGAAGATACGCAGAGTAGAGACCAGAGAGGCCACCACCAAGTACGATTGCCTTTTTGGATCCAGTTGATTTGGGAGGAAATTTAGCTTCTGTTCGAGTTTCGGTCTGCCCAAAAACTGCCTTCGTGTTGGCAAGTGTGAGCATGGTTCCTGTGATTCCGAGTTTTTGAATAAAATCTTTGCGATACATAAATCTATCCCCTAAAATATTCGGAAACGTAAAAAAGGCTAGAAAAATTAGCGATTTCCAGTGCAATAGTTATGGCTTTTTGATACGCGCGATTGAGCTTTTTGGAACGTAAATTTGAAAACATTATTATCTTCTATTTTGGCATTTATTTTAGTCTTTTTACACCAGCCCTTGTTCTCGGAGGTTTCGTTTCCGATCAAAGCCGATATGGCTGGGAGAAAACTCCTTCCTTATATCTATCTTCTAGAAGATAAGGATTCATCTATCCGTGCAGAGGAAATTGTAAATGGAACATTAGATTCCAAATTCAAACGAATCACTTCAGAAAATCTCGGTTTTTCATCCTCTCAATTCTGGGTCCGGTTGCCCGTTGCGAACAAATTGGACGAGCCAATAGAATGGCTTCTCGAATTCAATTTTCCTTTGATTGATGAAATTCAAATTTATTCCAAAAATCTTCCGCCAAATATTAAAACTCTTACGGGCGATCATTTCCCTTTTTCGGAAAGAAACGAAAATTATAGAAACGTAATGTTTCCACTTTCCGAAAAACCAAATTCAGAGACTGTATACTACCTGAGAATTAAATCAGAATCCACGATTCCGTTAACCTTAGAAGCATGGTCGATGACAGAAGGTATTAGCAAAATGAACAAAGAACAAATCATATTTGGTTTGTTTTATGGGATTATGTTGGTAATGATTCTCTACAATTTTTCCATATTTGTTTTCACCAGGGAAATTAGTTATCTATTGTATGTTTTATTTATCACATCCATTTCTCTTTTCCATCTAGCAAACAATGGCATTGCTTTTCAATATCTTTGGCCAGACTCTGTTTGGTGGGCAAATTACTGCCTTCCATTTTTTATACTCACGTCTTGTTTTTCTGGGATATTGTTTGCAATTTACTTTTTAAATCTGAAAAAACTTTCGCATAAATTAGCAAGATTTATGCTCTATGTTGTCTATTTTTTAATCGCCCTTAGCTTTGTTAGCTTCCTCTTGCCATATCGGATAGGAGTTATCACGTCTATCGGTATCGCCATGCCTTCTGTAATTATAATGGTTGCTAGCGGGGTGGTAGCTTTTGTCAATAAAGGAAGAACATCGACTTTTTACCTTATTGCCTGGTCAAGTTTTCTTATCGGGGTGACCTTATACTCACTAAAGAGTTTAGGAGTTTTACCGGATAATAATGTCACAAGATGGACCATTCAAATTGGGACCGCCATCGAAGTAACGCTTCTTTCACTCGGTTTAGCGGATAGGATCAATTCACTTTCACGAAGTTTAAGGGAAAATCTCAGAGAACTTTCTCACGTGAATCATAAAATTGAAGAATCGGAAAAACGATTTAAGGAAATTTTCCAAGGTGCTGACGAAGTTATACTTTTGTTAGATGAAGATACTCGGATTTTGAATGCCAACCGATCACTTGCAAAACATCTAGGTTACAGAGCTGACGATATCAAGGGAAAAAAACTAGCAGATCTGCTTTTTCCCATGAAAGGTAAAAAAGCTGGTTTTAATTTATTATATCTGAATGATAAATTAGCGGAATTGAAAGTGATAGGCAAGGTTGCCACGTTTCAAGTGGAATTTGCTCAGAAATATGTAAAAGAACCGAAGGACATGTACATTCGTTTGCAATTTATCGATTTTGAGAAAAATCGTGAAATATTGGCAACTCTCACACCGCAATACGAAGATACTCTGTTAGGTTTTATTGACTCAGAAAGAATCGAATTTACGATCAACAACTACCTTCGAAATGCAGAATTAGTGTCCCAACAAGTTACCGCTCACCTCGGAAAACATATGAGTCCCATTGGTCAGACGGAAATTAGAACTTCCCTTCGGGAAATAATAATAAATGCCATTGAACATGGAAATTTAAATATAGGATTCGAGGAAAAGTCAGAAGCGCTTTTGGAAGGAAATTATTTGGAGTTTTTGCACAAAAGGCAGGAAGACCCACGTTACAAAAGTAAGGTGATTAAAATTGAATACGTATTAAATGATGAATACGTTGCTTATCGAATCACAGACGAAGGGAAGGGTTTTGATCATAAAAAAATTATGGAAAAGCCAATTGAAGATTTAAACGAAGCCCACGAACTTCATGGAAGGGGAATTTATCTTACAAAGTCAGTATTTGATCGAGTAGAATACAATGAATCTGGAAATCAGGTAAAATTAATTAAGTTTTTTAACAAGGGTTAGTTTCTTTTCCAATCTAAAACCCACCATTCATTCCACTCGTGTGAATATATTAAATTCCCAGGGAGATGACTTTTTAATAATTCAAGGAAGTCATCTTTTTTTTCCGTAATGATTCCTGAGAAAATAAATCTTTTTGATTTTACCTTTGCTAAATTGCGAATGTTTTGGGACAAAACTGCGAATGTAATATTGGCTATCGCCAGATCATATTCATCACTTAGGCAATTTGGGTTGTCTAAACCAGATTCTTCGACTGTGAATTTAATATCATTTGGAAAATCATTTTCCTGCCAATTTGACCAAGCAGCCTTTACGGCGTTCGGATCAATGTCTAAGGCAAATATACGTTTGGTGCCCAGTTTTGCTAGACCAATTGAAAGAATACCTGAACCCGTACCTAAGTCACATGCTGATAAAAAATTCAATCCTTCCTGTGAAAGTGTATCTAACCTTTCTAATATAAGTTTTGTCGTTTCGTGGTGTCCAGTTCCAAAGGCAACACCGGGATTGATAAAAAGTGGAATTCCGCCATTTTCTGACCAAAGTGCCCTGGTACTTTCAGAATCTTTTTCCCAAGTGGGAATTACCCAAAGTTTTTTTCCGACTAAAAATGGTTTATAAAACTCTTTATAAGCTTCTTCATAGTCGCGAGTTTCGATATTTCTGGATTCATAACTTGAGTTATGTGGAAAGTTTGCTTTTAAAAAAATTAAGATTTGAATTTCTTTATTTATTTCATCAATATTTAAGTAAATTCGAATATTTGTATTCTCTTTGAGAATTCCTTGTTTTTGCTCTTTTGGCGCATCGCCATCAAACAAAATTTCGTAGTAACCTGCAACTTGCAAGATGTCCAGGAGCGAATATAAATCATCTGAGCCGATTTTTGGAAGATTTACTTTGAGTTCTCTATATTCCAAAGTTTTTAGCCGACTTCGTCTGTATAATCCATAACAAGATACATCAGTGTTTCGGCGTCGGTTGGATTGGAATATTCATGTGAAATATCTGCTTTGAAAAATACAGAATCCCGCGGGTCAAGCTCCACCACCTTTTCCCCGACTCGTAGTCTCAGTTTCCCAGTCACTACGACAATGTTCTCTGTCGTTCCAGACTTATGCGGCTCAGCAACCTCATGCCCGCCAGGTTTTAAAACGAGTTCATAGAATTCCGTTTTTCGATTCCCAAGGAACGGAAAAAGTGCCCGGCTTGCGAACACCTTGGAATTTGAATATAGAACTTTCGAATTTTCGACTTTCATGATATGAATGCCGTCTTGGTTTTTTTCTTTCAGAAGCTCTGAAAAGGGAACATTCAGCCCATTTGCAATTTTCCAGAGAACTGAGATCGTTGGAACGGACTTACCTTGCTCAATTTGGCTGAGCATTGCCCTACTTACCCCACAACGATTGGCCAATTTGTCCAAGGAAAAACCCTTCGTGTGACGGATGAGTTTTAGATTTTCTTTTACGACATCCGTTATATAATCACCAGCTTCGGCAAAAGCTGATTCCTTTTCAATATCAGAAGCTTCCAGTTTCGAGACCATGGCTTAAAATCCAATATAACAGAGGAGAGTCAAGGAACTAACGATCTCGTTTGGAATTTTTCTCCTCAATCACAAAAACAGGCATAGCTTTTGAATTCGTCTGGAAAGATTGATACACTTCTTTGGCCGATCCTCGGTAACTTCTTTCGAATTTTAAAGAAATATCCAGATTCAAAAAAATCCGTCTCTGGTTGGGAACTAATTTTGATAGAGATTCTAACATATGTTTTGTTCGATATGGCGTTTCATAGAACACAAGTGTATGACCCAGATTCAAATAGGTTTTGAGACTTTGTTCTCTTTCTTTTTGGTCCTTTGGAAAAAAACCTACGAACGTAAATGGTGAGGATTGGAAACCAGAGGCAGTGAGAGCCGCCATGGCCGCTGTCGGACCCGGTGCGGAAAGGACTTGGATGCCATACTCCCATGCCTTGGGCACAATTTTTTTTGCTGGGTCTTCTAAACCTGGACTACCTGAATCAGAAACGATACAGGTCAGGGGAATCTGTAACATTCGAAGAAGTATCCCGTCGATCTCCTGCTCACTAGAGTGTTCATTTATGATTTCAAATTCACGAGGGATGCCTAATTTTTTTAACAAAGTGGAAGTTGTGCGTGTTTCTTCGCCTAATACCAAGTCGGCGGATTCCAATAGTTCTTTTGTCCGAGGAGGAAGGTCTTTTTCATCGCCAAGCGAATTTGATACTAAATAAAGTGTAGGTTTCATTTACGATAATGGGAAAAAGGGTTGGATTCGGATCCCTTCCTTTTCACAGGCGGCCACGAATTCAAGATTCCCTTTGTCGATTGCGACTCCTTGCTGTTTGGCGGAGCATAACATGGGAAAGTCATTGAAGGAATCACCGAAGGCTATATCTGGCAAATATCCAATCCTATTCTGAATTGCTTTTACTTTTCCTTCTCCGTAGGTGTAAGGTTCTATGATTTTTGGGAGTGTTTTTCCATCTTTAGAAATCTCCTGTCTCATTCCGATCACATGAGAATCTGGGATCATAAAATGTTCAGCGACGGCTGCTATGCCTAACTCTGGTGATGCGGTAACGATATACACTTCCCAATTTTTTTGGATTAAAAATTGAATTAGATCTAACATCTCAGGCACTGGAAAAACGGCAGATTCCGATTTAAACGAGCTAACTTCTTTCCAGGTTTTTTGGCTGAACAATTTGAACTCGTTCTCGGTGAATCCTTGGAATAAAAAGCTGGTCCAACGGTAACCATTTTCGACTCCGAACTCTCTCAGTTGGTATGTATATTCTTCCCAAACGAGTGGAGCTTTGGAGGTTGGTGGTTGGGATTTGTGGTCCTTCCAATAGTCAGCATCTCGAAAATAAGCGCTTAGGTCAGATGGGAGCCGTGATAAACCTTCGTTTATCAGAGCTTCCATCAGCTTTTCGCCAAAGTCATTTCGGATAAGGGTATTATCAAAATCAAAACAGGCGAGGCCCGGCCCAGAGGAGATAATTTGAGTTAGGTCACGATGTATACTCGGAACCCAACTCCTTAAGGGAAAAGGATCAGTCACAAATTCTAATTCGCAAAAGTCACCATACTTGTAGCAACTCCTTCCTCAAAGGGAGTTAGGAAATTTTCTGGATTGAGATACACATTGTGGTAACGCACTTCAAAGTGAACGTGTGGACCGGTAGATTTTCCTGTGTTACCAGAAAAAGCGATGATTTGGCCCTTTTTTACAATGTCTCCTGCCTTTACTAAAATTTGGCTATTATGACCGTAAACTGTATGGAAGTGATTGAGATCATGGTGGTAAATTTTTACGGTATTTCCATAATCACCACTTCGACCGGCAACTTCCACCACGCCATCGGCCGCAGCTAAAACGATCGATTCCTTGGGGATGGCAATGTCGATCCCCGTGTGAAGTGTATTCCAACGACGTCCAATCCGAGAGGAGATCCTAGACCGGTTGTTTGGCAAAACGGGCCAGATGAATTGGTCTATTTGTGTCTCGACTGCCTCACGATAGAGACCAGAGTTTTGCAATTTGGCAGCATATTCTGCGCTATAAGGAATAAAAACAGGTCGGTTGATTTTCTTTTTTTCTTTTTCTGAAACCGCATTTAGGGAATGAACTTCTTCTAAATTCGCCCCAAATTCCTCGGTTTTTGCTTCTAAGCTCTTTTTCTCAAACCGAAAATCTACCCAAACCCCCCATTTGTCTCCATATCTTTGGAACACCTGATTGTCCAAAAATACTGGCTCGTTTTTCTTTTTCTGATACGAGGCAAATGCGGAGAAGGAGACTACCAGAAGGATGGCTCCTAAAATACTGAACAAGGATCTTTTTCGTTTCATCTTTTTCGCCCTCACATTTTATTGTGCACTGCCAAAATCTCACGCCTGAGTTTTCGGTCAAGGAAAAGGAGACCAAAAAATCGCTGAAATCTGGCATATAAGAGACATAATTATGACACACCTGGGACTTGGCGAGCAAAAACTTCCCACAGGTTTGAGTTGATGGACTAACAGGAATTAGATTCTAGGCTCCTGCAGGGAGGAATCCATGCAGGAGTTTGGAAGGAAACATACTAAGCGGGAAGGTTGGTCGTTTTCGAAAAGAAGGAAGTTTGGTTTTTATGGAAGTGGATCCCTGCCATCATCAGAAAGACGATCCCAATCGCATACGAAACCCATCCCAATCCAGAATAACCTAATAACAGAAAGCCAAAGATCAAACGGGAGATCTCTACTACGCCCGCCCAAGGCTTGCTTTCGATCATTGCATTCACGGAGACAAGAGAAATTGTCACCCAAAAGGCGAACAAAATCTGAGACAACAGACTGAACTTTGTGACAAAAAGGAGGAAGGCAAAGGAAAGCAGTAAAATGCCAACAAACCAAGCGGTCGTGTATGCCCTGACTTCTTCATTTGGATTCGGGTCGTATTTCACGAAGCTTTCTGGTTTTACTTTTGGGATCGGAAGGTACATGGCCGGTCTATTCCCGTCTGGAGGAACCCAACCTGGTCGTTTTAAAAACACCAAGATTTTGTTCAAAAGACCTTTTGTTTTGATCGATTGCTGTAGAAGTTCTAAGTAATAATGAACATTGGCATATACGGGATTGAAACTGCGAAGTGGCTTTACGGTTCCATAAACACAGGGCTCGGTTTCTTCTTGGAAGGTACCGAACATTCTGTCCCAAATGATAAAAATTCCACCATGGTTTCTATCGATGTAGATCGGATTGATCGCATGGTGGGCTCTGTGATGAGATGGAGTCGAAAGTAAAAATTCACCGACTTTTCCAATTTTACCTACAGCTTTTGTGTGTACCCAAAATTGATAGATGAGATTGATCTGTCCGCTGCCTAAATACACCCAAGGGTGGAAACCGATGACAGCAAGCGGCACATAAAAAATCCAAGACACGAGGCCACCAAGACCAGTTTGTCTGAGTGCTACAACTAAATTGTATTCTTCGCTGTGGTGGTGGATGACATGTCCTGCCCAAAGAAAATTGACTTCATGTGCTAGCCTATGTGACCAGTAATAACAAAAATCTTGGCCGACGATGCAGAAAACCCAGGCCCAAGGGTTGTTCGCTGTCAGTTCGAAAAATCGAAAGTTTTCATAAATATAAAAATAGGCAAAAAGTCCCACACCTTTTTGGAAGAGACCCCAAAGCTGGGAAAGGATCCCCGTACTCAGGTCGGCAATCGAGTCGTTTAGGCGGTAAAGAGTTTTCTTTTTCCAAGCGCCGATTGCTACCTCGATGCCAATCAAAACAAAAAAACCTGGGATCGCATAGGTAACAAAGGGAGGGGGAGTAAAATTTGCGAACATAGGAATCTCTTGTGACATCAATTTGCCAAAAAGTCAAGTAATTCCTGACCCAGATTCAGAAATTGTTTTCGGTTCAATTCTTCGGGCCGGACCTTCGGTGAAATCCCACACTTTGTGATCGCATTCGTCACCGCTTTTTGGAACGCAAGATCCTGGGAAAACGGAGAGTCACGTAAACTAACTTGGATTTGTTTGCGTTTGCCCCAGAAAAAACTTCGTAGCATCCTAGACCAAATTTCCAATTCCATTTTAGATTTAAAAATACGCCCAGAGATTGGATGCGGTTGGATCAAAATTAAACTTGAGTCAATTTTAGGTGCTGGATAAAAACATTTTTTATTTACATTTTTTAGGAGAGTTGTTTTGCCAATGGCCTCCAAAAAAATCGAGAGCGAAGATATTTCACCAGTCAATCTTTCGGCAAATTCTTTTTGAACCATAAACAAACCTCCCTTCCATCCTAAAAATTCGGTGGCGAGAAAAGTGATGATTTCTGTTGTTAGGTGGTAAGGTAAATTTCCAAAAACAAAAATTTGTTTTTCGGCTATTTGTGATAAATTTTTTAAGGCATCTCCTGGATAAAGGATTCCATTTGAAAACGTCTTTAGATATGAATCTTTGGCCAATTGAATGTAAGCATTGTCGATTTCGAAGAGATGCGTCGGATATCCTATTTCCAAAATAGGATATGTTAGGGTTCCAAGACCGATACCGATCTCAGCGATTTCCATGGGTGAAGAATTTAAAATGGGTTTTGCCGAATCGATGATATATCGAACTATGTTTTGATCAACTAAAAAGTTTTGACCAAATTTTTTCTGCGCATTCAATCCGTTAGTTGTGAGGAAGTTTTGGATCTCCGTGGGTGTGGTATAACGATTCAGATGAAAGTTCCTCTACGCTCATAATTTTCCAAGAAGTAGAAATCCCAAGTAGTTTTTGGAATTTTTTCCAATCGTCGGCTTTTTCTTTTGACCAAACGGGGAAGTCGAGGACTAAATAATTTGCTCTCCGCAACGGTATTTTATTTTGATAGGATTCGATTCTGCGTAAAGTAACGAGCAATTGGGTGAGCCGACGTTTGTCTCCATCGAAACGTACGAGTGAGGACATAGTGTTTGATTGATGGAAAAAAACAGGTAAAATCCCTTTTTTTTCGAAAGTCGTATTGATTTTTTTCTCGGTGGTGACACGTGTGATTTGTTTTTTCAATTCGGAACTGTAAGGTAGGCAACTCTCCTGTTCCCAAAAGATGTTTTCTATCTCTTTAAAATTGATTTCTGTTTCTATTTTTTTGAAATTACTTTTAGAATAACAATTCCCTAAAAAATAAAATGATTTTTGGAAGCGGATGAAAAAATTTCCTTTTTGTATCCAGGATTGGAACACCGGCAATTTTTTTTTCTCTGATTCCGTTACCCAAACCCCAATTGGAAAAAATCCTAACAAAACCATTGCAACACATATGGAGAGGATTCTTTTTTTGAATTTTGTTTCTCTTTGGTTTTTGCTTGCGATGGGATTTGAGGAAAACCTGTTTTTGAAATATACGAAAGCCAAAAGAAAACAAATCACGGCAAAGTGAAAAAAAATTACCTTAGGGAGAAATTTCCAACTATAAAAATAAGAGATCGATTCTGTTAGTTCACAAACGATCCGCAGGAACAAACTGAGGAAAAAATCTGTGATTTTCCAGAGATACATGGCAGGTTCTTTAAAAAAAATCCATTCACAAAATAGGTTCAAATAGAGTAAGGGGAGTAAGGCGGAGGCAAGGGGAACCACAATCAAGTTGATCCAAAAGCTACCGAAAGAAAAAGAATGAAAGTAATAAACTAAAATCGGGAACGTAGCAATTGTGCAAGAAAGAGACAAAGTAAAATTGTCTTTAAGTAAGTTTTTATTATTTGGAAAAAATAACGTGTCTAAGGTGGGTTTTATAAAAAATATACCCGCGACTGCACCAAAGGAAAGTAAAAATCCGACACTTAAAAAATCACTAGGTAAAAAAATCACGACTATTGCAGATGAGTAACAAAGTGTATCTGCAGAAAGAGTTTTTCTATAAACAATGATTCCTAAAAAACTGTACACTGCGAAGCTATATGCACGCAAAAATGACACAGGAAATCCTAATACAAGGAGATATAAAAACCCACAGAGAAGAGAAAGCAGGTAGGGGAGTGGCCTATAAAAGCCAGCGACTTTTTTAAAGATAAAAAGTGTTACCCCAATAAAAATCCCCAAGTGCAAACCAGATGCAGCAAAAAGATGAAGGATACCGCCTTCTCGTGCCTGTGTCTTTATTTCAGAAGGAAGATGACGACTTGATCCGAGGACGAGCCCCTTTGTTACAGATTGTAATTCGATATTTAACTCTGATTCTTTTAAGAGTCGATCGATTGCATTGGAAAAGGAAATCGAATAATAGGATTCATGCGAATTATACTTTGGATTCTTTGTTGTATTCTGAAAAAGGTTTAGCGCGCCAAAAAGAATGGCTCCTAGGAGAAAAATTTTGATCCTGCTTGAAACAGTTTTTTTTAGAAAGGTGAAAATACCATCTACTATGAGTAAGGCGAGAATATTAAAAATAAGAATCACTTCTTTGGTGAATAGAAGATTGTATTTTGAGAATCCGGCTGCTAAACAAAGGCCCAGACAAAAAATCCCACCACCGGAAACAGGATATAGGGCCGGTAATTTTCCTTGTTTCATACAAGGAAGGGTAATTAATTTTAAGAGTTGGAATTAGAATTTATGAAGAGAATTAAAAATCGGATGAATAAACGCCTAAACTAGATCTGATTTCTTTTAACTTTGTGTGTGCGATTTTCGCTGCCTTTTGTTTCCCATCATGTAACACCTTTTTCACATAAGATAAATCTAAGGCGAGCTCATCGCGTTTTCTTCGATATGGCGCAAAAGTTTCTAAGATGGTTTCCAAAAGCGATTTTTTTAAATCCCCATAACCCACACCGCCTCTTTGGTAACGTTCCGAGAGTACTTTTTTTTCCGATTCTGAGAGGAATAGCGAATGGATTTGGTAGATAATGGATTCCTTAGGGTTTTTAGGTTCTTCGATTCCTTTCGAATCGCTTAAAATCGCCATAACGGATTTTTTGATCTCTTTTTCCGAACCAAATAGATCGATCGTATTTTTATATGACTTGGACATTTTGGCTCCGTCGATTCCAGGAACTGTCGCTGTATTTTCATCAATATCAGGTTCTGGAAGTACCAGTAGCTCGCCAAACTGAGCGTTAAATTTTTCGGCTATGTCCCGAGCAAATTCTAGGTGTTGTTTTTGATCCTTTCCTACGGGCACACGGTCCGCAGAAAAAAGCAAAATATCTGCCGCCATAAGAATTGGATATGTAAATAAACCCGCACCTGGACTAAAACCTTTGGCAACCTTATCTTTAAAAGAGTGAGCAAGTTCTAATTTTGAAACAGTAATTACCTGAGAGAGATACCAAGAAAATTCGGTCACTTCTGGGATATCACTTTGAATCCAAAAAATGGATTTTTCTGGATCCACACCTAATGCGAGTAAATCGAGAGCCGCAGAAATTGTATTTTCTTCCAAATCTTTTTTAGAAGTAAACGTCGTGAGTGCATGAAGATTTGCTACAAAAAGAAGTAGCTCCTCTTTTTCTTGGTATTGTAAAATTTTTCGAATGGCAGAAAAGTAATTTCCTAAATGAAGTTTTCCAGATGGCTGAACGCCTGTGAGGATCCGCATAAAAATATCAGTCTCCTAAATCTCCAGGTTCATCCTCTGGAACCTCTATAGCAAGTCCAGATCCCGTGGAACTAAATGTTGAGTTCGTCAATCGTTCATATTCTTTGTTTAGGGTGATTAAATCCTGTTCAACTTTTTTATGAGCAGTTAATTTTTGTGTAGTTAGAGGATCTTTAAAAATAACGGCATAATTATAGAGGTACTTTGTGAATTGTAAAAATATTTCTTCCACGCTTAGGCCATCGATTCTTTCTTTTGTCACGATACATTTATCGTAATGAGTTAAGAATCGTTGTTGTAGTTTTATTTCTTCGATTACTTTTTCCTTCGTAACAGAAATTTTTTCTGTTCCTTTGCCTTTTGATTCGGAGCTTTTTGCCATCAAATGACTTTCGATCAACATGTTCAATTTGTTCGCAAACGATCCAAAAAATTCAGCCGCCGTGGATAAAGTTCCGAGTATATTATTTACAATTTGATCGAGTGTGCCCTTGTTGAAGTCGCTCGTATATTGTTGGAAGGTATATTGAAAACTTGGAAACTTTCGATTAAAAACTTCGATCGCTCGGAGCAAATTGTTCATCATTTCGATTTCAGCTCGGAACAAACCTGGCTGGACGATCAATAAGTCCTGATTTTGGTTTTGGTCACCCAACTTGATGTAACCTTCAATTATATTGATATAAACGACTTGCAAATCGCGAAGTAACAAATGTAAAAGCCGATGAGGCATTGATTTATAACTGTTTTTAATTGCCTGACTTTTTACCGCATCTGGCAAATGTTTCGAAACATAATCATCCACGACTGTATTTAAAAAATCAAAACTGATTTTTCCTTTGTCATCGATGGTAAAATACCGAGTGCGCAGGTTTTGAAGTTCTTCTTTTCTAAAAATTCGCGATTGGAGATCGTCGGTAAGCTTTGCTACTGTAACTTCTACTTCTTTTTGTACTTCGCGGGCTGCTTGGAACTTATGTTCTTGGATCGGTGGTACGCGTAAGTCGGTTACAATGTCTTGCCAAGTAAAAGGCTTTTTTTTAGATACGATGTAAAATGCAGTGATGACTTCTGATAATTTTGGTTTTGAATTTTCCAGATTCAAACCAAAACCCACGCCATCCATGATGATTGGAATTCGATTCGTTAATTTTTCATCTTGTTTCAAAATTTCTGGCAAATGATTTAAGATGATTTCTCGGGAATCGTCTCTTTGTAAAAAACGAACGTAGAACATTTGCATTTTTAGTGAGCGATCTAGAAATATTTCAGGAGAAATTTTATCTATGAAGAGAGAATCGAGAGATACAAAGGCATTAAAGAATTTATTATAATTACTTATGATATTATAAACTAATGGAGTCCAGACGCGCCATCCTTGTTGTTCTGCTGTACGTAATGCCTGTATGGTGGGGATAATCGTATCCTCTTTTAAAGTTCGAAATAATTTTTCGGAAGCTGAAGAGATGGTAGGGTTTCTGCCAAAAAGTCCAATGTCCAGTGCACCTGTTTCTTTCGCAAATTTTCCAATCGAGTTCGTTTGGCTATTTGCTCCGACACCGAAAAGGCCAGCAAACAATCCACCACCTTGTTTCGGCGGCTCAGCTTTTTTTTTCGCTGCAGCCTGTTTTTGTTTTGATGCCTCATTACTTGAGGAATCAGAAGTTGGCTTAGGTTTTTGTCTTTGTTCTTGTTTCGGTCGACTATCAGACCTATCTCGAGAATGATCTTGGGAGGAACGATCTTCATTTAACGGAGGCTTTGCGGGTTTGTTTTTATTCTGATAATCTTCATCTACTTTTTTAATAAGATCAATGCGGATAAAGACGTCATTGGAACGAAGTATCGCTTCGTCGATCAATTGTTGGTGGTCAGGCGTTCTCGTTTTACGATAAAGATCAGCAAAAACACGATGGGCCTCTGTTCGCGAAACTGGCGTCATAGATCACTCCTTTTGGTTTAGGGGATTTTCGACGATCTGCGAGTTTGAAGGTGGCTGGAAATTGAATAGACTTGTCCCAAGACCAATGTTCGTTGCGATCCCAGAAAATGAAATTTCGGTAACCTCTTCGTCATCTCGTTTCATTTTAATCACTCTTGGTAAATCATTATCCGAAACAATCAAGATGATTTCGGATATTTTTTTGCTAGAAGAAGTCAGACGAAAGGTTTTACCGGAAACTGTTACATTTTCGTAACCACTCAGCATCCCACCAAGTCCACCAGTGGCTCCTTTCAGATCTTGTTTTCCAGACAAGGAAGAATCGGGACTGTAAAACCATAAAATTTTCCCGTTGGCAGAGATTATCCGGCCGTCGTTCAATCTCACGTGCATTTGGTAAGGGTTTTTATAAGAGAGAACCCCCGTTAGACCGCCATTGATTGTAACAGTTGCACGGAAGGTTTCTAGGGAATTTAATTTTGAGATAACTGCGTTTAGCTTTTCCTTCCCATCCTGAGCCATCACTTCATGGGAAGCGATGAACAGGAGGAAAGAAGTGAGGAGACTTTTTAAAACTAAGTTCACAACTCCAATTCAAGACAAATGCTCGGATTACCCCAGCACTTTTTTGAATTCGGCAGTAACTGCTGGAACCACTTCGAAAAGGTCGGCTACCACACCATAAGTTGCTACTTTAAAAATAGGAGCATCGCCATCTTTGTTGATCGCAACAATATATTTAGAAGATCCCATTCCAGCTAAGTGTTGGATGGCTCCGGATATTCCACATGCAATGTAACAATTTGGAGAAACAGTTTTTCCCGTTTGGCCCACTTGGTGAGAATGGGAAATCCAGCCAGCATCTACTGTTGCGCGAGAAGCACCGAGTGCTGCACCTAAAGTATCAGCTAGGTCTTGGATGATTGGCCAGTTTTCTGGTCCTTTGATCCCTCGACCACCAGATACAATGATAGAAGCGTCAGCTAGTTGAACTTTGTTTCCACCAGAGAGGTCTTTAGAAATGGACTTCAATCGAACTTCACCTGCACCAGCAGAAGATTTTTCTACAGCGCCTGCCCCGTCTTTTGGAGTCACTTCTTGTGAGTTAGCTCTTACTGTGAAGATTTGGATGTCGGAAGAGATTTTTAAATTCGCGTAAGCTTTTCCAGAGTAAATTGGTTTTTTTGCTACCACTTTACCACCATCTACTGTAAGTCCTACTGCATCTGCAACGATACCCGCATTCACTTTGATTGCGACTCTAGCAGAGTAGTCCTTTCCTTGTGATGAGTGAGGCATAAGCACAACACTTGGTTTTTTTTCTGTTATGATCGCACTGATTCCGTTCGCATAACCTTCAGGATTGAACTCACCAAGGTTAACTCCGATAATCGAATCTGCGCCAACTGCTTTTAAATCAGCTGCAAATTTATCAGCATTGTCTGTGATTACAACTGTATGAACTTTGCCACCAATAGCATCAGCAATTTTTCGTGCTGCAGAGGTAAGTTCTTTTGAGATTTTTTTAAGTTCGCCGTCTTTTAATTCGCTAACTACGAGTACGTCTGCCATATAATTCTCCTTAGATTACCTTCGCTTCTTCGCGAAGAGCTTTTACAAGTTGAGATGCAAACCCTGCTGCATCTGCTGCTTCTAATTTTCGACCAGCGATTCTTGGTGGTGGCGGTTCGATCGATACAACTTCAAGTTTCGATGCTGTCGCGCCTAACTCGTCTGGTTTTTTTACTTCTACAGGTTTTTTCTTTGCAGACATGATCCCTTTTAAGCTAGGGTATCTAGGTTCATTGAGTCCCTTTTGAGCTGTAACTGCCAATGGAGCCGATGTTTCGACTACTTCGGATCCGCCTTCGATTTCTCGAGTAGCTGTTACTTTTTTTCCGTCAAATTCCAATTTCAATGCCATTGCAACGTGAGGGATGTTCAATCGTTCCGCAATCTGGATCACTACTTGTGAACTGTCGGTATCGATGGATTGACGTCCACCAATCACCAAGTCTGCGTTTTCTGCTTTGATAAGGTTTGCTAATAATTCTGATGTATACGTAGAATCGAATGTGTTGTAATCATCGACTTTTACGTGAATGGCACGATCAACGCCCATTGCATAAGCAGTTCTAAGAGCTTCGACAACTCTGTCTGGTCCAAGAGAGACCGCTACTACTTCCCCGCCGCTCTTCTCACGAATGCGGATGCCTTCTTCGATTGCGAATTCATCATATGGAGATATGATCCATTTCACACCGGACTCATTGATAGATTTGTCTCCGGCTTTGATGCTGGTTTCCGTGTCTGGAACCTGTTTTACAAGTACAAAAATTTTCATTCCTTACCCCGATTTCGTGGATTGCCTAATACCAGAAAAAGTGAGGTGTTCACTCTGGGAAGTCTTTTATTCTCTCCAGAATGTATATTTGGTCCAATTATAGGTCCAGAAAATCCACAAGATGACCACCAGTACGTTCGCATCCGTGCGAAGATAAATACCAAGTCCTATGCTGAGGGGCAACAATAAGAACAAAACAAAAGCAAGGAAAAGAATGAGATGAGGAATTGACTTCAGATTTTGAGGACTCTCCCGAAGGATTTTAAGTTTTCCCGAAGATTGCACAGGTTCTTTTTTACCTAGGACTAGGAAAATGTAGGAAAGGGCCGCTAGAAATAAAACGAGATGGATAAAAACAAATGTCATAAAACTAGCTTGGGAAAGAGCAAGTTCCACGAATAGAAAAATTTCTAGAAAGTAGTGGTAGAGATTTCTATGTTCTGCTTAAAATTATCTTCTTATGCCCTTTTTACAAAAATTAAAAACGATTTATTCGATTGAAAATTCGATGCCAACAAACACGAGAAATCTTCTCAAAGAGGAAGAGCTTCACGGTGCTGTGATGGCCAATCGTTTTCGTTACCTTGCCGGGTTTGCCTTGCTTTCTACTGCCATTGCAAACTTAGGGAATACAATTTCCCTACTCGGACTTCTTGCCAATTTTGGTGCACTTTTCATTTTTTTCGCCAATACACTGATCCATGGACGAATCTTAAAATCTAAAAATACGAAATGGAAACTGAAATATGAATACTTGAGTATTTTTATAGATAATACTTTAATCGCTGTTACAATCTGGAATTGGTACTTATTGGAAGGTAAAGGAAATGTAAACTTTGTTCTTAAAAACCCGCTTATCTTTTATTTTTTGATCCCACTTTCTTATACCTTGATACAATTTCGGATCTCTCTCGTTTTGCAAACATTGGCCTGTATTCTGTTCTATTATTTTTCCTTTTTTTTATATTCCTATCTGAATGGCGGTCATGTGGGAGAAAATTGGTACAACTATGTGCTGGGTGATGAATATATCTTTATGGACGCACTTGTCACAAAACCAGTATTATTCTCCTTTTTTTCTGTCTCAGTTGCTTATGGGATCTACAGGTCTTATTTGATGCTCATCCGAATCGGCAAAGTAGAAGCCCAAAAATTATCATTGGCCAGATATTTTTCTCCTGACCTAGTCGAAGAGATAACTTCAAATCCAAATTCCATCGAACAAGGTAGGCGCCAGAAAGTGACTGTATTATTTTCTGACATACGGGACTTTACTCATTTTTCCGAAGAGTTGGATACATCTCTTCTTTCCAAATTTTTAACCGAATATCGAAAGCGGATGACTCGTGCCGTGTTCGAAAATTCGGGAACCCTGGATAAGTTTGTAGGTGATGCCGTAATGGCAACGTTTGGGACACCGAAACCTTCGCCCGTTCTTGGGCAAGATTGCATAAATGCAGTTGCTTCAGCCAAACAAATGTTTCGCGAGCTTTCTGAATTTAACAAAGAACGTAAAGAAAGAAATGAAGAGGAGATCCGAATAGGAGTCGGCATTCACACGGGCGAAGTTTTTGCAGGAAACATCGGGTCAGAAGACAGAATGGAATATACTGTGATTGGAGATACAGTGAATACAGCTTCCCGAATTGAATCCGCATGTAAAACCTTAGATGCGGTTTTGCTGATTTCAGAAGCGGTTTGGATCGAAATCGGAAAACCAGCTGATTTTGTTAAAACAAAAGAAATCAAACTAGCAGGCAAAGAAAATGCCGTGGAGTTATTTGCTTGGAAACCTTAGACTGCGGCTTTGCTGAGTTTAAAAACAGTGTCAAACAAACGTTCGTTAAGTTCCCGATCGATGATGTAGATGACACGTGTGGATCCAGCGGCATGTGAGGATAAATCTATGATCGCCTTTCTGCGGTCCATTCTGATCTGTGTTAAATCAAAATCGGCGATACGATATTTATTTGCTTTTTTAAAGATAGGTTTAATTGTACAAATTCTTTGCAATTTCGGTCTAGTTTGGTATCTGTCCACTTCTACGACTACACAGATGTCAAAGTGAACCTGTTTTTCCGAATCAATAGAAGCCGTAATGATAAAATCACCTGGGTTGATGATGTTTTCGTTATTTGTCAAACTCGCGCCAACATAATCGAGTAGGTGCCTAATATTTTTGTTGCTATAGGAAAAAAAAGAATCATTGACGATCATTTTTAAGGCGCGTGCAGAAGAAAAAGCTGGTCTCCAACTTTGTGCTGATGTTAGCGATGCATATTCGCTGGCTAAAGAAAGTATGGCAATGTCATCTTCTCTACTAGCGGTTGTTACTTGGTTTTCTTGTTGGTGTAACTGCGTTTCAATATCTTCAACAATACGTTCTTTGTTCGTCTCTTTTGTGTAGATATCTCTAACGGACATCAACTTTTGAAATACGACTCTTGGATCAGGGAAGTTATTGTTTACACCTGCTCCACGAAACGGTCTGTGGTGGTTTAAAATTAAGGTCCTAACGTCAGTAGAAATTTCTGGAGCTGGAAGAGTCATCAGATAACTGATGATAGGATGTTGTTGGATGATCGCGTATTCTTCTTTGGAGATTTTAGGATTTTCTGTAATATCAAGTTTCGCATAACCTACGTCAGCCAGATAACTCGCCATCATGATAGCAAGGTGTTCTTTTTGATAAGGTTTTTTATCAGCATCCGAAACGATCTTTTTTGTTCTGACCTTCATACCCATCGCGACGATCGTACGTTTGGTCATAAGTTCGGATTGGAGCGAAACTCCAGCCACTCCCAAAATTTCTAAAATATTAAAAATTCCTGATTCAAAATCGGGGTTACTTGTAAAATCGGTAAGAATCTCATTGATCGAGTTTTGTACGAATACGGCTTGTTCTGATGTAAAAGATTGTTTTCTAAGATCTTCGATGAGGGCAGCAGATTGTCTGGCAAAGAGTTCTGTTTTTTTCTGATCAAAGAGTTTTACTGGCTCTTTTGGTTCTTCCGAAAGTTTTGCGGCACTTTTTCCTTTGTTTAATTCGGAAAGTAAAAAATAAACACCTTGTAATTCGAATTTTAGAAGTTTTCCGAAGTCCTCTGATGTAGGATTTTTCTTTTTGGGAATGATGATTTGTCCATTTCGATTGTAGAGATCAATTGGGATGCTATTATTCCTACGAAACGCATTTAGTGTTTCTTCATTTAACTCAAATTTGGCGAGTTTATCCCTAGGTACTTGTTGGAAGTCACTCATGAGCAATACCAAACAGTAAAATTTGCGACATTAGGGAAAGTCCTAGGCTATGGATTGGCCTATTTGTAGGTATTTTTCTCATATATATGTCACTTAAATGATATCTAAAATTAACAGATTCCCTTCGTAAATCAAATTAAATGGATCCAATATGACAATCTGTTTCCGAAGGAATTAGGAATCGAGTTTGTAGCAGAATCATGGAACATTTGTTACCGCATATTAGTAGATTACCTAATGTTTGTACGTGGGGACTCGTGGTTTGAACCAGCTAGTTCTTTTTTGCCAGTAATGCTGTCTTTGGGGAATGATTTCTATATAAGATAATTATAATTTACTAAAGACTCTATTTTTTTTCAGCTTTGTCTGATAGAATTCTCCTGCTTGGGGAGTATCGATACAACGCTAATTCCTAGATTTATTTTTCGTTTACAATTTGGAAGTTCCCGTTAAAATTTTCGAATGAGCGTTTCAAATTTACAAAAGACATTTGACCTTTTTAACCCAACTGAATCCCACTTATCGCTTCGTGAATCCGTATCCACTTTTGCCGAAAAGGAAATGGACGAACAAGCGAAGGAACATGATGAAAACGAAACCTTCAACACAGCACTCTTCAAACGTCTGGGATCGGAACTGGGAATATTTGGCATAACAGTACCTGAAGAGGACGGTGGCCACGGACTCGACCCAGTGGCGAGTGTCATTCTCCATGAAGAAATGTCTCGTTTCGATCCAGGTTTTACTCTTTCTTATCTCGCCCACGAAGTTCTTTTTGTAAATAATTTCTACTACAGTTCCAATTCTACTCAACGTAAACGATATCTAGACAAAGTGATTTCCGCGGAATGGATTGGCGGAATGGGAATGACCGAACCCGGTGCTGGTACTGATGTTTTAGGTATGACAACGACGGCTATTAAAAAGGGAGATCGTTATATCGTAAACGGCACCAAACAATATATAACGAATGGATCTGTTGGCCAAGTTTTTGTTTTATACACAAAATTAGATAAGTCTTCCAAGAAGATGACATCTTTTGTCATCGAATCTTCCTATAAAGGTTTTTCGGTCGGGAAAAAGGAAGAAAAAATGGGGATGCGCTCTTCACCTACAACGCAGTTGGTATTTGAAGATATGGAAGTTCCTGAAGAAAATCTTTTGGGTGATGAAAATGGTGCAATCACACATATGATGCGGAATTTGGAGATTGAACGTGTTACTCTTGCCGCTCAATCAATTGGAATTGCACGCCGTTGTATAGATGTTATGTGTGACTATACAATCCGTCATAGAGAAGCATTTGGTAAAAAACTTGTGGAATTTGGACAAATCCAAAGGTTATTATCAGAATCCTACGCAGATTATTCTGCAGCGCGAGCTTTGGTTTATCAGGTCGCTTCTGGTTTGTCTCCAGAAGCTAGAAATTCTTTGGGCGCCGCCTCAGCTAAATTAGTTGCTACGCAGATGGCCGAACGAGTTTCAAGGAACGCGATCCAAGTATTAGGTGGATATGGATACTGCCGAGAGTATCCCATTGAAAGGCTTCACCGAGATTCGATCCTTCTTTCTATTGGTGGTGGAACGAACGAAGCCATGCAAAAAAACATTTCTGCCGATTTAAAAAAAATCTGGAGCGTTTGATCTAAGCCATTTGCAGATCATTTTCCATTTGATGCGCTACTTTTACGATCCAAGAGCTAAAATAGTTTCCTATCGATCGTAAAAGGAGTAGGTCATACTCTGGTTTGTTGTTTGCGTTCATTCCATGTAAACTGCGAATGGCATTTGTATAATTCCCACGGAAATCCAAAAGGGAAGTTCCTGGTGGAAAAAAGTTTGCTACCACAACGTATTGGTTTTCATCAAATCCGTACTCATTCATCCAACCTCGAAGTAAAGATTCACAAGAATATTTTGTAGCCAGAGCATACTGTGCAATGAGCAAATAGAACATTGCTTCTAAGGCAAGCCAAGTGATGTCTGGATAGGCACTAGCAATAGCAGATAAAATTTGTTCGCCGTTTTCGATTGTTTTTTTTAGGCTAGATGATTTGTTAAAATAAGCGCCAAGTTTGTTAAATGCTTTGATATGTAAAGTAATGGACTCAACTTCTTTTTTGGTCAAACTCGTTTCCGTCTGTAATACTTTTTCGATATCCTCTTTTTTTCCATCTGTACACAAAAACTCGATGAATTGAAAGACTATATCGATCGAAAAGCGAGAGTTAGTGTTTGAAATATAGCTAAGTTCTTTTTGGTAACATTCATAGATTCGAAAAATCAAATATTCTACTTTTTCATTTTCAAGAGTTGCTATAGGTTTTAGGAGTTCTTTCATTGCTACGGTGAACTCAAATCTTTCGGAGGTAAGGTATCTTAAGCTTTGGTTTTTAAAGGTTCGGATGGTGATGTCTTGGTTTAGCCGAAGGGCTCCGGCTTGAAATTCGGTTTGTCGGACAAGAGATTTCCAGAGTAAAACCGCCGGGTCTACTTTTTTTAGAGTTTCTGAAACCATGATTTGCTTCCCTAACTAACACTTTGTATCTATTTTCAGCACCTATCTATTTTTTGGGCTGATACTTTATCTATTGCATAAGTCGTGCCAGTCTACTTACAAAATGAAAAACTATTGGGATACCATTTTGATTGGATCTGGCATGGGAGGGCTTGCCTGTGCCGCGATTCTTGCGAAAGAAGGCAAATCAGTTCTTGTTTTGGAAAAGGGCACGAGTCCTGGAGGGTGTTGCTCCAGTTTTTCGAAAGCTGGGTTTGTGTTTGAAGCGGGGGCAACCACTCTAGTGGGTTTTGAAAAAGATTTACCTCTTGATCGGTTGGAAAAACAACTGGGAATTCAATTTCCCAAACGAGAACTTCCCATTTCCATGCAAGTACATTTGGAAGATGATGTGATCACCCGTTATACGAAGAAGGTAGATTGGGTGGGGGAATGTATAAGAGTTTTCGGAAATCCGATTCGGCAGACTATGTTCTGGAATTTTACTTTTTTTTTAGCATCTTCGGTTTGGAATTTAGCGGACCGTTATAAATCATTTCCATTTCGAAATCTAGGAGATTATTTAAGTTCTCTATTTTATTTTCGATGGAAAGATATCATTGCACTTCTATTTTCATTTATCACAGCAGAGCAGGTGTTATACCTTTTTGGTTTAGGTCAAAACAAGAAGTTTAAAAAATTTATTTCAGAACAACTGATGATCACAAACCAATGCAGAATGGAAGGGGCTCCCTTTTTATCTGCCAGTGCAGGCCTTACATATCCTAATCTAAAAAATTATTATGTAGAGGGTGGAATGGTGGAATTGCCCAAAACACTGATTCATTTCTTGGAAAAACAAGGAAGTGAATACCGAAATAAATCAGAAGTTCTTTCGATTAGAGTTTTAGAAAACGAGGGGGAACTGAAAAAATGGGAAGTGCGCACAAAAAACGAAATATTTTATGCGAGTCGTGTGATCTCAAATGTTCCCATCTGGAATTTAAACAAACTATTTTTGGAAAAAGAAAATTCCTTACAAAAATCGGCAAATCAATTTGAAAAAGGGATCTGGGGTGCGATTACAATCGGCATCGCGTTGCGGTCAGAAATACCAGAAGAAGAATGTTTGCACCACCAAATCCATCTGAAAGAAAAACTTCCCTTTGGTGCCGCTGAAACGATATTTGTGTCTATATCACATGAGCAAGATCAAATTCGTTCTTCGAAGGGAATACGGATTCTCTCCATCTCCACTCACGTAGAAAATCCAGAAGAATGGAAAAGGTCGGATCCTTTCTACCAAAAACAAAAAACAGAAATCTTGGATTACATTGTCCAAACTCTCGAGAATACTTTTGATTGGTTTAAAAAAGAAAGAATTGAATTCACGCATATTGCGACACCCGCCACCTGGTTTACTTGGACGGGACGAGAACATGGAAGGGTGGGTGGAATCCCTGCGAGTTATTTTCGCAACCCATTTCGTTATCTTTCTCCCATTTCAAAAATCCCCAACCTCTATATGACGGGCGATACCATTTATCCTGGCCAAGGAATTCCTGCTGTTTGCCTTGGTGGGATGAATCTTGCAAATCAAATCCTTAAAAGAAAGAGAGATTGATTTTAGGATAGGAAAGAAAACCCTGGGCGGAAGTTATGAACCTTCCGAAAATTCTCATCAAAGTGCCAGGGACCAGTGCCAACTTAGGTCCAGGATTTGATCTGATGGGAATGGCTCTGAAGATCTACAATGAATTTGACTTTTATTTTCCTAGAGAAGGCAGCTATCAGTTTGCCCAAAAAAACGGAGAAACACTTCCTTTTTCTTCCAAAGAAAATTTAGTATTAGAATCTTATGAATCCTATTTTGCCCATTTTTTGCCTGAAATAAAACCTCCGCAGTATCATTGTAAGATGGTGTTGGGATTGCCTCTCAAGGGAGGGTTGGGTTCTAGTGCCTCTGCAATAGTTGCAGGACTTTGTCTGGCCAGAGAGGTACATAAAATTTTAAAATTTAGTGTTCCTGTGCCTTCTGAAAAAACATTTTTACAATTTCTTTCCGAATGGGAAGGACATCCTGATAATACACTACCTGCCTATCTTGGTGGATTTGTTTTTGCTTATTCCACAAATGGCGAAAAACTAAAATTCTTTCGCAAAAAATTCCCAGCATCGGTTTCCCTTTTTGTCCTCACTCCCGATTATTCTATTTCTACAGAAGAATCTAGAAAGTCCTTACCGAAACAGTATCCGACTGGGGACGTGATTTTTAATTTGTCCAGGTTAGGTGCCTGGATGCATTTTTTAGACAAATCGAAGTTTGTGGATCTTTTAGTTGCGCTAGAGGATAAACTGCATACGCCTTACCGCGTTGGAGAGGGAAGTCCTCTTTATAAAATTTCTTCTCTTTTGGATTCTCACCAACTTGGGCATTGCCTTTCGGGTTCTGGACCGAGTTTACTTATATTTATGGAGAGGAAAAACGTAGCGAAAATATTGCCAAAGTTAGAAATGGAACTAAAAGACTTGCTGAAAGAAATGAATTTAACCTTTAAACTTTCGAGACTCCAAGCAGACCATCTCGGAACTCGAATTTCTAAACACTAGTTATCTGATTCTTCGTCTTCCTTCCCGAAAGTGTATGTATCATCTCTGTATCTCACCTTACGATTGATTCCAGGTTGGATTTTTCCAATCGTAAAAGTAAATTTCATCCTCTCTTTTCCCAATCTATTGAAATAAAAAGAAGAAGAAAGCGAGACTTCAATAAAGTTTACCATTCGATCTTTCGTAATTTTATCTGATATTCGAAACTCAGCAGGATGGCCGATGATTTCATACGAATCAAACGCTTCTCTAGATTCCATTTTGGAATAAATTTCCATCCTCGGAGGTTTGTAAAACGTGGGAGCATTTTTTAGGATCGTGATGGCGTAATCTTCACTGTCCTTGCTTTTCTTAAATTGAAAGATCAAATGATCCTCGGATATCGCTTGGCAACGAGTTGCCAAATGTCCCGTTTTACACCCGATGGAAAATTGCCCAAATCGACTGACCTCGTCGATGACTAGATCATAATGATCCCCTGTTTGGACTGGTACCAAACGATTTGAGCCTTGCCTCGACACAATCGGAAAAATAAACTGTTGGTAGATGACACCTAACAATCCGACAGTTGAAAGAACAAGCGCGCCAACCAATACAAAAATAAATTCATCTTGGATGGCTATTGCGAACAAAATCAGAAAATCTACCGTTTAACGTCTACTTTATGATTTTCTTTTTTTTTCACCGGTGCACCAGTCACCATTGAAAGTAGGTCTTTCACTTCTTTTTCTGAAATGATTTGGTTCATTCTTTCTTCTAGTGTGGTAGGGCTAGGTTTTAAGACCAGGTCTTCTGGTTTTATTGCCGCAGCCTTTTGTTTTTCTTTTTCGACATCCTTGTCCGTTTCGGTCCTTAAAACCATATCCACATTCTCTTTTTCTGCCTGCGGATTTGTTCCACTTTCAGAAGAGTTTTGTTTTGCTGGTTGTGAGGGTAGAATTTGCGGTACGACCCCTGGGGTCATACCAGTTAGGGATGAAATATTCATAAACCCAAACCTCCGTTTTCATTCTGAGAGAATTCCGTTTCTCTCCTTTTAGATCATCGGAGAAATCCAAAAGCAAATAAGCAAATTCGAGAGAAAAATAGGAAAATCTTCTCAAATTCTTGAATTTTTTCCGTTTGATCTGGTGATTTAGCACATAAAAGCTGGTTTTGATGGAAAATAGTAATCAAAAATGGATCGAACAACCACTCTCCAAACTTGCCGTTGGGGCAGTTGTTCTTCTCGCCGCAATCTCAGGGGTCTCAATTCCTTCCTTTATTTCGGCACACTTCAAACAAGACGGTGTCTCAATCGATGGAAAAAAATACGACCTGTCTGACGTCAAAAAAACTTCGCCTATCGCCTACTCGAAGTTTCAAACAGAGTATGCTACTCTCCTCAAAAACACACTTGGTGAATTCGCCCAAGACAAACTTTTTGAAATTGTAGCGGAAGATAAAAAAATAAAACCGAGCGAAGTATTAAAGGAAGGTTTTATAGCACGTGAGCCTGGAGAACAAGAACTGTTATCCGTCTATAATACGTATAAGGCGCAATTCAAAGGGAAATCATTCTCCGACGTAAAGGATCAGATTTCTGGGCTTTTAAAAAACCAACAAGAACAAGAACACAATCAAAAAGTTTATAAAGAAATTATAGCGAAATATCCGGTGGAATTTTTGATCCGGGAACCTGAAGCTGTACGAGTAAGTGTCGAGAAAAAAAACAATCCAACAATCGGGAAAGCTAGTGCAAAAGTAACTATAATCGAATTCTCCGATTTTGAATGTCCATTTTGTAAACGAAGTCAAGATGTAAACCGCAGGCTGCGCGAAAAATACAAAGACGAAGTCGAGTGGGTTTTCAGAGACTTCCCACTTCCATTTCATGAGAATGCGATGTATGCACATATTGCGGCAAATTGTACGATCCCACAAGGAAAGTATTGGGAAACATTTGAAGTTTTATTTGAAAACTCAGGAAATTTGTCTGCATCTAACGTAGACTATTTGGTGACAAAAGCTGGAGTAGACAAACAAAAATACCAAGAGTGTATGAAGGATAAATCAAAAATCCAAGCAGAAGTCCAATCAGACATTGATGATGGCCAGAAAGTTGGAGTGAATGGAACACCTGCATTTTTTATCAATGGTATCTTTGTTTCTGGAGCACTGCCTTTTGAAAGTTTTGATGATATCATTCAAAAAGAATTAAAAAAATAAGTTAAGGAGAAATATTCATATGGGTAATACAGTAAAAGTTGCTGTAACAGGAGCTGCCGGTCAAATCGGCTATGCACTACTTTTTAGAATCGCTTCTGGTCAAATGTTTGGTCCAGATACAGCGGTTGAACTTCAATTATTAGAATTGGAACAAGCGCTTCCCGCTGCAAAGGGCGTCATCATGGAATTGGACGATTGTGCTTTTCCTTTGCTTGAAAAAGTGACAGTCACCTCGAGTTTAGATGAGGCTTTTAAGAATATCAACTGGGCTTTGTTAGTTGGTTCGGTTCCTAGAAAAGCAGGAATGGAGCGCGGTGATTTACTCAAAATCAATGGTGGTATTTTTACAACACAAGGAAAAGCGATCGAAAAAAATGCAGCTAGTGATGTAAGAGTATTGGTTGTAGGAAATCCTTGTAATACAAACGCATTAATTGCCATGAACAATGCCAAGGGAGTTCCATCTGACAGATGGTTTGCGATGACGGGACTGGATGAAAACCGTGCGAAATCACAACTTGCAGCGAAAGCAGGTGTTCTTGTAAAAGACGTTTCCAATGTTGCCATCTGGGGAAATCATTCAGCTACACAATATCCAGACTTTTTTAATGCAAAAATTAAAGGGAAATCTGCTACGGATGTTATTTCCGACCATGATTGGTTGAAGGGAGATTTTATTTCCACAGTCCAAAAGCGAGGGGCTGCGATCATTGCAGCAAGGGGAGCATCTTCGGCCGCTTCTGCTGCCAATGCTGTTGTGGATACTGTTCATAATATTGTAACTCCAACAAAAGCAGGAGACTGGTTCAGTGCTGCCTGCCATTCCAATGGTGAATACGGCGTCGACAAAGGTTTGATTTTTGGTTACCCACTCCGTTCTGATGGAAAAAAAGTAGAAATCGTCAGTGGAATTGAAATCAATGCGTTCGGAAAAGAAAAGTTTGATGTCACACACAAAGAATTGAAAGAAGAAAGAGACGAAGTGAAAGGAATGCTCGGCTAATATTTTATTACCGACTTCATTTTCATGAAGCCTGTCACTTACTAGTGGCAGGCTTTTTTATTATAACCTAAAAGATCCAAGAATTGACAGTACACTTTGTTTCGAATATTCATCTTCAAAGATGTTCGGTAATTCCTTAGATATTCCTTTTTTTATTTGTGCCCAATTGGTTTTATTTGGATTTCTTACTTTTTCCAAACAAAAGATTCGAGTTTGGGATCGGATTGGTTTTGTTTGGATCGTTCTGATTGGTTTTGCCATCAGTCGAAGGATTTTTCATCTCCATGGAAATTTTGAGGAACTTTCGTATTTTATAAAGTTTGTATTTTACCCTCTGGCTTACGGACCTTGTTTTTATCTTTATACAAAATACTTAACAGATCAAAAAACATTTCGAAAACTCGATCTGATTCATTTCATTCCGTTTTTCCTTTTTGGATTGGCACCTTTTTCACCTGAATTTATCATTTCTACCAGCTTAGATACGAATTCTAAACCTTCGTTTCTCGTTACTTTTTTTGTAATCTGTTCCTCCTTTTCGCTGATTGTTTATGCAGTTTTTACGCAAAGACTACTAAATCAATATCACCGATCATTAGAGGATCATTTTTCTTATCCATCTGTGAAAATGACCATCTATTGGTTAGGTGGATGTATCTATTTATATCTGATTATTTTAATCCTCCAGTTTTTTTTTGTAATTTTGGAAATGCTTTTTCATTATAGTTTTCATCTTCCACAAGCCTTTACTACACTTCTATTTGTAGTTTATTTTTATTTGGTGAATTATTTTTTGTTAAGGCAAGATATAATCATCCGAACTTCGAATACGAATGTAATTCTAAAAAAGGGGAAGTATAGCAAATCGGGGTTAACCAGCGAAAAGGTAGAGAAAATCCATAAAAAGTTAATCTCTTTTATGGAAGAAAGTAAAATCTATCTAAAAAATGACTTAAATATCGAAGATCTAAGTCGAGAGCTTCATATCCAAAGTTTTCATTTGAGTCAGGTCTTAAACCAATCCATCGGTAAGAACTTTTTTCTGTTTGTAAACGAATATCGTGTAACGGAAGTTTTAAACCGTTTAAACGATCCGAAATATAAGGATTATAGTATCCTTAGGCTTGCCTTAGATTCTGGTTTTAACTCAAAATCTTCTTTCAATGCGATTTTTAGAAAAATTACGGGAAGAACTCCAAATGAATTTCGTAGTTAATTTCTGGCTGCATATTCCAGCCAGAAACTCAGTTTAAAATTTAATTGGAAACAGATCCAATCGAACCATAGAAAAAGGAACCCATTAGAGTATCTATAGTAGCTGTGCTATCAAACGTTAGGTGGTAGTGGTAGGTAGCTGTCGTAAAATGTTGGGTGATCGCTGTATGTCCATGTAAAGAATCAAGAGTAGGCGTAAAATCATCTGTGGTTGTGCTTGTTCCGTTATCACACTTTTTTCCGTAGATCGCATAACCATCTAAAATAATACCAACTAAGTTGGCGTCATTATTTGTGATTTTGCTAGCGCCAGCATGGTGGTGGTATACGCCAGAATTTTGAGGGTGACCACCAAAATTATCAAAAGTACCCGCCTCAACAGCTAAAGTATCAGGCGGAGCGGCTGCATTATTAAAAATCGCGAGACCATTGACGGTAATTCCAATAGAAGCCAACCCACCTTGTGTACTCACAGTCCCAGTTCCTTTTGTAGGAGAAGATGGAATGTTATAAACTAATTTTTGGCTCGATACCCGGTTGGTTCCTGCGGCTGTGTTCCCAGATGGCAATGCTTCGAAAAGGGGAGAGGTGGATCCGTAATAATAACTTTTAGTATTTGGAACATTCTGCGATTTAAAAACATAACTAGATCCTGATACGTAGCCAGTTGCACATTTAAAATTGTTTTTGATCCAGGAAGGCAAACTGGTATCCATACATGTTGTAACTCCCGTTACGCATCCAGAATTTGCGTCAAGAGTCGCACTCGACGCTGTCACCGTGGTTCCAGTTGTCGCAACCGAACCGTTACAGGTCCCAGAATTGGAAACAAGATAGGCAAGGGCCACAAGGGAAGTAGTATCGTCTTTTTTCGAATCTTTGCACGAATTCAAACAAACGGCAAGGATGATTGCGGAAATCAGTTTTTGGTACATAGTGTATTTTAAAAATCCAGAATCCATCGGATTCAGAGAATTTTCTCCTTCTTCAGTTTAGAATCAGTATAGTTCCAATTGGGAATTTGGTCGTCCGAACCACTTGGGAAGGACTAAAAAAAACAAATTCTTTTCAATTCTTTCGTAAAAACAAAAATCTATTTTTTGACGAACTATCCAAACGAATCTGAGAATCCATATATCCCATTGAATCGGCAGTTGTTTTCAATTTTTCTATGAAATCTGGATGGGATTCTAAAACCAAGATCCCTCCCGATTTTAATCTCGATAGGCATTCTTTCAGAAGGCGAGAGTGGAATTCAAAAAAGTCATTCACAAATAAAGCCAGATGCGGTTCATATAAGATCACATCCTCCATCATTGTTGCTTTTTCTTCAATGGGAATGTAGGGGGGATTCGATAGGATCACGTCAAAAGAAAACGACTCTGGGAATTCCGCAAAAAGGTCGGATTTTAAAAAAGTGATCTCCGCTGCCCCTGGATTTGGAACAAGGGATTGGTTTTCTTCGGCAATACGAATCGCATTTTCAGAAACATCACTTGCCCAAACCTGGACGCCAGATAACAGGCGTGAAATGGAGATAGCAATACATCCACTTCCTGTGCATAGATCAAGTAGCTTGACCTGTTTTTCGGCTGCAAATAAGTTTTTGTGATTTTGATAATACCAATCAACAAGTTCCTCGGTCTCAGGCCTTGGAATGAGAACATGTTCATTCACCTTAAAATCAAATTTATGGAATCCTTTTTTCCCTGTGATATAGGCAACGGGCTTGTGTTTACCTCGGTCTACGATTCTCTCTCGGTAAAGTTTTGTCTGTGTTTCGGTAAGGGGCGTTTCAAAATTTGCATACAATTTGATGCGGGGTAAATTCAGCAAATCCGACAGAAGCCACTCGGCATCCACTCGCGGATTAGGAATGCCTTTTTTTTCGAGAAACTCCGTTGATTTTTTTAAATAATGAAGGATGTTGTTTGGTTCGGTCATAGAATTTGCCCCCGACAGGATTCGAACCTGTGTCCCCAGTTTAGGAAACTAGTGCTCTATCCACCTGAGCTACGGGAGCGAAGTTTACGAAGGTTTACGTTTCTGATTCACAATCCTTTGGAAATCGTTGATATTGTGAATAACAATTTTGTCAGGATATAAATCTAATTTGCCAGTTTTTACGAACTGCATTATCACTTTCTGAACTTCACCAACGGGTTGGGCGCACCAATTGGCAATATCATCAACAGAAGAATTTAAAATAATTTCGTTATAAGTATCGTTAGTGTATTGTTTTTCATATAACATAACGAATACGTCGCACACCTTTCCGATCATATCTTCCATCAGGAGAATCATCAGTCTTCGCTTTTGGTCATAAATTCTCGAAGAAAAGATATGCAATAATTTCATGGCAAGTGCTGGGTTTTTGGTCATTAACATCTCAAAGTTCGCTCGATTGAAATTGAGTGCCTTTACTTCTGTGACGGCAATCGCGGTAGCAGAGCGAGGTTGCTCTTCAAGGATTGCCATCTCACCCAAAATGTCACCTGACTCCAAGATATCCAATGTTTTGATCGAATTTCCGATGGTCTTTGTGATTTTTACCTTTCCTTCTTTGATAAGATAAAAATCATTTCCTGGTTCGTACTCACAAAATAAAACATCATTGGGCTGAAAAACCTTACCAAATTTACCAAACATTGATTCTAACATTTGGTCATTCATGATCATTTCCCCCCTTTGAGTTTTTTCTTGGCATCTTCCGAAATGCTATCATCTAGCGGTGCTATGCTGACTACCTTTTGGTAAAACTGAACTGCCTTGTCCTTATCCCCATTGGCTTCAGTAGCAAGAGCTAGGTGGTACAAGTTCTCTTTTAAGAGCTGACCTTTTGGGTATTTTTTTATAAAATTAGAAAAAGTTCCGATGGCATTGGTATGATCCTTGGTTTTATATTGGACTTTACCATAAAAGAAAAGAGAGTTTTCTACCATCTGTTCTTCTTCTTGGGTCATACTATCAGAACGATCAGATAGCGTTTTATAAATCTTTCCTGCTTCTTCATATTTCAAAGCATTATAAAGTGTAGAAGCCTTATCAAACAAGGCTTGAATCGAATTCGGATCAACCGTCGATGGGCTTTGGTCCTTTGTGACTGCCATCGTCTTTAACATTTCTTGTAGTTTCCCGGTATTGGCACCTGGTTCTGGTTTATAAACAAGTTCTGGCATGGTGATCGGGAACGGGGTTTTTTTAGATGCTAGATCTTGCAATTGTTTGGCGCGATCGATGTACATTCCGTCCGAAAAATGATTGATGTATTGATTGAAGGCGTAAGCGGCATGATCGAAGTTTCCATTTTTATAGAAAACCTCGGCAACGTTCATAAGTTCAAAAGCGGGATTTTTGGCTTCGCCCTGACCTAAAATCTCCCGAACCTGTCTATGAACTTGCCTGAGCTGACTTGAGAATACCTTGAGCATCTTGATGATCAGATGCGTCTTATCACTGACAAATTTTTCAAATTCAGGGACTTTGAAGACTAAAACAGTAGCGGTTCCTATGACTTGGGCGGTTTCTTCCCTTGGGTATCGTCCAATGGCACTCTTTACACCAAAGAATTCGCCTATTTTAACGTCCTCTTTTAGTTCTACGCCATTGATGTTGGTGAATGTAAGCACCACACGGCCCTTTTGGAGCACAAAGATATCTTCTGCTTTGTCTTTTTCAAAGTAGACGATGGAACCACCTTTGTAATTGCGAACGATAGGGCCAGACAAGTTATTCCTCTTAGCGTTTCATTTTTCAAGAATAGGTAAAAAAGCCAATTCCTTTTTATACCCTACACTGGCCGAAACCTGTTTTAATAGGGAAGCCGGGGACCCTGAAACGATCTTTTCTTTTCCTTCTAAATCGATGATTTCATAATCAAGATTTAAATCCGAAAATAGTTTTTTATGGCGTGAAGATGCCAGCCTAGGGCTTCCATCTATGACTATCAAATCAATTTGTCCCGGTGTTTTATTACAAATCGATACTTCTTTTGTATTTTCATCATTTTCAAAACAAACAAAATCTGCAGATGCACCATCCGATAAGGTCCCTATATTAGGAGTTTTGAATGCTTTCCTGGGATTTGTTGTGATCCAGTCGAGCATTGTTTTTTCCGGCAATTCTTCTTCATATAAATCTGCATAAAGCTTTTTCGCAAATTTCAATTCTTCTAAAAGATTTAAAGATCCTGAGGGAGAGAAATCTGTCCCTAGGCAAATATTTACGCCCATATCCTGAAAAAGTTTGATGTTAGTTGTTTTTCCAAAGATATGTAAATTGCTTGTGGGACACCATACTACGCTGGCACCAGCTTTTGCTATTTTTTCCACTTCTCTTGGCCCGAAAGGAAGGCAATGGATAAGAACAGAATTTTCTCCGAGTGCCTCCGCCTTTTCTAATTTTTTTAAAGAAGAAATAGAGTCTTCATCAAGACCTTCACCGAGATGAGTGACATAGGGTTTTTGATTTTGGGTTGCCAGTTTGTATTCTAACGCGGGCCCTTCACCCCATCCCAAACTATAATTTCCTAAAGAATGTGAGAGATAATATTCGTGTATTAATTTTACAGGTAAACTGTTTAAATAAGGTGAATGGATGTTATGTGGAATGTGATCGTGAACGCTCGTCACACCACAAAAAAGATTTTTATACGCACCTAAATAATATAATAGTTCGATTTCAATCTGTTGTCTCTCTGCAAATATACCGGATGATTTATATAAATTGTCGTAAGCTAGCCAAGATTGATGTTTGGTGGTCCCACCTACTTTTGGCAAATAACTGGCAAGTAGGTGGTCATGGGAATTGATAAAACCTGGATAGGTGACGTTTCCTTTTAAATCATAGTTATAATACTGGTTAGTATCCCCGAGAGAAGAGGTGTTTGATTGTTTGGAAATGCTCTCGATTTTTGATCCTTGGATAAACAAGTCGATATTTTTAGCTACGCCTGATTCAAATATAACCGCATTCTTGAAATTAATGATTTTCATTTTGTAATTTTAAGTTCCTTGTAAAAAAAGAATCGGATTCACTGGGATTTTGTTTTGGTTCACTTGGAAATAAAGCCCACGATTTTTTACAAGAGTGCCGATTCTTTCTCGTTCGGTAAGTACTTGGCCTTCTGTCACCATCACCCGTTCTAAATTACCATAAACGGAATACCATCCATTTTCATGTTCTACAACTACGTAATTTTCATAGCCGTCCATAAAATCGATGGTAACAACCTTACCTGGCAAACTTGATCTCACCCAGGCAGACCTTTCTCTGGTGAATTCGATTCCCTTATGGGGGAGGTGGGTTACTTCGGAAAAATTCTTTTCAATTCTTTCAAAACTTGGTAGGGGAGAAACAGGTTTTTGTTTGGGCTTTTGGGCTTTGATTTCGTTTTGTGTCAGACCGTTGCCAGCGATTCGAAGTGTTTCGTTTAGAAAAAGTGCATCACTATCTTTTCGACCATTCAGGGCGGTAAGTACATTCGGTTTGAGATTGAATTTTTTAGCGATTCCCCACCATGTATCACCAGCTTGTACTCGGTAGGTGGTCTGCTTTTGCTCTTGGTTTGTGGTCCGCTTTGCAATGAGAGAGGAGAATGAAAATATTGGAACGAACAAAGCGGAAAGGAGTAGGGAAGGCATTCGCATATCGGGTTTCCATTTTTAATATCGTCCGGATAAACTCCTTGTCGGAAATAAAAAAGGCGGGGAAAACCCGCCTTCTACAAAAAGAGTAACTCGAAAAACGAAGCTTTATTCTTCGTCTCTGCTATTCACCTTGTATTTTTTCATTAGCTCATCTGCTACGTTTCTTGGAACTGGAGAATACTTTGAGAATTCCATTGCAAACTCAGCCTTTCCTTGTGTGGAAGACCTAAGAACGGTTGAATAACCGAACATATCCGCAAGAGGAACTTCAGCTTCGATTTTTGCGTAACCGTTTTCTTCGGTCGTATTCAAAATCATACCACGTCGTTGGTTGATCGAAGCTAAGATGGCCCCTTGGAATTCGGTCGGTCCTTCCACATCCACTTTCATGATAGGTTCTAGGATGAGAGGAGCTGCCTTTTGGAATCCTTGGCGGAAAGCGTATCTTGCTCCAATTTGGAATGCCATATCGGAAGAGTCCACATCGTGATAGGCACCGTCATTGATTACACAACGAACCCCGATGATAGGAAAACCAATAAGAGATCCTCGTTCCAAACAAGAGCGGAAACCCTTGTCGCAAGAACCAATATATTCACGTGGGATCGATCCACCGACTACTTTGTCAACGAACTCATAATCCTTTCCTTCTTCAGAAGGGATAGGTTCCATAAATCCAGCGACTCGAGAGAACTGTCCTTGACCACCAGTTTGTTTTTTATGCGTATAATCAAAGTCAGCTGATTTTGTGATCGTTTCACGGTAAGCAACTTGTGGTGCACCAGTAACCAAATCCACTCCATACTCGCGTTTCATCCTTTCGATATAAACTTCAAGGTGAAGTTCGCCCATCCCTTTGATGATCGTTTGTCCCGATTCTTTGTCCATTTCTGTTTGGAAAGTAGGATCTTCTTTGGTAAAACGATTTAGAGCTTTAGCTAGGTTAGGAAGTTGTTTTGATTCTTTACATTCAATGGTAAGCGAAATCACAGGAGTAGGAACAAACATAGATTCCATGGTCACTTTCGCTTTTCCATCGGTAAACGTATCCCCAGAAGCACAATCAATACCGAATAGAGCGACAATGTCACCAGCTTCTGCTTTTGTGATGTCTTCCATATCATTAGAGTGCATACGAACAAGTCGTCCAATGTTATGACGTTTGTTATTCGACGAATTGTAAATGGTCATACCTTTTTCGAGTTTTCCTTGGTAAACTCGAACATATGTCAACTGACCATACCTTCCATCTTCAAGTTTAAATGCGAGGCAAACCAATGGTTTGTCAGCATCAGATTCCATTATGATTTCGTTTTCTTCGTTTCCTAATTCTTTCCCTTTGTTTACAACATCATAAGGAGAAGCGAGATAATCAGATACACCATCAAGAAGTTTCTGCACACCTTTGTTTTTAAAGGCAGAACCCATAAAAACAGGAACAAATTTGAGTGCAAGTACACCACGGCGAATCGCTTCTTTTACACGAGCTTCCGTTACAGTTCCTTCTAACATCTCTTCGGTGAGTTCATCACTAAAAAGTGATACTGCATCCAAAAGTGCTTCTCGTTTTTCGTTCGCTTGGTCTTGGAGCTCGGCAGGGATGTCTGTAATTTTAATATCTTGTCCGTTAGGGCCCTCAAAATAATAGGCCTTCATTTCCACGAGGTCTACAATTCCTAAAAGATCGTTTTCAAGACCAATTGGAAGTTGGACAGCGTGTGCATTTAGGAATAATTTTTCTCGAAGTTGTTCAATGACCCTCCAAGGATTGGCGCCTGTTCTGTCCAATTTGTTGATAAAGGCAACCCTTGGAACGCTGTAACGTTTCATTTGGCGGTCAACCGTAATGGACTGTGACTGAACACCCGCAACACCACAAAGAACCATAATCGCTGAGTCAAGAACCCGAAGGGATCTTTCTACTTCAATGGTAAAGTCAACGTGGCCAGGAGTATCAATGATATTGATGGAGATGTCTTTCCAAGTGCAATAGGTAGCTGCCGACTGGATTGTGATCCCTCTTTCTCTTTCGAGGTCCATGCTGTCCATAGTCGCACCCACACCGTCTTTTCCGCGAACTTCGTGGATAGCATGGATTTTGTTCGTGTAGAATAAAATTCGTTCTGTAAGAGTAGTCTTTCCAGAGTCAATATGGGCAGAAATTCCGATGTTACGGACTTTCTCTAATTTTGGATCGCGTTTTGTCGCAGTGGTTGAGGTCATAAATTTCCCGCAAATCTTCAGTGAATATTTGATTTGATTCTACCAAAATCCTAAATTGGGCTGTTTTGTAAAGTACTTGGGCTTTTTGTGGACGGGTAAAACCTGGGATTTAAGAAGAGATTTGACTCCGATGCCATTATCACGCCTTAGGCGATTTTTTCGAACCATGTCCTTTGCCCGGGTTGTTTGCCTCGGTTTTTTATCGGCGATTTTTGTTGGCTCTCTGCTTGTCTATACAAGCGAGGCAGGTGGACTTTCCTACATCGATTCATTTTACCTTTCTGCTTCTGCTATCTGTGTGACCGGGCTATCCCCCGTTTCTCTTTCCGCTCTAAAGCCGAGTACACATTGGGTAATTTTATCGCTCATCCAACTCGGTGGACTTGGGATCATCAGTTTTACTGTGATCATCGGATTTCTCATCATCAAAGGAATTTCTCGAAACACAAGGTTCAATGCGTTTGTTACTGCGGCCATTGATACCCGCGACGAAGAATCCTTAGGCACGAGTGATGTGAATCGAATCTTAGTATCGATTGTGAATATTTCCTTTGTCCTTGAGATCTTGGGTGCCATCGGACTATTCATCCATATGCCAGAAGGCATAGAAGGCCCTAATGAAAGATGGTTTTTTTCTCTTTTTACGTCTGTCTCCGCTTTTAACAATGCTGGATTTTCGATTACGGACGATTTGAGCTCCTTAAGGCACGAACCTTTTTGTTTGTATATCATCAGTTGGCTTGTGATACTCGGTGGGATCGGATTTCCAGTGATTATTTTACTAGAGAAGTTTTTATTAACCGTACTTTTTCGAATCGTTGATAAAGTAGAAGTGATTGCAGAGACCGTGATGATGAGACAAACACTGAGAACCGGTGAGATCTCCAAACTGCTGTTACTTCCCACACAACTTTCGGCATATTTGGAAAGCCGAATCGAAGAATACAATGGTCATTTGCGCGGTGAAACCACAAGAATTCAGTCGAGACTTCTTGTTTATGGTTCGTTAATATTAGTTATTTTTGGTGCTATCGGAGTTTATTTTTTAGAAAAAGGTAACCCTCATTCTCTCTATCCTTTGTCGTTTTGGGATAGAATTGCGAACTCAATTTTTATTTCTGTTTGTTCCCGAACCGCTGGATTTGCAACGATGGATTTTGGCAATCTAAATGATGCGTCAGTTATCATCATCACCGTACTTATGTTTATTGGTGGCGGGCCACAAGGAACCGCTGGTGGTATTAAAATTACAACCTTTGTTTTGTTACTCGCATACTTAAAAAATGTGATCCAACCTTCAAAACCAGTTATGGTTTTTGGTGATATTGTTTCAAAAAACTCTGTTGCCATTGCCATTCGCGTTTATTTTTTAGCTACTATTGCTCTGGCCGCCACATTTATTTTGTTAGGTGTGATGGACCAAAACCAACATTCATTACATGTTATCTTTTTTGAAATGGTTTCTGCTTTTTCTACGGTTGGATATTCCCTGAACTTAACACCTCAGCTTGGTGATATTGAAAAATTAATTTATGCTTTTGTTATGTTTGTGGGCCGGGTGGGTATCTTTACGATACTCATCGCCGCAACGGGTCATTCAGGAGTTCCGAAAATGGGCACAACCGATGACGGAGTGAAGATCCAAGTTGGGTAAAGAAAATGACTTTACGCAAGTTTCTGCATATTGAACTCTGCAATCACTGGAAATAAAATGGCAACTCTAGATATTTTTAAAATCAATTTTAAAAAACCAACTTTAACTGCAGAAGATAGTAAAAAAGAAGAACAAAAATCAAAATTAAATTCTCTCTTTGAATCTGCCTATTCCCGAATGGAATCTATCGAAATCTTAGATTCGAATGGCAAATGGGAAGACTCAAGTATCATCATGCGCCTGTTAGCATTAGATTTAGTCAATCTTTCTCTTATCCATTTCGGAAAACCTAATACTCAAATGGGAAAAGATTGGAAATCTGAAATCGTACAATTAAAAAACGAAAAATTAACAAACCTATATTCAAAACGTGAAAATATATTGGCACTTTCTAGCGACGAAGTCGCAAAAGACGAATCCAAAATGGAAGAGCTTGAAAATGATTTTTCCTATTTATTATCCGATTTAGAAAAGCATTATAAACTACTCAAAAAATCAGAATTAAAAACGCCACTCTCCGAACAAATACATAGGTGGAGAATCCAAGGAACTGTAGTCGCCGCAGTGATCCTTTTCGCATTAGGAACGATCGTTTACCGTCGGGTGAAATATCCTGATTTGGCCAAAACAGACGTTAAAATATATTACATGACGAAGCTTGAACCTGGACCTAAAGATGAATTTTCTTCTGCAATCAAAATCCAAGTTGAAAAAAAGGGTTTATGGAACGAATACGAATTCGTACTTCCGAAGTCAGCGGATATAACCGAAATGCGAGTGGATCCAGTTGAGCAGTCTCGTATCCGTGTCGAGTTAGAATCGATGAACTTCTATAATGCGAAAGGGAAACTTCTTTACACTCATGATTTTCTTTATGGCCAGGATCTGCTACCGAAGGATGCTTTGAAGTATGGAGTTATTAGCGAACTGAAAATGTCAGGAAAGGCAGCTCCTGGTGCAAAGATTGGTATGGAATCCTTGGGAGCCGATCCATTTTTTCACTTGCGATTGGATGAGATCAAGGGAGTATCCAAGATTACTCTTAAAATGCGGCATTTAGAAGCCTATAAAAAATTTAATTAATAATCGTGGTTCTACTTTATATAAAATTAATGAGACTCCCGCAATGGATCAAAAACTTGATCCTATTTGCGGGACTTATTTTTTCAAAGAAGATTTTCGAAGTCCCTTCTCTCTTAAAAGTAACGGTAGCATTTTTTTTATTTTCACTCGTTGCAAGTTCCCAATATGTCTTCAATGATTTTTTAGATCGGGAAGAGGATGCGAAACATCCAGAAAAAAAACATCGTCCTTTGGCGAGCGGTGCATTGGACATTGGTTTGGCGTTAGCAATTACAGGTGTTATTCTGCCCTTTGCCCTGATCGCTTCTTTTTTACTATCAAAACCATTTTTTTTCTTAACATTGTTTTATTTAGCGTTTAACGTGATTTATAGCAAAGTATTAAAACACATTGTTATTTTAGATGTAATGAGTATTTCGATTGGCTTTGTGCTCCGTGCTATTGCGGGAGCTATTGTGATTGAGGTCCAATTTTCACATTGGCTTCTTCTATGTACGTTTATGTTGGCTCTTTTTTGGGGTTTTTCGAAACGAAGAGGCGAAATCACGATCCTAAAAGCGGATGCAGGGAAACACAGAAAAATCTTGGAAGAATATTCTGTCGAATTTCTCGATTTAATGATGGCAATTGTTGCATCTTTAACACTGGTTAGTTATGTAATGTATACTGTAAGTCCGAGTACTGCTAAAAGTTTAGGAACGGAGAATATGGTATATACAGTCCCGATCGTTGTTTATGCCATTTTTAGAAGTCTTTATATCATCTATATCAAAAATATGGGTCACGATCCCACACGAGCCATACTCACGGATCGAGCGGTGCTCATATCAGGAGTCCTTTGGCTATTACTCGTTCTATTTTTAATGTTTAGCAACTTTTTTCATTCCGTACCAGTCATACAGTGAGAGGGTACTATGAAATTTTGGAAAACCTGGCCGTATCCAGCTAAACTTTGCCTTGGGTTGACCCTTTTTTTTGCTGCAACACTTGGATTTGCTGTCCTGCGAGGGAACAGCTCACATCACAAAATTTCCTTGGAATCCTTATCTATCACACCGAGTGAACAATCTGCTTGGGAAAACAAACCCAAGGTCGTCTATTTCTGGGCAACTTGGTGTACGGTTTGTAAAGCCTACTCTTATATACTTCCTAAAAATTTAAAATTACTTGGTGAAAACACCCTTTTTCTCTCCATCGTAGAGGACGAGGATTCCAATGTAGTAAAAGAATATGTCCAAGCACATAACATTCATTATCCTGTGATCCAGGGGAAATATGATGTGTTCCGGGATTGGGGTGTAAATGCGTTTCCGACGACCATCTTTTTGAATCAGAAGGATGAAGTTTTATTTTTTGATACAGGAATTATCAGTCCGATCAGCTTTTGGATCAGATCTTTTCTAACGGAACGATTGTAATCTGCCGACTCTTTAAATATGGAGAGCCAACCTTTTAAACCAAAACCACTTCTCAATAAATCTGAGCTTAGACAGATCAAAAGAAGTCGAACAAGAATCGAAGGTAAAAAGGTAATCACGGATGATGTTCGCAAACTGAAATCCTTAAAGGTGACTCCTGATCTGAGTTTCGCAGAATCAATTCATTATTATAAAGAACCGATTTGGATTGAGTATTACATTCCTAAGGAATCTCGGTTTGCTTATGAAACTAAATATTTGTTTATTCGTCTTTCAGATCCCGTTCCTTCAGAATTACCTTGCGATCGAGAATTGAAGGAAGCAATCAAAGAAAAAAGAATCATAGACATATGGAAATTCAGTCACGACAACCCTGACAAAAAAGATTTTATTTTAGGCTGTTATCATAGTTCGTTGAACATGATGGAAACAATAAGCACTATATTTACAAATTATCGAGAAAATAAAAGTCCAGAAGAATTAAAGTCTGCTTGTTATCTCACAGAAGCTTTGTTAAAGTATGAACCTACTTTAGCTAGTTTAGAGTATTTCCGTGACTATGTAATTTACAATTTAAATTTTTTTATTCGAGAGCTGAATAAGAATAAAATTGTTTTTTCCTTGGAGGATGCGACAGTTTCTCTATTAATCAAAAGAAGAAATCAACTATGGGAGGAAAAAAATTACGTTGAAGATGAGGACTTTGATCTTTTAGCTGCCTTGTTTTTTGAGCAGGCATTTCCAAATAGAGGTGCTGCGGAACTTTCTTCAGATGATTTACGTCTATTCGAATGACCGATGGAACAACCATTGGAAAACTGAGACTAAACTATCGATTTCGGTTTCATCCTTCCCTTTTGAATTATCTTCCATATTCACTTCAATTACTCGGTACCTGGTAGGTTTGATTTTCTCTTGAAAGTCAAATTCCAACTTTCTAAAACTTGAAGGAATCGATGAATTTTGAACTTTTTGTGGTATAACAGGAAGAGACCGAACAATCACTTCTAATATCTCACGTTGATTGAAAAGTGAAGGAGATATTTCCGAGATTCCGAGTGATAAATCTCTGTATAAATTTTCCTTATCAAAATTTTTAATCCCTATAAATAACATTTCTTTTTCCTGTTTTAATTTTTTTAGAAGGGGTATTTTACTTTGGATTTCCAGTTGTTTCTGGTCCCAATCTAGTATGACGAGCTGAATGGGATTGGTCCGTAGTCTTGAGATTAGGTGGTCAGGATCACCCTCCGTAAATACGATTTGTCCGAAAGATTTTAAAATAAGCGAGAGATGTTTATCTAAACGAGGATTTGATGTGCAGATAGACCAAAAACAAGATCCAGGTTTTAGCATAAAAAGCGGAAGATGGAAAAGATCGGAAATATCGCGATCCCAACAAAGTGTCACACCAATTGATTGATAAGCTTCCTTATCTGTAGGCGAAAAATTGCCATATAACAAAGGTTCGATACTCCAATCTAATAATTCCCTCGCCAATTCAAAATTTGACTTCGTAAAAACTCGAATGCCATCGGTCACGTCTTTCCAGTTTTTAGGATTTACATGTTTAGCCTTCAATCCCTCGTAATTCAAACGTGCGAGGATCAGATCTAATTGTGTTTCAGAATCCTGGGAACAGAGGATTGCACCGAAGAGGGGAACCATTCAGATTGTATTTTAGTTGACCCCCCGCTATCGAAAAGCCATTTTAAAATCGTCCCTGCATGAAGCTTCTAAAACGTTACGCCAACCGAAGGCTGTATGATCCAGAAACCAGCTCCACAATTACCCTTGAGGATGTGGCGAAAATGATCATTGGTGGAGAAGAAGTAAAGGTTTTAGACAATATGAGTGGGGAAGACATCACACCGAAAATTTTGGGGCAAACCTTCCTAAAAGTGAGTCTTGGCCAAAGAAATGAAGACTTTTCTAATTTTATGCTGACTTCGCTCATCCGAGAAACGGGTCGGGACATCTCTGGTCTTTTTGAAAGATTGGTTCTTGGTGGCATCGGAGCGAATTATCTTACATCCGAAAGATTGGAAAAGATAGTCACATCGATGGTCGATTTGGGCGAATTGAAAGAGGCTGATTTTAGCAATTACCGCGAAGATTTGCTCCGAAAAATGGCGTCCCGAGCCAGCGAAAAAAAAGAACAGATCCAAAAGGACTTAGAAAAGTTTTCTCTATCCATCCAGGAACAGGAACCAACCACGCTTGGCGATCTTTCCGAAAAATTGAAAGAAGTCGCGGAAAAACTAAAGGATTCCGAAACCAACCGTTAAATCGGGGACGATGACCCACTAGGAAAGTTTCTAGTCGAGATTTGTCGGTTTTTTAGAGGAAATTGTTGAGTATCTAAACGAAAGCCTCTGTTATATTAAATTTTTGTCGTCGACAAAAACATAAATTTGATTTTTATTACACATATTGGAGTTATTATGAAATTTAACAATATTCTCGAAGCCATTGGAAACACACCTCATATCCGTTTGTCTCGTCTTTTCGGAGACAGCCACCAAGTGTGGTTGAAATTAGAAAGACAGAATCCTGGTGGATCCATCAAGGATCGTATTGCTCTAGCGATGATTGAAGATGCCGAAAAATCAGGGAAATTGACAAAAAACTCTGTAATCATCGAACCTACTTCCGGCAATACAGGAATCGGACTTGCGATGGTAGCGGCTGTTAAAGGTTATCCTATTACGCTTGTTATGCCAGAGCATATGTCTGTTGAAAGAAGACGTATTATGGCAGCTTACGGTGCTAATTTCGAGCTCACTCCAAGAGAAAAGGGTATGCCGGGTGCGATTGCGAAGGCAGCGGAACTCGTCGCAGCAAATCCAAATGCTTGGATGCCACAACAATTTGAAAATGAGGCGAACATTCAAGTGCATCGCGTCACCACTGCGGAAGAAATTGCAAAAGATTTTCCCGAAGGATTGGATTATATCATCACGGGAGTAGGGACTGGCGGACATATATCAGGTGTTGCTGATGTACTGAAGAAAAAATTTCCGAATTTAAAAGTATTCGCTGTCGAACCGGAAGGCTCACCAGTGTTAAGTGGTGGAAAACCAGGACCACATCCATTACAAGGGATCGGTGCCGGTTTTATTCCTAAAAATTGTAAAACTGAATTACTAGATGGTATTATCACCGTAGGAAAGGACGAAGCATTTGGAATGGCCGTGGAAATCGCCAAAAAGGAAGGCGTTTTTATCGGTGCATCTTCAGGTGCAAGTCTTGCAGCCGTTGCAAAAAAAATAAAAGAGATACCTGCAGGCTCGAAAATATTGACATTCTGTTATGATACTGGAGAGAGATATTTATCTGTAGATGGATTGTTCGTTTAAATTTGGAGTGATGTATCACCAAACTTATAGTTGTTGAATCTCCAACAAAAGCAAAAAGCCTCCAGTCCTATTTGGATTCGGACTGGGTGGTTTTGGCTACCAAAGGTCATTTAAAAGACCTCCCACCTAAAGAATACGGAATTGATCTAAAAAATAATTTTTCACCTACTTATACCTGGTTAAAAGGTAAAAAAACACTTTTTTCTGCGATTAAAAAGACCGCTAAATCCTCACAGAATATTTATATTGCTTCTGATCCTGATCGAGAAGGCGAAATGATCGCAGAACATATCTTCCATGAAATTGGAACTGTGAAGGGTAAAATAAATCGTATTCGATTGACCGAAATCAATAAAACGGAACTTAAAAAAGCGATCGCCGAACCAGGTGAAATCGATGGAAGGCTCGTATTATCACAGTTATGCCGTCGTTTGATTGATCGGATTTTTGGGTTTGAAATTTCACCTGTTCTTTGGAGAGACCTAAAAATTTCAGGATTGTCTGCGGGCAGAGTCCAATCGGCCGTCTTAAAATGGATATGTGACCGCGAATTGGAAATCAGAAATTTTATCGCAGAAGCTTATGTAGATCTCGAAGCAATAATAGGATTTAAAGGAAAACAAATTGTTCTTAATTATGAATTGACCGAGAAAGAAAAAAAATTAGATGCGAAGTCTGCATACGAAATATTAAGAAAATACAATATAACAAACTCAGGCGAAACTCCCAAAGGACTAGCCTTTTGTTTGAAAAAAATGGAAAAAAAGGATTACAAAAATTTTCCTTTGGCTCCCTTTACGACTGCTAGTTTACAAGAATCAGCAGCCAAATCCTTAGGATTTAGCGCATCCACGACAATGCGTTTGGCTCAATCCCTATTTGAGGGTAAAAAAATCAATGGAGAAATGATTGGATTGATTACGTATATGCGTACTGATTCCACAAGGATAGCTGAAGATCGTGGCGATCGAATTCGAAATTATTTAAAAAAACACAAACCAAATTTAAAATTTGGAGCAGCTAGAAAAACGAAATCAAAGTTACATTCGCAAGAAGCTCACGAAGCAATTTCCCCCACTAATCCTGAAAATTCGCCTAGTCAAATTTCCAAATTTCTTTCTAAGGATGAAAGTTTACTTTATGAACTCATATGGGATCGCACATTGATGAGTTTTTTGGAGCCCGAAACGGGAGTAGAAATCAAATACGAATTTGAAGCAAAAAATGAGTTATGGATCACCAAACAAAGGATAGGTAATAATTTGGGTTTTAAAGCCTTTAATGGAAAATTTATTTTACCGTCTGATGATTTAGATGGGATCCGAATTGGGGATTTTGTAGAATGTTTGAAAATTTCGGCAGAGGAGAAGAAAACTTCACCTAAGGAAAGATATACGGAAGGGCAAATCATTTCTAAAATGGAAAAGTCAGGCATCGGCAGACCTTCCACGTATTCACAAACTATTGAAACCTTAAAAAAACGAAAATATATCATTGAGATTAAAAAAAAGATAGGTGCGACTGGTTTAGGAGAAAAAGTAAATCGTTATTTAGTTACGGGTTATTCAGAACTAATCGGAGAAGATTTTACTAGAGATATGGAGTCCGAGTTAGATGATTTGGCAGCTGGAAAGGGGAATCATCTCGAGATCCTAGAAAAATTTTACCAAAATGTAAAAAATCTAAAATCTAAAAAAGTTGTTTTCGCGGACAAAAATACGGAAGCCATATCCTTATTGGCGAAACAAAATAGCATGGTCAAAAAAGTTTCGTCTCAGGAAACATCAGTATGTCCTGCTTGTAACAAAGGTAATGTAAAATCTAAGTTTTCCAAAAATGGAAAGACAATTTATTTTTGTTCCAGGTATCCCCATTGCGACTTTGTTTCTTATGAACCTGTGAGTAAAATTTAGACTAGATGGCTTTTGAGAATTGTAAGCCTTCAGGTTTTGCGTTCCTTAATTTTTCATCAAAGGCAGTGGTGATGATTCGCAGAAATGGTTTTCCTTTTTCTGTAACAACAAGTAGGTCTTCTTTCCAAACCAATAAATTATCTTTTTCCATTTCTATTAAAAAAAATTTAATGTCCTCTGACATTTCTTTTGGAATCGCAACTTTCCATTTAGTCATAATTTCCAAAATTAAACTCTTTCGCAATTTATCACTTTCTGAAAGTTTATGACCCCTTAGATTTGGAAGAATTCCTTTTGCTAATGCTTGTGAATATTTAACTTCCAGTTTTTCATTCTGAAAATACATATCCTTCGTTTCAGAGATAGATGAGGCTCCAATACCTAACATAACTTCTGTTTTATGATTGCTGTAGCCCATAAAATTTCTATGTATTTTATTCTCACTTGATGCTTTCGCAAGTGAGTCATGTTTTAATGCAAAGTGATCCATGCCGATTTCGATATAACCGGCTTTCTCCAATAATTCTCGACCAAGTTCGAATAATCTTCGTTTGTCATTACCCTTGGGCAAATCTTCTTCCGTAAATAAGCGTTGCGAAGGTTTGATCCAAGGAACATGCGCATAAGAATAAAAAGAAATTCGATCTGGATTTAGTGTCAAAGTCTTTTGGAATGTTTCTCGGACGGAATCTTCGGATTGTTTTGGCAATCCATAAATTAAATCAAAATTGATAGAATTATAACCTAACAATCTTGCGCCATCCACGATCAACTTCGTTTCTTCAAACGATTGATTTCGATGGATCATTTTTTGAACTTCAGGATTAAAGTCTTGGACACCCAAACTGATTCTTCGAAATCCTAGCTGATAGAGAATATCTAATTGGGTAATTCTAGTTTTCCTCGGATCCACTTCGATTGAAAATTCAGCATTTTTTGCGATTCGAAAGTCTTTTAAGATGCCATTTAAAAGAAGTTCAAGTTGTTTTTCAGATAAAAAGGTAGGTGTGCCTCCGCCGAGATGAAGATCTTGTAGTAAAGCCTTTTTTAGTCCTGGGACAGACTTCGAATATATCGACATCTCCTTCAGAATCGATTCGACGTAATTCTTTTCTACGGCGTGATTTTTGGTTATCGAAATATTGCAGGCGCAAAAAGTACATAACATTTCGCAGAAAGGTATATGAACATAAACAGAAATGGGAGTATTGTTTTTAGTTAGATTTTCTGATAAAGAATGAATCCATTCCTCGGACGTAGGGTTATTTGTCCAGTAGGGAACTGTCGGATAACTCGTGTATCTTGGTGCTGGCAAATCATATTTATTTAATAATTCAAAACTACTTTTCATCGAAAGTTTCTCGAATTTTATCGATCATTAATTTCACATTATCTTCGGGAGTAAATTGTAAAATACCGTGTCCTAAACCAGAGACCCATCCGCTTCGTTCTTCTTTTGAAATTAGTTTTAAAGGTTGCAGATATGCATCTAATGCTTTCTTTAATTCTGGTTTGTCTAAAAATAACAAGGATTGATCAAAGTTTCCTTGCACAAATCCTTTGTGTTTTTTTGATTTTAATACCTTTGTTAGATCATAACGATGGTCAAGACCATAACCAGCTAGTCCCTTTACCTGTTCGATTAACAGATGTTGATCATTCGAAGTACCTTTTGAATAATATCCGATTCGACCTGGATATTTTTCGCAAAAAGTCTTGAGAGGTTCGATGGCATAGTCAAAAAAATTTGCTAAATTTAAATCACCTGCAGCGGTATCCAAAATCATGATTATTTCAGCCCCGCCCTCCAGTTGAAGTTTGATGTTTTCTAACAACAAGGGCAGCATTTTTTCAAGAAAAAGATGGAAAAGTTGCGGATTCGATTTAGGGAAACTTAGATTGCCTTCGTGTTTGCCACTGGCAGCATAAGTAAACAAGGTCCATGGGCCACCTAAAAAACCAATAAGCGAGACGTTTTGTGGCAGTCTTTCTCTCGTTAGCTCCATTGCTTTTTTTTGGAACATCAGATGGGGTAACGCATCCTCTAAATTTTTTAGACCTAGGATATCCGTTTTGTTTCGAATGTGGAAAGATAATTTCGGGCCTGGCGCATATTCCAATCCGAATCCCATCGCCTCCAAAGGAAAAAGTAAGTCGGAAAACAAAATGGAAACATCAAAATCAAATTCTAAAATAGGACCTAATGCGACTTCAGCGGCCAATTCTGGATTTTTACAAAGTTCCAAAAAAGAATATTTTTCTTTCAGTTTGCGGTAATGTGTATGGTATCTGCCTGCTTGTCGCATAAACCAGATAGGTGGAATCGATTGGGGAATTTGTTTCAATGCATTTGAAAACTTTTCATTTCGTATAAAAAATGGGTCGACCATAGCGATTGTTATCTGAATATACCTTTGATTTTATGAATGGTTTCTTCAAGAATGTCTTTTGTATGTGCAGTTGATATAAAACCCACTTCATATCCGCTAGGTGCTAAATAAATCCCAGCGTTTAAAAAGCTATGAAATACAAGGGAATAGTGTTCGGCATGTTTTTGAGGAATAGAATTAACAGATCGAATTGGATGATCTGTTTTTGGTTTTAACCAGAACAGAGAACCAAAGGTTTGGACTGCCCATACAATATCAGAGCTTTCATTTAACAAAGTTGATATGCTACTTGCAAAATCGTTGCAAGAATCTTCAAGTGTTTTATACGGGTTCGTTTCAAATGCTTTTTTAAGAGTGGCTAGACCTGCTCGCATGCCAAATGGATTTGCTGAAAGTGTTCCTGCCTGGTATACCTTTCCTTCTGGAGCCACTAAATTCATGTATTCACGTTTTCCTGCATACGCACCCACAGGAAAACCACCACCAATGATTTTTCCATAACAGATTAGATCTGGTTGGATCCCGAGTAATCCCGCCATTCCTTGAAAACCAATTCGAAATCCAGAAATAACTTCATCAAAAATTAATAATGTGCCGTATTTTTTACACAAATGAGATATCTTTTCTAAGAATTCCTTTCTTTGGACTAGTAAACCGAAGTTAGCCGGCAATGGCTCTATGATCACCGCACTGATATTATTTCCTTCGCGGTGAAATAGTTCTTCCAATAAAACTTCATCGTCTAATGGTAAAACTAGGGTATTTTGGATCAAATCCGAATCAATTCCAGCGCTATCACTGGAACTAAGACCTGCTAAACCAGAACCAGCTTTCACAAGTAAAGAATCAAGATGACCATGATAACAGCCGTCAAATTTCAGAATTTTGTTTCTGCCCGTGGCCGCACGTGATACTCGAAGGGCGCTCATTACCGCCTCTGTCCCGGAATTGACGAATCTGATTTTTTCAACCCAAGGTATTCGCGCACATATATACTCGGCAAGTTCTAGAGAGTATGGCTCACAGGCACCGAAAGTCCAAGATAATTCTACTGTTTGGCGAACAATTTCTGCGATTTCTGGATCTCGATGCCCGAATAGAAGAGGACCAAAACTTTGGCAGTAATCGATATAGACTTTCCCATTTACATCCGTTAGATAAGCACCAAATGCTTTTTCAAAAAAAATCGGATTTCCTCCAACGGATTTAAATGACCTAACAGGAGAATGAACTCCTCCAGGTGCGACTTTTAAAGACCTTTCAAATAGTTCGAATGAATTCATGTGAAAATCTTTTTGGCTTCTCTGGCCGCATAAGTGATGAGAAAAGATACACCAGCTCTTCGAAATACATTCCAAGATTCAATGAGTCCTTCTTCTCGGTTTAGATAATTGTTCTCAGCGAGTAAATTGATCGCCGCATATTCTCCGCTAACTTGAAAAACACCTAATGGTAGTGAAGTTTTCTCTCTTATGGGAGAAACCAGATCTAACGAAGTAATCCCAGGTTTTAACATTAAAAAATCGGCACCTTCTTCTGCATCTCGGAGTGAGGACATGATCGCTCTCTCCCTGTCGCGAACATCTAGTTGATAACTTGATCGGTCACCAACCTTAGGGCTTGATTCAGCTGCATCTCGGAAAGGACCATAGAGATTGCTTTTGAATTTTGTTGAATAACTCATGATCGGTATATGTGGAAAACCGTTTTGATCCAACATTTCACGGTGTGATTTTACTCGACCGTCCATCATATCACTCGGTGCAATGCCGTCGGCTCCTGACTGTGCGTATATTTTTGCTAATTGTGTGAGACGTTCAACAGAAAGTTTATTATCCAATTTCCCATTTTCATCCAAATGTCCACAATGTCCATGTGTTGTCACCGAACAGACGCAGGTGTCCAGCCATAAAAAAATATTAGGAAATTCTTTTTTGATCGAATTGATAGAACGTTCATAAAAATCTTCAGCAAAATGAGTATCAGATTTATTTGAAGGAACAGTGAATAATAAAAATTGTCGGATGTCCCTTTTTAGATCACTTTCAATTTGGTTCAGAATGGTTTTTTCTGTATCTCTGAAAGTTTGATGTAAGGCGGGTATGGATACTCGCTCTTTTAAGCCTTCCACCACAAACAATGGTTGGATCATTTTTTTATACGAGAGTGAACCAGAGTCAGAGAGTTCTCTTAGCGCAGAATTAAATTTAACACGATTTAGATGGTTATTGATCATGACTTAGTATCGATATAATGATCTTTCCAATACTGGAAAGAAGGGCAAATGATTATTTTTTTGTTTTCTCCTAGGTATTCTTTAAGTTTACGAGATGTAATTCCGGGACCACAAAAATGTTCTATATTTTTCCACTCAGGAAATATATTTATATAATAGAAAAATTCAGAACTGCTACTCCAAAAAGCAGCCTTAATTTTTTCCGCCGCGAAGCCTTGCGCTATCTCGGGAAAGACCACCTCGTAAGTTTTCAGAGTTTCCATTTTTTGATTTTGCGACTCGTCATGACTAAGTTTGATAAAGTTTAGTTTTCGACCAATCAGGTAATCAATGTTTGGTTCCTCAGATTCGCCAAGACCATCCGAGGTTCCATGGACCCAATGATTTCGTTTTGCTAACTCTTGCCAGGTGTTCGTGCCAGAAGTCCAAATGATATGATCCTCCGCGATCCAGTCATTCGGCAAAGAGATCGATTTCGTAACATATAAATCTCTATCCTTAGGAATTTGCACGAAAATCGGAATTCTTCTTTTTAGCAACTTATTGGCATTTGGTGGCCAGACGGAATCGTTTCGGTACCGACTGGGAGGAACTTCTGAAAATAGAATTTGGTCCAATTTTTCACCTGACTCGGTGATCCCCTTTATAAAAGTGAGATTACCAAAATCTCTCCTCATCACATTGATTCCAATTTTTTGATGGCACCCACCACCATATTTTTTTAACAAACTACGTTCTAGAAGTGATGTTTCTTTCGAAATGGAATCTGAAAGTTTTCCGAACATTTCCGCGAGGTTTGTATCGCTTTTTCGGATCTCAACACACAGTGCGCCTTGTGCCGGAGCACATGGGTTTTGGGAAACGGGAAGCAACATAAATTCGCATTCTTTGATCATATCCTGCAGATTTTTACGGATCTCCTGGAGTTCTGGGATATCCTTATCGAGGTGATGGGAATTCAATAATCTTTGGATGGCTGCACTTGCAACAATGTATCCATCCGCATCAGATTCTATGAATTTTCTGAATCGAGTTTGGACATTGCCGCGAATAGAAATAAAATCTAAAGGTAGTGATGATAGAGATATTGGAAAAAAATTTCGTATAAATGATGTTAAATTGTATTCTCTTCTCGGCGAAGAAGTTAAAATTTTTAAAATGTTTGGTTTCCCTTGAATGGAACCTTTTTTAAAAAATAAAAAATCTCTTTCATCTGCTCGTGGCAAAACAGAAATTATATTTGTTTGTTCTCTTTCATTTAAATCTAAATCTTTCCAGGAATGGACAATAGCATCGATTTTTTGTGATAAAAGGTCTTCTTGGAGTTCCTTTGTGAACATCCCTTGTCCCGAAATTTTCCAAAGCGGATCATGAAGATTTAGATCACCTGCAGATTCACGAAAAAAATAATCAACTTGTAAGTCTCGGAATTTTTCTTTGAGAGCGATTCCGACGGAGAGAGATTGTATTTTTGCAAGGACGGAAGTTCTTGATCCTAACTTTAATAACATGCGAGAGGTAAATCCTCCCAACCGTGGATTATGTGAATTTGTTCTTCTTCTCTGGAAAGTGCTAATGACCTAATATAGTTTTTCACTTTTGGTCTTAATTCCAAGATTTTAAGCTCTGTATTTTCAATATTTTTTAATAGTTCGGAAAAAGGAATATAATGCGGAATTTGTGGGATGAAGTTTTTCTCAGTGTCGTTTCGAAAGTCAAGAACTGCCCTAGAATCTTTATGTAGGTTAAGTTGATCGGTCGGATAATAAGAGGAGGCTATTATAACAGGCGAGGTATCAGGAGTATAATCACTCCAGTTACCAGTTTGGATCATAAATTTATCCCTAAGTTCTCCTAAACGAAATTCATCCCTCCCATAGAGAGTCACTTTTCTACTATTTGTTGTTAGATAGGGCAATAAAGTTTCTGCCAAGTTTCCTGTTCCAAACAAATGAATCCTTTTTTCATTTCTGATATATTTTTCACAAAGACTACCATACGTTTGTTTTCCGATGCCAGTTAAAAATTTAGATCTTACTAATTTAGAATGTTCTAATATTTGGTCTCTCAGTTTAAGAAAATATTTGGATGTTGATCCCTCTAATAAGTGTTCCTTTGAGAATGTTGATGTGAATTGAGCTTGGACTTCTGACTCGCCAAATAATTTCGAATGAAATCCTGAGACTATTTCCGTTAAAAAAGAATAAGCATCAAGTCCCCGATACAATTTATAAGACTTCGGAACCAGGGATAAATAATCCTTTGTTAACAGACGTTCGTCACTTAAATAAACTGATCGCATACAGGTCTGCCAGGAAAAAAAATTCGGAATTTCTCCGGTAAATCTTTCCTTTTCGTCGCTATGTATTAGTACGAGAGAAAACCACATAATATGCAAATTTAAAGAAACTGAGACCAGTTTATCTAGATTCTTTGAATTTTCACTAAAAAAATTGATGTTTTGCTAGCTTTCAACATTCCTGTTTTGCCAGTCTTCAAAGGAGAGTGAAACAAAGAGACGCATCCCTCCCGTATGTTCTAAGTCATTTTTGATTTTTAGGTATGTGGATCCCGGGCTCACAAAGTGAACTACGTTTTTCAGTTCTGGGAATCGACTAGTCAAAATTTCATATTCCGTACCACTCCTCCAAAAAGCGGCTCGAATTTTTTTCGGATCAAAATCAGTAGGAATTTCTGGAGATGACAACTGATAGGTGGAAATTAGAGGCAAATTACTAAATTCCGTATCTGATTCTAAGTGTGATAACTTTACAAAATTTATTTTGCGGCCCAAAAGAAGAGAAAGTTTTGTTGGTTCAGATTCACCTAATCCATCATTCGATCCGTGAACCCAAATATTTCGATTCGATAAATCTTTCCAAGTAGAGAGACCCGAAGTCCAAACAATTTGTTTTGAGGGATCAGATTCTAAATCTAAAGGATAAGCATATCCTCTTGAAACAAATAAATCTGAGTTTTCTGGAATTCGGTAGCCGACTCTTTCTCTTTGTCTTGGCGCCATTTTGGCATTAGGTGGCCAGATTTCACTTTTATGGAATTTATCAATTGAGGATTCTTTTAATCTTGAGAGGGAAAAATTTTTACCACGAATATATTCAATAAATCCATAATTTCTGGGAAGAATGGAAACATGGACATTCTTTTCTTTCCATTCGTCTGCATTTGTGAGATTGATTTCGTTTTTTGCGATCGTATCTAAAGTTTTATTTTCGATCATTTGAAAACAATTTCGAATCGTTTGGTCATTGGAGAGGAGATACGCTGAAAGTATACCTTCTGCTGGAGAATTTGGACAAAGCGATAATGGTGCGATAACGAATAGAGAATTTTTTATCACCAAACGCACGTAATCCTTTAATTCACTGATTTCTAGTTCAAAGTGTCCCTCTGCATTATTGCCGAGGAGAACGTCTATTTCGGATTTTGGAACCACGCAAGCATCCGCCTTTGATTCCATAAATTCCTTTAAAAATGAAAGTGGGTCTTCGATGATTGAATTTAAATTAATCTCTTTTGTGCGTAAAAAGTTTGGTAAAAATTCTTTTAAAAAGGATCGTGTATTGTCTAAGTGGATCGAATTTTTTGCTATGATTTGAATTGAATTTTGCGATGAATTTATTATTTGTTTCTTAAAAAAAACTACCTCCCTCGGATCTCTACGTTCAAGGACAGAGTAAAAAGATTCGGATTGCCACACCTCCCTTGGGAAGTCCGTAAAATTTCCCACGATTACATCTACTTCCTCTGGGAAAAAATCTACAAGTTTCGTTTTGGTAAAAAATTCCAAGGAAAAACCTGGAAATTTTTGATTGATATGATGACCAACCAATAGTGCATTTAACTTAGATAAGGTGGAATTTTCAGAACCAATGCGGATTTTGGACAAATTTTCTCTATTCTCCTATTTTTAAATAACAATTCTCAATGAGAAAATTTTCTGTCTAATGTATAGAATGTCCGAAAAAATAAAAATTCCCCAAGAAGATCTCAAAAGTAAGCTTTCTCCCTTAGCATTTCAAGTGACTCAGAACAAAGGCACGGAACGTCCTTTTTCCGGGGAGTATTATGAAAATAAGGAGGAGGGGACCTACCTCTGTGTTTGCTGTGGCCAAGAACTCTTTGACTCCAAAACTAAGTATGACTCAGGAAGTGGATGGCCGAGTTATTATGCACCTGTAAAAGCGGATGTTTTAGATTCAATCGAAGACGGAAGCCATGGGATGCGAAGGACGGAGGTGGTTTGTAGCAAATGCGGAGCCCATCTCGGTCATGTTTTTCCAGACGGCCCGAAACCCACAGGACTACGGTATTGTATCAATTCAGCGAGTTTAGATTTTAAGAAAAAGTAAAATTCAGTCTTTTAGCCAAGTGATCGTATCATTGCAGGAGACCTGAGCTACTTTTGTTGGCGGTTCTTCAAACTGAACCGCTCCAAAGTTAACGCCGATTTGGCGGTAGATTCGTTTTGCCAGTCTACCTAATTTTGTGGCTTCGCATTGGTTGCCGAGTTTACTTTCTATAGAAGAAACTTTTGCAAGGATTTGGGCACTGCCTTCCGTCTGTTTCATTCCAATCGCATTTCGGAGCACAAGCGACTTTTGTAGAAATTCTTTGGCATCGTTGTAATTCTCTAAATCCAACGCCCGAAGCCCTTTCTCCTCTAGAATTTCGATAATTTTAGGGATGCGGGAGATCCGAACCTCGCTTAATATTTCATCACTGCTTTTGTCTTCGATCGGAACCGCGTACAAAGCAGGCATTATGAGTAAAAAAGCCGCAGAAAGTAGAAAGGATTTCGAATGTTTCATAGGAATATAGCCACTGATATTAGAGAGCATAATTCATGCCAATGTAGGTCAAATTATCCTCTCGACGGAAAAAAAGCACGTAATATCTTATACTTGGCTCTGGTCGAGCGATCGCCTTCTTTTTTATGAACCATAAAAAAGAGGGAGGAAAGTCCGGACACTAGGGGATAATTGGACCGAGTAACACTCGGGATGCGAGAGGGTGACCAATCGTATACGGAAAGTGCAACAGAAAAGAAACCGCCCCTCACCACTTTTTCATTTGGAAAAAGAGGTAGGGGGTAAGGGTGAAATGGTGGAGTAAAAGCCCACCGCTTAGTTTGTGAAAACTAAGGCAAGGCAAACCCTCCGATGTGCAATCTCAAGTAAACAACCGTTATGAGCTGTCCCGCCAGGTTGTGGGTAGAGAGCATCAGATAGATGATCGCATAAAACAGAATCCGGCTTACGGGCCAGGGCCACTTTTTTGTAAAAGTTGATGTAAAGTATTTTCATCCTCTTCCTTATAAAGAACACAAACCAAATCTCGGAAGAGTAGGGCTGCTTTTGCGGCTTGGCTTTTTGTTTCCGGCAATTCCCAGTGATCAAAACCGATCAACATCCCACATCGATCTTCCATTCCAATGAATTCAGATAGTGCGTAAAATGCTATAGAGTGTTCTTTTAAAAAACTTACGAGATCAGGATGAGCTGATTTATATTCCAAATTCGGACAGATGACCTTAATTTCCGATGAGTCTAACTTCAGAATTTTTTTAGCATAACCAAAACACCATCTCAATTTATCCGAAAGTCTTTCGTCTTTGTTTACTGCCACGAGTTGTACGTCGGTTAGGTTTTCTAAAACAGAAATTCCACCTTCGCCTTCCGAAATTTTATTCGCAAATTGAGCGATCTCTGGTGAATTTCGAATGTTTCTAGTGATATCCCAAGACCTATGGGGAGTGGTCTCTAAGAAGGAAATGATTTCCGAATTTTGTTTTCGTACGCTTCTGCTTAAAAAAATAGTCCATTTTTTTGTATTCCAAAAACTTTCTGAGAGAATTTCAAATAAATCATTTAATGTATGTTTTTCGATCCAATCTTCCGTTTGGTCGATGATCAGATGGTCAAAATGATATTTTGTGATTTGTGAGATTTCATGTAACAATTTTGGTTTTAGTTGATCGCCAAGAGATTCTAATTCCTCTTTCCAAAGTTTATAGAGAGAAGGTGATCCTTGCCAGATAAGAACGGATTGGTTTTTTTCTGAAAGCAAGAAACCCAATTGACCTGCGAGAATTGACTTCCCTGAGCCTGGGACTCCGTAAACAATTGCGCGTTCGACATTCGTAACTTCTGAGATGAGTGAGAATTGTTCCTTGGTTAGAGCTAACAACCTATCGTCCGTTGATTCTGATTTCTTTGAAAGATCTTTTACAAAATTTAGATTTTTAACAAGTACTTCGTGAATTGATTGTATGATGTTTCGACTAAGAGGAGTTCTGTTTTTTTTATTTTGAATCTTATCGATAATTCTTTGCAGTGGAGTTTTTCCATCCTCCAACTCATCTTTACCGAATAACCAAGGTGATTGATTAGTTTTGATATAAAATTCTTTTGTATTATTTTTTAGAAAAAATATGGCACAGTCATAGTAATCATCAGGGAAAAAATCTTCGAGATCGTTGTGATTTCGTAAAAATTCTCTTAGAAGTGTTAGTTGGCTTGTGGATTGTTCAATGGGACTACGATAAGATTTCCCTTCAACCTCTTGCCAATCTCTTTCTCTGACATTGTAAAATTCCCACTTCCCTCGGTTTACTTTCCAACGACCATTTTTCAATTCAATAGTTACAATGCCATATTCGTTTACGACCACAAAGTCGATCTCTCGCATGGGCACATCGGGAGTGATGAGTGTAAGAGAATAATACACATTTTCATCTGGGTTTATTTCCCTTGAAAATCTGCGATAGAAGTGATGTTCACTGGATATATCGCTCGTGGTAGCTGGAAATTGTTTCGGATAAATCATTTTGTTGTGAACACAATTCCCATGATTTGGAATATTTGTTTTATGAGGAATTTCTTTTTTTTAATTTTACTCTCTCTCTTATTTGGTTTTTGTGCAGGTGGCAATATCAAAATAAAAGTGAATCCAAATCTCTCTGGCGAATTGTTGATCTTTGAAAAAAAAGTAAAAAACAAAACGGGAGGCATTTTTTTTGGGAGTGGGCTTACACCTGAGTCGGAAACTGAGTTAGTAATAAAAGAGAGATTCTATTCTTTTAAAAACATCACACAAATAACTCCACCTGGACTACGATTTTATTATTTTAAGGAAGAGAACGATACTTTAGATCAGTTTATGGTAGTTATTGATACGAGCGCCAATTCGAAGTTAATTGAAGCTTTAAATATAAAAAAAGAAAATATTCTGGAGATAGAAAAACACGCAAAAAATCGAGATGATCTGATGCGATTTAATACGCTATCGGAACATATACAAATAGAGCTAAGTTTGCCTCATAAAATAGCAAGTGTTAAGTTTACAGAAAAAAGAGAACCAGGCGAATGGACAGCCAGATCGGATGGAAATGGAAAGGTTGTGATCAATATCCCTCTTATAGCCGTTTGGGGGAACGAACATCCAGTTACAGAGGTGATGGTTACGATAAAGGATTAGATTTTTCTGATTCTTTTCGGAAATATTTTGATTCGAGTTCCGCAATGATCCCTTTTAATACGACTCTCCGTTCTTGGATATCTGGGAGTTTTGTTTTCAATGCCTTTCTCATTTCATAAATTTTTTCAAATAAGTCTTTATCATCCTGTGGCATTACTTCTTCGAACAATCTTCGTAAACTAGCTGTTAAACCAGCAAAGTTTCCATCCGTCGAAATAGAAAAAGATACTGCACCCATATTTATGAGTGAGGCAGAATAAAAATCACAGTTTTTGGGATCGTCGACGGAGTTTGCCCATGTTTTTAATGACTTTGCTATATTTCTAAAATGGGCATTTGTTTCCGATTGATTGGTTGCCAAAAAAATAATATCACGGTTTTCTAAATCTCTTTCGTTGACCTCTCGTAATTGAACAGAAATATTATTTTTTGTTCTGATAAAACTTTCCACCTCGGGACTTAACTCTCGAGTAATGATCGTTATATTGGATTCGGTGTTCTCTAGTCCGACTAATTTTTCAAGACAAGCAGATCCGCCACCGACAATCAGGATGTTTCTATCCTTGAGATTTAGAAAGATGGGATATTTTTTGGCCATTAGTCCACAACTCGAAGGCGTCACGAATGCTTTCACCAACGTATAAAATTCCAGGTCCATTCGATTCTTTGGGAATGCTTTTTTTAGAAGTTTCGTATAGTGTTGAAAAATTCGCTACGGTTTTGATTCCACCTGCATTTTCTACGAGAGCCATTGGGGTATTTGGTAGAATTCCTTTATCGATCAATTTTGATGCAAGTTCTGAGGTTTTTTGCGTACCCATCAAGATTACGATCGTACCTAAAAAGTTTTCCATTCCCACCCAACTTCTGTTATCCTCCATGATCGTGTGACCATCCAAAATAATGATTTGCCTTGAAATTCCGCGAAGTGTAAGAGAAGAGTCTATGGAACTAATTCCAGCAGTCACAGAACTCACTCCAGGAATAATTTCAAATGGGATATGATGTTCTTGAAGGATTTTTATTTCTTCACCTAATCTTCCGAAGATGGTAGCATCACCACCCTTTAGACGAACTACCTTTTTTCCCGTTTTGGCATAGCTGAGGAGTAACTCACTGATTTCCTCTTGGGTGCGAGAGTGACTTCCAGCTCGTTTTCCAACGTATAGGCAGATGGAATCGGACGGAAACAGGTCCACAAATTCTGGGTCGAGTAAGGCATCGTACAGGATGACTTCGGCGGCCTTGATTCGCGCAAGTCCCCTCAAGGTGAGGAGGTCGATAGGACCTGGCCCTCCACTCACAAAGGAGACCGGACTAATTTCTGTCTTATTGGATGACATATTCGTTATATTCTTATTTTTAGCTCTACTTCGTCAAGAGAATCTGGCTAGGGGCGGTTGGGACCAGGGCAATTCGAACAGATAGGGCTTTGGATTTTCGGATTTCCTTGCTTTTTTTCGGGAGCCATGCGGTTTGGAATACAATCGTTCAATTTATCAGACTTTTTGGATGTTTTAATAGAATTATCGGTGCCTGGAAGGACAAGGCGCTCAAGATGGAACGGGAAAAGGGATAATCGACAAAAATGCTCTCAGATGAGAAACGGAATAAGTTTTTTGAACTTTTGAAGGATTCTTCAAAAGATGAATGGGTTTGGATGAACGGATATTTGTCCGCCCTCGTGATGCCCTTGGATGGACCAGTGCCTCTAAAAAGTATAACGAATGATATGACGGAACGCATCGTCACAAGTACTGTTCCCACTACCGTTCTCACGCCTGCGAAATCTTCTCCGATACAGATAACCGTTGTTTATGGGACCGAAACTGGAAATTCAAAAAAGTTAGCAACAAACCTCGTTAAAAAATTAAAGGATGTAGGTCACAAGGCTACGCTAAAAAATACAGAAACTTACAAAGCGACGGAGTTAGATTCGGAAAAAAATCTAATCGTCGTGGTCTCCACCCACGGTGATGGAGAACCACCCGCCGCTGCAAAAAATTTCATAGAAATTTTAAAAAACAAAACCAATCGTTTTGAAAAGTTACACTTTGCCGTCATTGGTCTCGGTGATACATCTTATCCACTTTTTTGTCAAACGGGAGTCGATGTAGATGGTTTATTATTCGGACTTGGTGGAAATAGAATTCAACCGCTCGCCAAATGTGACCTGGACATCGAAACAACCGCAACTCCATGGATCGAAACATTGATAACTAATCTGTCTTCGTTAGGTGGTACTAACGATGTAGGTTTAACTTCAAATGCCCAGATTGTAAAACCAGCATCCAACAAACGAATCATTTATTCGGGAACCATCACAACCAACTTTGTGCTAAATGATATTGGAGCGACAAAGTCAACTCGTCACATCGAAATACAGACTTCATCTCCCATTGATTATTTACCAGGTGACAGCGCTGGCTTTATCCCACAAAACAAAGACGAGGAAGTGAATAGGATTTTATCATTTCTTAATTTAGGTTCAGAAGAGAGAATCAATCATTCTGGCGAAACTTGGATGGCAAAAGATTTATTCACAACAAAATTATCTATTCGAAATTTGCCTGAACGTGTAACGAAAAAATATGCAGCACTAGTTGGTAAATCCATCTCTTTATCAAAAGTTGATCTCGATTTTTTATTGAAGGAGTATCCGCTTAATCCAGGCACTAGTGCGAATCAATTGATCGAAATTTTAGAAAATATTGTCCCTAGATATTATTCCATTGCCTCTGCGCCCAATGCACACGGTGAAAATTCGATTCACCTAACGGTTGCTGAATTGGAAATTGAAACTGGCACAGGAAATAAGGAAGGTCTCTGCTCAGGATATCTTTCGCATTTATCGGAAGGGAATGAAGTTCTTTTTTTCATCCAAAAAAATGATAATTTTAGATTACCTCCAGAAGATGCTCCGCTGATTATGATTGGACCTGGAACAGGAATTGCACCGTTTAGATCCTTTTTATTCGAAAGAGAAGCTGCATCTGCTGTTGGCAAAAACTGGCTATTTTTCGGAGAACGAAACTTTGTCTCCGATTTTTATTACCAGGCTGAATTTTTACAAATGATGGAGACGGGCGTTTTACAGAAGTTAAATACTGCTTTTTCCAGAGATACAAACAAGAAAATCTATGTTCAAGATCGAATGGCAGAACAAACGAACGAACTTTTGAAATGGATTAAAGAGGGAGCATATATCTATGTTTGTGGTTCTAAAGATCCAATGAGTAAAGACGTAGAAAAACAATTGCTCCAAATTTTATCAAATCGAGACTTTGAAACAAATGTTTCGGCAGAAGAATTTTTAAGTGGCCTTGAGGAATCAGGACGCTACAAAAAAGACGTCTATTAAGGATTTTATATGTCAACACCTGGAAAAAAAGAAACTGTTGCGGAACGAGTCAAACGGGAAAGCCGAGCACTTCGTGGTACTCTTATTGAAAGTTTAAAGGATGAGCATACTGGTTCCCTTAGATCAGATGACCAACTCCTTCTGAAATTTCACGGAATGTACCAACAGGATGATCGTGATAGAAGAGAAGAAAGAGCTGCGAAAAAATTAGATCGATTGCATTCATTTATGATAAGGCTTCGCATTCCAGGTGGAATGATTGGGCCCGTCCATTGGGAAGAATTGCATAATGTTGCTGGAAAAAATTCAACTGGCACTATTAAAATTACGACAAGACAGACTGTCCAATTGCATGGCATTTTAAAAGGTCAAATCAAACCTACAATTAAAGCCTTTGATCAAGTGTTTTTGGATTCTATTGCTGCTTGTGGTGATGTAAATAGAAATGTTACGTGCACATCGAATCCTACCAGTTCTCCACTTCATAAAGAGGTGTTTAGTTATGCGGGAGAAATAAGTAGATCATTACTTCCGAAAACAAGAGCATATTATGAAATTTGGTTGGATGAAAAGCAGCTTGTCGAAAAGGAAGAGCCTCTTGATCCACTTTATAAAGATGTTTATTTGCCAAGAAAGTTCAAAATTGCAATCGCGATTCCTCCTTACAATGATGTAGACATTTTTACAAATGATATCGGACTCATTGCCATTATTGAGAATGGAGAACTAACAGGTTTTAACGTATCAATAGGTGGTGGACTTGGAACGACTCATGGAAATCCAGATACATATCCGCGCATCGGAAGTGTAATTGGTTTCGTATCGAAAAAGGATGTTTTAAAAGTTGTGTATGAAATTGTTACTGTCCAGCGCGATTTTGGAAATCGCGAAGACAGAAAACTTTCCAGATTAAAATATACAGTGGATCGACTTGGTTTAGAAAAATATAAATCAGAAGTAGAGTCTCGATCAGGAATTAAACTTTTACCTCAAAAGAATTTTAAATTTGATACAAGAACAGATGAGTTTGGTTGGAAACAGGATTCAGCAGGAAACTGGCATTATACGGTCTTTGTTGAAAATGGTCGTGTTCTGGATGAGAATGGTTACCTTCTAAAAACGGCCTTACTAGAAGTTTCGAAAACGAGAAGAGCCGTGTTTCGTTTCACTTGCAATCAGAATGTGATCATTTCGGATGTACTACCAAAGGATAAAGAACTTATCAATGAGATACTTGTCCGATATGAAGTGGATAAAAAAACATCGGAGGCCTCGAATATTCGGAGAAATTCTATGGCGTGTGTGGCACTTAGCACATGTTCATTGGCACTTGCGGAAGGTCAAAGATATCTACCTTCCTTAATTGATAAAATTGAAGGTATTTTAATCAAGTATGGTTTAAAAAACGAACCAATTACGATTCGAATGACAGGATGTCCAAATGGATGTGCAAGGCCTTATATCTCGGAAATTGGTCTTGTCGGAACATCCTATGGAAAATACAACCTTCATTTAGGAGCAGACTGGGAGGGTGGCCGTTTAAATAAAAAATACAAGGAAAGTTTAGACGAGGATCAAATTTTGAGCGAATTGGATTTGTTACTCGGAAAGTTTTCCAAAGAACGAAAGAAAGAGGAACACTTTGGAGATTTTATTCATAGATTGGGTGTTCTTTAGTTAACGGCCGCTAAATCGATCAAGGGCATTGAGTAACTCATTTTTGTTTAGCGGTTTAGTTAAATAGAAATCTCCGCCGATATCTATTCCTTGTTGGCGGTCGTCTGACATCGCGGCGGCAGATAAAAAAATAATCGGAATTCGACTCTGGATCTTTTTCGATTTTTCTAGAGCTCTGATTTCGGCTGTTGCTTCAAAACCTGTTTTTTCCGGCATTTGAACATCCATTAAGATCAAATCATAGCTGTATTTTGCATAATATTCTATGACTTCATTTCCATTATTCGCAGTTGTTATCTCGTATCCTGCCGAAGTAAGAATTTTTTGTGCAAGGAGCTGATTTACCTTGTCATCTTCCGCTAACAAAATTCTATTTTTTGCTAATCTAGTATTCGGTGAGATGATGTGGATATTTTTATCTTTTGGCTCTGGTTTGTTTGAGAAAATTTTGATTGGTAAAGAAATTTTAAAAGTAGTTCCATGATTTTCTTTTTCTACAGAAGAGGTGAACGAAATAGTTCCGCCCATTTTTTCGATTAATTTTTTGGAAATGGTTAGACCTAAACCTGTCCCACCAAACTCACGTGCGTCGCTAAAATCCTCTTGTTGGAATGGATGAAAAATTCGCTCATAATTTTCTTGCTTAATTCCCTTCCCGGTATCCGTTACGCAAATGGTAAGCTCTCTATTTTCTAAAATCGAGAATTGTAGTGTGATGTTTCCTTTTTCTGTAAACTTAATCGCATTGTTTACCAAGTTTAGAATAATTTGTAAGATTCTAAATTCATCTCCTAATATTAAACTTGGAATGTTGTCATCATATTCGGTTTTAAATATAATATTTTTGTTCTTTTTGTTTAATAGGATGGAAGCTGTTTCTTGGATTCTGTTCGTAATTTCACGAAGGGAAAAAGGAAATTCTGATATTTTCATTTCATCTGCATCAATCTTGGAAAGGTCCAAAATATCATTGATGATGTTCAAGAGCAAAGTCCCACTATTTTTAATGATGTTCAGTTGATATTTGTTATCTTCTGAGTGATCGCCTTCCAAAAGCAAGTCGGTATAACCTAAAATCGCATTAAGAGGTGTTCGGATTTCATGAGACATGTTCGCTAAAAATGCTGATTTGATTTTGTCTGCCGACTCAGCTTTTTGTTTGGCCTCACGGAGAGCTGCCTCTGAATTTTTAATTTCTGTTATATCTCGAAAAACTGCAAATACTTGTGAAGCAACTTTTGTTACCGGCTGGTATATGATTTGAGTGTTTACCGAAATCCAAGTGAGAACACCGTCTGGTTTTCTGATCCCCATCACAAAATTTTGAATGGGTATTTTTGTTTGGATGGTTACCATGGCAGGATGATTTTCACCAGGCAGATGTTTGCCATTCTCATCGATGGCTTGCCAGCGCGGGTCAATAGATGTTAAGCCGATCATTTGCTCGTAGGTTAAACCTAAAATTTGTTCTGCACTTCTATTGGCCGAAACTATTTTACCATCTAAGTCTTGTATAACGATTCCTTCTTGCATCGTCTGAATCAAAGTTTTTTCCTGTTCTTTGATTAGTGACATGGTAATTTCGGTAGATCTAGTATTTGTTATATCCTCTACATATCCATACCAATGTATACTTTGCTTTTTTTTGATCGGGGTTGAAAATCCTCTTAGCCAAATGACCTGGTCATCTCGTTCTATCCGCCAATCGTATTTCCAAGGTTTTAATGTCTTCGCTGAATCATAAAGAGTTTCTAAAAGTGAGGGCAGATCTTCTGGAAAGATTTTTTCAAAAACTGCTGTAGCATTTGTTTCTAGGTGAGAAGGATCGATTCGGTAGATCGAAAAAAATCCTTCGGTTGCGTAGGGAAGGGAAAAAATACCATTCTCATCAAGACAGAATTCAAAACTAAAACTTTCTAGTTTGGGATTCTCCTCTGAATGAACGTTTTGGCTTTCGGTTCCAGCTGTCTCTAGCACATAGTTTTAGGACGAAAAAAATGATCAAAAACTACCAGGAATACATACGAAAATGTATCTATTTCCAAGAATATTTTTAATTTGTCAACATCCCAGCGGCTACAGTTTGGTTGGTTCCTTCGTCTACCAATACAAAACTTCCAGTCCCCCGAATTTCCTCATATGGATCAAAGGCAATCGGTTTAGCCGTACGGAGTACAATTCGTCCAATTTGGTTCAGCTCCAAAGTATTTACGTCCAACTTCTGATGTGTTTGGGTATCAACTCGGAAGGAAATTTCTTTTACTGCCGTTTTTACACTGCTCGTTGTTTGCCGGAGTAAATATTTATTTCCTAAGCTCAATGCCTTCGTATCCATCCAACAGATGTCTGCTATTAAATCTTGAGAGACTTTGGGTTGGTTGTTTGTCGGAACAATCATATCACCGCGACTGATGTCTAGGTCATCCTCGAGTAAAATAACGACCGACATGGGAGCAAAAGCCTCTTGAACTTTTCCCTCGTATGTATCAATTTGTTTGATCTTAGATTTTAGGCCTGAAGGTAGAATTGTGACTTCATCGCCCACGTGAAAATGTCCGCTTCTGATTTGACCCGCATATCCTCTGTAATCGTGGTGTTCATCGGTTTGAGGACGGATTACATATTGGACTGGAAATCGCGGATGAATCTCTTCTTTGTGTAAATCCAGTTCAACTTCTTCTAAAAAGCCTAAAAGGGTTTTACCCTTCCACCAAGACATATCTTTAGAAGGTTCTACAACATTATCTCCTCTAAGTGCCGAAATAGGAATAAATTCAATGGACTTTAGATTAAGCTCTTTTGCAAATTCTAAATATTGTTTTGAGATTTCTTCGAAACGTTCTTTTGAATAATCAACCAAATCCATTTTATTTATACAGACGACTACTGTTGGGATCCGAAGTAGTGAAGTAATATAGGAGTGTCTATAAGTTTGTTCGATGACTCCTTTTCTTGCATCAATTAAAATGATCGCAAGATCAGAGTTCGACGCTCCTGTCACCATGTTTCGAGTATATTGGATATGACCGGGCGCATCTGCAATGATAAACTTACGTTTTGGCGTGGAAAAATATTTATATGCGATATCAATCGTGATGCCTTGTTCTCTTTCTGCCTTCAATCCATCGGTTAAGAGTGCTAAGTTAATTTCGCCATTCACTTGGCCTGCTCGTTCCAAAGCATCTAATTGGTCCTGGAATACAGATTTACTATCGTATAACAGTCTACCAATGAGTGTTGATTTTCCATCATCAACGCTTCCCGCGGTGATAAATTTTAGCATATCCATTAGAAATAACCTCCTCTTTTTCTCTCTTCCATGGCGGCTTCAGATCTTTTGTCGTCTAACCGGGAGCCTCTTTCCGTTGTACGAGAAATTTGAATTTCGCGTATGATGTCATCAATATGATTTGCTTCAGATTCAACAGCCGCAGTACAAGTCATATCACCAACGGTTCTAAATCTAACAGTTTTTTCTTCCACTTTGTCGGAATTGTCTAAGGTAATAAACTTGGATACTGGAAAGACCACATTTTCTCGCCAAACAATTTGACGTTTGTGTGAAAAATACAGCGATGGTAGATCAATTTTTTCAGTACGAATGTATTCCCAAACGTCTAACTCGGTCCAGTTGCTAATGGGAAAAACTCTTACATTTTCTCCAACGTGAATTTTTCCGTTATAGATATTCCAGAGTTCTGGGCGCTGGAGTTTCGGATCCCAACTTCCAAATTCATCCCGGACAGAAAAAACCCGTTCCTTCGCTCTAGCTTTTTCTTCATCCCGCCGTGCGCCACCAATACAGGCATCAAACTTAAATTCGGCGATCGTGTCTAAAAGTGTGACGGTTTGAATGGCATTACGACTCGGGAATTTACCCTTTTCTTCAACGGCTTTTCCTTGGTCGATCGAATCTTGTACATATCGAACGATCAGTTTTTCGCCTATTTTATTTGCGAGAGCATCTCGAAAATCTAAGGCTTCTTGGAAATTATGCCCTGTGTCGATATGCACCAAAGGAAAAGGAAACTTGCCAGGACGGAAGGCTTTGAGTGCTAAGTGGACTAGTGTGATAGAATCCTTTCCGCCCGAAAAAAGAAGTGCGGGTCGTTCAAATTGGGATGCCACCTCACGGAGGATATATATGGATTCAGCTTCTAACTGTTGTAAGTGAGTTAATTTATTTTTCATAGTTCTGCTGTTTTACCTTTCTTTGGTGTTAGTTTTCCATCAACCCAGTGAAGGCCACATTCCTTGGTATCTTCATTTTCCCACCACCAACGTCCTGCCCTAAAATCCTCTCCTTTTTCAATCGCTCTTGTACAGGGCGCACATCCGATACTCGGATATCCATTGTCATGAAGTGTATTGTACGGAATTTTATTTTCTTTGATATAATCCCAAGTCTCTTCCCATGTCCAATCTAAGATCGGATGAAATTTTAGTATATCTTTCGCTATATCGACTTCTAACTTAGGCATCACATTCCGATTCCCAGATTGTTCCTTACGAATGCCTGTGATCCATATCTTTGCACCTTTAAGCGCTCGATCGAGTGGAATCACCTTACGGATATTACAACATTCTTTTCTTTGGTCGATAGACGAATAAAAAGAGTCAGGGCCATTTTTTAATAAATATGGTTCTAAATCAGATGCATTTGGAAAATAGGTTTCAATCTGTTTTCCATATTTATCCAATGTACGGCGATGAAGTTCGTAAGTTTCACGGAAAAGTCTACCAGTATCGAGAGTGACAATTCGAATAGAATGATTCCCTTTAAAAATGGCATGAGTGATTGTTTGGTCTTCTAATCCGAAGCTAGTCGTAAAAACGGCGTCGGAGCCAAACATTTCATCTATTTTTTTGATTGAATCCTCTAAGTTTAAGGGCGATAAGGTTTTTTCCAAATCGTTTTTATAGTCTTCATTCATATATTTGCTCCTAAATCGAAAAATCATCAACATATACTTTCGCTTTTTTGATTCGAAGGTATACTGTTTCCCCTGGCAATAAATTCAAAGTTTTGTAATTTTCTTGTTCTAAAACGGATTCAATGAGAGTTCCCGTATCTATTCGTTTTAACTCGATACGAACATTTCGTCCCGTCGAATGAATGTATTGGATTTCTGCCGCGATTCCTTGATCTTTCATTCTTACAATTTCTACGTCATAAGGTCTAACATATGCTACAGCCTCAGAATCAGTGACACCAGAATGTTCTGGAGATTCTACATCCACATTCCCGATTTTAGCTTTGCCTTCTTGGATCCGTCCATGGAACAGATTCACATCACCCAAAAAGTGAAATACAAAAGGGGACTTCGGTTTATTGTAAACTTCATCTGGGCTTCCTATTTGTTCTACTTTTCCAGATTTTAGGATCACAATAGAATCACTAACTTCGAGGGCTTCTTCCTGGTCATGTGTTACAAAAACACTTGTGATATGGATCTCGTCGTGTAATCGTCTAAGCCATGTTCGTAGTTCTTTTCTTACTTTCGCGTCAAGTGCGCCGAAGGGTTCATCCAACAATAGAAATTTCGGTTCAATGGCAAGAGCTCGTGCAAGTGCGACTCTTTGTCTTTGGCCACCCGATAGTTCACTTGGAAATCTTTTTTGAAAATTATCCAACTGGACTAGTTTGAGTAGATTATGAACGCGTTCTTCTATTTCTTTTTTGTTCGGACGAATGTTTGCTTTTCTTACCTTTAATCCAAACGCAACATTCTCAAAAATATTCATATGTCGAAATAGCGCATAGTGTTGGAATACAAAACCTACGTCTCCATTTTTAACTCTAGAGGCCTCTTGGTTTTCCCCGTGAAAAATAACATCTCCTGTATCTGGGCTTTCTAGGCCAGCGATGATCCGAAGCAATGTAGTTTTACCACTTCCACTTGGTCCAAGTAACGCCACTAACTCGCCATGTTTAATCGAAAGATTGATATCAGTGAGGGCTTTAAATGATCCAAACGTTTTGTTTACATTTTTAATTTCTATGGACATAATTTTACTTTTTGTGAATATTTTTCTCTAAGAAAATTTTTACGATGAGAGTTAGCAAGGATAGAAATACCAGTAGAGAAGCTGCTGTAAATGCCTCTACGGAATTGTATTCGTTATACAAAACTTCAATCTGCAGAGGCAAAGTATTCGTTTGACCCCGGATATGTCCTGACAAAACAGAAACAGCACCAAACTCACCCATAGCCCTCGCATTACAAAGAATAACGCCATATAACAAACCCCATTTTACATTGGGCAAAATGATCTTTTTTAAGGTCTGGATAAAATTAGCTCCAAGCAAAAGACCTGCTTCCTCTTCTTCTTTTCCTTGGCTTTGCATCAGTGGAATTAGCTCACGTGCCACGAATGGAAGAGTAATAAAAAGTGTAGCAATGACAAGACCAGGTGTGTTAAAAACAATTTTAATATCCAAATGTTCCAAGGTACTACCGAGCCAACCTTGTTTTCCAAAGATCAATAAAAATATCAATCCTGCAATCACGGGTGAAACAGCAAACGGAGAATCGATGATGGTCAATAAAACATTTTTTCCGGGAAAATTAAATCGGGTAATGGTAAATGCTGCGATAAAACCAAACAAAGTATTGATGGGAACTGTGATGAGAGCCACCTTTAGGGTTAACATAAAAGCGGATATAGTATCTGGATCTTCCAAAGATTTTAAATAACCGGAAACTCCTTTTGCAAATGCTTCTTGGAATACGGTAATGATTGGCAAAACCAATATGATAAATGCAAAAAAATAAACAATTAGGATCAATGTCCATTTTACATAGGGAGGAGCGGAATCTTTCATGTCAACCTCCGAGATGCTCTATTCTGTAAAAAATTGATAAATAACATGATACAAAACGAAATAACGAGCATTACGACCGCTATACCAGTGGCTTTTCCGTATTCGTACTGTTCTAGTTTGGTGATGATAAGTAGCGGTAAAATTTCTGTTTTTCCCGGAATGTTTCCTGAAATGAATACTACACTTCCGTATTCGCCAATTCCACGTGCAAACGCCATTCCCGTTCCAGACAAAATAGCAGGCCATAACTCCGGAAGAATCACTCTCCAGAAAGTGGTAAATGGAGATGCTCCCAAACACCTAGCTCCTTCTTCTAACTCTTTCGGAAGGTCCTCTAATACTGGTTGTACGGCGCGAACCACAAAGGGAAAACCAATAAAAACAAGCGCAATAATAATACCTAACGGAGTATAGGCTATCTTTATACCATAAGGTTCAAATATTTTTCCTATCCATCCGTTTTTTGAGTAAATTGTAGTGAGCGCAATTCCAGCAACTGCTGTGGGTAAGGTGAAAGGCAAATCAACCAAGGTATCAATCAGCTTAGATCCCCAAAAATCGTAACGAACGAGCACCCAAGCAAATAAAAAACCAAGAAACATATTGATGAGTGCGGAAATTCCCCCCACGTAGAAGCTCAGGTAGAGTGCGTTACGAATACGATCTTCTCGGAACACGTCCAAAATTCCGTCCCAGCCAATGTTAGCGGTTGAAAAAAAAAGCCCCGCAAGAGGGATTACTACCATAAGGCTTAAATAAAAGACCGTTAAACCAAGGCTCAGACCGAAGTTGGTCTTGGAATACGGCCTTGTTTGGATGAGAGTTTTCATGAAACCTAAAAATCTCCTAAGTGCTTCTGATCGAAAAAATCTTCCATTCTACTAGACGATTTTCACCCAAAACCCGAGATCGGGTCAATTTGATCCTATTTTTTACAATAAATGAGAACATTTGTCCAATTTATTGGATATTTGTCAAGGTTCCTGTACGTTTGAAGAATGTCAAATGAAATGCATTGGCTCGCGACATATTCGGGTGAAGGAAGAAGATAAATGTCTCAAGGAATCCTGTGGAAGTTCGATCCTTAGTTTGTAAGGAGATTTCCCATGAACATTTCTCGGGACTCAAACAAACTAAGCTCTGTGATCCAATTTGATATAAAATCACAAGCGTTAGACGTAAAAAAGGAAACAGAATTGTCGCAGACTTCGTTTAGTGATTTATTAAACTCCGAAGCAAACAAATCTGTATCCAAATTCGAATCTCCAAAGTTAAACGAATCTATAAACAAACCATCTGAAAACCCGGAGCAATCCGCACGTGTTTCGTTAGAAGAGAATCCGTCCTATAAAACAAAGGAATTGCCAGCTCAGGAAAAGGAAGTTCAATCTCAGGAAGAGGAAAATGAAGGGGAGGACTTATCTGTTCCGTCTGAAAATTCAGGTGAGGAAACGAATTCAGAATTTTTACAAAACAATTTGATCCATATCCAATCGCATCCGAAAGATCCAAAACTTTTAGAAACAAAAGAATATTTTAACCAAGACAAAAATGAAATCTCACTTGCTTTATTGAAAAATAGCGAAAAGGGATCTCCTTATTTCCCAAAAACAAAAGATAACTCAAGTTTTATGGAAGAAGCAAAAAAAATTGCGGATTCTTTATTCAAAAAAGAGAAAAAAGAGTTTAAACCAAAGGAAGTCCCAAGTTCAAACGAAGGGAAAATCAATTCAGAGAATTTTAAAACAGAAGAGCCAAAATTTTCGCCTTCAAAAATGTTTTTTCAAAAAGAAAATGTAACCTTTGTAAATTTTGGAAAATCAAAGACGGAAATTAAAACTTCTAATCGAAATGGTAGTGGATCGGTTACACCAGATCGAGTCTCTGCAAGCACGAAAGAATTTATCAAAAAAGAAGCGGAACTTTCGACCGCTGCAAATCAGATTCCAAAAGATTCAGAAAAGGTAATACAAAAAGAAAATAGCTTAGGGAAAGAATCTCTGAATAGAAAAAAACCTTCTCTTCAAAATTCAGAAAACGTAGATGATAAAAAACAAAATCAGTTTTCAGCAGCTACACCTGAAAAAATTATCCGCAATTTAGGACTAAAAGACAAAGAATTTTCTAAATCCGAATTAAAAACAAATGTCAATCCTGAAAAAGTAAAAACCAAAGAACAAGCCGAACTTACCGGCCTAACACATGTAAACCAATCTTCTAACAAAGAAGATAATGGCCAAATGGGAAGTGGAAATAAAAATTCATTCTCGAACAGAGAAGGTATGTCATTTGCAAACGAAAGTAAGATGACATCACGTACAGAAGAAATTCAGAAGCCAGAAAAACCGACTCTTCCGTCTAGGCCAGAAATGCAAAAAAACCTAGATGATCTTGTGAAACAAGCACGTTTTGATATTGTTCAAAATGGCAAATCAACGGCTGAAATCGTTATGAATCCAAAGGAATTTGGTCGATTGACACTTCGCGTTAGCGTTGACGGCGATAAAGTTGAGGGCCGTATTTTAGTCGATTCAGATGAAATGAAAGACTTAGTCACAAATGAAATTTCGAAGCTAAAAGAAAGCCTAAAGGATTCTGGTTTATCACTAGAATCTTTGTTTGTTGATGTTTGGGACGGACATGATTCACAGTTTTCAAAACAAAGTTTCGAAGATAGAAAATTTGCCGAGGAAATGGTAAAATCTTCATATAACAGAAATCTGGTGGAAATAGAAGAAGAATCCAGTGTTACACCTGAAATCCCATTACGATCTTCCAACGTGATTGAAATTTTCGCATAAAGGATTATTCAAATGCCAGATTCGATTCAAGATATTTCTAGTCAAAATGCGGTAAGAAGTCGTTACCTAGATACGGAAAAAACGTTTAATATCCGTCAGCATCTCAATCAACTCGAAAAAGAAGAAAAAAGTGGATTGAAAGGGATAGAAATCAGGGAAAAACAAAAAGAGTTAGGTAAGGATGATTTTCTAAAACTTCTGTTGACTCAACTTTCACACCAAGATCCTACAAATCCAGTTCAAGATAAAGATTTTATCGCTCAGATGGCTCAATTTTCCTCACTTGAACAGATGAAAAACATTTCGTCGGGTATTCAAAGAATGGAATCTAAACAAAGTTATTCGGTCGTAGGTAAAATGGTTTCAGGACCTGATTTGGTTACTGGGGAAGATGTAACTGGAATCGCCGGGGCAATTATGTTTGATAATGAAGGAAAAACCTACGTAAGAGTAAACGGTAGGATGATCGATGTCTCAAAAATAAATTTAATCTCTGATCCTGAGTTATTAAAAATGCAACCAGAATATCAGAGACAACCTACTGTCGTAAAACAGGAACCAGTTGTTCCAACTCAAACGGAATTAAAATTACCAGAAATTCCAAATAATACGCAAAGTAGACAAGAAGCATATAAGGATTAATCAGAAAAGGTCGATAAGGAAAAAGAGGGATAAATATATGATGAGATCGCTTTACTCCGGAGTATCCGGATTAAAAAACCACCAAGTAAGAATGGATGTTATTGGTAACAACATATCAAATGTTAACACTCACGGTTTTAAAACTGAGCGAGTAACTTTTCAAGATATGATCTCGCAAGAGTTACAGGGTGCATCGGAGCCAAAAGAAAATATTGGTGGAACGAACCCAAAACAAGTAGGATTAGGATCACTCATCGCTGCTATAGATAAAATCATGACACAAGGTGCTTTGCAAACCACTGGAAAAAATACCGATATCGCTATTTCTGGTGAAGGGTTTTTTATTGTGAAAGATGGTGATAAGTCTTTTTATACAAGAGCTGGTGCGTTTAACGTGGATAAAAATGGCTATTATGTTAACCCTGCCAATGGTCTTAAAGTTCAAGGTTGGAACTCGAGACTCGATGAAACAGGAAACAAGTATATCAATTCTGCAGGATCTGTTGAAGATATTATTATCCCATTATATTCTAAAGAGCCTGCACGTGCGACTCAAAAGGTAGATTTCCAATCGAATCTAAATTCTAATGTGCCTGCTGTTCCACCAGATGCAACTGAAGATGATATCAAAAGATATATAAATGATCCAGATCCACGTCAAAGAAGAGGGCATGTTACTAGCATCAACGTTTATGATGAGCAAGGAAACACGCGTCAGTTAGGCGTCGAATTCTACAAAATTCGTGATAATGTTTGGAAGATGCGAATGAATTTGGATGAATCGTCTCAGCTCTCAGTAGATGTAAGCGGAACAGGTGGAGAAAATACCCAGGTCCCAGGAAACAACGAACTCGAAGTCTCCTTTACACCAGACGGGAAAATCATAGCGGTTTCCGATGGTGTAGATTCTCAAACTACGGGAAAATTAGAAGCAAAGGTTTCCTTTCGACTTCCAGGAAATCCTACAACCCAGACCTTTAGCCTAAATCTTGGGGAAGCCGGTCTTGTCGGTGGGATCACTCAATTTTCCTCCGATTTTACGACGAAGGCCGTAAAACAAGATGGTTATGCTATGGGATATATGGAATCATTTTCCATTGACAATACTGGAACTGTAACGGGCGTTTTCTCAAACGGTGTACGTCAGCCTCTTGCACGAATTGCTATGGCTAATTTCACAAACCCTGCTGGACTCAACAAAGAAGGGGACACGATGTATAGTTTCTCCATGAACTCCGGTGAGGCAAATATTGGCGAAGCTGGATCTCAAGGAAGAGGCAAAATCAATGCTGGATTACTCGAGATGTCCAACGTCGATCTTTCCGATCAGTTTACCGATATGATTGTGACACAAAGAGGATTTCAGGCGAATTCGCGAACCATTGTGACCTCGGATCAAATGATCCAAGAAGTTTTAGGTCTCAAACGATAATAGGTGGGGGGTAACCTCCATTTTTTCCTTGAATTTTGCAAAATTCTAAAGATAGTGGGTCAAACCATTATTTTTAGAATTGAAAAAATCCTTGTCTCGCTTTCAAAAAAATGCACTTCTCACTCTGATCTTTTTTGCGGCCGTCGCATATCCGCCCTTATACTATTCAATTCTAAACACGATTAAAAAAGAGTCTCTTCCAAAGTCCTATAATGCACCCAGCATGGTACCGAAGATTTCGTTTTTACCTTGGAGCTTATCCGAGACAAAAGATTCCTTATCCTATGGGAATTCCATAGAACATCTTGTATCTATTGACTTTCAAAAAATGAGTGGGCTCGTTTATTTGGGAAAAATAAAAGAAAAAAGTGCTCCTGAATACCGACTTTCTGACATTGTGTTAGGTGGAAACTTGGTATTAAATAAAGAAGGAATTTTATTCACAGCTGAAATTACGTTTACCAAACACTTTAAATCCTATGACTCAAAAACGATGGTGATATCCTGGGATGATATCGGACTTGCGCCGAGTCGTATCGTCGAAAGTTATTTGTCGCTTATTCGCGATAAAATTCGGCTCAATCGTTTTTTACTTCTACCTCCCAGATCGGAAAATGTTTCTAATGAAATTTCGGACGAACTTTTATCTAGTTCCGAATATAATGTTTATCGTCTCGTCTTTCAGGATCAACTTAGTGATAATGAGAAGTTAGCAAAATTGAATTTGCTTCGCGTCTCAAAACCTAGAGCAAGTTTTCTTAAATTTGAATCAAATCTTTTGAATCTGAAAATAAACGGTCGTTCGGCGATCAAAGAAGTTTGGAAAGAATGGTCAGAAAACAAATATTCCAATAGTCCATTTACCTTCCTTTTATCCTATGAAATTGCAAAGCTACACCTAACGGCAAAAGATTTTGAATCGGCTGCCGAGTTTTTCCAAATTACACGAAAAGAAAGGGAAAACCAATCAAGAGTTTATCATCTGGATTATGCAAATTCACTCTCCCGGCTTGGACAAATATTAGTATCAAATGGGAAAATGGAAGAGGCTCTTTATTACTTTACATCAGCAAAAGAAATGTTCGAAACACTTTCTTTTTCAAATACATACGAATATCATCTCAACCAAATACACTATTCTTTACTGCTAGCAATGCTCGGTCAGAAAGAAATCGCGCTCAATGAATTCTTTGAATTAGAAAAAAACATACATCTATTTAGCGAATTTAATCAGGCTTTATTTTATTATAATTTTGCTAGATTGGAATATGCTCTCAGTGTTTATGATTCATCACTGTATTTTGCTTCGCTTGCAAAAGAAAAATTATTTCAAATTGGACAAACAAATCATGAACTAAACTTTCATTTGATTCTTTTGATGGGTGCCTCTCATTTTCATTTGAAAAATTTTAATTTGGCTCAAAACATGTGGGAAGAAATTCAAAATGCAAAATCGATGATTCCCATTGAAGACCAATTGTTCTTCCGTAATTCACTCTTTAACTTGGCTTACCTTAATCAACAAAAAGGTGCCGTCTCGGATTCAGAAACGCTATACAAACAGTACACTCGTTTGAGTCCATATTCATCTATCATATCTCTCGATCCAAAATCAAATCTTCTGGTCATGGATTACGTTCAGATCGACTTTTTTATTGAACCTAATTTGGAAGAGCTGAATTCTTTCGAAGAAACAGTAATTCGGTCATATACAGGTCGTTATATTTTTACAGGACAGGATGAAGAAATACGCGCAAGAACTTACCAAGATCGTCTCGAGGACACAAATGAATTTTTAAGGGATTTACTTTCTTCTGATTTTTTTGGATCGCCTGCTCTTGGATATTTAAAAGAATCGTTATTTCCACCTGGGAAGAGTTATGCGAAGGGAGAAAATGTCGTATTTATAGACATTGGACCCGCACTAAACAATTTAGAGGCGCCAGGCATCACCTCACAATCGGTGGCTTATCATTTTCCAAAGATGTCCGTTATTCTCTGGGAGTTGCCTACTGAAGTCGAACTCTTTCAAAAAAAGGTTCCAAACGATAAAAAGGAAGCTCTCTATTCTTTTGATAATATTCGAATCCTTGCGGCAGACGGAGTTGGTAACTTTTTAGAATCTTATTTGGATGCAAACAGATGGTTCTTCCGTAATCGAAACATACCAAAGTTAGAAAATAAAACCATTATTCTGCGCGCGGCAAATTCGATCGATATTTATGAGACCTATGCGAAGATCCAACCGCATTTGAAAGATGTCGGCAGTGCTTTGAAAACAAATCCCGTATTGTATTTTTTCAATCGAAGCATATTATTTAAACCTGCGGGTAAAACTAAATTTACCCTTATAGGGTACCAGTCGGTTCGCGGATTTCATCATAATTTTCAAAGTCTAGATCGAAATGGTGAACCACCTTATACGCTCGCAAAATATACATTAAGTGAATATTGAAATGAAACAAATACTAATCAATCCGGATATGCTGATTTTTTCGTTTGGACTTAGTCTTTTGTTTTTAGTGGGAATCGTACAGCTATTATATCCAAAGGTAATGTATGCCAAAGTAACCTTTTATTCCTTGATTTATTATGTTTTGGCCTTCTCTGCTTTTCGTATTTTGTTCGCTTTAGGATATTTACCTTTTTTACCTTCAGAATACCGAGATGAGTTTATTTTTATTCTCTTCACCGTCTTTCTCGCATTCGGAATCATATCGACGCAAGGGATTTTATCCCGTCTAACGACGCTATCGTCGATCCTAATCCTGTTTCTAATTTCCGGAGTTCTGTTTCCGATCTTATATTATTTGATACAAGTCGGCCTATTTTCTGAATTAAAGGTTGTCGATCAGAACAAGTCCTCCTTTCTATTTATCGCAACTGGAAGTATGGTATGGTTTTTTGAAATTTTTTTGAAAGACGATTCGCATGCTGGAAACCTTCCGAGCGAGTTTACAGGAAATTTTTTGTATCTTTTAGGATTGCCCATCGTTCTCCTCATTCCCTTCGGGCTTTTTCCGACTGAGGAGTTATTTCGATTAGCGATCAAATTTTATCTGGGTTTTTGTTTGGTTCAATTGGGTATTTTTTTTGTAAATAAAACCTCCGAGCTTTCAAATCACGATTTGGCTCTCGGTTATTTTTCGGTTATAGCTTTGTTAAGCAATTGTATCATGGTTTCGATTTACTTATTATTACCTATTTGTTTTGCACTCGGAATCTTTTTACCCCTATGGATGCGGTTTTTAAAAGATCGGAAATGGACAAGGAATGGTAGCCTCCTCCTGAATTCCTTCTTAGTTTGCGCTGCACTATCCTTGTTCTCGGTTATTTTACTTCTCCCCGATACAGATTGGCCTCATCCCCCCTTGGTATTGTTAGGGGTACAATTTTTGTTTTTACTCTCGGTTTTTTTGTTTTCGAATTTTATTGCATCCATCGTATATTTTTTACCTAAATCTTCGATTGATTGATTTTAAAATTAAAGCTAGACAGTGAGTTAAAAAACGTCGATAAAACCTATGTGATCAAAGATTCGTCTCGGACGCATAAGTATATCATTACAGACGATCCCTACTTTGAAGGCAGAGTAGTGGATTACGCTAAAAAAATAAATGCTCAGATTCTTTCTGTTTCCGATTTAGATAAAATTGACGTCGAGTCGTCACAAAACATTGCCAAGGTATTGTTTTATGTTTCTAGATACGAATTAGAAAAATCTCATACCTCTTTCCATCAATATCTAAAAATGAATCCGTCTGTTATGTGTGCCTTTCTTATCCGGGCACCGATCGACTATACTGGTTTTCAAGCCCTTTCTATCGAAGAAGAATTGTTTTTTACCAATGTTCCAGATGAGGCCCCTGTTATTTTTTTGGTAAAGGCGATTGTGAATGCGTTTACCAACTTACAAATGGTAGTTGATAAATTTGAGCTTCAAAAACGTATCAATGTTTCCACAAACGAAATTTCCAAATTAACAAGAATTGGGATTAGTTTGGCCAATGAAAAAGATTTTACGAAACTTCTTCGTGATATTTTAACTTCGGCACGTGAAATTTCGAATTCAGATTCCGGCTCACTTTATCTCGTCGAAAAAGATGAGAAGGGGAATCCTCGGAACCTGCGATTTAAAATTTCTGCCCTCGATTTAAACTCCGACGAATTTATATTGCCCATTAACAAAAAAAGTATCGCAGGTTATGTGGCATATACTGGCAAACAATTAAATATTCCGAATGTGTATGAACTCTCTGGTAAAGAGGAATACCATTTTAACAGCGATTTTGATAAAATGGGAAATTATTATTCAAAGTCAATGTTAGTGGTTCCCATGAAAGACCACCATGATGAAGTCGTTGGTGTCATCCAATTGATCAATCGTAAAAAGAATTTTCATCTAAAACTAACGGTAGATCAATTTAAATCGGATGCCGTTTTAGATTATGATAAATATTCTGAAGAACTGGTGATGGCAGTGGCTGGTCAAGCCGCGGTTGCGATCCAAAACAACAACCTAGTCCAAGAGATTGAGACCTTGTTTGAAGGATTTGTAACTGCCAGCGTATCCGCTATCGAATCTCGAGACCCTACCACTTCTGGACATTCCTTTCGAGTTGCACAATATACGGTCGGTTTGGCGGAAGCAGTTAATTCTATTGGGGCTGGCCGTTTCAAAGACATTCAGTTTAATCCATCCCAAATCAAAGAAATTCGATATGCTTCCTTATTACATGACTTTGGAAAAGTTGGTGTACGTGAAAAAGTACTCGTAAAGGCAAAAAAACTAGAAGACTACGAATTGGATTTAATTCGATGGCGTTTTCATTATATCATCAAAGACGTTGAAGCGAAGTTAGCTCAGAAAAAAATTGATTATCTAAAACGTCATGGATCGTCTGGATACTCTCAATTTGAGCAGTCCATTCAGTTGGAATACGAAATCGAAAGGCAAAAAATGGAAGAGATGGTACGTGTGATCAATGAATCTAACGAACCTTCGATTTTGGAGGAAGGGAATTCTAATTTTTTAGAAGAAATATCTAAGCTTAGTTATATTACCACTGACGGTGGTCAAATCTCCCTTCTGCAACCGAAGGAGTTTAGTTTTCTTTCGATACGCAAAGGATCTCTTGACTTTGAAGAACGTCGTGAAATCGAATCTCATGTAGAGCACACCTTCCAATTTTTGAGTAAAATCCCTTGGACTAGGGAACTGAAAATGGTGCCTTCGATCGCCCATGGTCACCATGAAAAACTGAATGGCGGTGGTTATCCAAGGGGACTAACAGCCGTTGAAATTCCTGTCCAAGCAAAAATGATGGCGATTGCCGATATCTTTGATGCGTTGACAGATAAAGATCGACCTTATAAAAAGGCTGTCCCACTGGAAAGAGCCTTCGATATTTTAAAAATGGAAGTAAGAGACCAACACATCGACGGCGATTTATTAGATATTTTTATCGATGGTAAAGTTTATGAAAAAACTTTACACAAACGAATGGAATCTTAGTTTCCTCACGGTCATTCTTTTCCAAAATATTTTTTGACAAGGGCGATAAAATGATCTCCCCGCTCTGAAAAATTTTTATATTGATCAAAACTTGCGGCCGCGGGTGACAAAATCACCTGTGATTTTTTTTCCAAATCCAGTATCGATTTAATTTGTGTAAGTGCCATTTCGATATCTTTTACGAAATGAATATTTTGCAAATTGGCTTTTTGAAAATCTTCATTCCACACAATAGCAGCTTTACCATATACAAATACGTGAATATTGATTTCTTTTAATCTCTGGAAAAGTGGATCTAAATTTTCATTTTTGGGATCACCACCTAAGATTAGATAAAGATTCGTTTCCCCAGAAAAACCAGCAATCCCAGATAACATACTATGTAAATTAGTAGATTTAGAATCATTTATAAACTGGATATTTCTATATTTTGACTCATCCAAAACGTCCGGAGTTATGGACTGAAAGCGATGTGGCAATCCCATAAAACCGCCAATTTGGTTTTGGATGACTTCTTTTTTCATTCCAATCGACTCGGCTAAAGCAATCGCTACACTTAAATTTTGCAAATTATGATAGCCGGGTAATTTATAATCCCGTGTATTATAGATACCATTTTTTGTTTTTATGGAAAATTCCTTCTCAAAAATCTCGATTTCTTCCTTATTTCCAAATAATATCTGTTTGCCGACGAATTGAGTTCTGTCTTTTGGCATCATATCTAAAACTTTTTTTTGTGTGATGAGGGTATGATTTTTATCCGAGTGCGAAACGATCTGCCACTTAGCATTCGCGTATCGTTCCATTGTTTTATGACGTTCTAAATGATCAGGTGCAAGTGTAATAATTGCCGAACTTTTTAGTTTAAGGTTCGGAGAATCTTCTAATTGGTAACTCGATAATTCTAAAACAACCAAATCCAAATCCTCTTCACAAAAATCTGTAAAAGGCAATCCTAAATTTCCACCTACCTGCGATTTAGGAAACATAGCTTTGATTATATGGTGAGTAAGGGCTGTTGTCGTTGATTTGCCATCGGTTCCTGTGATACCTAGAATCGTTCCACCAAAAAACAATCGTCCTAAATAAATTTCCGACAAGATGGGAATGTGTTTCTCACGGGCAAGAAGGAGAAGTGGGTGTTCAGGATCGATCCCCGGACTTTTGACCAAAGCTTGGAATTTTGGGTATTTGTCGATAGGCAATGAATCTGGGAAAACGGATTCAAAAGTTGTATTCGGTTTTCTTTCAGAAGTTTTATCTACAAGGAATACTTGTTTGCCGTTTCTTTGGAGGAGTCTTCCTGCTGCTTCGCCAGAAAGCCCGCCGCCAAATACCAAAAATGAATCCAGATGGAGGAGGCTGGATTTGTCCAAAATCGAATGAGAAAACATTGATTGACAGTCAGTTAAAAACGCGTGATTTTGTAAAATCATATCAGGATCGGGTGCTATAGTGTTAAAACACGAGTTCAAAGATGGAAAGCTAGTTGTCTATTTGGAAGGTCGTCTAGACGTTTCTGTAGCGAATGATGTCGAAGAGGGTCTTATGGATCTGATCGACAATGGCGGACACAGAAAAGTCCTCCTCAATATGAAAGATGTAGAATATATGTCTTCCTCTGGCTTCCGAGCTTGTATCTCGACACTACGTAAATTAAACAGCAAAGAAGGCTTGCTTAAAATCTCGAATATCAAGCCTGCCGTCAAACGGATCTTTGATGTGATCGAGTTGACTTCCCTTTTTGACATCTACGAAACAGAAGAAGCTGCCCTAAAAGCATTCTGATTTTGAGGGGTTACGACGAATCCGATACTCCACAAAATTGTTGAAACAAAACACACGGAAATTGAAAACCTACGGGGTAAAAAGTTTCCGAGTAGGCTCCTTCCTGTTTATCCTTGGGCAACCCGATTAAAAAAACCAGACACGATTTCAATCATTGCTGAGTGCAAAAAAGGCAGTCCCAGTTCTGGGATTCTGAGGCCAGATTATGATCCCGTTTCCATCGCACAAACGTATGCATCTGAGGATGCGGCAGCCATTTCCGTATTGACGGACGAAAATTTCTTTTTTGGTTCTTTAAAGGATTTGATCAATGTTTCCCATGCTGTGGAGGTTCCTACCATTCGAAAGGATTTCATTTTGGACCCCGTCCAAATCGATGAAGCATATTCTGCTGGTGCTTCGGCCATCCTTTTGATTGTCAGGATCTTAGAATTTCCCTTATTAAAGGCATTACTGGAACACACAAAAAGTTTGGGACTAGGCGTCCTTGTGGAAACACATAATGTCCAAGAAGTGAAAATTGCCTTAGATGCTGGAGCCGATACCATTGGCATCAATACCCGAGATTTAGATACCTTCCAAATTCATCCGAATCTCATAGAGGAGGTGGCTCCTATAATTCCCACATCCGTCATTCGAGTTGCAGAGTCGGGTATCAGGAGTTATGTGGACTGGCAACCATACCGAACCATCGTGGACTCTATGTTAGTGGGTACTTATTTTATGAAAGAAACAGACATTCAGAGTGCGTATAAAAAACTCCGATCTCCAACCTAAAAACGGGAATTTTTCTGTTTTCCCAGTCGGTATTTCCGTTAAAAAGTAAGAAATCGAGTTGACGCAGAGGGTACATTCCCAAAGATGGAAAAACGGTAATTGTAACAGGCCCGGAAGGGAACCACTCAATTGCGAAAGAAGCTC
>VYME01000021.1_pt1 | contig 142643 bp, 128 predicted proteins | sample 5115281 | NCBI WGS metagenome assembly VYME01 (sample SAMN12291780, study PRJNA351875) | freshwater metagenome | isolation source: freshwater lake | place: USA: Michigan, Wintergreen Lake | collected 2013-08-08
AGTGACTGAGCTTGACGTTACGCCTGCTTTTGAGATTACCGAGGAAGGCTTGGCAGCGTTGGTGGAAGCTGAGGCGGTTGAGCCGGATCTTCAATCCGTGGGCATCGCGGCGGAGTAACATGATAGCAAGGTCAGCGGCCGGAAACCTATCAAAGTAGAAGGTCGCTGATCCCAATTCGCCATTATCTTGCTTGATTGGGCACATCGGGATTGGATTATTTCTTGAATCGAACTTGGAATTTGATGGCATATATGCTATCAAGCCTCATGATCAAAGTCGTGATTGATACTAATGTCTTTGTCTCAGCGGTGTTGAGCCCGGATGGCGGATCACGGGAAATACTTCGACAGGCATTTAAAGGTGACTTCAAGCCTATTTTCTCAAATGCCCTATTCGGGGAATATGAGGCCCTATTGGCGCGAGATGAGATTTGGGCAAATTGCTCGCTGTCAGCCAGTGAGCGTGATGCCTTGTTAGATGCGCTACTGAGCGTTGCTGATTGGGTTCGAATTCACTTCCTTTGGCGGCCCAATCTCACCGATGAAGGCGACAACCATGTTCTGGAATTGGCTGTTGCAGGAGGTGCACGCGCTATCATTACCTCAAACCTTCGCGATTTCCGTAACGCTGAACTTCTATTCCCGGATATAGAAGTCTTTAAACCCGGCGACTTTTTGAACTGGAGAAGAAAGTCATGAGCGTCCTCACCATTCGTTTGCCCGATGACCAGCATGAGCGTTTGAAGGCACTCGCTGCGCACCGTAACATCAGCATGAACAAATTGGTCGAAGAGCTCGCCAACCGCGCGGTGACAGAATTCGACATTGAAGTTCGGTTCCGAGCTCGAGCCACACGTGGTAATCCAACAATTGGTCTGGCTTTGTTGGACAAATTGGATCGGGATTTCAAAAAGTCGGACTAACCCGCAGTCGCGATGCTTCGGCACAATTTCACGAGCACCTCCCCCATCGGCCCAAAATCCCTGCACCCCTGCCTGCCCGCCCGCAACCGTTTAGTCGGGCGCTGCGCTTCCGCCCCGGTCTTAGCAAGGCGAAACTACCGGGGTGCGGGCAGGCTTTCAGGGGTGCGGTTTGTTGATCTCGGCCGATGGGGGCGGCGCGAGCTCGTAGTGAGTATCGCGTAACGCAAAATCCCATCGGCGGAGGTCTCCGCCATGTCACTTACAATCGCTGCATCTCGTCACTCCCGCTATTCATCAGCGTCCGATGAAGTCCGTCTAACACCTCATGAGCGTGTCACCGCTCAAATCAGTTCTTTTCTGGAACGCGGTGTTCGCCCCTGGATCAAACCATGGGATGATATCGCCCCTCCTGATGCTTTGGTTTTGCCGTTGCGTTCGTGTGGGACACCTTATCGCGGGATGAATATCATCGCCCTTTGGGCTGCCGCTTTGGAAAGCAGCTTCAGATCACGCCATTGGTTCATTTTCAAACAAGCCCTGGCCATGAAGGCTTGTGTCCGTAAAGGCGAACGCGGATCCTTTGTCGTCTATTATGCCGAACTGGGCGACAAGTCAGAAGGCGCTGGTAAGCCATCTCTTGTTCCCAGAGCCGCAGGTACTGGTCGCGAAGAAGCTGGCGAGACCCGGCGTATCTTGCGCGGCTACACTGTCTTCAATGCCGAGCAAATCGAAGGTCTGCCGGAAGCCTTCTATGCGGCTCCTGAAACACTGGCTGTTCCACGCACGCCAATCACAATCAGCGAGGCTGAGACCCGTTGGACTTCTCTCTTCGCGCGCATCCCCGTCACCCTTCGCCATGGTGGCAATCGGGCATTCTATTCCAAGGCCTCTGACTACATCCAAATGCCACTCTGCGAGGCTTTTAGAGATGGCAGCCAATTTTGGGCGACACTCGCCCATGAGACCGCCCATGCTTCCCGTCATGAAACCCGCCTCAATCGTGACTTCGGCCAGACCCGCTTTGGCGATGCTGGCTATGCATTAGAGGAGCTCGTTGCAGAGCTTGCCAGTGCCTTTATCGGAGCGCACATTGGGCTGCCCGCTGATCACCTTGAAGATCATGCTGCCTATATCGACGGCTGGCTCAAAGCCCTTGGTGACAATCCATCGTCATTCCTGACTGCCGCAAGCAAAGCTCAGGCTGCGGCTGACTGGGTGTTGGGGGAGATGGGGCTACTCAAGATCTTACAGCATTAGGATCGAAGCACGAGAGGTCATGATTGGCCATTATATTGGCAAACTTCGCCAAATCGAAGACCTTAAAGGGCGATAAATTGACGTTATTGAGTAGCAGATGTGGGACGCCAGATTTTTGCCACTCCGTCATCGCCGCCGGTGACCGCAAACCGCCTACCGTTTCCCAAAGCGATAGAACGAATAGGGGCACGGTGCCCCACCAAATCTAGAAGCGGCTGACATGTTGCGGTGTCGATGAAAGTGGCAGTGTTGTCGGTTCGACCTAGGAGCCCGAACATACCGTCTTGTGTCAATACTATCGGACCGCTTAGCGGCAGGCTAGAGGACTTGCAAAGCGAAACCAAATTGCTGGAACGAAAAAAGGTCACATGTGTACCAGCGGCATTATTGGTAACGCCAACAACTTGTCGGTTATCGCTTACAGCGACTGCCGTAACGATCGTGGTGACATCCGAGAAAGGGACTTGAAGCTCGCCAACGACGCGCCCACCGGGCAAGCGCGCTACGAAGGCGTGATGTGATGCAGCGAGTAGAACTTCACCGTCTGGAAGAGAGACGAAGTCAACGGGTGGCTTGTATACGCCCAGCATACGCAACTGGGGCATTACTTTCGGGTCAGGAGCTCGCAGTTGCTGCCTTTCGGGCGTTCCGGAAACTGGCCAACCAAGTATTGTGCCGTCTGCGCCAAGCGAGAGAACCCTGGCACCTGTGGGATCTTGACGGAGTACCACACGCCCAGTCACATGAGCCTCTACAACCCGCCCCGATAGCGGTTCGCGAGCTAGGTCCAGCCATCGTATAGTTCCGTTCGAGTGTCCTGCAATCAACTGATTGGTCTGGCTTACAAACAAGAGTGACGAAATACTCGGGCCGGTTTCAAGTATAACATAACGCGGCCGACCATTTATGGCATCGTAGATCGTCAATCGCCCGAGCGCAGTGCCGACAGCAACCCATTTCTCGTCTGAAGAAATTGCAATACTCGATACTCTAGCACCTTGGTCGCCAAGACTGATTTCTTGCCAAACGCGCCTGAAAACTGCATTGGGCCTTGTCGCCGCTATCCGTTCGGCTTCTTTAACTGCCGATCGGGCAAGTTCAATAAATCTGCCATTCGGATAGTTCTGGATATAAATGTGCGCGTACTCGGCAAGTGCTTCCGGGCTCAAGGGTGGGCGTTTTGAAAGCACATTTTGCCGCCAAAACATAACATCAATACCGGCGGTAGAGTCGAAAGGATCAGCGCTCGCTTCTGCGATAAGGTCAACTGCGCCCCCTGTAAAAACAGATACCCCATTTGAATCGAGTCCAAGTTTGGCAAAGTAGCCCCGCATGCCCGCTTCTGGCACGAGTACAAAGCCGGGCTCAGGAAGAATGCCCATTTGATCCGGGCTCTGCTTATGATCAGTTCGAACAAGCACTGTTTGAGCTGTCTGAGACAAAGATTGTGCAATTGTCTGCCCGGGAACATTTATGGCCACAGAAAATGCTTCTGCGAACGGACTCGTAGTATCAAATCCGACACCATCAGTTGCAGTTTTACCAATTGCAGTCGACAAAAGAACCACCACTCCGTTTGGTGTAGCTTCCCGCCCCAGTCCACTTCGCGAGAACTCGGGCACTGTATTTTCACCATCTGTCGAGCGCGTCTTCGCCGGTATTTCTATCAGATTTCTGCACGCATCAAGAACGACGAGCCGCAGTGACCGTGCTCCAGTCACTGCTTGCATAAGCTCTGCTCCGGTTACTGAAGTGCTATCAATAAGTGCACCCGATCCAATCTCGCCATCACGTGCGAACAAGCGGTTGGTACCGTCATTTTCGGTCCCGTGCCCCGCGAAGTAAATGACTGCTGCCTCCGCTCCAGTCGCATCACGCGCAAATCGCTCCAAACGCCTTAAAATCGCACCCCTGTCGGCAGGGTTTTGCAAGATATCGACTTCGAAGCCTGCAGACTGCAGTGCCGCTCCTACAATTCGACCATCGTTGATCGGATTCTCGAGCTGTCTGAGCGACGAGTATTCAGACACAGAAATTACAAGAGCGACACGTCGATCACTCATTGGTGCGGCGTTCGCAGACGACCCAATTACTACGAAAAAAACGATTAAAACCTGAAACCAGTTCTGAATAGTTTGCAAAGTAAATGACTGTCTGTGGGTCGTTGGATCGACAAAAATTAGTCTAAGCGGCAGCTTCATCGTCCACACTGCCTTGCGTTAGGTATTACATTTGCAGCTTCCTCGAATCCATTACGAGAAATCACGTCGCCGCCCTTCGATAAAAATTGCCATGCCATCAAAGCTTGCCGATCTGGAGCGCGACATAGTAACCAAAGGCCGACAACAAGGTTACGATCTTTGTCCGATAATCCGGCCTCATCCGTCTGGATAAACGCAGGCTGAGGAGCACGCGCTGCCACAACATCTATGCCAATTCTCAATGTCCCGCCGAGGGTATGGGACCCAACCTTGCGAACTCGAAGTGTATAAGTGCCAGGGCGAACGTCCTTCATATCCAGCATTATCAAATCAGCGGTGTCGTTCAGTGCTGAGGAAACGGTTTGTCCGGCACCATCGATCAGATCGCCTTGAATGCTCTTAGGATTTGCCCTTTTGATAGGAACCTCTAGCTTCCCCCCTAAACTCCCCAGCCAAATGGTCCAATTTGAGGATTCATTTGTAAATGCAGACAGTGGGCTCGGAAAGAGCATTGTTTCATCCCACCCCAACCCTGACTTTACGAGCCGAGCAACAGCAGATCGCGGCCGTCGTTCCTGATCAACGAAAATAGTCTCCAACAGCCAACTGCTCAACTGTGTCCCAAAAGCGGCGATCGAGTTGCCTAGATTGCTTTTCACATGGAATGCTTCACCAGGCAGGAGGTTGACGGCTGACTGGCCAAATAGACTTATGGTTGCTCTTGATCGCAATTGTAATTGGACTTCGTCACCCTGGCATAGCCGAACACCTCGCTGCAGTGGGATTAGCAACCGCTCAACCGCTCTGTTGTCGGCTTGCCTTACCTCCAAGCGTTGTCTGAAGATGAAGCCTGCGTGATTACCGCTTCCAACATCGGACGATGCCGCGATCACCTGACCGACCGGGTCGCCACTTAAGCAAGGGTTGCTTTGTGGAGACGCTAAGGCGGATCCGCACCAAGTCGTTACGATCACCGCTAACGCTAATGTTGGCATGCCCTGTTTCACAGCCATCTTTAACGCCTCCAATGCCGACCAATAATTGAACATGTCTCTAGAAGGGCAGCAAGATACAGCGGCACGGCGAAGACACCAAATCCTAGCCATGGATAAACTGCGGCGCTAACGAGAAGCGCTCCTATGCCAAAGAACAACGACGAAATAAGTTTTATGGTAACCGGATTGAGGACGAGCACTCCAATTCCGTTGAATAAGGTTCGCTTCTCCGCTTCCATCAATGTCTCAAATTTAAGCTCGGATAACCGTAGAAGCAGAGAATTCAAAAGGCAAAATGAAACGATTACGATCCACCAGAAGAGTTTAGAATACTCCCAAAGCGAAGGAAGCAAAGGCGTAGACATTGCCATCGCGTGCAGCAATGGTCCAGCCAAGGGACCGATTGGGCTAAATATCTCGTCCGGATTCATTGGCGTATTTGTGCCCAAGATTACTAGTGAACCACAAAGGCCGTATCCGGTTATGCTAAAGTCCGGTTCGTTGGTTCGCACTATTGAAACGGCTGAAATAGGCGCACTACCTTTGTCGCAACCAGATCGAGCCAACCATTTCTGATTAATCTTGGGCGAAACGACATTGTTCGCACCATCGTCAGCGCTTGTGCCTAGTGGCCCGGTCATTTGCCATGGGATTGGTTCCGGGTGCAGCCAGAAGTCAATCGCCACTTGTTGTTGCTTAGCATGGGCTGACGAATGGCATTCCGGAGCTTCAGAGACAAGTTTCTTCTTGATCAATGTCGGAGCCTGCCTTGCGTCCGACAATTGACCTGAGTTTGGCTCCCCAAGAGCCCGACCGATTGTCGAAAAATGCGGAACCGGAACAAGAGCTTTGCTCTTATCCGAACTAAATCGATGCATGCACGTCCACTGTGGGGCCTCGCGAGCATTTCCGTTCGCGTCCACACTTATTTCGGTTGTTGCGAAAATGATTGTGCTAGACGCATCGACAATTGCGTCTAATGGTCCCGGCAGCCAAAATTCGGCCGAAGTGGTGGCTGGACTTTGGCCGCCGCCACTTTCGGGTGCCTCTGTTGAAAGGGTTATACTTCTTTTCACTAGAATGAGCAGTCGACCTCTAGATCTTGTCTCCCAGTCTTGCAGGCTATCTATGATTAGTTTGCTCTCAAATTCCGAATCTTGGCTTAAGTCTACATCCACAAATATTGCTGCAGGCATAGACGCAGGATTTTCCTCACCCGCGTCCAACACTGATTTGAGAACGCTTGAGATAGCCTTTCGGTTGACACGTTGAAAATGTGGGCTTGTTAGTAAGTCAGAGCCAAATCTAACAGCTTTTTGATCGAATGGTTTCGTTGACGGTAATCCATTAGAACTGTCCAAGCGATCAAGCTCACTCTGCACTGAAGGGTCTCTAACGTAACCAAGGTCGACCCAAACTACCGGTGCAAAATCCGGAGGAGGAGGCCATCCAAATCGAGAAGTCACCACGGCTCGTAACTTCATCGCAGAGTAGGAAAGGGATTTGTCAAAATCATACAAAAATGTCTGCTTAAGCGGAGAATAGTAATTAAAAAAAAGGAATAGAACACTAGAAAATATCAGACTTCTTTGAACCCACATTTGCTGGCTATATAAAAATCTAGAGATAAATCTGCGTAAGGAACTAAAATATAATTTAAAAGTGGCTACAAATGAGGAAAGCTGACGGTCAAACCGTCTAACAACTAATGCCATTATACGAAGGAGTGCATTTCGTACGAGTGCATTTCGTACGAATTCAACGAAGGCCATCAATGCCAATTGAAATTTTGCCATTGCGCAAACCCAATATTGATACATTTTGTAGTCAAATAGCTTGGGCCCTTTTAGTTTTGAAAAAGCGCTCAAGTGATCAGCCAGTGTTTTTGTGCACCTGTCTAGGTCTTTAGATCGCCAAGGGATGAGACGACAAGTAGCAACGTTTAATCCAGCCATATGAAAGACAGATGTTGGGCAGAGATCAGATTTGCGAGCAGCCACGTCGCACCACAGTGAACCGAAGACTTCCCCCTATTACCTCTTCGAGTAGCTCAAAGCAGTTTGACACAATGACCTTAACACGCTTCCGTATTTGGTGCCCGCCAAAACTTGCGCGCTTAGGCTTAGTCTTCCAGTTTGCGCTATTGTGATAGGCGCAGGATAGCTCGCGAGGTTTGCTATTGGTCTTGTGGCCTTGATCTCAGTACGCCCTCCTGAAGTGGACGATAGTTCTCGCATCGACCTCATCCAAGCTGGTCTATGATCTCCTTTAAATGGTCTGACTAGCCCGTCTGACCTTTGTTGCCCGTCTCGGGAGACGCGTTGACGTGGCTTGAAAACTGCCTCCGGCGGCGTGTCCCACCATTCTTTGAATTCAAGGGCCCGAGTTGTCGCTTCGCTCCTGCCCGCGCCAAGCCCTTGTGTGCCACCAGGTCGGCTTCCGCCCCTCGCCTTGTTCCGGATGCTGTTACGCCCCGTCGCCACCGCGACCCCCGGACCGGGACACCAACGGACGGGACAGTTTCAGACCAAACGGAGATACCATCATGGATAAGGCCAATTTCGAAATCGTCGGAAACGTCGGCAAGATTGAGATCAAGACCTTCGGCAAGACCGGCAAACTCGCAACCCTCAGCGTCGCCACCTCGGAGCGCTGGAAGACCGAAGACGGCACGCAAAAGGACCGCACCTACTGGCACCGCGTCACCGTCTTTGCCCCCGCCATCATCGCCCGCATCGAGACGATGGTCCAGAAAGGCACAAGGGTTCGCCTTCTCGGTCGCATCCGCCCCAGCTCCTACGACGACGATCAAGGCCGCACCCGCTACGTCATCGAGTTTGTCCTAGGCCCCTTCAGCGAACTTGAAGTCCTCGCCCGCGGCAAAGCCAAAGCCGAAGGCTCTGGCACCGAAGCAGACCTAACGATGGAGACCACCGTCTAGACACTTCATCCTAGCAAACTAGCCCAAGGGCGGAGCCTAACAGCTCCGCCCTTTTCGCATGCTTGGGTTCGGGCCGGGCTTCAGTTGCTTCTGTTTTGGGGCCTTACCTGCGTTGAGCCGTGGGAATGCTTGTTGGGGTGGGCCTGGTCAGAGTGGGACAGGTGTTTGCGAAAGTGGCACAAAGTGAGTTGGATTTGGGGGAGATTTGCAAGATATAAGGGGGCGACTTGCCGAGGCTTTCAGCATGTTGTTTTGATGTATTTTTTCGCAAGTCATGTTGAGATGGTCATAACTTGCAGTGTGTCGTGGCATGTAAGTCGGCATAAGTCTTGCGGTTTTGGGTGTCTGGAGGCACCAAATGGCGCGTTCGCAAAAGACTTCTGGACACGGATCTGACGCAGGCAGTGCAGGCGGCGTGAGAGATTTGATTGCCACGCGCCTAGTCGCGCCACATGAGCGCGTCTCTCCAGATATGCCCAAAAGCGGGGGCGGAGATCCTGGCTCTGTCAAAGCCAGTCTGGCGAAACGGCTACCCGGTTCGCGCTTGTTTGGGCGAGGGGCGCAGGCTGGCAGCGGTGGCGGCTCGGCCAAATCCGGCGGCGTCACTCTCTATGTCCCGGCCAGTCAGCGCGCCATGGTCAAGGTGTTTATTGGCCGTCACTCCGGGCGACGCGGGGTTGCCAATCCGGGTAAAGCGCTCGCGCAACACGTCAGTTATCTAGCCCGCGAAGGGGCTGGGCAGGACGGGGTTGATGCTGGCTTTTATGATCTGGATGGTTCGCGCAATGCCGAAGAAGTCGGAGCCCAATGCGCGGGCTGGGAGCAGGACCGTCATCACTTTCGGCTGATCATTAGTGCCGAGCATGGCGACAAGATTGATGACATGGACGCCTATGTGAAGGGCATTATGGAGAAGGTCAGCCTCGATCTCAAAGAGCCGAGTTTGGAGTGGGTGGCCGTCAATCACTACGATACCGATCAGCCCCATTCTCACGTCATGATGCGGGGTAAGCGCGCCAATGGCCAAGACCTTGTCATGCCCAGATCTTACGTCAGTCACGGCTTGCGAGAACGAGCTCAGGAGCAGGCCCAGGCTATTCTGGGGGACAGCAGCCGCAGCGATGCCGAGCGGGGCCTGTTCACCCGCAGCACGGCCAATCGCTGGACCGACATCGATATCCGTCTGACTGCCCTTGCCAGGGGCAATGACGGGCTTTTGCCTAAGGCTGAGCTTGCCCGTCGCGACACTGTCGGCGCACTCGTACGGGCGCGTGTAGGGCATTTGGAGAGCCTTGGGCTGGCAACTAAGTCCAAGCACGGGGTTGCCTTTGCGGTTGATCTGAAAGCTCGCTTAGACGCGTTGCAGAAGTCGCAAGACATCATGCGGTCGCACTGGGAAGAGAAACGGTCTGTCGGGCAGCCAGCCAAGACGCTTCCACTAGATCTCTCGATCAGCGGTCGGCAGGGCAGATCCACTGAAAAGCGCGACAATATGACTGCCCATCGCCTTTTGCCGCAGGATGTCGAGCTGGCGCGTTTGGGGCAATCGAGCAGCAACCGCCAAGCTGATGGTGGCACACGCGATCCTAATCTTGAGGCACGCGCAGAATTCCTCGTCAGCAAGGGTTATGGTGTCCGTCAGGGCGAGGGCATGGGCTTCAAGCCAGAAGCTTGGGTAAAGCTCCGCGATGCTGACGCCGCTTATGCGCTCGACAAGGAATTGGGCATTTCAGGTCGAGCAGTCTCGAGTGGCTTGAGCGAAGGTGTTGTGATTGGCAGCATCACGACGTCCTTGGGCAAGCAGACTGTCATTGATCGCGGGGTCGGAATTGCGATCGCACCTGTCAGCAGCGGGCAGGAGCTGTCCATAGGCCATGTGATCGGGGCAGGGCTTGAGCGCTAAGTGCGTCTGTCGGGAATTGGTAGCCAAATCTGGCCCTGGACCAGACCGGCCAATTCGATTCCTTTTGACCACCTGAACGCAAGAAAAAAGCAGTGCCAACTGATGCCTATTGATTACTACAGATGGCTGTCATTTGGTACCGCGGTGGTACCGCGAGAATGAAAATGACGCGACGTCAGAATTTATCGAAAAATAATATGTTGAATTGAAAGGGAAAAATGGTGGAGCCAAGGGGAGTCGAACCCCTGACCTCTTGAATGCCATTCAAGCGCTCTACCAACTGAGCTATGGCCCCATCTGGTTTGGAAGTTTAGTCCAAACGGATCGAGTTGTGGGCTCCACCGAACCCACAAGAGGGCCGCGTATAGACGTCTCAGCCGAGGGGATCAAGACGGGCGTCGCAGCGGCGCTGCAGCAAGCGTTGTCAGCCGTCTCTTCCATCCGGCATTTCTTGCCAAACAAGGTGTCAGAAACGCAAAAGGCCCGCCCGTACCACTTAATGCGGCGAGAGCAGGCCCTTTTTATCGCTTGGCACCCCCCAAAGGCGGCGCAGGCTTTAAGCCTTAGCGGGGGTCGACGTCATCATCGTCTGGACCGGGAATATCGCCCAGATCGTCGTCGATGAGGTCCTCGTCATCTTCTAGGAAGGGCACTTCATCATCGCCAGCGGTTGGATCATCATCGTCCAACTCTTGCTCGGAGAAGCCTTCGGGCACGTCTGCTCCGCCAGTGCCTTGGTTGATTGGGTCAGACTCTTCATCGTCATCGAGTTCGAGTGGCGCTTGGTCGACGGCTGCTGCATCGAGCTCTGCCGTGACTTCTTCATGCTCCATTTCGTCCTCGTCCATATCGGGATCGATGACTTTTGCGGGTGCGTCTTCATCATCCTCTTCAGCGGCCGCAGCCAGCTTGGGATCAAAGGCGGTCAGACGTGCTTTGGCGCGACGGGCTTTCACAGCCTCATCATCGGGGTCAAACACATTGCCACATTTGGGGCACTCTGCAGGCCGCTTGTGTAAGTCATAGAATTTTGCGCCGCAGGCGGGGCACAATTGTTTTTCGCCAAGGTCAATTTTAGGCACTGTTGGGGCTCCACTGGCCGATCGCCACATTGGGAATGTAATCTAAGGGCGCAGCGCTTGCCACGTAAGTGTGACGCTGTCAAAACCTATGCTGCAGTCCAATGTATTTAGGCGGAAGATTGGCTGCGCAACTGGCCTAAAACCTCAAAAAAGGTCGGGAACGTCTTGGAGGTGCAGGCCGGATCCTCAATCGTAACCCCTTCATTGGCCAAACCAGCTATCGCGAGCGACATCGCCATGCGGTGGTCGTCATAAGTGGCCACTTGGGCGGGCTTGAGCTTGGCAGGCCGGATCAACAGGCCGTCTTGGCGTTCATCCAGATCTGCACCCATGGCGCGCAATTGGGTGGCCATGGCGTTTACTCTGTCCGTCTCTTTCCAACGCATATGCTCCACCCCCGTGATCAGGACGGGGCTAGATGCATTGGAGGCGATGGCGGCAAGGGTGGGTGCCGTGTCTGAAATCGCATTCATATTAATTTCGAGGCCGTGGAGCTGGGCAGGGCCGGTCACCGTTAGGCCAGCAGCACTTTCTTCAACCGTCGCGCCCATGCCGGCCAAGGCATCGACGAAGAGTGCATCACCTTGCAGTGCTTGGCGCGAGAGACCGGGAACGGTTACACGTCCTCCGGTAACAGCCGCTGCGGCAAAGAAATACGATGCGCTGGAGGCATCGGGCTCGACCGCATAGTGCGCCTTTGCTTGATAGAATTGGCCGGCAGCCACATGAAGGCGTTGAGGTTCGGGTCGTTCGACGACAACCCCCCAATCAGTCATCATGTCGATGGTCATCGCGATGTAGGGTTCAGAAACGATGGGGCCGGTCAGCACAAGGTCGGTGTCGGCCTTGGCAAAAGGGGCGACCATCAGGGCGGCGCTCACCTGCTGGCTAGATCGCTGGGGGTCCAGTTCGAGGCGACCGCCGGGGAGGCCCGAGCCCAAAAGGCTCAATGGGAAATGGTCCTTTGCGCCTTCAAAGCTGATCTTAGCACCTTGGGCTATAAGCACATCCAACAGATCGCCCATGGGCCGCTTACGCATGGCGGCGACGCCGTCAAAGCGCACTGGGGCAAGGCCAAGGGCGCTCAATGCCAGTAGGAAGCGGGCGGCTGTGCCTGCATTGCCGACGAATAGGTCTGCTACACCACCCTTGGGCGCTGGTAATTGGCCGCCACAGCCTGCAACCGTGAAGGTCGATGCTGCTGGATCATGGGCGACTTCAAAGCCCAAAGCGTTCAGGCAGCTTGCAAAAATACGTGTGTCATCGCTGTCGAGTGCGCCAGTCAAGAGCGACTGGCCTTGCGCCAAGGCAGCCAACAGCAAGGCCCGATTATTGATGCTCTTAGAGCCCGGTACCGTCACGGTGCCGCGGGCTGGGGCTTTGAAGCTGGGGATGAACAAGGTTTCCATCCGCGCTTCTTAAAGTCGCGAGCCTTCAAAATAAAGTCGCATTGCGGCATGAGAGCTTTGCTAAAGCGGGCTTGGGGACAAAGCGGCCTCTGTCCGGTTGCATTTGCTGTTTGGCAGCGACAGACAAGCTTGATAGGACCACGCCCGAAACCCAGCACCCCGAAACCTAGCCAACGGGCACCCAATTTATGATTATCGCTGTCGACGGCCCCCTAGCTGCCGGAAAGGGTACGATCTCTAAGGCCCTAGCCCAGCTTTATGGCCTGCCCCATATGGACACGGGTAAGCTTTACCGGGGCGTGGCCTATCGTCTTCTGTCGGCTGGTCTTGCGCCGCAGGATGCCGACACCGCCGCCGAAGTGGCGCGGACCTTGTCGATGGATGGGATTGAGGATGCGGATTTGCGCACGGCGCAGGTGGGCGCGGCAGCTTCGGTCGTAGCGGCCAATCAGGCGGTGCGGCAAGCTTTATTCGACCTGCAGCGCAATTTTGCCTTGCAAGCAGGTGGGGCGGTGCTCGATGGCCGCGATATTGGCACGGTCGTGTGCCCTGAAGCGGATATCAAGCTCTATGTCTCGGCTAGCCCGGAAGAGCGTGCCCGGCGTCGTCAGATGGAACTGGAAGCCTTAGGAGAAGTCATTTCATTTGAGGTTATGCTGGCGCAAACACTTGAACGCGACGCCAGAGATTCCGGGCGCGCGGATGCCCCATTGAAACCCGCTGAAGACTCCCACTTGCTCGATACGACTGGTCTGAGTATAGAGGCGGCTGTGGATAAAGCCCGATTGATCGTGGAACAGGTGCGTTTGGCCAAAAGCTAGACAAGCTTTCCTCGAAATTCCAACAATCGGTTGATCTACATTTAACATGCTAAAATGATGCGTTGTAAGACGCGAGGCCCGAAGGCCGCAGGACCTTTCGGGCAAGACCGCCGGAGCCAACCGGCAGGCCTGCTTTCATCTATTCGGAGACTGATACACACATGAGCGACATGCTCCTTAACCCGAGCCGGGACGATTTCTCGGCATTGCTAGAAGAATCCTTTGGTGCCCGTGGTGGCTTGACCGAAGGCAAAGTCATTTCCGCAACCGTTGTTTCGATCGAAAACGATTTCGTTCTGGTCGACATTGGTTTGAAGACCGAAGGCCGCATTCCTGTGCGCGAATTTGGTCTTGAAGGCTCGTCCTTGAAGGTCAATGACACTGTTGAAGTTTACCTCGACCGGATTGAGAACGCGCTTGGTGAAGCCGTTGTCAGCCGCGAGAAGGCCCGCCGTGAAGAAGCTTGGGGCCGTCTTGAGAAGCTGTTTGCAACCGGTGAGTCGGTTGATGGTGCAATCGTCGGCCGCGTTAAGGGTGGCTTCACAGTTGACCTCGGTGGCGCAAACGCCTTCTTGCCAGGTTCGCAAGTCGACATTCGCCCAGTGCGCGACGTCGGTCCATTGATGAACATCGTCCAGCCATTCTGCATCCTGAAAATGGATCGCCCACGTGGCAACATCGTGGTGTCGCGTCGTTCGATCCTCGAACTCGACCGCGCAGAAGCCCGTACCGAAATCGTTGCCGGTTTGGCCGAAGGCGAAATCCGCGACGGCGTTGTCAAGAACATCACCGATTACGGTGCGTTCGTGGACTTGGGCGGCGTCGACGGTCTGTTGCACGTCACCGACATGAGCTGGAAGCGTATCAGCCACCCAAGCCAAGTGCTGAACGTGGGCGACACGGTTCAAGTTCAAATCGTCAAGATCAACCCAGATACCCAGCGTATTTCCTTGGGCATGAAGCAATTGCTGTCAGATCCTTGGGATGGGGCAGAAGCCAAATATCCAGTTGGCGCACGTTATTCGGGCGTCATCACCAACATCACCGATTATGGTGCGTTCGTGGAACTGGAATCTGGCGTCGAAGGCTTGGTCCACGTGTCCGAAATGTCTTGGACCAAGAAGACCTTGCATCCTTCCAAGATCGTCAACCCTGGCGATCCAGTCGACGTGATCGTGATCGATGTGGATGGCGACAAGCGCCGCATCTCCTTGGGCATGAAGCAAGCTCAACCCAATCCTTGGGATGCGTTTGTTACTGAGTTCCCAGTTGGTTCGACCCTCACGGGCGAAATCAAGAACATCACCGAGTTCGGTCTGTTCGTTGGCGTCAATGAAGAGTTGGACGGCATGGTTCACATGTCGGACATCGACTGGAACCAAGCTGGTGAAGAAGCCATCAAGAACTACAAGCGCGGCGACATGGTCGAAGCCAAGGTTCTCGATGTGGACGTTGAGAAAGAGCGTATCTCGCTCGGCATCAAGCAAGTCTCGTCTGATCCATTCGCAACTGAGACTTTAAAGCGCGGCCAAACCGTGACTTGCACCGTGACCGAAATTGCTTCGGGCGGTATCGAAGTTTCGATCGGTCCAGACAACATCATGAAGGCTTTTGTTCGCAAGTCGGACATCTCGCGTGATCGTGCAGAGCAGCGTCCAGAACGCTATGCTGTTGGAGACCGCGTGGATGCCGTCGTAACGGCAATCGACAAAGCAACGCGTAAAGTCTCGGTTTCGATCAAGGCGCTTGAAATGGCTGAAGAAAAAGAAGCCATTAGCCAATTTGGATCGTCCGATTCCGGTGCATCTTTGGGCGATATCCTTGGCGCGGCGCTGCGTCAAAAGGAACAAAACGACTAAGTTTCATGTCGGTGACCCAAGATCACCGCAAGAAACTACAGCTTTAAAGAAAGGCCAGAGCGTCGCTCTGGCCTTTTTTGTTTTTCGGTCAAAGACAAATTTCCTTAAGAAGGCTTGCGCGCGAGTGGTTTTTTGCTGTTATATGGATTTGATAAAGTCTAACTGAGGGACAGGCCCAAATGTTGCGATCTGAACTTGTTGCTAAATTAGCTACCGAGAATCCGCATCTATTTCATGGGGATGTCGAGCGCGTGGTCGATACCGTTCTCGAAGAGATCACCAAGGCATTGGAAAGCGGCGATCGCGTTGAATTGCGCGGGTTCGGAGCGTTTTCGGTTCGCTCCCGCGGGGCGCGTCAGGGTCGCAACCCGCGGACTGGTGAAGGCGTGGCTGTAGATGCCAAGCACGCACCTTTCTTCAAAGCGGGCAAGGAATTGCGTGCCCGCTTGAACGGTGGCGTTGATCCGGGCGAATAAGCCCTCGTCCTGCTGGCTTAGCGTCCGCCGGAGCAGGCGTTTTTCTTAAGATCATTTCAGTTGCAAGTGCTTTCTGAGAGAGTGCTTCCTGTTGCGATGGTCGTATATAAAGGACCTGAGTATGAGCATCGCAGATGAGTTCAAAGCCTTTATTGCGGGCGGAAACGTCATTGATCTCGCCGTCGGCGTCGTCATTGGTGCTGCTTTCGGCAAGATCGTTTCCGCCTTTGTCGACAAGGTGATTATGCCTGTTGTTGGTCTGCTGACCGGCGGGGTTGATCTGGCGGGCATGAAAATCGTGCTGCAGGCAGCCGATGAGGCTGCCAAAAGGGCAGAAGTCGCGATCGGTTACGGCGATGTTCTGGCAGCGACGCTAAACTTTGTGATTGTCGGCTTTGTGCTGTTTTTGGTCGTGAAAGCCTATAATCGCGTCAAAGCGCCAGCGCCAATTCCAGCAGCCCCTTCTGGGCCGACACCAGAAGAGCTTTTGGCAGAGATTCGCGATCTCTTGAAAAAGCAAAGCTGAAGTCGAAAGTCCTTTCGCCGCAGTGCGCGCTTTTGCTTTGTGGCTGAACGCTCTACATGATCTCGCATGCGCCTTGCTGAAGCTAAGATTTGTGGACTGTCTGATCGTCAAACCGTGGGCGATGCCTTGGCTTGCGGCGCGGCATTTATCGGCTTTGTGACCTTTCCCAAAAGTCCCCGCCATATTCTGCCAGTGGACGCCAAGCCGCTCGCCAAAATGGCGGCGGGTATGGCCCGGACGGTATCGGTTGTGGTTGATCCAGATGATGCGCTTCTTGACCAAGTGATGACCGATTTGGGTCCGGACTTCATGCAATTGCAGGGTGGAGAGAGCCCGGAGCGTTGTGCGGCCATTAAAGCGCGAGGCGTCGGTATCATCCGCGCCTTTGGTATCTCTGAGCGCCAAGACTTAGAGCAGATCAAGCCCTATCTCGATGTCGTCGATTATCTCTTGTTTGACGCCAAAGCGCCCAAAGGCGCGACAAGGCCAGGTGGCCTCGGCCATGTGTTTGACTGGACAATCTTACAGGGGTTCAGGAGCCCTGTGCCGTGGTTCTTATCAGGCGGCCTTAATCCTGAAAATGTCGCTGAAGCTGTGCGCCTAACCGGCGCACCTTTGGTGGATGTCTCCTCTGGCGTTGAGCGCGCGCCGGGCTTAAAGGATAGCGCGCGGATCGCCAGCTTCATGCAAGCTTTGAACGACTGAGAATGGATCACTAAACAAGATGGACGCACGTAATTCCTGGGGTTCTTATCCCGACGCGCAAGGCCGCTTTGGCCAATTTGGCGGTCGCTTTGTCGCTGAAACCTTGATGCCCAACATCTTGGCGCTGCAGCAAGCCTATGAGGACGCCAAAGCTGATCCGAGCTTTCAGGAAACTTTGGACGTCTTCTTGCGCGATTATGTCGGTCGTCCGAGCCCGCTTTATTTTGCTGAGCGTTTGACCGATCACTTCGGCGGGGCGAAAATCTATTTTAAGCGTGATGAACTCAATCACACGGGTGCTCATAAGATCAACAATTGCATGGGCCAGATTTTCTTGGCCATGCGTATGGGCAAGACGCGCATCATCGCGGAAACTGGTGCTGGCCAACATGGCGTTGCCACGGCGACCGTTTGTGCCCGCTTTGGCCTGCCCTGCATTGTTTACATGGGGGCCACCGATGTAGAGCGGCAAAGCCCGAATGTGTTCCGGATGAAGCTGTTGGGTGCCGAAGTCCGCCCGGTTGATGCTGGCACCGCGACGCTAAAAGACGCGATGAATGAAGCGCTGCGCGATTGGGTCACCAATGTGGATGATACCTTCTACATCATCGGCACCGTCGCAGGCCCACACCCCTATCCACAATTGGTTCGCGACTTCCAGTCTGTGATTGGGCGGGAAACCAAGCAGCAAATGCTGGAACGCGAAGGTCGGCTGCCCGATGCTTTGGTGGCCTGCATTGGTGGGGGCTCTAACGCTATTGGCCTGTTCCATCCTTTCCTCGAAGATGAAAGCGTCAAGATTTATGGTGTGGAAGCGGCCGGCCACGGCATTGAAACAGGTCAGCATGCGGCAGCTTTGACCGGCGGACGGCCTGGCGTTTTGCATGGCAATCGCACCTATCTTTTGCAAAATGACGATGGTCAGATCATTGACGCGCATTCGATCTCGGCAGGCCTAGACTATCCAGGTGTTGGGCCAGAGCATGCGTTTTTGAAAGATACGGGACGGGCGACCTATTTGTCGGCGACCGATGATGAAGCACTCGAAGCCTTCCAGCTTTGCGCGCGGCTTGAAGGAATTCTGCCAGCGCTGGAGCCGTCGCATGCCTTGGCCCGCGTGGGAGAGATTGCCAAGGATGTTGGTAAGGGTGGCATTGTGGTAATGAATTTGTGCGGCCGTGGCGATAAAGACATTTTCACCATCGCCAATGCTTTAGGGGCGAAGATCTGATGCCAGTGGGACGTCTTTCTAACGCCTTTGCGCGCGCCAAAGCCGAAAACCGTGCCGCCTTGGTTGCCTATGTTATGGCAGGGGATCCTTCCTTGGAGGCGTGCGCTGCCATTCTCGACGCTTTGCCTAAAGCGGGCGTCGATGTGATTGAGCTAGGCTTTCCGTTCACCGACCCAATGGCCGATGGCCCATCAATCCAACGCGCAGGTATTCGCGCTTTGAAAAATGGCACGACCTTGCGCAAGACCATGGCACTGGTCGGCCAATTCCGCCAAAACCATCCCGAGACCCCCCTGATTGTGATGGGCTATCTCAACCCGGTTGAGACCATGGGCTATGACGCTTTCGCGCGTCATGCTGCCGAAGTGGGCATTGATGGGGCGATCATAGTTGATGCACCGCCCGAGGAAGACGCAGAATTGCGTGCGGCCATGCAGGCCAGCGATCTGGCACTCATCCGGCTTGCCACCCCAACCACGGACGCAAAGCGCTTGCCAGCGGTCGTCGCGGGCGTCAGCGGCTTTGTCTATTATGTTTCGGTCGCAGGCATCACCGGAGATAAGGCGATTGAAACCGCCGATATCGCCGAAGCGGTCGCCGATGTTCGCAAAGCTTCCGGTCTTCCGGTCGCGGTCGGGTTTGGCATCAAGACGCCAGAAGCGGCTGCCCGCACGGCCAAGATCGCCGATGGCGTGGTGGTTGGCTCTGCCCTGGTTGACGTGATCGCCAGCGCGCATGAAACTGGCGCTGATGCTGCCCAGGCAGCTGCCGTGTTTTGTCAGTCCTTGTCGCAAGCCATTGCGCAAGCCCGCTAGGAGCCACACGCATGAACAGCTGGATCGACCGCATCCGCCCGGGCATCAATAAGCTTCTGCAAAAGCGCGAAACGCCTGATAATCTTTGGGTCAAAGATCCCGATAGTGGCGAAATGCTTTATCGGGTTGATCTTGAAAACAGCCAATGGGTGACGCCTTCGGGCCGCCACATGCGGATCGGGCCCGAGCTCCGTTTCCGCTATTTGTTTGACGGCGAAAGCTGGCTGGCGATCGACACGCCCAAAGTTGTCGAAGACCCACTGAAGTTTAAAGACGACAAGCGCTATGTTGATCGCCTGAAAGATGCACGGGCAAAGACGGGCCGAGATGATGCCATGGCGATTGGCTATGGCAAGGTCGGTGGTAGTCCAGCAATGGCCTTGGTGCAGGACTTTAGCTTCATGGGAGGCTCGCTTGGCATGGCTGCGGGCGAGTCGTTTATTAAGGCTGCACAAGAAGCGCTGGAACGTAAGTGTGCGCTGATCTGTTTTACTGCTGCAGGCGGTGCGCGGATGCAGGAGGGCATTTTGTCTTTGATGCAGATGCCGCGCACGACCTTGGCCATTGACGCCCTGCGCCGCGCGGGCCTGCCCTATATTGTTGTGCTGACAGACCCTACCACGGGCGGAGTCACAGCCAGCTATGCCATGCTGGGCGATATTCATATCGCAGAGCCCGGCGCTTTGATCGGCTTTGCTGGACAGCGGGTGATTGAGCAAACCATCCGTCAAAAATTGCCACCGGGCTTCCAGCGGTCCGAATATTTATTGGAACATGGGATGGTCGATATCGTGGTTGATCGCCGCGAACTCAAAACCACTCTGGCGCGTATTTTGGGTTTGTTGCGGGCCTAATCGGCTTGCGGATGGATCCGATTAATTGATATAGAGCTATATCATTTGAATGGATCGACGCCGAAGTGGACCTAGCCCTTTTCACGCTCTTGCATCTTCTCATCTTCGTCTATTGGTTGGGCGGTGACTTGGGCGTGTTTTATAGCTCCACCATTCTGACCAATTCGAAGCAATCGGCGGCGGCGCGCGTGGCAGCCGCACAGGTTCTAGCGCAAGTCGATATGGCCCCGCGCACGGCAATGATCCTTACTTTGCCTACGGGGCTGACTTTGGCAGCTCTAAAGGGATGGCTGGTGCTTGGGCCGTTCAGCTTGGCATTGATTTGGGTTGCTGGCCTGATCTGGCTTGCGCTCGCTTGGGTGCTGCATGTGCGGCATCCTGGGCCAACATCTGTGCTTCGGAGAGCGGACCTTGTCATTCGCTGGGCGGTGATCACGGCCTTGGCCATACTAGCGCTGAACCTGTGGCCCGATGCGGCGGGTTTGCCCCTGTTTCTGAAAGCCAAGTGCGCGATCCTTGCCGCCACCATCCTCTGTGGCCTGTTGATCCGCCGCGCTTTGGTTCGGTTTGGCCCAGCCTTTAGTCGGCTTGTACAAGAAGGCGCAAGCCCAGAAACCGATGCAGAGATTGCCTGCGCTCTAGATGAAAGTCGCCCGCTGGTGGTGACCATCTGGCTGCTCTTGCTGGTCGCTGCCTTTTTAGGCTTAGCTAAACCGCTATGAAGGATCCTAACCATGGCTGAAACCGCTCCCCTCCACATGGCTTTGGCTGACCGTCTGGCACAGCTGATTGGGGCAGACTATGTCTCCCGCGACGAAGACACCCGCCGCGCGATGAGCGAGGATGTTTTCAGCCAAGGCGGCGTGGCGGGTCTGGTTGTGGCCCCAGCCAATCTCGAAGAATTGTCGCAGGTTTTAGAGGCGGCCCACCAAGCAGGCGCGTTCATCGTGCCGCGCGGTGGCGGTATGAGCTATACGTCTGGGTTTGTTACCGAACAGGCCGGCGCTGTGGTTATCGATATGCGGCGGATGGATCAAATCCTTTCGGTCAGCGCTGAAGACATGCTGGTGACCGTGCAAGCCGGGGCCACTTGGGCCTCTTTGCAGGCAGCCTTGACGCCGCTTGGCCTGCGAACCCCCTTCTGGGGGCCCTTATCGGGCATCAGCTCCACCATTGGCGGAGGGCTATCCCAGCTAAACGCCTTCTTTGGCGCGGGTATCTGGGGGACGACGTCGGAGAGTATCACGTGTCTTTCGGTGGTTCTGGCTGATGGCAGCATTGTGCGCACAGGCAGCGCAGGGACCGCCGGCGGCAGCCCATTCTTCAAGCATTATGGTCCTGACCTCGCCGGTCTTTTTTGTGGCGATTGCGGCGCGCTGGGCATCAAGGCGGAGATCACCTTGCGTCTGATCCCGGCCCCTGCACATGAGGCTCATTTAAGCTTTGCCCTGCCGGATCTGGCTTCAACTGCACGTGCCACAGCCGCAGTCGCGCGCACCAATCTCGCGAGCGAGGTTTGCGCCTTTGATCCCAATCTGGCCAAAATCCGTATGCGGCGCGCCAGTCTGCTGCAGGATATGAAGACCCTAGCAGCGGTGATCGGCGCTCAAAAGAGCGTATTTGAGGGCGTTAAGCAGGGAGCCAAAATGGCTATGGCTGGCCGCGGTTTCATGGATGATGCGGGCTATACCTTGCACTTGATCACCGAAGGTGCCTCCGCCGCCCAAGTCGAGGAAGCCGCCCGTACCTTGCGCGATCTTATGAAGGGCCAAGGTGGCCGCGAAATTGAGAACACTATTCCTAAGGCGATGCGCGCGGCACCCTTTACCCCTCTAAACAATATACTTGGGCCCGATGGCGAACGCTGGGTGCCCATCCATGGTATTGTACCCCTGTCGCAAGGCGAGGCCTGCTGGCAGGAATTGGATGACTTGTTTGCGTCCTATGGTTCCGCGTTTGAAGCTCGGGGTATGACGAGCGGCTATCTGGTGACAACCCTTAGCACCAACGGCTTTTTGATTGAGCCTGTCTTTTTCTGGCCAGATGCCCGCTATGGCATTCATGAAACGACGCTGGAGCCGTCTTACCTGGCTAAGGTGCCAAAGCTGCCAGCAAACGCCGACAATGCGGCTTTGGTCGATGAAGTGCGCGGGAAGATTCTCGACATTTTCGAACGCTTTGGCGCAACACATTTCCAAATCGGCCGCACGTATCGGTATGCGCAAACCCGCGAGCCAGTTACGTTGGCGCTTCTCAAGGCGATCAAAGCCCATCTTGATCCAGATAATCGCATGAATCCCGGGGTATTAGGCCTATGAGCACGCGCAACCTCGCGGTCAAAAATCCCCGCACGGGCCAAGTAGACTTCACGATTGAGGCTGCAGACCCCGGCGCGGTACAAGCACTGGCATCACGTGCTCGTTCTGCGCAGCCTGCTTGGCAGGCCTTGGCGCTAGAAGGGCGGGCTCAAGCGCTCCTGGGATTGCAAGCGGCGATCACCCGCCACTTTGAAGCCATTCACGCCGCGCTGGCAGAGGATACGGGGCGGAGCAAGATTGCCCGGCGCGAAATTGAAGGCGCGTTGGCGAGCCTTGGCGGATGGGCTGCTCAAGCGCCGCATTTGTTGCCGACCACGTGGACGGATGGCCGCTTTGATCCGCGCATGGCCCATGCGCCGCAATGGGTGCCCTACGGTCTCGTGGGCGTAATCAGCCCGTGGAATTTTCCGGTGACTTTATCGATGATCGATACGATCCCAGCGCTTCTGGCTGGGTGCAGCGTCATCATCAAACCGTCGGAAGTCACGCCGCGCTTTGTAGCGCCCTTACAGGCGGCCATCGCTGAAGTCCCCGCTCTCGATGGCGTTCTTCAGCTGGTCTTGGGGGATGGGGGAACGGGCGTGGCCTTGATCGATGTGGTCGATGCCATTTGCTTTACGGGCTCTGTCGCCACTGGCAAAAAGGTTGCCGTCCAAGCCGCAGGCCGCTTGATCCCGTCCTTCTTGGAATTGGGCGGCAAGGACCCACTCATTATCACAGAAACAGCGGACTTAGACCGTGCTGTCACCGCGTCCTTGCGCGGTTCGGTTCTGTCGACGGGCCAAGCGTGCCAATCGATTGAGCGCATTTATGTCGCCCGGGCTCTTTATGGGGATTTTGTCGCATGTTTGGTCGAGGCGGCCGAAGCAGCTCGCTTCAACCAGCCAGACCGGCATATCGGCGAGATTGGTCCTATGATTTTTGGCAAACAGGCTGAGACGATTGCCGCTCAATTGGCCGATGCTGTTGCCAAGGGCGCGAAAGTTTTGACCGGTGGCGTGGTGGAACATCATTTAGGCGGCGATTGGATCGCGCCAACGGTGGTGGTCGATGTCGACCACTCCATGGCCCTGATGCGCGAGGAGACTTTTGGCCCTGTGATGCCGGTTATGGCATTTGATACGATTGAGGAGGCCATTCATTTGGCCAATGATACCGAATTCGGCCTCTCAGCCGCCGTGATCGCGGGAACCTTGGCGGAGGCTGAAGCCATTGGTCGCCAGATTGAAGCGGGTGCCATCAGCCTCAATGATGCAGCGCTTACCAGCCAATTCTATGAAGCTGAGAAGCAGAGCTTCAAGGCAAGTGGGCTTGGTGGATCGCGCATGGGTCCTGCGGGCTTCCAGCGTTTCTGCCGGCGTAAAGCCTTGATCGCCAATAGGGGTGACGTGACGCCTTTGAGTGCTTATTCTGAAGAGACCTGAAGTCGCTACCCATCAAAAAAGGAAACACCCATGCAAGACCCCGTTGTTATCGTCGGTTTGGCCCGCACACCTATGGGCGGCCTGTTGGGGGAGTTGAGCAGCTTTAGCGCCAATGAATTGGGTGCCGTTGCCGTCAAGGCCGCGATGGCCGAAGCAGGAATTGCTGGCGCAGATGTCGACTGGATTTTGATGGGCAATGTTCTGCCTGCTGGCCAAGGCCAAGCCCCCGCTCGGCAAGCAGCATTAAAGGCTGGCCTGCCTTTAAGCGTTGAGGCAACCACGCTCAACAAAATGTGCGGTTCTGGCATGCAAGCCACGATTATGGCTGCCAATGCCATCAAAGCGGGCGAAGCGAAGATCGTCATTGCTGGTGGGATGGAGAGCATGTCCAACGCCCCCCATTTGATGAAGTCTCATCGCGGCGGCGTCAAATATGGCCATGACCGCATCTTTGATCACATGGCGCTCGATGGGCTGGAAGATGCCTATGAAGGTAAGCCGATGGGCTTCTATGCAGATCAAGTGGCAGGTGAGTATCAATTCACCCGCGAGGCTCAAGATAATTATGCCTTAGAGACCTTGAAGCGCGCCCAAGCAGCAACGGCTTCAGGCGCATTCGCCCGGGAAATCGCCCCTGTCACCATCAGCGGACGCGGCGGGGATACCGTGGTTGATCGCGACGAACTTCCTGCCAAGGCTCGGCCTGAGAAAATTCCCGGCCTGAAGCCTGCCTTCACCAAGGATGGTACAGTCACGGCTGCCAACGCGTCTGCCATTTCTGATGGCGCGTCGGCTCTCGTCCTGATGGCAAAGTCCGAGGCGGAAGCGCGCGGCCTTAAAATCTTGGCTGAGATTGTATCGAGTGCCGCCCACGCCCATGAGCCCGCCTATTTCACCACAGCCCCAGTCAAAGCCATGCAAAAGGCTTTGGCAAAAGCTGGTTGGTCCATTGGGGATGTCGATCTGGTGGAGATCAATGAAGCGTTCGCCATCGTGCCGATGATCGCCATGAAGGACCTTGGTATTCCTCATGAGAAGGTGAATGTGAACGGTGGGGCGTGTGCCTTGGGGCATCCGATTGGCTCTTCGGGATCGCGCATCATCGCGACGTTGATCGCTGCGATGGAAGCGCGTGGGGCCAAGCGTGGGCTCGCCAGCCTGTGCATTGGCGGTGGTGAGGCAACCGCCATCTGCCTTCAACGCTCGTGACTCACTAAATATCGCGCCGATCGACTGGACAGAAGCGCACTTGCGCGCTGATACTTGGGTATGATGACTCCGTTGCGCTTTGGACTCTGTTTGGGCTTCGGCCTGATTGCGGGATTAGCACCGCCATTGGCTCTGCCGGAGCAAGCGATGGCCCAAAACTATGGCTATCAGCCTGCCAATCCGCGCGCCATCCAAGAACGACGTGAGCGCGAGGCTGCCCAGAAGGGCAGTGTGATCGTAACCGAACCCTATGGACCATCTGAGACGCTGCGGCAGACCCGCGCCATGACCAGTGCGCTGGCCCGACTAAAGCCAGAGCGCAAGGGCGTTATCGATGTCTATGTGGTTGCTATTGGCCTCGATAGTGATGGCGTGTTTGGCCGCGAAACGGCTGAAACGGCCCGCGTGCTTGCCAGTCGCTATGACGCCGAAGGACGCGTGATCGTGATGGCCAATGGCAAGGGGGCGTCAGGCTCTGCAACGGACCCCGTTGTGCCGGATGGAAGCCCGGATCATCTAGCCCAAGCGCTAGGCCATGTGGCCGAAGTGATGAACAAACAGGAAGATGTGTTGGCGTTGTTTATCACGACGCATGGTCATTGGAATACAGGGTTGAATTACCGGGATGGAGACCGGGCTGGCGGAAATATTGCGCCGACACGCTTGGCCGCGCTCCTCAATGAAGCCGGTATCAAGAACCGGCTTGTTATCCTATCGGCCTGCTATTCCGGCATTTTTGTACCGGCCTTGCAAAATGAATCGACTATCATCTTGACGGCAGCATCCGCGCAGAAACCCTCCTTTGGCTGCCGTGCAGAAAATGATTGGACCTTTTTCGGTGACGCCTTGATCAACCAAGCTCTGCGTCAGCCTATTCCTCTTCCCGATGCCTTTGCACAGGCCCGGTCCTTGATCACGAAGTGGGAAGTGGCGTCACGGCTTGATCCGTCTAACCCGCAGATTGACCTCGGCCCGCAAGCCATTGCGTGGATGGATAAGATCGACGCGAAGGTTCCAAAGGTCGCGGGCCAGCCCAAGGGCATGCCTGCCTTTGGGGCTCCGCCCCCACCACCAGAGCGGTCAAAGCCTGCACCGCTTTTGACTAAGCCTTGATCGGGCTTAGTCAGCTGGGAGAGCTAGGCCGCTAATTAGCCAGCGCTCGCCATCTGCTTGGACAGTCAATCGGGTCAAGCTTCGTCCTTGACCCGGCCCGCCCAAACAAGCACCGCTGCGCGCATCAAACACCGCCATATGCGCGGCGCAGATCAGACCACCCGCTTCAGTTGTCAGAAACCTGCCGTCAAAGGTGTCGAGGGGCCAGCCGGCATGAGGGCAGCGGTTCTCGAAGGCGGTCACCTCATCCCCACGTCGGATCACCATGATACGCCTTTGGGCACCCCCATCCGTTAGGTCCAGCCCAAGGATTTGACCGTCTGATAGTTCTGATTTTTGCAACGTCGCTAACGGCGGATTAAGTGTCTCTGGACTATGACCTTGCATTGGCGGCACTGGAGTTAGTGGGTCCGTGCAAGAGGAAGCGTCATGTTGAACGACATTATGGGTTTGCCCTTCTTCTATCCGGCCGTCTGGCTCCTGATTTGCGCCTGTTTGTTTGGCTTCCTGCAAAGTCTCTTCCCTCTCGATCCAACGCCCCGCCCGATCCGACGCGATATTTGGATGGACATTGGTTATTGGATGCTGGGCCCTTCGGTCTATGCCTCAATCGGTGCGTTCTTAATTGGTGCCGGCTTTATCGTTCTCTTTGGCGGCAATTTAGATGCTGCTGTCGCATGGAGCAATACTGGGGCACCTTGGCTGGCAGATTGGCCGTTGTGGCTGCAGGCGCTGGGCGTTTTAATTGTTACCGATATCTCGCTCTATTGGACGCATCGCTTGTTTCACTCCAATGCTTTGTGGCGCTTCCATGCGATCCATCATGCGCCGGAAACACTCGACTGGCTGCATTCGGTGCGCTTTCATCCGATCAACTTGATCTTCCATAGCATTTTCGCCAACGCGGTGGCGCTTTGGATTGGATTCCCGCCTGCCGCTGTTGCCGTGCTCGCGCCGTTTAACGTGCTTTACTCCACCATGGTCCATGCCAATTTGAACTGGACGTTTGGGCCCTTGCGTCATGTGTTTGCAAGCCCGGTGTTCCACCGTTGGCACCATACAGGTGCGGACGAAGGCGGCTCTAAGAACTTTGCTGCGACCTTTTCATTCTTGGACCATCTGTTTGGCACCTTCTACATGCCGAAGGATCAAAAGCCGATGAATTTGGGCCTGACAGATAGGGATATGCCATCCAATCTCTTGGGTCAGTGGCTTTACCCTCTTATGCCTTCTCAGCCGCAACAGTCCAAAGACGCACCGGCTAAACCTACGACTGTCCAATAAGGCGCTGCGCCATCCGGTCTGCAACCACGTCTGGCGTTAGACCTTCATCGGCCGCTTCTTCAAAGATCCGCTCAAGCGTCTTCGGCACGCGCTGAATGTGCTCGATCACTCTGGCTGCATCATAATTGCCCGACACTTCATAGGCGACATTGATGATACCGCCAGCATTGACGACATAATCAGGTCCATAGAGGATTCCGCGTTCTGCCAGAGCAAGGCCGTGGCGCGGCTCTGCCAATTGATTATTGGCTGCCCCGCATACAATTTTGGTGCGAAGAGCGGGGATCGTTGTGTCATTGAGAATAGCGCCCAGAGCACAGGGGGCCAGCACGTCTACGTCGGCAAAGAGAACATCTTCCACCCTTACAACCTGCCCGCCTGCCGCCGCCGCTGCGGCTTGAGCGCGCGCTGGGTCAACATCGGCAATCAAAACATCTGCGCCTTCTTGACCCAATTGGCGTGCGAGGTCCGCTCCAACAGCCCCCGCCCCTTGCACCGCGACACGTACGCCGCCCAAGTCATCTCGACCCATAAAGCGTCGCACACAGGTCTTGATTGAAAGAAGGACGCCCAGCGCCGTCATCGGGGAAGGTTCGCCACCAAAGCCCGCTTTAGGGTCGCGGCCAAAGACATGGCTGGTCTCCAAGGCGATTTCTTCCATATCTGCCAAGGTCATGCCCACATCTTCGGCTGCCAAATAGCGCCCTGACAGACCTTCAATCGCGCGACCTAAGGCCCGCATCAGTTCAGGCGTTTTGTCGGTCTTGGGATTGCCGATTAGGACGGCTTTGCCGCCGCCTAAAGGAAGGCCAGCCAGCGCATTTTTATAGCTCATGCCACGAGAGAGCCGCAGCACATCGGTCAGTGCGTCGTCCATACTGGTATAATTGGCCATGCGGACGCCTCCGGCCGCTGGCCCCAGAAACGTGCTGTGGATGCCGATAATCGCGCGCAAACCCGTTTGATGGTCATGGGCAAAGACAATCCGCTCATGGTGGTCAAACTCGACATGATCGAACACTGCTGACATCGCTTTAGGCCTTTTCTGGATGCGCGGGTCTACACGCCTTGTCCCCTAAACCATGTCGTCCGACTGTGGCGTGACACAGATAGCACAGGTAAGGGGCGTGGCGCTGCGCGCGGCTTTCGACTACATCTGAATTTTGGAAGCAACCTTAGTCTACACTTCCGGCAGAATTTTTGTGAAGGAAGATCAAGATGATCGCGAATCTGATTTTTGATCGCGAAACTCAGCAAGCGCTGGATGCCGTTGAAACCGATCGCTCGATCTGGAGGTCCAGACTTGAGGATTGGTGCAGTATCAATACCGGCTCCCGCAATCTCGAGGGCTTGCAGACTTTTTTATTCAAGTTGGAAGCGGCCTTCAAAGTCCTGCCCGGCACCTGTTCGCGGCGCGCTTTGCAGCCAGAGGCGATCGTCAATGCTCAGGGCCAAGAGGCAGAGCAAGCCTTGAGCGATTCTTTGCACGTGGTTGTGAGGCCGGAGGCCCCGATCAAGCTGGTCTTGACCGGCCATTATGACACCGTCTTTCCCGCGCAATCGAGTTTTCAGACCGTAAGGGAGATAGAGCCCGGTGTTGTGAACGGGCCCGGTGTTGCCGATATGAAAGGTGGCCTTTGGGTGATGCTGGAGGCGTTGAAGGCGTTTGAAAAATTGCCTTGTGCTTCTCAGATTGGCTATGAAGTCCTGCTCAGCTCCGATGAAGAAATCGGCTCACCCGGCTCTGCCGCTTTGTTGCATGAGATTGGCGCGCGCAGCGACGTCGGCTTGACTTATGAGCCAGCGCTCGCGGACGGCTCCATGTCGGGCGCACGAAAGGGCTCGGGCAACTTTTCGCTGACGATCCACGGTAAAGCCGCTCATGTCGGGCGTGCCCATCATGAGGGACGTTCGGCCATTGCCGCTGCGGCTCGCTTTGTGGCGGGCTTAGAGGCGTTGAATGGAAAAGCCCCCGGCGTGACCTTCAACACGGGCCGGGTTGATGGCGGCGGGCCGAATAATGTGGTGCCAGATCTCGCCGTTGTCCGCTTCAATGTCCGTGTGCCAGATGCTGCGGCAGCGACTTGGGCGCAAAGCGAAGTGGAAGCCCTTATCGGTCAATACCTCTCGGGCGGTGGCATTCATGCCCATCTTCACGGCGGCTTTAGTCGCCCCCCCAAGCCCAGAACGCCCGCACAAGAGCTGGTATTTGCCCAAGTAGCAGCAGCGGGAAAGGCGGTTGGGCTAGAGATTGTCTACAAAGATACTGGTGGGGTTTGTGAAGGCAATAATCTCGCCGCCTCTGGCTGCGCCAATGTCGATACGCTCGGTCCACGCGGAGGTTTGATCCATTCCGATCAGGAATTTGCCATTCTTGACAGCTTTCCAGAGCGCGTCAGGCTGTCTTTGGCGATTTTGGTGGGTTATGCGACAGGTCAATTGGATGCCAAAGCCCCCCGTCGCTTGCTGGCACAGGAATTGGGAACAAATCCATGCTCGTAGTACGCCCCGCGCGGCTAGATGATTTTGATGCTTTCATGGGCTTTGCCCGGCGCTCGGGCCCGGGCTTTACCAGCCTGCCAGAGGACGAAGCGCTCCTAGCAAAGCGGCTGGAAAAAAGCTTGGCAACCTTTTCCTCAGAGGCCCCCAAAGCCGATGGAGATGGTGGGATTTATCTGTTGATGATTGAGAGCGCCAAGGGCGGGCGACCCTTTGGCTGTGCGGCCGTGAAGACCAATATTGGCCGCGATGTGCCTTTCTTCAATTATCGCATCGTCACCTATGGCCAAGCCTCTAAAGCTGCCAATCGTCGCTTTGAGATGCGAGCTTTGACTATGGTCAATGATTACACGGGCTGTACAGAAGTCGGCACCTTGTTTCTCGAGCCAGAGCGCCGCGGTGATGGCGCAGGTAAATTGTTGAGCTTGTCGCGCTTTATGTTGATGGCAGGTTCACCAACCCGCTTTCATGGCACTGTGGTGAGCGAGCTGCGCGGGGTGGTGCATTTGGATGGACGCTCCCCCTTCTGGGAAGTCGTGGGACGTCCCTTCTATCGTATGGACTTTGATGAGGCCGATAAATTGTCGGCGACCAGTGACAATCAATTCATCATCGACCTGTCGCCCAAGCACGCGATTTATGTCGATCTTCTGCCTGATAGTGCCCGCGGCGCGATTGGCGAAACTCATCCCGATGGAGCCCCAGCACGGCGTCTGTTAGAGCGCGAAGGTCTGCGCTTTGAAGGGGTGATTGATATCTTTGATGGTGGCCCACTTTTGGCCACACGTATCGAAGATACACGCACAGTCCGAGACTCCCGCGCTTTACCATTCGTGGCCGGTGACGCCCACGGGGAAGATCGCGCGATGTTGTCGAACGGCCGGGTTGAAGGCTTTCGCTGCACCTTGGTGCAGGCCCGGATCACACCTGATGCGGTCATCGTGGCCCCTCAGGTATTGGATGCTTTAGAAATGGAAGACGGCCAGATCGGCCGCGTGCGGAGTTTTGATGTCTAACCACTCACACGATCGCCAGCCACACGGGGGCCTATATCTCAACGGGTCTTGGAAGGCCGGGTTTGGCCCGCATTTCACTTCGATCGATCCAGCCAGCGAGGAGGTGGTGTTTGCTGCCCATGCGGCGACAGCCACCCAAGTTGAGCACGCCGTCGCTGCCGCGCGCGCGGCATTTCCAGCTTGGGCCAAGACGTCGCGCGAGGATCGCATTGCGATCCTTGAAGCCTATAGCCGAGCGCTCCAAGCCAGAGGACCGGCCATTGCGGAGGCAATTTCCCGCGACATGGGCAAGGCACTGTGGGAGTCGACCGCTGAAGTTGGCGCGATGGTTGGCAAGATCGCGATTTCCGTTCGTGCTTATGAAGAACGGACTGGCGTTAAAAGCGAAGCTGCCGCCTTTGGTCGCACAGCGCTGGACCATCGCCCTTGGGGCGTGATGGCTGTGCTCGGCCCGTTTAACTTCCCGGGCCATTTGCCCAATGGCCACATTGTTCCAGCACTTTTGGCTGGCAACACGGTTGTGTTTAAGCCTTCAGAATTGGCCCCTTCTGTTGCCGTTTTGATGGTCGAAGCCTTTGAAGAAGCAGGCCTTCCTGCAGGCGTCTTGAATGTGGTGATGGGCGCGCGCGATACAGGGGCAGCGCTTCTCGCTGCACAAGGTATTGATGGGGTTTTGTTTACAGGCTCAGCCACCACCGGCACGGCGATCCACCACATGTTTGGTGGCCGCCCAGAAGTTATCCTAGCCCTTGAGATGGGCGGCAATAATCCGCTGATTATCTGGGACCCGGCAGATATTGAGGCTGCCGCAGATTTGGTCGTGCATTCTGCATTCATCACCAGCGGCCAGCGCTGTTCTTGTGCGCGGCGTTTGATCCTACCAGAAGGCCGTTTTGGTGATCAGGTTCTCGAGGCAACGCAGGCCCGTATCGAGCGTATGGTCTTGGCACCTTGGAATGCTGAGACAGCCCCCTTTATGGGCCCCGTCATCCACGCCGGCCAAGCCACACGGGTCGGCCATTTCGAAGCCGAGTTGCAAGCGTTAGGTGGCAAATCCCTCGTTAAGGCCCGCATTGGCATCGAAGGGCGCGCCTTTGTGCGCCCAGGCATGATTGACATGACACACGCGCAAGAGGCCGAGGATGAGGAATTGTTCGCGCCGTTTGCCCAGGTGTTTCGCGTTAAGACGTTTGAGCAGGCCATCCAGCAGGCCAATGCCACGCGCTTTGGTCTCTCCTCCGGTCTGGTGAGTGATGACCCAGCCTTGTGGGAAGAAGCAACGCTCAACTTGCGCGCGGGTCTGATCAATTGGAACCGACCTACAACTGGCGCGTCTTCCGCCTTGCCATTTGGCGGGCCTGGTCTTTCAGGCGATGGCCGGCCGAGTGCTTATTACGCCGCCGACTATTGCGCATTCCCGGTCGCTAAGCAGGAAGCAGATCGGGCGGAGCGCTTGAGCGCACCCGGCCTTTAACTGAAACGGACAAGAATCATGAACTCTCAATCCCTGCTGTCCGCTTGCGCTTGGGCCCTCTTTACCGTCGCAAGCCCAGCGCTTGCCCAATCTGTCTCTGACCTAGCCCCCACCGGGTCTGCAGTATCCCTGGTTGAGCGGATATCGATGGAAGAAGTCAGCGAGGAAATGGCACGCCGCTTGTCTGCCCTTCCGGGCGTGCGCGGGGTGGAGCGCATGGATGGTTTGGTCAATAGTTTGCGGGTTGTTACTCATTCTGAAGTCAGCGTCCGCCTCGATACGCTGCAGGCGCGTGTCAATCTACCCGATGCCAATCCTGAGGCTGAATATAGTCGCTTTGAAACCAATGTGCGCAACCTCCTCGATCAGCAGGATCCGTTCAAGCTCGAGCGGTTGCGTGTGGTGATCCGCACCACCCAAGCCATCAACACCTTTGAAGTCCAAACGGCTGCCTTGGGGCAGCGAAATGCAGTAGTCCGCCGCCCGTTTGCGGAAGGGCTTGAAGAAGTGCTTGTTGGCGATACACCAACGACCATTGCCCTCATGCCAATTGGCCGACTGAACGATTTGCAATTGGGTGCCACCCAAGCGTTTGATCGGGCCCGAGCAAATACGTTGAAAGAATTGACCGGCATCAAATGGACCGTCAATGACGGCTTGTTAGAAGCCGATCCAGATCAGCCCTATGGGACGAGCCTTTTGGCCCTCGACCAAGTCTGGACTAAACTCGAAGAGCAATTAGGGGGGCCGTTGGCGGTTGCCGTGCCTACACGCGACACATTGGTTGTCGGTCGGGCAGATCGCGCCCGTGACATGACCCGTCTCGCAAAGATTGCAGCCAGTGGTGTCGACAACACCGGCAGCTTGTCAGACAAAGTTTTGGTGCGCCAAGGTAATTTGTGGGTTGCTCGATAGAGCCGCGGCAGCGCTTCAGAACCAAGTCGAGCGGGTGTTGCACCCATCAAGCCTTTAGATTTTGGTCACCAGCATCAGGCCGTCGCCAATAGCAACCATGACAGCGCGCACGCGGGGATCGGCTTTAGCATGAGAGGCAAGGTTCCGCAGGGCGACGGTCTCAATGCCTTGATCGCTTGGATCCGCCACCGAGCCGCTCCACAACATATTGTCAAACAGCATGACGCCGCCCGTGCGCAGAAGCGTCAGGCCTTTTTCGTAATAGTCTTGGTAGCTTGGCTTATCCGCGTCGACAAACATGAAGTCGATCCGGCCTGCATAGCCTTCGTTTGCCAAGGCGCTGAGGCTGTCGCCAGCCGGCGCGATACGTAAATCGATTGTGCTTTCGACATCTGCTTGCTGCCAATAGGTTTTGGCCAAATCGGTAAATTCTTCAGAGATGTCGAACGCAAAGAGCTTTCCGCCAGGCCCAGCATTTTGCCGCAACGCAAGTGCGGTCACCAAAGCCGAATAGCCAGTAAAGACTCCCACTTCGACGGCCAGGCGCACATCCAACTGACGGATCAGAAAACTCATGAACGCACCCTGTTCGGCGCTGATTTGCATCATTGCCTTTGGGTGACTCGCCGTCTCAACCCGACAAGCAGTTAAGGCTGGGTGCTCTGATTGGTTGACCTCAGACAGATACTCAATGATCGGGGAGCTTAAGTTAAATGATGTGGACATGATTGCTCTTATTGCTTTTCTTTTGCGGCTTGCAAAGCCTGACCTGTGCCCATCAGGGCCAGAAACAGGATCAAAACCAAGGTAAAGATGGGTGAGCCATACGAATCCGGCCCGGCTCCTGCCCAGAAGCCACCGTCCTTTTGAAAGGTGACCGCGTCCCCGATCCAGCTGGTTTCAAGCCAGGTCCAGCCAGCATGGCCTGCGATTGCAGCCCAGATTCCGCCACGACCTAGCGCGAGAAATCCTAAGGCGGCTCCAAATAGCGCTGAATTGGCAATGTGCCAGACCGAGCTATAGCCTTGACTCGTCTGCAAAGCGCAGAAGGTTAGAGCTGCAAGGCCAATGCCCGCTAAGGGGCCAAAAGCAGCGTGTCCGGCGCGCTGGGCAATACCGCGAACCACAACTTGCTCAGCCATGGCGTGGATCAGGATAAAAGGTATGGGAATGATGAGGGCAGCAAGGACAAAGGGGCGGCCTTCAAAAACCCCAGCCTGCAGGATAACTAGGCCTAGGAGCGCGAGGCCGGGCAAACTACATCCAACTAACCAGCCCCAACCAAGCCCAATAGCAGGTGAGCCCCATATGGGTGGCGTTTGATTGGGCAGTCGGCTTAGCTTTTGCCAGACCAGAAGCCCCGCTAAGGCTAGCACTAGATTAATGGGCTCCCGGAAGAAATCAGGCGCACCAGCTTCACTGATCCAAAATGATGAAAGGTGCGAAATTTCCCCGGCGCCATAGGCTATAGCCAAGGCCACACCCGCTGCCAGCATCATCGAAACTGTGCGCTTAATCGGGCTGGATCTCTGGTTGGGGGCAGTGTCGATCATCGCCTCTTTCTAAGACGTGCCTTCACTTAAAGGCAAGCAGATGCTTACGGGCGGGCACAGGCCAATAAAGGTGCGAGAAGTTTTTCGCTTAACCAGGCAACGACGGGAACGGCGACACCATCGCCTGCAATCTTTAGCCCTGCTAAAGTGCCTTTAGGTAAAAGATAGCTATCAGGCACGCCCATCAGACGCATGGCCTCGCGCGGATTGATCGGGCGAATTTTTAGGGTTCCGCCATCCACCACCAGCCAGAATTGACGCGAGGACCCTCCCGCCGGTGTCCGGAGACAACCAACTTTTCCGTCAAAGCGGATTTCGGCACGCTGCTGCTTCTCTCCGCCCGCGCGCCGGATCCGACGGTACATTGTGCCGATGTGACGGCCGGGCGTAGCCAAGAGCGTCTCAAGGCGTCTTTTGTGTTTGTCGTTTAATTGCTGATCGAAGGTGGCAAGCTTGTTTGGACCCCACCAACTCGTGTCTGTTAGGTCGAGAATATCGGCTAAACTTGCTGATGGCCGAGAAGGTGATGGCACAAACCATTTCACTGCGTCTGGCACAGCGGCTTGGGCTTTCAAAATGGCCGGTGTTTGGAAGACACAGGGCCGGTCAGGCCCGGACAAGAACGCGGAGGGTATTTCCACGTTTTGGCGAACGGCAATCATGAAAACACGGGGCCTTGATTGAGGTAGGAACCAAGCCGCATCCATTTCGAGGCAACCTGCCGTATAGCCTAGACCCTGCAGCGCCCTGAAAATAGCCGCCAAATCTTGCCCGCTGTTTGAACTCAACAGGCCTTTGACGTTTTCAAGCACGACCAGTTCGGGAGGGTCACCTCGTTCTCGCAACTCGGCCAGTCGCGCCATAAAGGCAAATAAGGTTCCAGAACGCCCGCCCTTTAGGCCGGCGCGATCTCCGGCAAGCGAGAGGTCCTGACAAGGAAAACTGGCCCAAGCCAAAGCTGCGCGCTGGGGTAGCTGGTCAAGCTGAATGTTTGCCACATCGTCTTCAGTCAAGCCCTGTGCGCCGAAATTCTCGCGCCAAGTCCGGCACTTCATTGCATCGAAATCATTGGCCCAAGCAACGTCAAACTGTGCGCTCAGTCCAAGTCTTGCAAGGCCACCTCCGGCAAAAAATTCGAGCGCAATGGGCTTATCGCGAAGGGGCAAAGACGGCTCTCTCCATAATGACTATCGCTGATCTGAACATGATTTGATCTCAATTTCTGCTTCCTGCCCCAGCGTCACTGCGAAATTAGGGCTTTCCATCCCCGACACAGACGCTAAGAGACCTTTAGAAAGCCGGATGAACCGGCGTGTCAGGAAGTAAAGGGAGCCGCCACTATGCGTGAAGCCGTAATCGTATCTACCGCCCGTACGGGCCTTGCCAAGTCTTTGCGTGGCGGGTTCAACATGACCCATGGTGCTGCCATGACCGGTCACGCCATTAAGCACGCGATTGCGCGCGCTGGCATTGAGCCTGGCTTGGTTGAGGACGTCTATATCGGTGCTGGCCAACCTGAAGGGGCAACCGGCGCAAACGTCGCACGTAACGCTGCCATCTGGGCCGGCTGCCCTGTGACCACCTCGGGCACCACCGTGAACCGCTTCTGCTCGTCAGGTCTGCAGACTATTGCGATGGCCGCCAACTATATCACCCAAAGCGGCGGTGACTGCGCGATTGGTGGTGGCGTTGAATCGATCTCATTGGTGCAAATGGGCGGTTCGATGAATTTGTCGCACTACCAAGAAGAGCATCTACTCAACATCAAGCCAGCCTTGTGGATGCCGATGATTGAGACCGCCGACATCGTGGCAGAGCGCTACAATGTCAGCCGTGAGTATCAAGACGAATATGCTCTGCGCAGCCAACAGCGCATCGCGGCTGCCCAAGCCGCCGGCCTCTACAACGATGAAATCGTCCCGATGGCCACCAAGATGAAAGTCGTGGACAAGGCAACCGGCGAGACCACGATCAAAGATGTGATCGTCGACCGTGACGAGTGCAATCGTGCAGACACAACTTTGGAAGGTTTGGCTTCCTTGAAGCCAGTGCGCGGCCCAGATAAGTTCATCACTGCTGGCAATGCCTCGCAATTGTCCGATGGCGCTGCTGCTGTTGTCCTGATGGAGGCTAAGGCTGCACAATCCCGCGGCGTTGAGGCGCTCGGCCGCTTTGCAGGTTTCGCAGTTGCAGGTTGCGAGCCCGACGAAATGGGTATCGGTCCAGTATTCGCTGTGCCTCGCTTGTTGGAGCGTCATGGCTTGAAAGTCGACGACATCGACCTGTGGGAACTGAATGAAGCTTTCGCCAGCCAGTGCCTCTATTCGCGTGACCGCTTGGGCATCGACCCTGAGAAGTATAATGTTAATGGCGGTTCTATCGCCATTGGTCACCCATTCGGCATGACAGGCACACGCTGCACCGGTCACATTCTGTTGGAAGGTCGTCGTCGTAAGGCGGCTGGTCAGAATGTGAAGTGGGGTGTTGTCACCATGTGTATCGGTGGCGGCATGGGCGCTGCTGGCCTGTTCGAAATCTACTAAGACTTCGCGCCAGTTTGGCGGGTAAGGTCTTGCGGCGGCACGGTTTCGACTGTGCCGCCGTTTTCATGCCTGCTTAAATAAAGTCTGTTAGACCTGCCAGCAGACAAGGGTTTTATCACGGATGGATCGGCGCACCTTTGCAGTCTCAGCTTTCGGGGCGCTAGCCCTTTCAGGGTGCCGAAAAGACCCCGCGACTTTTCTGCACGGGCAACGCCTCCCGTCCGTTGCCGCCAGCGTGATCGATGGGACTGGCCTTAACCTCGCCACCTTGGGCCGCCCAGCTGTGTTGCGCTTCTGGGGGCTGTGGTGCGGGCCCTGCCGGATTGATGAGCCGCATTGGGAGGAAGTTGTTCGCGCTTTAAAGCCCCATCAGGGCGCTGAGCCACACTTTGACCTTCTGAGTGTGCATATTGGTCTGGCACCAAGGGATGGACCAAGTCTGCAGGCTTGGGCTGCAAGTCGGCCTCAAGAAGTTGCGATTCCTATTGTTGATGACCGTACGCAACGTCTTGCGCGCTCGATTGGGGTTCCTGGTACCCCACTTGCTTTGTTGATCGACGCGAAGGGTGAGGTCATTGACCACGCTTGGGCCTTCAAATCGCCGCGCGGCGCTGCAAGATTTGTAGGCAAAGTCCACGAATTTGTGAGATCATCTTGAAATCGCATCTTGGCAACGGTCATTCGTTCTATCAGATTGGCTCCATGAAAAACATGACACGCAGAGATACTCTGACCGGCTTAGCCGTTGGCACGCTTGCCACCACCGTCGCACTTGATGCATCGGCTCAAACGGCACCAGCCCCACCCGTGGACCGTCGACCGCGCACCTATGATTTGATCGGCCAAGCGGCACCTGCGACCGATCTCGAACGCTTTGGGGGTGGCCGACTGACGCAAGCGGACTTTCGCGGCAAGACCACAATTGTACAATTCTGGGGAATTTGGTGCCCCGATTGTTTGGCCGATGTCGATGATGTCGCAGAGCTCAATCGCTTGATCTCGCGGGACCGCAAGCTCCAATTCGTCGGCATCCATACGCGCGGTCGCTATGGCCGCTGGGGCGGTTTAGCTCCGTTCTTTGCCGAAAAGGGCTATCGCTTCCCTGTGGCGATTGATGATGACAGTGCAGCCTATAAGGCTTGGGGCATAAAATGGGTGCCGAGTTTTGTAATCGTCGGCACGGACGGCATCATCCGCGACTACACAACGGATTTAAAAGCAGGCTCTGGCATTGGGGTCCAAGGTCTGCTCGCTAAAGCCAGAGCGGTTGCGAAAATAAACAGACGCGCTTAACCACGATTGCTAACGTAATCGTGAAGCCTTGCCGCTATAATCTGGCCTTATGTCAGAGACTTTGTACAGGCCCGGCCCTTGTTCTGCCAGAATTGCGCCCGACATACCGGGGCGAGCGCCACAAGGGCCGCCGATTGGAATGAATAACGTGCGAGCTGCCCTGCCGCCTAAGACATCAGACTTGCTCAAAGAGTTGCACGATGCCTTTCCAGGTGAAGAGCAAATCGCCGTGCGCGATGTTTTGACACGTCTCGACGGGCGGGCCTTTGGCCTGCTTCTGTTGATTCTTGCCTTGCCCAATTGCATTCCAAATGTGCCCGGTGTTTCGACGATTTTCGGAATTTTGCTGGTTGCCCCAGCCTTACAGATGATTTTTGGCGCTGGCACGCCTTGGATCCCCAAGCGTGTTGGTGATCTAAAGATTGAGCCTGCGACGTTCCGCAAATGTATCGACGTTTCGTTGCCGACCTTGTTGAAGATCGAGAAGTTGGTGAAACCGCGCTTTCAGTTTCTGACCCAGAAGCCTGTCACAATTTGGTTTGGTATTCAGACCCTGATTCTAGCCGGCATTCTCACCTTGCCCATTCCTTTGGGCAATTGGCCTCCTGGCATGAGCATTGCGGCGTTAGCGATTGCGCTATTGCAGCGCGATGGCTTGATGGCACTGATCTCCTTTGGTTTCTTTTTGGTGAGCTTGGCCGTCGCACCCCTCGGCATTGGCATGGCGTTGGCGGGTCTGGACTGGTTGATTGGTGTGGTCTCCAACACCATTCAAGCAACTCATTTTTGAGGCTTGGTAAAAACCGCCAGTAGGATCCCGACGCCGACTACGGCCAGTCCAAACAACGCCCCAACCTTTACATAGTTCAACGAAGACCACAGCATCAGCGCACTGCTAGTTGCAAAAACCACAGGCAAGACTGGATAAAATGGCACTTTAAATGGCCGTGGCTGATCGGGCATTTTCCGTCGCAAGACGATGACGGCCAAGCCACTTGCCGTCAGGAACGCCCAGTAAACAGGGGCGGTGTAATCTACCAAGGTCGCGAAGCCTTGATAAGTGGCCCCAAGAACCACCAAGCCAATTGAGACAATTCCTTGGGCGATAATGGCGTTGGCGGGAATCCCGCGGTTACCATCCCAAGACCCGATCCAGCTGAGGCCGGTGCGTTCGCGTGCAGCCGCATAGGTGGTGCGCGCGCCGACAATAACCGTTCCATTAATGGAGGTGATGGCTGCTGCCGCCACTGCTATGGCGAGAAGGACCCCGGCTTGCGGTCCAAAGGCGCGAGCCATGAGGTCGGCAGCGGGTGCCTTGGACTGGGCTAAACCTTCAATGCCTAAGCCCCGCAACAATGCCCAATTGGCCATCAGGTACAAAAGGGTAATGATCACGACCGAACCTAGAAGTGCCCTTAGCATCCCGCGTTCGGGGTTTTTGATTTCGGCCGATAAGGTTGACATTTCACTCCACCCTCCGAAGGCCAACAGCACAAAGACAAGGGCATAACCAATTCCGGCGACGCTCGGGCTGTGCCCAGGTCCGGTAGTAGCGGGTGGTATGGCTTGGATGACCAGCCAAGACGCGGCTGCGGCTAAGGCTAAGAGGCCGATGACTTCGAGGCTGGTGATCGCATAATCGGCCCCCTTGCCGCCACTGGTGCCTCGCAGATTAAAGAGGGTCATCACGACGACACTTACCAAGGCGAACAAGGCGGGCCCGTGCGGGCCTAAATTCCAAACCAAGTTCAGGTAATCACCAATGACAAAGCCCAAAAGGGCGATGGAACCTGTATTGATGATGGAAAAGCGCGCCCAGGCGAAGGAAAAGCCAAAACTTGGGCCATAGGCTTTGGTCAGGAAATAATAATCGCCGCCGGGGCTGGGATAGGCGGTTGATAGTTCGCTATAGCATAGGGCTCCGATCAGGGAGATCAGGCCCCCCAAGATCCAAACGCCATAGACGGCCCACTCACTGCCGGCATTTTCAGCAACCAGAGCCGGAGACTTGAAAATGCCCGCGCCTACGACCATGCCGACGGCGATAAAGATCACATAAGGGACAGAGAGATGGCGGGTCGGGGCGGCGGCATGGGGATCGTGCATCGCGCGATTGTGTCGCCCTCTCAGGCGTGGGTCAATCAGGGTGGTGGCTTGCGCCGCAGGTTCTGCTGCCTTGCACGCAAGGCAGCAGATGTCGCGTCATTATTGCACCGGCAAACCAAGGCCAGCGCGTGCGGCATTGACTTGGTAGATGCGAAGATACTCGCCCAGAACTTGTGTCATAAGGACGCCAGATTCCTTAGTTTGCGGATTAGCCCAGAATTGAGTACCTGCTGCGCCGCCCCAAAACATTGTGCCAACGGGTGCGCCAGTTGGGTAAAGATTGGAGTCGACCACGGTGCCAAAGCCCAAGCCATAGCTATAGCCCTGCTTTACAAGATTTGCGTTGGCCTTCGGACCCAGCTGGTCTTTGCCCATTTCGGCAATCGAGGAGGCCTTAAGAATGCGCACCCCGTCTAATTCGCCTTGGCCAGCAATCATGCGTGCAAAGCGCACATAGTCGTCCAACGTGCCGACAAGACCCGCGCCGCCAAACTCAATACGTGCGGGCGCTTGGAAAGGGCTTTTGGCTGGTGGGTCGGCAGGGCGCAGCGCCTCATGCATGGGCACGTCTTTCAGGCTCTTGACGTAGCTATCAATACCGCCAGCGGGCGGCTTTATTTTTGATACCGCATAATAGACGTTCGCCAAGTTTTCTTGATCGCCTGGTTGAACTTGGAAAGCCGTATGCTTCATACCTAAAGGCGTGAAAATGCGGTCTTTGAAGAAACTGCCGAGGCTTTGGCCAGACGCCACTTCGACCACACGGCCCAAGACGTCGATGGCAATGCCATAGGTCCAAGTCTCACCTGGTTGGTTGGTAAAGGGCGTGGCAGCAACCCGGTCAGCCAAGTCTTGCAGGTTTGCCACCCGCGGCCCCTTGAAGCCCGGGACCGCCTCACCGGGGGCCCGTTCAATGCCATTCATCGCATACAGCCGCTCAACCGGCTTTGTTGGACCCCACCAAGGAATGCCGGCCGATTGCCGCATTAAATCGCGTACCGTGAGGGGCCGGACCGCGGGCTCTGTCTTTAAGGTCTCTAGGGTGTCGCCACTGACATACACAACGGTCTTGGCGAAAGAGGGAATATAGGTTGCCACGGGGGCGTCGAGATCAATCTTGCCTTCTTCCACCAACATCATGATGGCAACTGCCGTGATCGGCTTGGTCATGGAATAAATGCGAAACACCGTATCTGATGTCACGGGTTTGCCTGTTTCGATGTCGGCTAGGCCGACATAAGTCGTTTCAATACGTCCGTAGGTATCCACCAAGGCCGCTGAAAAGCCGCTGGCTACTTTCTTGTCGACGCCATCTTGCAAAACAGTTCGCATCGCGCCGATGCGCTCTGGCAAGACCGAGGGTGGCGGGGTGGCAACGCTGGCACTCGTCGACTGGCTTGTCGCGCACCCGCTCAATGCCAGTAGACTGGTGCTGATCGCCAAGGCGGCAAAAATCGGTTTTAGCTTAAACATGTACGCGCGGCTCCCAAAGTGTTGTTTTGTGATCTTGTTTTGATTGGGCAATCATCCGTTTAATTGTGCACTCTGGTCAAGGGCAAGGCGAACAATTGACGGCACATTCAACAGACGGCCCAAAGGCTAATATCAGCCGGCCAGTTCTAGAGGGAATTTTGGGTATGAATCGACGCATCATTCTTCAATCCGCTGCCGCAGGTGTCGCGGGTATGCTGCTACCCGGGTGCGCGAGTAGCGGGCCGCTGCGACAGCATTATCCGCGTCGGCCGCGTGTAAAATTAGGGATTGATCAATTGGTAGAGTCTGGCTTTGCAGCCTTGGACGGCCAGCGCGTTGGCTTCATCACCAATCAGACCAGCGTTGATCAAAGCGGCATCATGTCACGTGTGGTCTTGCAGCGAGGGCTGGGTGCACGGCTGACGGCCTTATTTGGGCCAGAACATGGGTTGGACACGCGCGCTAAGGCTGGCGATCATGTGGCAAATGCACAAGACCCTATTACGGGCTTGCCCGCCTATTCGCTCTATGGCGAGCACCGGAAACCTACGCCAGCCATGTTAAAAGACGTGGATGTGCTGGTGTTTGATATTCAGGACATTGGGGTGCGCAGCTACACTTATATCTCCACCATGATCCTTGCGATGGAGGCGTGTGGCGAGGCCGGAAAGGCCTTTGTCGTGCTTGACCGGCCAAACCCCCTAGGTGGCCTGCGCATACAAGGGCCGCCATTAACGCCCGGCTTTCAATCCTTTGTCAGTCAGGTGCCCGTGCCTTATCTGCATGGTCTGACCATTGGTGAGTTGGCTAGGATGGCTGTCGCCAAGGGCTGGGTCGGTAAGGCTCCAAAGCTGACTGTTGTGCAAATGGAGGGCTGGGAACGGCGAATGAATTGGGCCGAGACAGGTCTAAACTGGGTGGCGACCAGCCCCAATATCCCAACGTGGGAATCGCCTTTTTACTGCGCCACTACCGGCATTTTGGGCGAGCTTAAGCAAGTGGATATTGGGATCGGTACGCCTAAGCCGTTCCACTATGCGGCAGGGCCGGGCATTGATGGCCGTGCCTTAGCGCAAGATCTAAAGCGACAAGGCTTTAAAGATATCCGATTTAAGCCTTATGAAAGCCAAGTGAAGCCAGGCTTTGGCGGTGTGGAATTGATCATTGATCCAGAGGGGCAGACGGACCTGATGGCTGTTGCGATGGCCCTGTGCGCTGAAGTGGTGGCCCGTTCGGCCAAAGCACCCTTATCGGGCAGTACAGCTTCCGCGCGAAGCCTGTTCAATAAAGTCTATGGCAGTGAGGCTCTTTGGGCGGCGCTGGAAACTGGGACGCCTTGGCAAAATCTGGTGGCAGACTGGCAGGAGCCGTTGAGGCAATTCAAGGCAGATCGCACGCCGCATCTTCTCTATCGGTGAGGCGATCTGCCGAACTGAAAGCCCGATGGGCCCCAAGCGGACCCATCGGGAAATAGGGGTTTAGGCGGCTTTGCCAGCCTTGGATTCGCCCTCAATCAGCGGGGCGTCATTCGCGCTCGCACTTGCGCTGGCAGAGCCAACTTGTATTGCAATTTTGCGGGGCTTCAAAGCCTCTGGCACTTCGCGCACCAAAGACAGGCTCAACATGCCGTGCTCAAGGTTGGCACCGGTCACGCGGACATGGTCAGCCAACTGATAGCGGCGTTCAAAGCCACGCTCAGCGATGCCGCGATGCAGGAAGTTGCGGCCTTCTTCGCTCGAGGCTTTTTTGCCGGTGACGGTCAGCAGCCCCTCTTTCAACTCAATCGACAAATCATCCGGGCCAAAGCCGGCAACGGCCAATTCAATGCGATAGGCGTCTTCGCCCGTTTGCTCGATATTGTAGGGGGGCCAGCCGGTTGCTGTATCCAAGCGGGCACCGGTTTCAATCAAATGCGCCATCCGGTCAAAGCCAACGATGGTGCGATAGAGAGGGGTTAAGTCAATAGTACGCATTTTGTCCTCCTAGAAGCGACAGGTTTAACACGCGGGACGTGGGCCGCGCGCCCATTGGATTTTCACCGTCTCACGCTACACCCCACATGCTCTCATGAGCCAAGTGGAGTGCCACGCTTATGAGCCCGATGCCGATCCATGCGGCCCGTTTGTCGGCACCGCACAGTCTAGTTGGGAGCGGGTTTTTGACTGTGCAAGGGGTGGCTGTCCAAATTCTGACAGGAGTTTCATGTCCTTAAGGCTTGAGCCCGCGACGTAAACTGGGATAGGCTAAGCCCTTCGAGTTTCGCTTTGGCTCACTTCAAAGCTTGTTGCCGGTAGTCAAAGGGAGAAAGAGGCGCATGACATTTCGCGCTTGGGCACTCGCCGGAACTGCCAGCATCGTGGCCTTGTGCGGCAGTGTGTCTGCCAGCGCGCAAGTTCCTGATCCACAAGCCTCTGAGAGCCAGCCAACAACTGGGCCGACTTCAGTCTTTTTGCCGCCCGCCAATCCGGTTCCGCCTTTAGACGAGCGCTCGCGCGAAGCCTTGCGTCGAGCTCTGGAAACTGACCAACGCATCGATATCCAGCGTGACCGCTGGCGCAATCCAGAAGCGACCCTGCAATTCTTTGGTGTGCGCTCCAGCGATACCGTGGTGGAGATTTGGCCGGGGCAGGGGTGGTATACTTCGATACTTGGGCCTTATTTGAAGCAGGGTGAAGGCAAGCTGATCGTTGGTCACTTTGATGCCGCCGCTTCCAACTCCCAAGTCGTTCGGCAGATGGTTGATGCCTATCGCGCCCGCTTCGCTGCGGACCCGCGAATTTATGGTAACGTCACGGTTGTGCCTTTTGGCCCTCGGTCGATGTTGATGGCGGCACCAAATAGCGTCGACAAGGTGTTGACCTTCCGCAATGTCCACAATTGGATGGCTCAGGGCTGGACAGAGAAGGCCTTTGCAGACTTCTATACCATTTTGAAGCCCGGTGGCATTCTGGGGATTGAAGAGCATCGTGGCCGCACAGACGAGCCACAAGACCCTTTGGCTCGCGATGGCTATGTGCGCGAGGATTATGTGATCCAACTGGCTCGCGAAGCTGGGTTTGAGTTTATCGGCGGGGCGGAGATTAATGCCAATCCTGCCGATACGAAGGATCATCCTTTTGGGGTTTGGACATTGCCGCCCGTTTCGCGGACCTCACCAATCGGACAGAGCGACGACCCCGGGTTTGACCGCACGCGCTATGATGAGATTGGCGAAAGCGACCGCATGACTTTGCGCTTCCGTAAGCCGTTGGATGCAACCGGTGTTGGCTTGGCTTCATCGCGACCAACTGCGGACCAAATTCCAGTCACCATTATTCCAGGTCCGCCACCGCCAGCGCCACGTCGTGGTCGTCGTGGCGCGCCTCCACCGCCACCCCCTGTGGTGGCAGGGGTCGACGTTAATCCCGACGGCCAGGTTCCCGCTCCCAAGGTTGAGCCCAAGCCAGGCGTTGCGGTCGCCCCGGCAACCGTAATTCGTCCCGAGCCAGAGGAGGTCCAAGCCAAAGGTCCACCGCCGCCGGCACCACCACCACCACCCGCCAATGGCCGGCGCGGTTCGACGACGAAAAATGGCCCTACGCCAGCACCAAGCTCCGCTTCTGGGACGACCCCTGCGTCGCCCGATGCCGCAGGGGCTAAGCCAGTCGATGTGGGTCAGCCACAACCGTCCACGCGTAATACTTTGCCAAAGGCAACCACTGAACCTGCAAGCGCGTCGACCCCAACGGCATTGCGGACGCGCCAGCGCAGCTCGGCACCAGCCGCGTCGAAGGCCACAGAGCCGACCCCGCCGGTCAGCGCTTCAACTCGGTTGCGCGCGCGTTCGGGCGGGGCCGCAGCTCCAGTAGAGGAGGAGAAAGCCAAGGCGGCAGAGGCCGCTACAAATGCGCGGCGCTCCCCACGCAAGCCGACGCCTGAACCGACGGTGGCAAAGGCACCGGCTGGCAAGGCAAAATCAAAGGCAAAGGCAGCTGATACTGAACCGAAGAGCCGCACCTCGACCCGGAACAGAAGCCGCTCTGAAGATAAAGTGGACTCCAAGAAGAAGGCTACAAGCAAGGCTGCGCCCAACAATCGGAAAAAAGACGCCCCTAAAGATAGCCCGACAAAAAAATCTCCACCTCCCGCGAAAGCCAATCCCAACAAGCCTGATTGGGTGGTGCCGCCTAAGCAGAAGAAAACTTAGGTGCCTAGCCTCACAAGTCTGTGAATCGCGTCATGCACCCTCGACTTTTCGCGCCGCTTAGGCGACATGCGTCCCTTACGACAATCCCGACTCGTGGTGAGGCGCAGGTCCCTGTGTTTCTTGTCGGTTGAAGGAGATAGATTATGCGTAGTGCCCGAAATTCCCTGCTTGCGGTCAGCGCGATCGTCCTCGGTGCCTTGTGCGCTACCCCCAGCGTGGCAGGACCTGCAGGGGACAAAGCAAAAGCCGCGGCCCCAGCAACAAGTTTGACCGTGCAAGCTGTTGTCGATGGTTCTTGGCGTACCCCACAAGACCGCGCGCGTGACGGTGCTCGTCACCCTATCGAATCCTTTACCTTCTGGGGGTTGAAGCCAAACATGACTGTGGCTGAGATCCGACCTGGCGCTGGCTACTGGACCGATCTCTTGGCACCTTATTTGGCTACAGGCGGTGGCAAACTAATCGTGACCTCTGGCGATCCAGACAAGATGACCGATGCACAAAAAGCAGGACGTGACCGTTATCTGAAGCGCTATCAAGATAATCCAGCTCTCTTTGGTACACTTGAAGTCGGCGTGTTTGCTGCGAATTCGGATAAATTGCTTGCCGCGCCAAATAGCGTCGATTTGATCATCAGCTCACGGAACTTCCATGGCTTTGTGTTGCAGAATATCAAGGATTATGCCTTGAAGTCGATGTTTAACGCATTGAAGCCCGGCGGTCTGGTGGCGATTGAACAGCACCGCGGTGACGCTCGTCGGCCGCAGAATGCAGCTTCTGGCTATATCCGTCAGGATTGGGTGATCGCGCAAATGCGTCAGGCTGGCTTTGAATTTGTCGCCGCATCTGAACTCAATGCCAACCCAAAGGATACCAAAGACCACCCGTTCGGCGTGTGGACCCTGCCGCCGACCTTGCAGACGGCCCCAAGTGGCCAACCAGCCAATCCTGATTTCGACAGTGCGAAGTATAAGGCGATTGGCGAAAGCGATCGGATGACGCTTCTATTCCGTAAGCCTGCCAAATAAGGTAGTTATTCCGGCTATGGGCCTCCGCTGCGCAAGTGGGGGCCCCATTGCACGCAGAAAGGCTTTTACTGCTTTCAATTGATGGCTTACCGAAATTTAAGATGACAGATAGCGGCGGCGTACGCAGGCTATATTGATGACACTCCCAGCCAACGCCTCCCTCCTCGGTTTCTCGCTTGCAGCACTCAGTCTGGTTTTGACCGCCCAGGCACAAACGGCATCAAGTGAGGGTGCTCGCCAAATTCCGGTTAAAAAGCTATTCCCCTATTATGATCTTTATCTTGGGTTGTCGCCTCAGGACCGTGATGGGTTCTATCTGGAGTATCTAATCAAGTCCTCGGAGGCAAACCTCCGACCACGGATGGTATATGCTTTAGGGGCAGTTCGAACGCCTATTCAGTTGGATTCTAAGGGCAAAATCCTGACGATGCCAGACATGACCATGTTGCGGCAGGGCAAGGTGGAAGTCCCTGCATCTTCGCCGCGTGGAGAAATTGTGCTTAACTTGGAGCCAGCTGTGCCCTTAAGCCGAACCATTCCTGCAAGCGCGGTATCCAATTCTGTTACAGACTATACGAAAGCAATTAGCCGGGCAGGCCCATTGGCTCTGGCAATCCCAAAGCTAACTGGCATCGCGTTTAGGGGGGTCTCTTCAGGGCAGGTCGTATTTGCAGATGGTCGGAAGGCTACTTTGCCTGTTGAACGCGGCTTTCCTGTCTTCCGGCCCGGTCAAGCGACGATGCGGGGGGCTGTCAGCCTTGATTTTCCCAACATGCCAAGCCAAGCCGAGTTTACTCGCTGATCGGTCGATTGAGGTATTCGACCCTATTAATGGCTGAATGCAGCAAAAACTGCACCAGTTCGCTGATGCTGGTAACATCCATTTAACTATCTTGCGACAAATGTTTGCCTAGTTTTTACCGTCGGTGGAAACCCGGAGCCCGATTGCATGCCAGGCTTAAATTCTGTTCACGTGCTGGTAGTCGATGACAATCCTCATATGCGGTCGATTGTCGTTGCGATTTTACGCGGGGTTGACATCGGCATTGTTCAAGAAGCCAGCAATGGCGCTGAGGCCATGGACGTGATGCGCGGGGGAGCACCCGACATCGTGATTGTTGACTTGAACATGTTCCCGATCGACGGGCTGGAGTTCACCAAGTTGATCCGAACCGGGGTCGACAGCCCGTATCCTTTTGTCCCCATTATCATGATGACGGGCCATACAGAGCGCGAGAGAGTTACCGCCGCTCGAGATTCAGGTGTGAACGAATTGGTGGCAAAGCCGATCTCGGCGAAAACCTTACTTGACCGCATCGTAGCTGTCATCGACCGCCCTCGGCCCTTCGTCCAAACTGCGGCCTACACCGGCCCTTGTCGTCGCCGTGGCGGCGGCGGCAAGCAATATGCGGGAAAATTGCGCCGCAAGTCAGACAACAGGCCGAACGCCGACCAATCTAACCAATCGAAAGAAGAAACAGCATGAACGCGGAAACCCCTGTTGAGCTTATCGCGCCAAGTTTCCGCTTGCAGCGAAAAATGGGTGGCCCAGCTTCGCGCGTGCTGACCCCTGAGGCCTACCGGAAAGCCAATGCGGCTTTGGAAGAGATTATTCCGCCCATCGATGAAGAGGTGCGTCGTCTATTGCAGGAATTGCAAGAAGCCTTGCAGGGTAAAGTGCACGGTGGGCGTGACATCATGTGGAATAATGCCCACGAAATCCGGGGTATGGCTGGCACCGTCGGCAAAATCACTTTGGGACAAGCTGCCAATCTAATCTGCCATTACCTCAATGATACAGCTTCCGACTTTCTGCCAGATCAAGAGGTGATGCAAACGATCGTTGGTGTTGCCATGCAGGCATTGCACGACGAAGCAGATACGGATCCGATGATTAAAGTAATGGTGCAGGATGGCGCGCGTGCTGTCCTAGCCCAGCGTCATCGCGAGGGCCGTGACTAAGCTTTCACTAAGCATTAGCCCAAAGTAGCGTTTAGGGCTGCCTCTACATCTTTTATCAAATCCTCGCCGTCCTCGATGCCGACTGATAGGCGGATCAGCCCACTGGTTACACCCAGTTCTGCTTGAACCTCTGGCGCGAATGAATAATGGGTCGTCGTGGCCGGATGTGTCGCAAGGCTTTTGGAATCGCCCAAATTGTTGGAGATGTCCACAATCTGCAGCGCATCAAGAAACGCAAACGCTGCCGGCTTGCCGCCCTTAAGTTCAAAAGCCAGCAAGGTGCCACCAGATTTCATTTGCTGGCTTGCTAACGCATATTGGGGATGGTCGGACCTGTGGGGATAACGGACATAATTGATCGCAGGATGGGCAGCAATCACATCGGCCAAACGTGCGGCATTAGCGCTAGCGCGCTCGACCCGCATGGACAATGTCTCTAGGCCTTTAAGGACATTCCACGCCACAAAGGGCGACATTGCAGGGCCCGTATGGCGCAGATAAGGGTCGATATGTTCTTCCATAAAGGCGGTTGAGCCAAGGATTGCGCCACCCAACGTCCGCCCGGCTCCATCCATATGCTTGGTTGTGGAATAGACCACCACATCAGCACCCAGTTCAAACGGGCGCTGCAGGATCGGTGAGGCGAAGATGTTGTCGACAATCAGTCTGGCACCGCAGCCTTTGGCTAAGCTGGCAACAGCGGCAATATCGCTGACGTCTAAGGTCGGGTTGCTCGGACTTTCGAGAAAGAAAGTTTTCGTATTGGGGCGAATGGCCGCTCGCCATGCTGCGCCGTCGGTTGAATCGACCAAGGTGAACTCAACGCCATAGCGCGGCATGAAGGTTTCAATCACCCAGCGGCAAGACGAGAATAGCGCTTTGCCCGCAACGACATGATCCCCAGCACGCAAAGGCGCTAACAAGGCTGCAGTGACCGCTGCCATGCCGCTGGCGGTCAATCTGCAGGTCTGTGCACCATCAATAGCCGCCAAGCGATCTTCTAGCATCCGGTTTGTTGGGTTTGCATAGCGGCCATACAGATAGCCGGGCAATTCTCCCTTAAAGCGGGCTTCAGCTTCGCTGGCTGAATCGTAAACGAAGCCCGAAGTCAGGAAAATGGCTTCGCTGGTCTCTTTATGCTGCGACCGGGTCAGGCCACCCCGCACCAGTATTGTGTTGGGACTCAGCGGAATTGCTGCGGCAGGATCATGGGTTTCGTCAGTCATTTTACAAAGTCCTGAGCCCTACGAGGGCATGGGCAAACGCATCGGCAGAAAAAGGTTGCAGATCATCGGCCTGTTCGCCCACGCCCACAAATCGGATTGGTAATTTATGTTTCTCGGTCACAGCAACTAAGACACCGCCTTTAGCGGTTCCATCCAGTTTGGTCATGACAAGGCCCGTAATGCCCGCCGCATGCCGGAAGGCTTCAGTCTGGGAAATCGCGTTTTGACCCACGGTCGCATCCAGCACCAACCAAGTCTCATGCGGGGCGTCGGGATCAACTTTGCCGATCACCCGCACCACTTTGGCAAGCTCGTTCATCAGCTCCGTCTTATTCTGAAGCCTGCCTGCTGTATCGATCAATAAGACATCGATGCCCTCAGCCTTTGCGCGGGTCAAAGCATCAAAGGCAAGGCCAGCCGCATCGGCACCGGTCTCGCGTGCCACCACGGGCACGCCTGCGCGCTCACCCCAGACTTTGAGTTGCTCTACCGCTGCAGCGCGGAATGTATCGCCGGCGGCCAACATCACCTTATGACCAGCTTGGCTTAAATTATGGGCGATTTTGCCGATCGTGGTGGTCTTGCCAGATCCATTGACACCTACGAACAAAATCACACGAGGCCCCGTCGTCCCAGCTTTTTGCTCAAACGGCGAGGTATCCGTCTCAAATGGCCGCAAGATTTCCGCAATTTCGTCCGCCAAAGCCTGCTTAATTTCTTCCGGACTAATGTCCTTGCCAAAGCGGTCTTTTGATATGCCGGCGCGAATGCGTGCTGAAGCGCTGGCCCCAAGATCAGCCGTAATCAAAAGTTCTTCCAGCTCATCCAGCGTTTCCTGATCCAGCTTTGCCTTGGTAAAGACCGCTGAGACGCCTTCTGCCAAACGAGAGGAGGAGCGTTGTAGCCCATCTACCAATTTGTCGATCACGTCCGCTGGCATTGGCTCTGGTTCAGGTGCCGGAACCGCAATGGCATAGGTCTGGCGGGCCAGACCGTCCGCGCCTAACTCTTCAATCGCGAGGCTTGCCAAACCATCAAGCTTTGCCGCCAGAGGCAAACCGCCAGCGCGCGCCGTTATGAACACCAATTCCCGATCGGCCTTGGGTTCTGCCAATAATGTCACACGGACGGCCGTCGCATCATAATCAGTTGTGATGCCGACCACGCCGGTGATGTGGGCTGATGCCGCTTCGACCATGGGGCCGATTTCGCTGCTGAGTTTGTCGGGGTCAAAAGCCGTGGCGACAAAGCGTGCCGCTGGTATGCCTGAGCTGCTGGCCTGAGGCTCAAGCTTAGGAGCCGTGTCGGCTTCAAGCGCCTGATTTTTCTTCTTACCCCAGCCAAACATGGCGCCAAATCCCTCTGTGGCCTCACAGCGAAAACCCATGCTGCAAGCTTGGCTAAGACTTAGCGGAGGCAAGCGGCAGACGGAAGACGTGAAGTGCTTTTGATCGGCTTCACAGCACGCATCAGACATTCTATGACAGCCTCGCACATGGCTCTCTCGCATCTGGGCCTAGAGCTTCAGCTGCAGGCCAAGAGATGGATTTTCATACATGCTAAGCCGGATCGTCATTGTGGGTGCAGGCCAAGCCGCGACGCAAGCTGCAACCAGTCTACGGGCTGGGGGATATGATGGACAATTAGTTCTGTTGGGCAATGAAGGCCTTTTACCTTACCAAAGGCCCCCTTTGTCCAAGGCTTATCTGTCAGGAGCGATGGGTTTAGACCGTGTCGTTCTAAAGCCGATGGAGGCTTGGGCCGAAGACAAAGTGGAGGTGCATCTCGATGCCGAAGCCACCGAACTGGACCGCCAAGCCAAGTCGGTCACAACACGTAACGGCCAGGTTTTTGCCTATGATGCGTTGATCCTAGCAACCGGCTCGCGTGTGCGAGTGCTACCTTGCCCAGGCGCAGACCTTGTCGGTGTTCATTATTTGCGCAGCATTGCCGATGCAGATGGTCTTGGCCAAGACTTGCAAGCCGGTAAGCGTTTAGTTGTGATTGGCGGCGGCTATATTGGGCTTGAAGTCGCCGCGGTCGCCCGAAAGGCAGGGCTTGAAGTCACGATTCTAGAAGCGGCACCCCGCGTGCTGGCCCGCGTCGCCCCTCCCGTTATCTCAGACTTCTTCCAGAGTTTGCACCGCGATGCTGGGGTCACCATTCTGACGGATGTGAAGGTCACGGCGCTGGAGGGCACAAAGCACGTGTCAGGCGTGGCACTGGCGGATGGGCGCACCATCGCCGCCGACCTGGTTTTGGTGGGGATTGGTATCATCCCGAACGCCGAATTGGCACGTGAAGCTGGTTTGAAAGCCGAGGATGGCATCGAAACGGACTTGGACGCTCGAACCAGCGATCCGGCCATTTTTGCGATTGGTGATTGTGCCAGCCGTCCTTTGGTCCATTACGGTCAGCGTCGGAGTCGGCTTGAAAGCGTGCATAATGCTTTGGAACAGGCAAAATTGGCGGCCGCGGCGATCTTGGGCCAGCCCCGTCCTGTCGAAGAAGCGCCTTGGTTTTGGTCTGATCAATATGAAATCAAGCTCCAGATTGCTGGCCTGTCGACTGGGGCAACTCAATCCGTTGTGCGCGGCGATCCGTCGCAGAAGCGCTTTGCCGTTTTTCATCTAGATGCCGATAATCGGCTACTCGCGGTCGATGCGATCAATGCGCCGCCTGAGTTTATCGTGGGCAAGCAGGTGATTGCACGGCATGGACAGCTTGCGCCCGCGCGTTTGGCTGATATGTCTGTATCGATGAAAGAGATCGGGGCCAGCGCTTAAGCGCCAACTCTGACCAGAAGCTCAAAGGGAACAGAAAGCGTCATGGCGAAAGTCACATATATCGAACATTCAGGCACCGAGCATGTTATTGAAGTGCCAGTCGGCACCACCATCATGGAAGGTGCAGTCAAGAATCGTGTGCCAGGTATCGATGCTGATTGCGGCGGCGCGTGCGCTTGTGCGACCTGCCATGTCTTCGTCGATGCTGCTTGGATCGAAAAGACCGGCAAACCAGGCAGCATGGAAGAAAGCATGTTGGATTTCGCCGAAGGTGTGACCCCCTTGTCACGTCTGTCGTGCCAAATTTCCATGACCACTGACTTGGATGGCATCGTCGTTCGGTTGCCAGCTGCTCAACACTAAGGTGTAGAGCCTGCGTTTAGCGCGGCAGTCTATGAAATTGCGCATGCCAAAAATGCGCAGACACATGCTGGACGGTAGGGGAATGGCCTCGCCAATCCCCGCCGCATCTTTATAGTTTCCGAAGTTGGCTCAAACCTGCGATCCTGCAGCGCTGTGCCAGATAAGCAGGATAGGGTCTGTATGATCGGCGTTGTAGTGGTCAGTCATGGCTTTTTGGCGCGAGAGCTTATTCTGGCGGCAGAGCATGTGGTTGGGCCTCAGACCAATATGCAGGCTATTTGTATTGGCCCAGATGACGACATGCAGACACGGCGGGATGATATTCTTGATGCGTGTCGCAAAGTCGATGATGGCTCAGGCGTGATTATTCTGACTGACATGTTCGGCGGCACGCCATCCAACCTCGCCATCTCCATCATGAATCGCGGCGAGTATGAGGTTATTGCCGGAGCTAACCTCCCTATGCTGATTAAATTAGCTGAAGTTCGTGGGCGCGAAAGCTTGCCGCGAGCTGTTTTTGCTGCACAAGATGCCGCCAGGAAATATATCGCTGTGGCGTCATCCTTGTTGGCGAGTGGCTAAAATGACTGAACGCGTGTCGCGTACCATCGAAATCATCAACAAACGCGGATTGCATGCGCGCGCCTCGTCGAAATTCGCTCTGCTTGCTGGCGAATTTGCAGATAGCCGGGTGATGGTCGGGCGCGAAGATCAAGAGGTTGATGGCGAAAGCATCATGGATTTGATGATGCTGGCAGCAGGCATAGGCTCCGAAATTACGGTTTCTGCCGAGGGGCCCCGCGCTGAGGCCGCTTTGGACGCCCTGTGTGAATTGGTCGCCAATCGGTTTGGAGAGGGTGAGTAAGGCCTCTTTGGGGTCACTCAGTCTCCCAGCCCTTGCTCTTTGCCCCTGTCTCGGCTATAGCCCCCGCTCTTCCGCGCAATCAAAACGCGCGCTCTGATCCACACGGTCCTGCACGAACTGAGCAATCGGGGGCAAAGCAGATGGGGTGGACAGGGTTTCCTCGTCCGACGTGATCGTCCGGCGGGGCGTTTTGCGTTGCGTGTTTGCTTTTGGAACCACGCATGTTTGACGCGCTAACAGAACGATTGACGGGTGTCTTTGATACGCTCACCGGACGGGGTGCGTTGTCGGACAAGGACGTGGATTCCGCCCTGCGTGAAGTGCGCGTGGCGCTCCTTGAAGCCGATGTGGCGCTGCCTGTCGTCAAAGCTTTTATCGCCAAAGTCAAAGAAGAAGCGGTGGGTGAGCGCGTCATTCGCGCCGTGAAGCCCGGCCAGCAAGTCGTCAAAATCGTCTATGATGCGCTGGTGGAAACACTCGGCGGCACAGGCGGCCCCGTCGATCTCATGCTCAACCAGGGCCCGCCAGCCATTATCATGATGGCCGGTCTTCAGGGCTCTGGTAAGACCACGACGACGGCCAAGCTGGCACTTCGCATGCGCACCCGCTTGCGTAAGAAGGTTTTGGTCGCCTCGCTCGACGTGCGTCGCCCGGCAGCGATGGAACAATTGGCTGTTTTGGCCGGGCAAGCCGAAGTCGACAGCCTGCCCATTATTGCAGGCCAATTGCCTGCCGAAATTGCGCGCCGCGCCATCACTGCTGGGCGCCTTGGCGGCTATGATGTTGTCTTCCTTGATACCGCTGGCCGGACCTCGATCGACGAAGACATGATGAGCGAAGCGGCAGAGATCGCGCGCATCGCTTCCCCGATTGAAACCTTGCTGGTCGCAGATAGCTTGACCGGTCAAGATGCGGTTGAAACCGCCCGTCGTTTCCATGAGCGCCTGCCACTGACCGGTATCGTTCTGACCCGCGCCGATGGCGATGGCCGTGGTGGCGCAGCGCTGTCCATGCGGGCTGTTACGGGTCTGCCGATCAAGTTCTTGGGCATTGGCGAAAAGATTGACGGGCTTGATGCCTTTGACGCCCAACGCATCGCCGGTCGCATTCTGGGGCAAGGCGACGTTGTCAGCCTGGTTGAGCGGGCGGTTGAGAACGTTAAGCAGGACGACGCTGAGAAATTGGCCGCCAAAATGGCCAAGGGTAAGTTCGACCTCGACGATCTCGCCATGCAATTACGCCAAATTCAGGCGATGGGCGGGCTTGGTGGCGTGATGGGAATGCTGCCCGGCGCGCAAGCAGCCAAAAAGGCCATGGAATCCGGCGCGGTATCTGACAAGAGCGTCAAACGCCAGATTGCCGTCATTCAATCCATGACCAAGCAAGAGCGGGCCAAGCCCGACCTGTTGAACGCCAGCCGCCGCAAGCGCATCGCAGCGGGTGCCGGTGTCGATGTCTCTGAAGTCAACAAAGTTATCAAAATGCATCGCTCGATGTCAGACATGGTTAAAGCCATGGGCAAAGGCGGCATGAAGGGCCTGATGGGCAAAATGGGCGGCATGTTTGGGGGCAAAATGCCACCGATGGACCCTGCCGCAATGCAACGTCTCGGCCAACAAGCGGCTTCTTCAGGCGGCGGCTTGCCCGGCCTGCCTGGCCAGTCGTCTCCACAAGGTTTGCCCGGTTTGGGCAATACGCAAAATCCCGGTGGCTTTACAGGCCTACCAGGTCTCCCATTCGGGAAAAAGTAACGCAGAAACGACACATATACTCTGAAAGGTAAGTCTCATGTCCTTGAAAATTCGCTTGGCCCGCGGTGGCTCTAAGAAGAAGCCAGTTTACCGCATCGTGGTTGCCGAAGCCCGCTCACCTCGTGACGGCCGCTTCCTCGAAAAGATCGGCAGCTACAACCCAACTCTGCCAGATGACAATGCAGGCCGTCTGGTCATCGACGCTGAGCGTGCAGCTGAATGGATGAAGAAGGGCGCGCAGCCAACCGACCGCGTTGCACGCTTCTTGGCCGCTCAAGGCGTTGGCACCTATGTCAATGGCAATAACCCAAACAAGGGCAAGCCAGGCCAAAAGGCAACTGAACGCGCCGCCGAGAAGGCTCAGGCCTTGATCGACGCGCAAGAAGCCGCCGAGCGCGCGAAAGCAGAAGCCATTGAAGCCGCTGCACAAGTAAAGGCAGACGCTGCGGCTGCCGCCGCTGCCGCTGCACCTGCTGAAGAAGTGGCCGCCGAAGAAGTTGCTGCTGAGCCTGCAGCAGAATAAGCCAGTATGAAGCGCCTTGCCGAAACGCTAGGTGCTGTGGTCGCCCGCCGGGATGCCCCCGGCGGTGCGGCCATTTTGTTTTCTGGTCAAGAGGTTCTTTGGTCAGGTACGGCAGGTGTCCGCGACGTTCCTGCCGCCAGTCCACTCTTATTGACCAGCAAAGCCCGGGTCGCTTCGATCTCGAAGGTCGCCACAGCGCTTACCCTACTCAAGCTGGTGGAAGCTGGTCAGATTGATCTGGACCGCGATATTTCTGATGCCTTGGGTTTTAAGCTTCGCCATCCGAAGTTTCCTGACTCCCCCATAACGCCGCGCATGATCCTAAGCCACACGGCGGGCATTCGCGATGGTGAGACTTATCGGGGGGTCGTTGGTGAGGCGCTCGAAGGCTTTTTTGTGCCCGGCGGCAAAAACTGGAATGATGGGAAACATTGGGCGGATTTAAGCCAACCCTTTGGTTTTTTTACCTATTCCAACCTAGCAATGGGGCTCTTGGCGCAAGCCTGCGAAAATGCAGGCGGCGACCGCTTTGACCGATTGACGCAAAAGCTCGTCTTTACCCCGCTTAGGATCGACTGTGGCTTCAATTGGTCTGGCATTACTGATCAGGCCGCTGGGGATGCTGCAACCCTTTACCGCCGAAAAACGGTTGGTGATTGGGAGGTTCAAGTTGACGGGTCGCCCGCGACCCTGCCGCGACCCAACATCGCCACAGTGCAGGGTCTCAGCCTAAGCGACTATACTTTGGGGAGCAACGGACTTCTGTTTTCGCCGCAAGGCGGCTTGCGGGCCAGCGTGGCGGACCTTGCCCGAATTGGGATGGCATTGAGTGGTGCTGTCGCGTTGCTAGAGCCAGCAATGCGTACTTTGGTTCTAACCCCGCAGTGGACCTATCGGGCTGACCCTAAAAATGGCGACACTTCCGGTGGGGCATTCCAAGGCTTTGGTTTAGGCGTGCATCGCTTAATCCCGGGGGATCACTGCCCAGTCGCTGGCCTCAAAACAGAAATGGTCGGCCATTATGGCGAAGCCTATGGCTTATTGGCTGGCCTATGGGTTGACCCTGTGTCCACGCGCGGCTTTGCGTGGTTCATCACTGGCAGCCTCTATGGGCCGGCTCCGGGCGAACGCTCGGGCGTTTACCGCGTCGAAGAAGAGATGATGCAGGCCGCGGCTGACGATCTGGGCCTTGTTGATTTGTGATTCTGCGATAGGCTACCCCCATATTTAAAGGGGATAGACCATGTCATTGGGCGCAGACTTTCAAGTTATCACCTTCATCCAAACGCGCGATCGGCCCACGGCAGTGGCTTTTTATCGTGATAAGTTGGGTCTTACCTTTGTCGTGGATGACCCATTTGGCAGTGTATTCGACCAAAATGGCACGGGCTTGCGCATCACCCAGATTGAGGGCTTTACGCCCAGTCCACACCCGGCCCTTGGCTGGCAAGTCAGCGATATTCAGGACTGCATCCGCACACTGACCGCACGTGGTGTCACGATGAAAATCTATGAAGGCTTTGGCCAGGACGAGTTAGGTATTTGGCAGGCGCCGGGCGGCACAGCCCAGATTGCTTGGTTTGAAGACCCAGATGGTAATTTGTTGAGCCTAACACAAGTTTGAGCGCGGCTTTCCGCGATACCTTTGCGTCCAGTTCCGCTTCACGCTAAACACCACTCATGAATTCAAGTCCGCCCCGCCCAACGACGCTTGCTGACCTTGATGCCCGCGCCCGAGATATTTTTCGCGATATTGTCGAGACCTATCTTGAAACAGGGGAGCCGGTCGGATCACGCACCTTATCGAAGCGTGGCATCGCACTATCCCCGGCGTCGATCCGCAATACGATGGCTGATCTGGCGAGCCTTGGTCTCTTGGACGCCCCTCATTTAAGCGCCGGGCGCACCCCCACGCACACAGGCCTGCGCCTGTTCGTCGATGGTCTCTTGGAGATTGGCGACCTTGGCCGTGAGGAAAAGGCCGAGATTGATTCACGATTGGCTGCGGCAGGCTCTGATTTATCGAGCGCTTTATCAGAGGCTTCGCTCCTGTTGTCGGGTCTTGCCGGGGGGGCGGGCCTTGTGACCACGCCGACGCGGGAAAGCCCAGTCAAACATGTGGAGTTTGTGCTCATTGGGCCCGGCCAGATCTTGGTTGTGCTGGTCTTTGACGATGGCCAGGTTGAGAACCGCTTGGTTCAGATGCCTGTCGGTCTCACCCAGTCGCAACTTCAAGAAAGCACGAATTTTTTGAATTTTCGCTTGAAGGGTAGAACTTTGTCGGAGGCAGCTGCTCAAGCCGTGGACGATGCGCGCCACGCAGAGGCGACCCTCGATAAAGCGGCAGCCAACTTGATTGAAGCAGGCTTTGCGGAATGGTCTGGCGATGATCCGATGGCAGGGCGTAAATTGATCGTGCGCGGGCGCGCCAATCTGTTGGCCAATAGCCAAGCGGCGGGCGACCTTGAACGCGTACGCATTTTATTTGATGACCTTGAACGTAAACGCGACCTAATCCATGTCCTGGATGCGGCGCAGGAAGCTTCTGCGGTAAAATTGTTTATTGGTGCAGAAAACCCCTTGTTCTCCATGTCTGGTTCGGCTCTTGTCGCCGCCCCTTATATGGATAGTCAACGCCGCGTACTTGGCGCACTGGGAGTTATTGGGCCAACCCGCTTGAATTATGCCCGCGTCATCCCAATGGTAGACTATACTGCAAAAGTCGTCGGTCGCCTCATTGAGCGCCGCGGTTTAAACTTAACGGAATGAGATCGAAGACATGACCACAGATACGGGTACCCCACAGAACGGCGACGACCTCGAAGCAGAAATTGCCGCGGCCGCTGAGGCCTCTGCAGATGGTGCGGATGCCCAAGCTACTGCGCAAGACCCGCTGGAGCTTGCTCGCGCGCTTCTAGGTGAAAGTGCCGCGCCTGAGGATATGGGCGGACTATTGGTGGCGAAACTCCAAGCCGCTTTGGCTGAGATTGAGACTTTGAAGGATGCAGGGCTGCGTGCCTTAGCGGAGTCGGAAAACATCCGTCGTCGAGCAGAGCGGGAAAAGACCGAAGCCCGCATCTATGCCATTGATAAATTTGCGCGTGATCTCTTGCCCGTGGCCGACAATTTGGGTCGCGCCATCAGTACGGCTCCGGAAGGATTTAAGGGCGATCCAGCCTTTGATGGTTTCGTGACTGGCGTCGACATGACCCAGCGCGAACTTCTCAATGCGTTTGAGCGTCATGGTTTGACGCGCGTAGGCGCAAAGGGCGACAAGTTCGATCCCTCAATTCACCAAGCTGTAGCGCAAATTCCTTCGGACATGGCTGCTGGCGATGTCGCTGAGGTCTTTCAGCCGGGCTATGTCTTAGCTGGCAGAACACTGCGTGCGGCAATGGTTGCGGTATCTGCTGGCCAACCTGCGGCAGAGCCAGAAGCCAGCGATCCTGCTGCCTAGCGCCTAGTTCTGGAGGCGGCGGGGGCTGCCAGTCGCCCCCGCAGCGCGGCCTCATCCAATGCGTTCAGTTTCCACCCTGATGGATAGCGCCCAAAGTAGAGGATGCAGGCTTTTGTCTGCGGGTCTGGCGCGCAGACACGGCCATCGGCAAGGCGCTTTAGACCCATGCTTGTTGCCGTCCGGCTCGGCAGGACTGTTTCAGGCGTCAGCCCCGCGCGACGCGCGAGATCAGCCAGAATGGCAGGCTCTAGCGCTTGTCTAGACAGCCGCTCCAACAAGGGATTAGCAAGGTCAGCGCCCAAGACGCCTAATATCTGCCCGCCTTCGCCACCCCCCGTGCGCTTGGCAATTTCATTAGCCGCGATAGCTCGGGCAATGCCGGTAACTTGCGCTTGCAGGGCCGGCCGGTCCATCCGCGCCTCTATTCCAGGCAAGTCGCGATCACGCAGCGCCATCACCAAGGCGCGCACATCGGATGAGGCGTCCAGCGGGGCCGGAGCTGTTGCGCAGCTGCTGAGTACCAAGCAAAGACTGATCCAGACTGATTTGTGCATGTTTGCTAATCCTTATGTCGCCAAATCATTTATCAAAAAACCTCTGAACTTCGCCTGAACATACTGGACCTTTTAGCATGGGCCACCTAGACCAGAGTTATTGAGGGAAACGTGCCGAAATCTGTTTTGATCCTTTTTGCGCATCCTTCTTATGCGCGGTCGCGCGCCAATCGTGCCCTGCGCACCGTCGCCCAAGACCTTGACCATGTAACCGTGCATGACCTCTATGAGACCTATCCAAATTTTCTGATCGATGTGGAGGCCGAGCAGCGCTTGCTGTTAGACCATGACCATATTGTTCTGATGCATCCCTTCTTTTGGTACGCCGCGCCGTCTTTGGTGAAAGAGTGGCTCGATGTCGTTTTAGATTATGGGTGGGCTTACGGGGAGGGTGGGACGGCGCTCGCAGGAAAAAGCTGGACTCAAGCGATTACAACAGGCGGGCCTGCCCAATCCTATTGTTCCGATGGCTTGAACCGCTTTTCAATTGATGAGTTGTTGCGCCCGTTTCAAGCGACCGCAAACCTTTGCCAATGTGTGTGGCAAGACCCATTTGTTCTGCACGCCAGTCGTCAGGCCACCCCAGAAATTTTAGCCGATGCGGCCGCCAAGTTCAGCGCCATGTTGGAAGGTTTGATCGATGGCTGAAGCCAATTTGCTCGAATCCGCCTTTGTCTATCTGACGGCGACCGTCGTTTCAGTCCCCATAGCCAAACGGCTCGGCTTGGGCTCGGTTCTAGGCTATCTGATCGCGGGAGCAATCATCGGCCCTTACGTCCTTAATCTGGTCGGCGATCCTGAAAACATCATGCATACGGCAGAGTTTGGCGTGGTCATCATGCTGTTTCTGATCGGACTTGAACTTCAGCCTAGTCTGCTGTGGCGATTGCGCACAGCCATTCTTGGCATGGGTGGGCTGCAAGTCGTTGGCACAGGTGCCATCGCGACCGGGCTTGGCATGGCGCTTGGCCTCTCGTGGCAGGTGGCTTTAGCCGTGGGCCTAACTCTGTCCTTGTCTTCAACCGCCATTGTGCTGCAGTCCTTGCGCGAGAAAGGTATAGCCGGAACCGAAGCAGGGCGGTCGACATTTGCCGTGCTGTTATTCCAAGACATCGCGATCATTCCGATGCTGGCCTTATTCCCTTTCTTGGCGACGCTCAGTGTTGCTGGGGATGGTGCGGCTGCAAAGGGGGCGTTAGCGGCCTATCCAGGTTGGGCGCAGGGCTTAGCCGTTGTGGTGGCAGTCGGTTTGATCGTGCTGGCTGGGCGGGTGCTGCTACGCCCCATGTTCCGTTGGGTCGCAGCCTCTGGTTTGCATGAAATTCTGACTGCCTTTGCGCTTCTTTTGGTTGTTGGCGTTGCGCTTCTCATGCAGTTTGTAGGCATCTCACCCGCTCTGGGGGCGTTCGTCGCTGGCGTCGTCTTGGCGGATAGCGAATTTCGCCATCAGATAGAAAGCGACATTGATCCGTTTAGAGGGTTGTTGCTCGGGCTATTTTTCATCTCTGTCGGGGCCGGGATCAACTTTGCGCTCTTAGTCGCTCAGCCTTGGCTGATCCTTGGTTTGGTTCTGGCGCTGGTCTTGGTGAAAGCCAGCGTGATGTTCGCAATTGCGCGCGCTTTCGGCCGCAAAATGGGGGAGGCTGCTTTGATTGGCCTCGGCCTCGCACAGGGCGGTGAGTTTGCTTTCGTGCTCTTTGCCTTCGCGCAAGGTGCCGGCGTGATTCCCCCAGAGATAACCGCCCTATTGGTTGTTGCTGTGGCTTTGTCGATGGCCATCACGCCGCTCTTGTTGATGGCGGGTGACTGGGCGATGCGGCGCTTGGAATCGGGGTCGGGCGAAGACCGCGCGCCAGAAATTGAAGAAGGCCATCACGATGTCATCGTGGCAGGCTATGGTCGGTTTGGACAAATCGTTGGCCGGATGCTTTCGACTTACGGCTATAAGATCAGCGTTCTCGACCATGACGCCGACCAGGTTGATGTGCTGCGTGGTTTTGGCCGAAAGGTGAATTTTGGCGATGCTACGCGGATAGACCTGTTGCGTTTGGCTGGAGCGGCAGAGGCCAAATTGTTGATCGTCGCAATTGATAATGACGAAAAAGCGCTGGAGCTGGTTGAGACCGCGCGCGAGGCCTTCCCAAACCTCAAGATCCTCGCCCGCGCGATCGATCGCCGGCATGCCTATCAACTGATGGCGGCCAAAGTAGATGGGCTGGAGCGCGAGACTTTTGCTGCCGCCGTCCGCCTTGGGGTGAAGTCATTACAAATCATGGGCAAGCCTGCCTTTGCGGCAGAGCGCGCGGGCATGATTTTCTCGCGCTATGATGAACGCGCTTTGACAGCGATGTTTGAAGATTGGCAGCGCGTTGAATTTGCAGATTATCAGCGTATCGTGCGGGACCGCACAGCCCTAGAAGAAGAACTACTAAAGCGCGACATGATCGCCTTGGTTGGCAAAAGCGATGGCGATGAGTGGGGGGAGGAGACGCTAGAGCGCGAGGCGTTTGAGCGTAATCTCGCTCGCAAAGCAAAGCCTGATTGATCCAAGCCCCTGTCCGGCCTAAAGACGCGGGGCTGCTAGGGCTCTAGCGGCTTACATAGGGACCGCTTTACTCATGCACGTTACGTTAGACTCCATCCGTGCGGCCGCCGCGCGAATTGAAGGCCGCATCATTCGAACACCACTTTTGATGTCGAAGACGCTGTCGGATATTACTGGCGCTGAAGTGTGGGTGAAGTTTGAAAACTTCCAATTTACCGCTGCCTTTAAAGAGCGCGGTGCCCTGAATAAGTTGTTGTTGCTAACAGAAGCCGAGCGCCGCAATGGCGTGATCGCCATGTCCGCTGGCAATCATGCCCAAGGTGTGGCCTATCACGCCTCGCGCCTCAATATTCCTGCGACCATCGTGATGCCCTTGGGCACACCGTTCACCAAGGTTGAACATACGCGCAAACATGGCGCGCGCGTGGTGCTGCATGGCGACAATCTGTCAGAAGCCACCACCTTTGCTTATCAGCTCAAAGATCGCGAAGGCCTGACCTTTGTCCATCCTTATGACGATGCGGATGTGATTTCAGGGCAAGGCACCATCGGCATCGAAATGCTGGAAGATGCCCCACAATTGGAAACGCTGGTTGTGCCCATTGGTGGGGGCGGATTGATCGGGGGCATCGCCGTCGCTGCGCGCGCCATGAAGAACGACATTGAAGTGGTGGGCGTCCAGACGCGCATGTTCCCTTCCATGCATGCAGAACTTGCAGGCAAAGAACCTGGTCCTCTATGCGGGGGCCAGACCATTGCCGAAGGTATCGCTGTAAAGCAGGCAGGTCGTTTGGGCTTTGAGATTGCCAAAGAATTGGTCCGCGATGTTCTTATTGTGGATGAGGATGACTTGGAACAAGCCATCACTTTGTTCTGCAACGTAGAAAAAACGGTGGCCGAAGGGGCGGGGGCTGCTGGTCTCGCTGCCCTATTGGCACACCCGCAGCGCTTTAGCGGTAAAAAAGTCGGCATTGTTCTGTGTGGCGGCAATATCGATTCTAGGCTTTTGGCCTCCGTCCTGACGCGGGCCTTGGTGCGCGAAAAGCGGATTGTCAGCCTTCGGATCATTGGTGATGATCGTCCGGGTCTGTTGGCCGTTGTGTCAAAAGTCATTGGCGATTTGGGCGGCAATATTCTGGAAGTTGCGCACAATCGTTTGGCGCTGGATGTGCCCGCTAAAGGCGCAGAATTTGATATTCTGATGGAAACCCGCGACTCGCGGCACACCCAAGAAATCATCGATGCGTTGGTGGCAGCAGGCTATCCACCGCGCACGATCTAAAGTCTAAAACCCAAAAAGGACTGGTCTCATGGCTCTGCCGATCCTCACCATTGGCAATAAGAATTACTCCAGTTGGTCGATGCGGCCTTGGCTCGCCCTGAAATGGGCCGGGATTGCTTTTGAGGAGCGGATCATTCCTTTGGGGCCGCGCGGCATGGGACCGAACCCGGATATTCTGGCTGTCAGCCCGTCCGGCACAGTGCCGGTGTTGGAATTGGCCGATGGGACCAAGATCTGGGACACGTTGTCGATCTGTGAATGGGCGCATGAACAAGCCCCCGATGCAGGACTTTGGCCAAAAGATGCCATCGCGCGCGCGCTCGCCAGGTCCGCAACGTGCGAAATGCATTCAGGCTTCGCAGCCGTGCGTCAGACCTTCCCGATGAACTTAAAGCGGGTGAAAGCGGGCCATGAATGGTCCGACGCTGTGCAATATCAAGTAGAGCGTATTGACCACTTGTTGTGCGGTCTGAAGGCAGGCTTTGGCACTTCAGACAGCCCCTTCATTATGGGCCGCCGCTCCATTGTTGATGCCTTCTATGCCCCGGTCGCAACCCGGTTCCGCACATATCAGGTTCCCGTCTCAACAGGCCTGCAGGCGTGGTGCGAGGCGATCTTTCAAGACCCTGATTTCACTGCTTGGGATCAAGCAGCCCAGCTCGAAACTTGGACAATTGCTGAAACCGATGCGGTCTAGCTTGAGTTGGTGCAACCGATTGATGCTGACCTGCGTATCAAGGCCATGATCCAGCGTCGCACCCTCCTCCTTTCCGCCCCGTTTGCCCTGTTGTGCGCTTGCTCAAAGGCAGAAGCTGTCTCCAACTCCAGCGATTTAGGGACGGCATCCTCGTCGGCTATCACTGGACTAGCCCCCAAGACCGACGAAGTCGTTTGGCTTCAGTTGAAGGGGACCGTTCGGACAAGCCAAGCCTTAGTCGATGTTCGCCAAGCAATTCTGCATCGGGCGCTGGTGCGCCGGGAATCAAGCGCCGGCGTCAATGAAACGAAATTCTTCGACCTGTGGCAAAGTGCGGGCCAGCCGGCCGTAGCAGGGCCTTCGCCCACGCGCCAATTGCGTCAGCTTCAGGACGGTACAAGTGGCTTCTGGATGGAACGTGAATTCACGCACCCAGCCATCGTTAAAGGCGTGGAATCGTCTCGCTTGGCCCGCTCGGGTGCCAGTGTTCTGGCTCTCAACGGAAAGCAGATCTGGCTTTTAGCGGGCGGCCTTAGCTCCGCTCCGACCCTGACTGCCGATCAGACTGCTCAATTCAATGTCTGGCTCGCGAGCCTGGGCCTCAAGAAGACATAGAAGCAATCGCGTCGGCAATGGCGACAGTTTGCTCTGCCATGTCTAAGTGCAACAGCTCCGTCATTTTGCCGTCGACCTTCAGCACGCCTTTGCCCGCATTGGCGGGGTCCAAAAAGGCCGCGATCACGGCGCGCGCATGGGCCACTTCGGCCACGTCGGGCGCAAAGACGCGGTTGCAAGTCTCGATCTGACTTGGGTGGATCAAGGTCTTGCCATCAAAGCCAAACTCCAGCCCCTGCCAACAAATGGCTTCAAAGCCCTCAGCATTGGCGATGTCATTGTAGACACCATCGATAACAGCAAGGTTGTAGAGCCGGGCTGCCGTGACACTGGCTGCTAGGGCGAAATGAAAGGGCGCACGGTCTGCGGTCTGCCGCGCGCGGGTCTCCTTAGCGAGATCATTGGTGCCCATAACAAAGGCGGCCAGGCGCGAATTGGTGCTGGAAGCAGCAATCGAAGCGATCTCAAGGATTGCGCGCGGCGTTTCGATCATGGCCCAAAGGCTCATAGCTGGCGCAGCCCCTAGGGCGTCCATGGCTTCACTTGCGGCCAATACTTCCTCTGCAGAGGAGATTTTGGGGAACAAGATGCCGTCTGGCCCCGCGTCTACTGCGGCTTCCAAATCTTGCGCACCCCAAGGCGAGGTTAGGCTGTTTACGCGGATAATCACTTCGCGCTTGCCATATCCGCCTGCTTTCACGATCGCGGCCACGGCGGCGCGTGCATCATCCTTAGCATCGGGGGCAACCGCATCCTCCAGATCGAGGATTACTGCATCGGCGGGCAGGCTCTTAGCCTTTTCCAACGCCTTGGCATTAGCACCGGGCATATAAAGTACACTGCGACGGGGACGGGCCTGGGGAGCGGTCATGATGAGCCTTTCAAATCGGGTTTGACTTCTTCTAGCCACAAGCAGGGCGGTGGCGTAAAGAGCGGGCCATGCCTTTGGTCCTGATTCTTGGTTCACATGTCGCGGGTAGCCGGGTGGGTGGCACCTTGGCCAGCCTTGCTTTGGCCCAATCGCCAATGAAGATCGATCCAGTCCATGTCCCGACAACCCTTCTTGGCCGCCACCCTGGCTGGGGGGCACCGGGCGGCGGGCCGGTCAGTCCAGACCTGTTTGCAGGCATGCTGGAAGGTATCGCGGCCAATGGCTTATTTGCTTTGGTAGACGGCGTTCTCACCGACTATTTTGCGAGCGCGGAGCAAGTCCAAATTGCTGCCCGGGCTATTGATGCCGTCAAAACCGCCAACCCCAAAGCCATGATTCTGGTTGACCCTGTCTTGGGTGATGCGCCAGGCGGGCTTTATGTTGGGCAGGGTGTTGCCGATGCGCTAGGGGAATATTTGGTTCCCCGCGCCGACTTTCTAACGCCTAATTTATGGGAGCTAGGCTATCTAACGCAGACTGCTCCGAAGGACCTCCAGCAAATTCATCACGCCGCCATGGCTTTGGGCCGACCCTCCCTGATTTCATCGGTCGAGAAGGACGGCGAAATTGGTGGCTTGTTGGTCGATGGAACGCGAGCTTGGCTCTCGACCCACCCTAAAACTCTCACGCCACCCAAAGGCACGGGTGACTTGATGGCAACCATGTTTCTTGCCCATTTGATCGATCGCCAGCCAGCCCAACAGGCTATGGCCTTTGCATTAGCCGGCGTGTCTTACGCGGTGCAACGTGCGCAAGATTGGGGTGCGCAAGAATTGCCAATTGTTGCTGCGGGCTATGAAGCGTGGCGGGCTGAGCCCTTGGCCTTGACCGAGCTTGGTTGAACGGTCCAAAAGGGGCTATGACTGATCTGGTTTCGCCTTATGTTGCGCCGGGCTTTGAGCCTGTTTTACACGCTTTCAACGCCAACTTCGAAGAAGGCCTTGAACTGGGGGCAGGTTTCTGCGCCATTTTGGAAGGCGAGGTTGTTGTCGATCTGGTCGGCGGCCATAGCGACCGCGCCAAAACCCAAAGCTGGACGCGCGAGACCTTGGTGCCGGTGTATTCAACCACTAAGCCAATAGCGGCCATGGTCATTGCCCGTCTGCAGGATCAGGGTCTGTTGAATTTTGACGATCCGATCGGGTGGCTGTGGCCCGAATTTACCGAGCACGGCAAGGACGTGACTTTGGCTCAAGCCTTGTCGCATCAGGCAGGTGTCCCCGGTTTCCCAGACCCGATTGATCCCGACCTCTGGCTCAATCCACCCGCTTTAGCTGAGGCCTTGGCCCATGTCGCACCGATGTGGGAGCCAACCACGGCCAGTGGCTATCATCCGTTGACCTATGGCTATATTGCAGGCGAGCTTGCCCAACGTGCGCATGGCACCAGCCTTGGCACGCAATTGCGGGTCGATGTGTGTGAGCCCTTGGGCATAGATTTCTGGATCGGCCTGCCCGAAATCCATCATGGTCGTTGCGCTGAAATGAGCCGACCCAAGGCCATGGCCGAACTGGGCGAGGTCTCCGAGGCCCGCCGCGTTGCCTTTATGACGCCGTGGGCGTCACCCAATCGAGGTGGCGCTGCGTGGCGCGAGGCAGAAATTCCCTCCGCGAACGGTCACGGGACTGCCCGATCTGTCGCCACACTTTATGGCGTTTTCGCCAATGACGGTAAAATCGGCAGCCATCAGATCATTTCGCCAGAAACCATGGTGGATTTCACCAAGCCAAGGATCCGCGGCCTTGATTTGGTTTTGCCTTACGAGATCGAATGGGCCGCAGGCGTCATGCGTAATTCCAATTTGCGCTACGGCACTAATCCTGAAACCTTGGGCCATTCTGGTTGGGGTGGATCTGGTGGATTTGGTGATCCTGCTAAACGCTTATCGGCAGCTTATGTCATGAACAAACAAACCCCAGCCCTATTGGGTGACGAGCGCGCCGGTCGTTTGATCCAAGCGCTTTATGCCTGTGTGGATGCCCGCAGCGCCTGAAGCTTAGCTTCTGCGTCTATCCGGGCTTGTGGGTCACCGATATGCAACCAAGGCCCGTCTAGGACGAGGCCATAAAGACCACCCTTGGGGCTCCATTCGTCAAACCACGTGCGGGCGAGGGAGCGCTTGGTAGCGGATTTGCCTTCAAACTTTGCCTTGGTCGTGATCTGCACGCCTGCATAGGCATAGGGCGCGCTTGCAGCTTCCCCCCGCCGGGTCAAGCGACCTTCCTCGTCCATGAAGAAATCGCCCGGTCCGTCAAAACCCAGAGACTCATCAAGGCGCGCCAATAAGAGCAGGCCATCCATTCTTTTAGGATCAAACGCCTCAGCCATTCGGTTGATCGCTGTGCCATCAAGCCAAATTGCGTCCGCATTGCAGGTCAGCAGCGGCCCGTCAGGAAAGTGATGTAGCGCGTACACAAGGCCGCCTTCAGTTTCCAAAGGCTCCGGCAATGCGTCCTCGCGCGAAAAGATCAGGCGAGGGCTGCCTGTGCTCCGCGGCGTTAGATGCGCCACCAATTTGTCGCCAAAATGAAAACTATTGACCACGGCTGTGCCGACGCCTGCTTCTGCGAGGCGGTCGAGCATATGGTCGACCAAGCAGCGGCCATCGACTTCGACTAAGGCTTTAGGGCGGTCATCTGTCAGGGGCCGCATCCGCGTGCCAAGCCCTGCAGCAAAGACCATGGCATGGCTTGGCATCGTGCTCATCCGGTTTGCGCCTGCGTGAAGGCCTTAAGCGGCACATAGCGCTCTACCCAGCTTTGCAACGCCTTTAAGCGCGGGTGCGTGAGGACTTGGGCCAAGTGCCCCGCTTCACGCGGCATGAACTGGCGATAGCGTTGCTTGCCATCGCGGCCAACTAGTCGCGAGAAGATACCGAGAATCCGCAACGCATTGATCGCGCCCTGAATGGCCAGCTCTTCGTCAAAGGGTGCCCGCTCCGATCCAGTCGCGTCCAAATAAGCATGAATGGTGGCTTCATAGGCCTCGGCGCTTACGTTGCGTCGCGCATCATGGAGCAGCATGGCAAAGTCCCAAGCGCGATAGCCATGTACGGCATCTTGGAAGTCGAGCAGGCCAACCCGGGCAATGCCTTTGCGCTCGGGCAGCCAGAGGATGTTTTCAGCGTGATAATCGCGCAGCGTGAAAGCGCGTGGATGGGTCAGAATTTCGCCAATCAAGCTATCGCGAATGTCAGCCCATTCAGAACGGGCGTCGGCGTTAAACCCATCAAGGCCCAAGAAGCGTGGAGTCCAGTCGACAAATAAATTGGCATTCTCGCGCAGGGCTATCGCATCAAAATCAAGGATCGGCCAAGGCCCCATAGGTGAGGGCAGAGTCTTTGGGATCGGGGTTTGGTGCAGGGCAGCCAGTGCCTCGCCGGCCGCATGATAAAGCTCGACCTCGTCCGCCCGATCTTCAGCGATGACTCGGGCGTAGAGATCGTCGCCCAAATCTTCGACCACAGCGACACCAACGGGCGCATTGACTGCCAAAGTGACGGGCGCGGAGAAGCCGTTGCTGCGTAAGTGGTCGCCAACGGCGACAAAAGCCTCCACGCGGGAGGCGGCCAAACGCGACAGCGCGTTCCAGCCTAGGGCTTTGCGTGTCTCCTCGTCAGCGCTCGGTGGGCAAGGCCCATCCTCATTTCCCGGTGGGGCCTTCATCAGGATAGCTGTGCGGTCCCCATCGCGCACCCGTTCGTAAGAGCGGGTTGAGGCATCTTGATCGAATTTTTGCCGGTCAGCTTGACCAAAGCCCGCCGCGTGCAAAGCTGAAGTGATCGCCGCCTCAAAATGGGCGGCTTCAAGCGTGGAAGAGTTAGAGGTCATTCAGGCGAGATTTCCAGTTCGATGCCAGCGAGGCCGACAGATTGGCACGGCGTTGGTCACCCATAATGATGATTTCGATGTCGAGGCACCCGGGTGACAGATGTGGCCCAGCTTTATCTGGCCATTCAACCAAGCTGATGACCTCGTCAAGCTCTTCCCAGCCCAATTCCCAGATATCCTCTGGATCTTCTAGGCGATAAAGGTCGAAATGCAGCAGTTCAGGGGCGCTTGGCTGATTGTCTAAGTCAGGCTGATAGCGCTGGACCAAGGTGAAAGTCGGGCTTGGAACTTCGGTATCAACGCCGAGGAAAGCGCAGATCAAGCCACGCGCAAGGGTCGTTTTGCCAGCGCCCAAATTGCCCCGCAGGGCCAAGCAATCTCCAGCCTGCAGCACGTGAGCTAAGCGGGCCCCCAAATCGCGCGTGTCGCGATCGGTCGCAAGGTCTAGGGAAAGCAACAAGTCCATCATCAATTTGTCGTTAGAAGAGGTTGGCCGCGCGGTCAAAACTACTCGCTGTTGAAAGCAAGCTAGACTAGGTTTGTTTGCATGTTTTCTTGGCCCAGCCTTATTCTCCTCGCAAGCCCAACTCCGGCTTTGCCACCAGATTCCATTGTCAGTGTGCTTGCAAATGAGCCTGAAGCCGCTTCTGAGGTCATCGTCGTAAGGGCAGAGCGGCTGCCTCCAGACCGCTCCATGCCGGCTCAGGTCGTTCTTGACGGGACCGCCCTTGCTTCCAGCATTGGCTTGCGTTTGGACGAGGCCCTGCGTGTTGCACCGGGCGCTGGCCTGTTTAGGCGCACAGCAAGTGGACCCGCCAATGCGACTATTCAGGGCCTATCTTTACGCCCGATAGCGCCGAATGGGGCAGGGCGCGCTTTGGTCAGTCTCGATGGTGTGCCGCAGAATGATCCATTTGGCAGCTGGGTGTTCTGGGTACGACATGATCCGATGTTCTTGGATCGGGTCGATGTGCGTCGCGGGGCAGCTGGTGCGGGCTTTGGCCCACTGGCTTTAACGGGTGCGTTGGATCTGGTTGAGGCACGCGGTGGACCAGCGCGGTTGCGGCTATTGGGCGGTGAGCACGGGGCAATTCAACTTGCTGCGCGGGGGTCTGCGACGTTAGCCAGCGGGACGATCACCGCGATGGCTTCTTATGAGCACAACGATGGCGTGATTCCGGTCAGCCTCTCGCAACGCGGCGCCGTCGATCAACCTGCAGATTTCACAGCCTCTACTCTAACTTTGGTCAGTGAAATTCCGGCCGACAATGGACAATGGTCGTTTCGGGCTTCCGGATTCAAAGAAGAAAAAGGGGCTGGTACACTTGGGGCGAGCAGCGCTGCGCAAGGTGCGGATATAAGCGGTGCACGCAAGTTGGAGGGGGATTGGGGCCAAGCACGGCTCATTCTGTTCGCGCAAACCCGTGACTTTGCCAATCAGACTGTCTCGGTGGCTACAGACCGGGCTAGCGTAACCCCAGCGTTGGATCAGTATAAGACCCCGGCCTCGGCACTTGGCGGGTCCCTCATTTATGCCCCGACCTTTCCGCGTTGGAGCCCCAGATGGACCTTGGATTGGCGTCATAGCGAAGGCGAAACGCGCGAACTTTTCCGCTTTGTCGGCAATGGCTTCACCCGCACGCGCATTGCTGGTGGTCACCAGGATCTGATCGGTCTTGGCCTCGACGTGCCCCGCTTATGGCAATCAGATGACGAACAGACAGGTCTGGACGCAACCCTGCGTCTAGATCGTTGGGCCAATAGTCGTGCAAAACGCTTAGAAGCTGATCGTGCGACTGGGGCTGTTACGCTCTCGGAGACACCTGTGGATCGGGAGGGTCATTTGGCGACCGGACGCGTGTCCTTGTTTGCTTTGGGCGGGCAGGTGCGCCTGAGTTTGTTTCGTACCTTTCGCCCGCCGAGTTTGAACGAGCTTCATCGCCCATTTCGGGTCGGCAATGATGTGACCGAAGCCAACGCGGATTTGGTTCCAGAGGTCTTGGATGGTCTCGACCTAGATCTTAAGAGGCAATGGCAAGGCTTGGGGGGCGCTTGGAAGGGAAACCTTACCCTTTACACCAGCAAACTGCAGGACCCGATTACCAATGTGACAATTGGTGCAGGCCCGGGCGTACTTCCCCGCGTTGGCTTCTTGCCCGCCGGGGGCACGCTGCGGCAACGGTTAAATGCCGGGGAAATACGGGCCAAAGGTTTGGAGGGTAGTTTGACTTGGACACCGGTAGGGACTGGCCCCCGGCCCGAGGTTGCGCTGCGCTTGTCTATGGTCGACGCGAACGTGGACGGCGGGCGACTGCTACCCGCCTTGTCCGGTCTGCGCCCCGCGCAGTCAGCCCCTTGGGCTAGTTATCTCGGCGTGACTTTGCCGTTTGGGGCCGGGCATCAACTGACAGTCGCGCTGCGCGGTGAAGCTGCACGCTTTGAGGATGATCTAAACACGCGGCGGCTAAAGGCTTATCAGGCCTTGGATTTGCGTGCATCTTGGGCGTTTAGGCGCGATTTGGACATATTTGTTGCAGGCGAGAACGTTACGGGCACCGCAATTGCAACGGCCATTTCAGGGGCGGGGATATTGTCAGAGACTTCTGCGCCCCTGTGGCGCATTGGCTTTACGGTCACGCGATGATGGTGGCCTTTACCTCATCTACGATTTTGTTTTCGATCATGCCAAGGCCATCAATCTCACACCGCACTGTATCGCCGGCAAACAAATAAACGGGCGGAGTTCGGGCAATACCGACACCTGCTGGCGTGCCCGTGAAGATAATGTCGCCTGGCAAAAGCGTAAAGGCCGTGCTGAGGTGGGCGATCATTTGCGGCACTTTGAAAATGAGGTCCGCGACGCAGCCATCCTGCATCAGCTGATCATTAACATAGCAACGTAAGCGCAACTGATCCAAATCTGCGATCTCGTCAGCCGTTACCAATACAGGGCCGAAAGGCGCATGGGTATTAAAGCCCTTCCCCATAATCATGGTTGGAGTGGCCTTTTGCCAGTCACGCACAGAGTAGTCGCATCCAACGCAATAGCCGGCAATCACTTCATGGGCGCGCTCGACGGGTGCGTGGCGGGCTTCTGCTCCGATAACGACAACCAGCTCTACCTCGAAGTCGAGCATGTCTGACACACAAGGTTTCTGCACCAAGCCATAGGGCGCATTCACCGCGGTGATCTGCTTCATAAACCAAGTCTGGATCGCAGGCGGCTCGCGGCCCGTTTCAGCAGCATGATCGGCATAATTAAGGCCAATGCCAAAGATGCGGGGTGGCTGCGGGACTGGGGCCAAGAATTCAATCGTGTCGACTGGCACGGCTTCAACAATTATGCGTCCATCTTCTGGCCCACGTAGAGCTGAGACTACACCCAAACCGCCAGCGGGGGCTGCCAGAATCTGCGCCACCTTGCCTTCAATTTGCGCGATACGCGGAACTCCATTGTGCATAATTGTAGCAAGTTTCATGCGCTTAACATCCTTTTGGTTCGGTGAAGCGCCAAGTTGTGACGATTTGGCAACAGCACGCAATTGTGACTTAGGATTGCAGTATTTCACCCTCGACCCTTACGTCAACCATGCGTATAGGCGGGGTAAGGTCCGTCCATCTGGTGCAATGAAAGTGCTGCGTCAGGACGCGGAAACATCAGCCCTGAAACTTCGGGTCGAAAAGTAACATTCTCTGGGAGAGAAATATGAATTTTGAAAGATTGGGCCGTCGTGGCCTTTTGTTGGCTGCGTGCGCAACCTCTGTTTTCGCTGCACCTGCTTTTGCCCAACAGCAAGCAACAACGGCGCAAGATGACCAGCCCGTTGAAGAAATCATTGTTACCGCGACTCGCCGTGAAACTGCGCTGCAAAACGTTGCGGTCGCCGTGACGGCGATCGGCACCCAAGCCATCGAGTCCGCTGGCGTCAAAGACATCCGCGACTTGACCCAATTGGCCCCGTCGTTGCAAGTTCCAGTTTCCGAAAACTCCGGTTCGGTGACCGCCCGTATCCGCGGCGTCGGTACGCAGGGTTCCAACCCCGGTCTTGAATCCTCGGTCGGTGTTGTGATCGACGGCGTGTTCCGCGCCCGCAACAGCGTTGCCTTTGGTGACTTGGGCGAAATCCGCGCCATCGAAGTTCTTCGTGGCCCACAAGGTACCCTGTTTGGCCGCAACACCTCGGCCGGTTTGATCAATGTCACATCCAAGAAGCCAAGCTTTGAGTTCGGCACCTCTGGCGACGCGACTTTCGGCAATTATGGCCTCGGCGGTCTTGGCCTCGGCATCACGGGCCCTCTGATCGAGGATAAGTTGGCTGGCCGCCTCTATGTGACCGCTCGTGCCCGTGATGGCTACATGAACGTGAACAATGGCACCGCTCGCACGGATTCAAACGACTCCAATTATTATGCGATCCGTGGCCAGTTGCTCTATACGCCCAGCGAAACCTTTGATGCGCGCTTGATCGTTGACCAAGCTTCTCGCGCCGAAGCCTGCTGTGCGGCAGCTGTCTGGCTAAGGGATGTTCGCGTTCCTTCGACCACGGACATTTTGAACAAGATCGTGCCAAACGCGCTGCAAACCGGCCGCAATCTCGATAACTACCTGGCCAGCGCCAACCGCACCTATGATCAAGACATTGAAGATGCGGGTATCAGCCTTGAGATGAATTGGGATGTTGGCTTCGGCAAACTGACCTCGATCACAGCGCAACGCAATTGGAAGCGTACTGCGGGGGCTGACTCTGACTATAGCGGCGCAGACGTCGTTTATAGCTTGAAGTCGGAAGGTGCTGGCGCGGAGTTTGATAACTTCACCCAAGAATTCCGTTATGCTGGCTCGTTAGGCAAGTTGGATTGGTTGGTTGGTACCATCTATTCCAAGGAGACCATCAATTCGACCGTTCGCTTCCGTACGGGTACCGATTACCAAGCTTATATCGGTGGTCTCTTGGGTCCAGCCTTGGCCTTGGCCAGCCCCGCTCTTGCTGTGAACCCTCTGAACCCAGCGGTGACCAACACCCAATTGGCTGGTGTGGTTTCGACCTGGCAGTCCATCTTGGGCGTGACGCCAGCCAATATCGGCACTTTGGCTGCTGGTGGTGGTCAGTTTGACGATTACGAGCAAAATGCTGAATCCGTCGCGCTGTTCACGCACAATATCTATCAATTCAACGACGACTTCAGCGTGACCTTGGGTCTGCGTTACACCTCGGAAGAAAAGAAGTTCAAAGGTAGCTATCGCACGCAGGGCAATACTGCTTGTACCGCGATTGAGAACCGCTTGGGTCTTGATGCGGCACGCAACGCGGGCGCGTTGGCTGGTGTTGTTGGTGCGATCTGTGCGCCTTGGATGCGCTCCGGCCTTGATGGCATGGATCACCGCCAAGAAAAGTCCGAGAAAGAATGGTCGGGCATCTTCTCGGCAGCCTATCGGTTTGCACCAAACATCAATTCTTATGCCTCGTACTCGCGTGGCTATAAGGCTGGTGGTTTCAACTTGGACCGTGCCTTCTCTGATCTTCAGAACAATGTGGTCACATCCATCATCGCGCCAGGCGTGGGCAACCGCACCGTGCGTCAGCCAAACACCTCGTTTGCGCCAGAGACCGTGGATGCTTACGAAGTTGGCTTGAAAACCCAGTGGTTCAACCGCGCCTTGACTGCTAACTTCGCGGCCTACCATCAGACCTTTGAGAACTTCCAGCTGAATACCTTCACCGGTATTTCGTTTGTTGTGACCTCGGTTCCTGAAGTTGTGTCGCAAGGGGTTGAGTTTGACTATGTGCTGCGCACCCCAATCGATGGCCTGTCCATCACGGGTGGGGCGGCTTATTCCTTGACCGAATACACCAAAAATTTGGGCTCGGCCTCGCAGCCAACGACTTTCCTTGGTCAAAACCCCAACCTCTATTGGTTGCCAGGCAGCCAGCTGACCAGCTCACCCGTCTGGACCTATGGTTCTGCGTTCAATTATGAGCGTTCGGTTCTGTCTGACACGGCAAAGTTCAAAGCCTATACCGACTTCCGTACCATCACGGACACGATCACGGGCTCGAACTTGGATCCACGTAAAACCCAACCCGGCTATACGCTGATCAATGGCCGCCTTGCATTGAGCACAGCTGATGATCGCTGGACGGTTGAATTGTGGGGCCGGAACCTGACGGATGAGCGTTATGCCCAGATCACCTTTGACGCGCCACTGCAAGGTGATGCGCCAGCGCTCACCAACCAGCCTGCTTTGGGTGGGTTTGCACCACGGGTCGTCAACAGCCAGATCAATGCTTTCGTGGGTGAACCACGGACCTATGGTTTGACGCTTCGCTGGAACCACTAACTTCTATCGATTTGATAGGACTAGCTGAGGGGCGTGGCGCAGGCCGCGCCCCTTTTTGGTTTCTCAAGGTGCAACCGATCCGCAGCTTATTGCGTATAGGCCAGTATGACCCAACTTAAGCCTCTCTCCGCCCTCGTTATTCTATCCTTTCTAGCTCTTGCTGGCTGTGGCACCCAATCCCCAGCTCAAGCGGATGGTTTGGTGTCCAAGGCGGCAACATCCCCTGCAACAAGCCCAAGTAATCTTGCCACCACGATTTTTGCCGGCGGCTGCTTTTGGTGCATGGAAAAGCCATTTGATGAGATCCCAGGCGTGGTGGCCACCACCTCCGGCTATACTGGTGGTACGCTGGTCAATCCAACTTATGAGCAAGTCGGCCGAGGTGGCACAGGCCATTTTGAGGCGGTGAAAATCACCTATGACCCCGCCAAGGTTAGCTATCAGAAGCTTCTCGACACCTATTGGCTGCAAGTCGATCCATTCGATGCGTTTGGCCAATTCTGTGATAAGGGTGAAACCTACCTACCCGCCATCTTCTACGCCAATGATACCGAGAGGAAGGCGGCCGAAGCTGCACGCGAAGTGCTGTATGCGCGCTTCAAAAAGCCGATTGTTGTGCAAATCCTGCCCGCCAAGGTATTTTACGATGCCGAAGGCTATCATCAGGATTATTATCAGAAAAACCCGTTGCGCTATGCCTATTACCGTAATGGCTGTGGGCGCGATGCCCGTTTGCGCGCCGTTTGGGGCCAATAGCGATTTAAAAAGCGGCAATATGTCACAAATACTGCCTACCCCATTTACAAATCGGACCGCTGCGGGCTAACGTAAGGGCAAGTCGGGTCTTTGGCTCGGCTTTGGTGTCCGGAATATTTCATTGTGCTTTTCGTAAGCGCTGAATTGGACCGGCGCTCCCTGAGCATCGCCTTGCGGTGGAGCCAATGGCTCCACCGCTTTTTTTTGAGGTTTAGGTGGAGCCAATGGCTCCACCGCTTTTTTCTTTTGATGCCTATGGGCAACCTGCCACTTGATCGAATTCCAGTAGGGTCCTTTTAAAGTTGGTGTTCAGTCACCGCGATGCCTAAAGTCTGAACAAAGTGTAACATTGTTGCCACTGTGTGGGCAGCTTGGCACATTTATCCCCAATGTTCCCGGTGCAGAACCGCCACTGTCATAGAAGTGTCACATAATCGTCGCAGAGGCGTATCCCAAGCGGGCTAGGTGGCCCACTCTACGCGCAGCCTCCCAATCCGATGCGCAAGCAGGATCACTTTCAGGGGACCACTCATGTCAATTTTAAATCGTTTGGCTCGCACCACTGCGTTGACCGCATTGGGCTTTGCACTGGTTGCACCAGTTGCGGTCTATGCTCAGGAAACCACTGGTACCATCCGGGGTCAGATCGCAGCCTCTGGTACACCAGTAACCGGCGCTGCAGTCACCATTATCCATACGCCATCTGGTTCGCGCGCCCGTGCAACGACCGATGCAAGTGGCCAGTTTTCGGCATCTGGTCTTCGTGCCGGCGGCCCGTACACAGTCGAAGTAACGGCAGACACCTATGAGCCGACTGTCGTCAATGACTTGTTTTTGACGGTGACTGAGCCATTCAGCCTCGCCCTGAATTTAGTGCCAGCGGATAAAGAAGTTGAGCGTATCATCGTGCGCGCCACGGCTGTCGGTCGTAACCGTGTGGATGGTACAGCGACCGGTCTTCGCCGGGATAAGATTGAAGGCCTTGTGACACCAGGCCGCGACATTCGCGAATTGGCCCGTCAATCGCCATTGGTTACCCAGAACACGGTTGGCGATGGCGGCATCTCCATCGCCGGTTCTAACCCTCGTACCAATCGCATCACCATCGACGGCGTTGCTGCTCAAGACGACTTTGGCTTGAACACAGGTGGTCTTCCAACCCGTCGCGGTCCAATTTCCTTGGACGCCGTGTCTCAGTTCAACGTCACCCCAGCCCCATTTGACGTCCGCAACGGCGGCTTCTTGGGCGGTGCAATCGACATCGTTCTGCGCTCTGGCGACAATGAGTTGGGTGGTTCGGTTTTCGCCAACTTCCTCGACGACAAATTGACCGGGACTCGGATCAAAAACACGATTGTCTCGAACGTTGTTGAGCAAACCAACTATGGCGCAACCCTGCGCGGTCCTATCATCAAAGACAAACTGTTCTATGCTTTGTCCTACGAAAAGTATGAATCTGTCGATGTGACCAACCGTGGTCCAATCGATGGCGGCTCTTTCGGTAACAGCATTGTCGGTCCGTTGGGCGCCCCAATGACTTTGGCTGACATTGCGGCCGTGACCAACGTTTTCGCCAACACGTACAAATCGAACTTCGCCTTCGGTTCGATCCCAACCAATAAGCCGATCCTCGACGAGAAGTATTCGGCTCGTATTGACTGGAACATCACCGACAAGCATCGCGCGTCCTTCACCTATCGCAATGCTGAATCAACGGTTTATAACTTCACCAACCTTGGTGCGACGACGGCTTCACTTGATTCCCAGTGGTACTTCACCGGTGAGTTGGATGAAACCTATTCGTTGCAACTGAACTCGGATTGGAACGACAAGTTCCAGACTGAAGCCCGCATCAGCTATCGCGATTACGTCCGCCTGCAACAGCCACCTAGCGGCCAAGAGTTTGCGGATATTACGGTTTGCTCGACCTTGACCTCGCTCGATGTAACCGGCAGCCAGCCTTTGATCACTTGCGCCGCAGCTACGGGGCAGTCGCGCGGCGTTGTCCGTTTTGGTCCAGACCAATTCCGTCATGCTAACTTTTTGGCCACCACCAACACGCAAGGCCAGTTTGAAGCCCGTTATCGCTTGGGTGACCACCAGCTGAAGGCCGGTCTGCAATGGCAAGAGCGCGACATATTCAACCTGTTCGTGCCAAACTCTGACGGCACCTACTATTTTGACTCGGTCGCTGATTTCCAAGCAGGTCGCGCCAACCGTCTTCAGTACACCAACAATCCGTCGGGCGACCCCAACAAGGCAGCAGCGGAATTCACCTACCAAATTCTGTCCGGTTACTTGCAAGACACTTGGTCGGTTACAGATGATTTCCGTTTGACCGGTGGTCTGCGCGTTGAAAGCTACTCAGTTGACGGCGCACCAGCTGCAAACGCCAACTTCTCCAACCGTTTTGGTTTCACGAACCAAGCGACTTATGATGGCCTGTCCATCGTGATGCCGCGCGTCAGCTTCAACTGGAACGCACCAGCTGACATCCGCGTATCGGGTGGCGTTGGTCTATTCTCAGGCGGTTTGCCCGATGTATTCCTGTCGAACTCCTTCTCCAACACAGGTGTGTTGACAGTCGGCGTTGACATTCAACGTACCGCAACCGGCTTCACCGAAACTGGCGCAGCTCCCGGCTTCACCAATGCGATTGGTTCGCTCGCGCTTGACAATCTTGTTGGCGCAAATTTTGGCCGCGCGATTCCAGCACAAGTGTTGGCATTGTTGGGCGGTGTGACTCCTCCACCGGCTGCTGAAACAAACTCAATCGCCCCCAATTTGGATATCCCATCTGAGTGGAAAGCCAACTTGGCCGTCACCGGCGAAGCTTTTGGCCTGAACCTCGGCTTGGACCTGGTCTATACCAAGGTTCAAACAGGTTATGCGTTCCGCGACTTGCGTGCCACGCCACTGATCATCAATGGCCAGCAAGCGCTGACCCCAGATGGTCGTAAGCGTTATGACGCAATCCCAACACCCGCCCGTGCGGCCGTTCCAGGCGCTGTGATCAATTCGACCGCGCCAGTCGGTGGCTCGAACCGTGACATCCAACTCTACAATCCAGACGGCGATTTGGGTGATGCCTTCATCGCTGCTATCTCGGCGAGCAAGTCTTATGATTTCGGCATCAATTGGTCGATGTCCTACACGCTTCAAAACATCAACGAATTGAATAGCACAGGCCGCTTTAGCTCGACCGCCAGCTCACTCTATGGTGGTGCCTTGTCGGCACTTGACCCAGCCAACCCAGTAACGGGTCGGGGTCAAGAAGAGATTGAGAATGTGTTCAAATACTCCTTCGGCTGGCGTGCAACGCCATTCAAGGAACTTGAAACCCGCCTTGAGTTGTTCGGCGACGTACGTGCCGGACGTCCATTCAGCTGGTTGATGAACACAGGCTCTGGCCGATCCATCGTAACCGGCGTCAACAAGGGCGGCCAGTTGGCGTATATCCCTGACCTGTCCGGGACCACCAGCACTTCGACGTCGGGAGCAATCTTGGTTAGCAGTGACAGCAAAGTTGCCTTCGACTCGCAGGCAACCTTTGATGCAGTCAAAAACCTGATCAACAACTTTGGCCTGCCAGCAGGTCAGATCGCCCCGCGTGGCTTCAACACCAATGACCAAATCCATTTGTTGGATATGCGCATCAGCCAAGAGCTGCCAGGTGCCTTTGAAGGCCATAAGGGCTTCTTGACCTTTGACTTCCAGAACGTGTTGAACATGATCAACGAAGACTGGGGTGTTGTTGAGGAGTATGGTGACCAGCAAACCCTCTACACAGCCGCTTGCGCCGATGCGACGGGTGCTGTGAACAATACTGGTACTGTTCTTTGCAACCGTTACCGCATCACCAACCCATCGACCATTCTGACCAACCCAAAGACCCGCAACGTCGATCGTTCGCGTTGGCAGATCCAAGTCGGCGTCCGCTACGAGTTCTAAGCTCAAAGCGCTGTAACGTTTGGTTTATGGGGCGGCCTTTTCGGGGGCCGCCCCATTTGCGTTTAGGGTCCCTTGCACTAGGGTAAGGGTACTCTCATTTCTCAAGCACAAGGTCTTATCCGATGAGCTTCGATCCAAAGCGGCGGCTGTTTTTGAACGCATGGGCAATGGGGGCGGCAGCGGCTTCGGTTAGCAGCCCGTGGCGCGGTTCTGCGATGGCGCAGACCCCGAAATTTATTTCAGACCCTTTCACTTTGGGTGTGGCCTCTGGTGATCCAACCCAAGACGGCTTTGTGCTTTGGACGCGCCTTGCGCCAGAGCCATTGGACCCTGAGTACTCAATTGATGGCTTGGTAGATGTTCAGTGTGAGATTTCTGAAGATGAGGCCTTTACTAAAGTTGTGCGGCGAGAGTTTGCGGTGGCACGGCCCGATAATGCCCATTGTGTGCATGTCGAAGTGGGCGGCCTAAAGCCGAACCGTCCGTATTTTTATCGTTTCCGGGTCGGCCTCGCCGTGTCCCCCACGGGGCGTACGCGCACAACCCCAGAATTTGGGGCACCACTGGCCAAAATGCGCTTTGCTTGGCATTCCTGCGCCCATTATGAGCAAGGCTTGTTCACCGCCTATGGCGACATTGCCAAGCAGAACCCAGACGTCATCCTGTCGCTTGGCGATTACATCTATGAAGTCTCCTATGGCGCTGCAGTGCGTCGTATGCCGGTGGAAGATGCATTTAGCTTGAGCGACTATCGCCTCATTCATGCGGTCCACAAAATGGATCCAGACTTGCAGGCTGCCCATGCTGCGGCACCTTGGCTCTTCATCTGGGATGATCACGAAGTAGCCAATGATTATCAGGCAGACTTTGGTAAAGTCTTGCCCGGTCAAGACCCCGCCAAGGACTTCCCGATCCGCAAATACAATGCGTACAAGGCTTTCTTTGAGAGCCAGCCCTTACGTGCCCGCTCGCGCTTTGACGCGGTCAACCGTATGCGGATTTATGGTCAAAGCGGCTGGGGCGATCTCCTTGACTTTACGTTGCTGGACACCCGGCAATATCGCTCAAAAGGAGCGTGCTTGTCGCCGGGCCGGCAAGAGGCGGAGAGCGTGAGCCGCGCCACCTGTGCGGAGCTTCAGGACCCCTCGCGCACCATTTTGGGTGCCCGGCAAGAGCGTTTCGTGTCGGAGAATTTCATGCGCGCGCCGTTCAAATGGTCGGTTCTGGTCCAGCCGACGATTTTCTCAACGCTTTTCCAAAAGAATAGCCAAGGCGATCCAACCGCCTTTACCGATGGCTGGAGTGGTTTTGAGCCTGCGCGCCAGAAGATTATCGATCAGATGGCCCGTCGCCGCCGCGATGTTTCGTCCGTTGTCATAGGCGGCGATATGCACGGCTTCTGGGCCAATGATGTAAAGCAAGATTATGCCAAGCCAGAGAGTGACACGGTGGCGGTTGAGTTTGTCGGCGGCTCGATCTCGACCATGTCGTTTAATTATGATCGTTGGAACCGCCTGTTCCCGGACAATCCGCATTTGAAATGGCAGGATGACCGAGTGCGCGGTTATGGCCTTGTGGACGTAACCCCACAAACCATGGATGTGCGTTTGATGAGCACCCCAACCACATGGCGGCGCGATCAGGCTTTCAAACCCCTGAAGCGCTATGTGGTTGAGCGCGGTAAAGCTGCCTTGAATGAAGTTTAGAAAGTACATGTGTGCATCTTGCAGACTGAGCCTTACAGGGCCATGTGCCTCCCCCTGATTATGCCGCTTCGAGGATCCTTCTGTTGACTCACCTGACTATCCCGGCCGAATGGGCTCCACATAAGGCGATTTGGACGTGTTGGCCGTCTGCTGCTGACCTGTGGCAAGAAGATTTGGCCCCAGCGCGCGCTGAAGTGGCGGCGATGATCCGCGCGATTGTGGCAACAACGCCTTTGGGCAAAAAGGGTGACCTGGTTCATGTCTTAGCACATGGCGAGGAAGCCCTGACAAGCGCACGTGAATGCCTTCCTCTAGAGGTTCAAGTGCATGCTTGCGGGTTTGGCGATATTTGGCTTCGAGACACCGGTCCAATCTTTGCCAAGCGAGATGGTAAGGCCGTTGCGTTGCGGTTTGGCTTTAATGGCTGGGGTGGCAAATATGACCTGCCGTTCGATGACAGCGTAGGCGACAAGGTCGCAGAAGCTGCGGCAACTCCTGTGCAACGGGCTCGATTCATTCTAGAAGGTGGTGCCGTCGACCATGATGGTGAAGGCACGGTCCTGACGACCCGTCAGTGCTTGCTCAACCCCAATCGCAATGAAGGCTGGACCGAAGCCGTCGCTGAAGCGCATTTGCAGGCGGTATTAGGGGCGAGGAAGGTGTTGTGGCTGGGTGATGGCTTGGCCAATGATCACACCGATGGCCATGTCGACAACATTGCCCGCTTTATCGGCCCAGGTCGCGTCATGTGTATGGCCCCATATGGAGCGGATGACCCTAATTATGCCGTCCTCAATCAGATTGCATCCGACTTGGCGTCCATGACAGACGCATCGGGCCGCGCGCTTGAGGTGGTGCAAATCCCGTCCCCCGGTTTGGTCGAAGATGAGGACGGCGAAGCGATCCCCGCGTCGCACATGAACTTTGTTATTGGTAACGCCAGTGTGGTTATGCCCCATTATGGCACCGCTTCGGCCGATGCAGCTTTGCGCGGATTAGCGGCGGCCTTTCCACATCACCGGGTTGTCGGCATTCAAAGCACCGCCATTCTGACCGGTGGTGGTAGTTTCCATTGCATCACTCAGCAGGAGCCAGCCTAAAATGCCACGCCTTGTGAACCTCGCTGCTCTCCAGACTCATTATGGCTCTGATCTACAAGACAATATTGATCGCACCATTGCCCTGATCCGCCAAGCCGCTTCAGCCGGCGCCCAGATCATTCTGCCCTCAGAATTGTTCCAAGGGCCTTATTTTTGCACCACCCAGGACGAGCGTTGGTTCGCCACCGCCTATCCTGCCCTTGAGCACCCTTGTGTCACCCAGTTGCAGCCAATCGCCGCAGAGTTAGGCGTTGTGATTCCCGTATCGATTTTTGAACGCGAAGGGCCACGCTATTACAATAGTGTGGTTATTCTCGATGCAGACGGTACTGCTTTGGGCACCTACCGGAAAAGCCACATCCCGGATGGTCCTGGCTATCAAGAAAAATACTACTTCCGTCCTGGCGATACAGGGTTCAAGGTTTGGAATACGCGTTATGCCAAAATTGGCGTCGGCATCTGTTGGGATCAATGGTATCCTGAGGCCGCCCGCGCCATGGCGCTTTTGGGGGCAGAGGTTTTATTCTATCCCACCGCGATTGGGTCAGAGCCCCACGATGGGACGTTGGATACACGAGATCCTTGGCGTCGCGCCATGCAGGGGCACGCTGTCAGCAATGTGATTCCAGTGGTCGCCGCCAACCGAATAGGTGTTGAGAAAGGGTTGGGCGATGATCAGCACTTCTATGGGTCGTCCTTTATCGCCGATCATCGCGGTGATTTGATCTCTGATCTCTCTCGCACCGAAGAGGGTATTGCTTATGGCACCGTTGACCTAACATTTTTGGACCGGCACAGGGCTGCTTGGGGGTTTTTCAGGGACAGGCGACCAGATCTATATGCGGAAAACTGAGTCAAATTTGCCTCGTACGGTTATAAAACCGTAACAAAACCAGCTTCAATTATTAACAACAGCATCTTCTACAGACATTTCCTGCCTCACAGCGGCAATTTAGCGCATAGCCCCCTTCCACAAACGCGAAAGGGCGGCTAGGACTCCGTTTGAGCCCGATCGTTACATAAAGGTTAACGGCGGGACTGATTTTGGAGGATACAGAAAACCATGTTTGCTCTTCTGCAAGCCGCCGGTGCTGCTGACACCGCTGCCACCCCCGCCGCTGACGCAACTGTTGCTGCTGCTGCTGAAACCACGAACGCTGTTGTTGAGTCAGTGAATGCTGTCGCTGCTGCTGCACCTGCTGCACCAAGTGCTGCTGAAGCCGCTGCTGCTGCTGCAGAAGCTGCCAAGAATGCCGGCCAACAAAATATCACCTTGATGGACATGATCGCTGCTTCGCCATTCGTGTCGAAAGTCGTTTTGGTCATCCTGTTGCTTTGCGCCGTATACGCCATCGCCTTGATGTTCGAAAAAATCATCGTCATGCGCGGCAACAAGAAGCGCACTGTCGAATTCGTTGCCGCTTACAAGAAGGCAAAGTCCCCAGAAGAAGCCGCTCAATTGCTGGCTAAGCAACCAGATGGCTTTGCTAAGAAGATGTTTGCTGCTGGCTATGGTGAACTGCAAAAGGCAAAGGACGCTGGTCTCTACAACAACCGCGACGCCCGTGGTGATTTGATTGAGCGTATCCGTTCGGCAATGACTGCAGAGCAGAACAAGAGCATTGAAGAGCTCGGCTCCAACATGACCTTCTTGGCTTCGATCGGTTCGAACGCTCCGTTCATCGGCTTGTTCGGTACAGTTTGGGGCATCATGAACTCGTTCATCGCTATCGCAAACACCCAAACCACCTCGCTTGCCGTTGTGGCACCGGGTATCGCTGAAGCTCTGTTCGCAACCGCTGCAGGCCTCGTGGCTGCTATTCCAGCCGTGTTGATTTACAACTTCTCCGCAAAGCAAACCGGCACAATCGGTGGCTATTTGGAAGACTTTGAAGCCGACTTCATCTCGCTGGTTACCCGCGACATGGACAAGCAGGGCTGATCGGGGCTCTAGAAAAGGAGACCGATCATGGGTGCAAAACTAGCCGGAGGCGGCGGCGGCAAAAGAGGCCAGCTGGATGTCAACGCAGAACCAAATATCGTGCCATTCGTGGACGTTATGTTGGTGCTGTTGATCATCTTCATGGTGGCTTCGCCTGTTGCTTCAGTGGACATTAATGTCACGCTGCCAGACTCCAAGGTATTGCCATCAAAGCGGCCACCAAAGCCTACCTATGTCACGATTCAAGACAAGGGTGGCGTCGTTGGCTTCTTCGTGGGCAATGACGAAGTCGTGGACACCACGGTCCTCGGGAAAAAGGCCTTCGAAGGCGTTGTTAAAGACAACCCAACCTTCGGCGGTGACTTGGCTAAAATCATCGATCAACGGATTTACATCCGCGCCGATGGAGATACGCCATACCGTAACGTGGTTTTCGCAATGAACCGCCTTCAAGATGAAGGCTTCTACAAAGTAGCGCTCGTTGGCGCAGACAAACGCCGCTAGGTAAGGGAGGTACAATCATGTTGAATTTTTATACCGCCCAGGTCTGTTTCTGCGAGATTTTGAACCTGAAGGGAGCAATGCACCATGGGCGCTAAACTCTCCGGAGGGAGCAGAGGTAAAGACCTCCAGCCGAGTTCGGAACCTAATATCGTTCCGTTCATCGACATTCTCTTGGTCTTGCTGATCATCTTCATGGTGGCAGCGCCTATTCCGACGACGGATGTGAAAGTGGACCTTCCACCGCCATCTCCGCCGCCTGATAAGCCACAAGAGAGGCCAAAAACCCCGACTGTTGTCGATATTCGTGACGACGGAACGGGTACGCCGCAGATCTTTGTGGATGCCCAGTTGACCGAAACTGATGCCTTGGCTGCCAAGGTTTTGGAACGGATCACCTTCCATGTGCCAGATTCTCCAAACCGCCTGCTGGAAACAGTTCGGGTGCGTGCGGACCAAACCTTGCCATATGCGTCGGTGATGGGAACCATGGCGATCCTTCAGGAAGCCAACTTCCAAAAAGTCTCGCTGGTTGCTGAAGATGCAATCAGCCCAGATCAGTTGCGATAGGAGGGCAATGAGATATGGCTAAATATCGTATGTTGTTCCTCTTGATCTCGATCCTTATTTGGTCGGGTATCTTGTACGGCGTCTCCAAAGTACGCCCGCATATCGTGACGGACTTCTTGGACAATCTGAACGTCGTGAAGGCGGAGAAGGAAAAGAAACTTCCTCCACCGCCTCCACCTCCGCCGCCGCCTGAAAAGCTGCCACCGCCACCGCCATTGGTGGAGCGTCAAACCAAGATAATCGTGGATATTCCGCCGCCTCCGGTGGAAGAAATCCGCGAGACTGTGGTGCGCGCCCCCCCACCTCCGGCACCAGCGTTGACGGACTATCAGCCGCCACCGCCACCGCCACCACCGGCACCACCACCACCGCCGCCTCCGCCATCGTGCACCGAGGGGGCAAAGAATCCACGCAAACTGCGTGATTTCAACGTGGAGCGGGCTTATCCACAGCGTGCTGTGGACCGTGGGACTGAAGGTAGTGTTCGGGCAACTTTGCAGATTGACGCAACCGGTTCGGTTGTTGGGGTCATCGTGACCTCGGCTAACCCGCCAGGTGTGTTCGAATCCGCCGTTGAGCGGGAAGCACGTCGTATGCGCTTCGAGCCAGCTCGTCGGAACTGCGAGAACGTGGCTGATGATTACCCACTCGAAGTCAAGTTCGTCTTGGGCGACTAATCGTAAGAGCTTCGGCTAAAATTAGGGGCCGCTGTACGAAGTACAGCGGCCCTTTTTTATGTCTGGACGCCGGCGAGTGGGCACAAAAAAGGGGCGGCCATGACCACCCCTTTTCCGACTTTTAGTTTGTGGCCAAAGGCCTATTCGAATAGTTTCGCCCAACGTGGCTTAACCCGGTCCTTCCAATGACCGCGATGGTAAGCATCTGAGGCGATCAGCGGCACCACGGTGGAGGCTTCCGCAAACACCATTTGCTCCAACGCTACAGAAACCTTGCCCCATGAGCAGGCTTCTTTCAGGGTTGAGGAAGAACAAGCGCCATCGCGCACGTCGGCAACGGTGATTTGAACGGCATAGGCGTGCATTTCAGCTTCGACGCCCAAGATTTCAGCGCATACGACGGTGTCCTGCGCAAAGTTCTTTGGTACGCCGCCACCAACCATGAACAGACCGGTGCGACCAGCTGCGATCTTGATGTCGGTCAGTTCGCGGAAATCTGCGATCGCGTCGATCACCAAATATGGCTTTTTGTCCTTCATGCGCTGGACTTGGTGCTTCACCAAGCCAAAGCCAGCCGAGCTGTCTACAAAAGCGGGGCAGAAGATCGGCACGCCGCACTCATAAGCGGTTTGGATCAAGCTGCCCTCTTTCTTGGCATTGCCTTCGCTCAACCATTTCCCCATGGCAGAGATAAAAGCGCGCGAGGAATAGGCTTTCGCCTCCAGGCTGTCAGCGATTTCCAGAATGGTATGGTCGCAGGCCTGCAGTTCTTCTTCATCGATGTAGGTGTCATAAATCCGATCGATATAGAGGCTGCGCAGGGTCTCATCGTCGGGCACTTCCAACGCTTGGTAGTGCTTGAAGCCGAGCGCTTCAAAGAAGTCCATGTCAATGATCGACGCGCCGGTGGCGACGATGGCGTCAACCATGCCGTACTTCACCATGTCGCGATAGACATGCATACAACCGCCAGCGCTGGTCGAGCCAGCCAAGGTCAACCATACAGACGCTTCTTTATCGGCGATCATGGTGTTGAAAATCTCAGCGGCACGACCGGTGTCGCGGCTGGTGAAAGACATCTTCTTCATGCTGTCGATGATGGGGCGCGCGTCATAAGACGCGATATCCACATGCTCGACGACATTGGAGAGAAGTTCTGCTTTGCGATTTACATTGATGGATTCAGCCATAGTTTGGGCACTCTTTTAACCTGAGCCATAAGGCCAGCGACCGCGCCGGAACTCCCTATGGGCCAGTGATGGGCGGCATTAGCCGAAATTGAATCAGAAAGAAATCATGGATGTGTGACCTTTGCAGTAGCACTCACCGGGCCAGCCAAGCTTCTAGATGCGCATTGACCGCCTCTGGATTCTCCTGCTGAACCCAATGCCCGACGCCCTTGAGGCGCAGTAGCGTGAAATCCTCTACCAAACCGTCATATCCGTCAGTCAATTCCACGCCAAGGGCGAGGTCTTCTTCGCCCCAAATCATCAGCGTTGGTACTGTGATGGCGGCAACCTTGTCCCGTCTGAAATTCGAGAAGCCTGTTGTCTGAGCAGCGGCCCGATAATAATTGACCATTGCTGTCAGCGCGCCCGGGATTAGGGCATTGTCACGATAGATTTGAAGTACTTCTGGTCCAAAATTGGTCTGGTCGATGGCTAATGCGCTAAAAGCCCTGCCAATGGCCTGCGCGCCGCGAGCTGCCATCAACCTTTCGGGTAGCCAGGGAATTTGGAAGAAGAAGACATACCAACTCTTCTTCAGTTGTCGCCATGTCCGAAGGCCCTCTGCCAGCCGGGCAGGATGGGGAACATTGAGGATCACCAAGCGCTCCAGCGGGCGCTGGCTTGAGGCGGCAAACGCCCAAGCGATCAGTGCACCCCAATCGTGGGCGATCAAGGTCACAGGCCGACCTTCAGCTGCTTGATCGATAAGCTGAGCGACATCCTCCATCAGATATTCGATGGCATAATCGCGGAGATGGGCCGGCTTGGAGCTGCGGCCATAGCCGCGCAAATTGGGTGCCCAGACTTCATAGCCCAACTTTACCAAAAGCGGGATTTGAAACCGCCAAGAGTAATGGGACTCTGGAAAGCCGTGCAACAGCATTGCAAGCTTACGCCCACCCTTGCCTGCGATCAGGGTTTCAAAGCGCTGGCCATTGGCCTCAATGAAAGTTGTGTCGCCAAGGACGTCAGGGGACATGAGTTGTTCCTTTCGCCTCCGTCCTAAACAGATTGCGCGAACTCGCCTAGGCGATGTCGCGCAGGAAGCCACAGACAACGGGCTAGCTGCCTCCTTGTCTTCGGCCTTGGTTGCAGGCATTTTGCACGCATGACTATGCATATCCCGACCCAAGAGACACCTGAAGCCCTGATGTTGATGATGGGCACCCGCGCCCGTGCCGCAGCCAAAGCAGTTCGCGAAGCCAGTGCGGCCACCCGGTCTGCGGCTCTCAAGGCAATGGCGCGCCAAATCCGCGCGGCTGCACCTGCCATATTAGCGGCTAATGACACAGATATGGCGCGCAGCGCGGCCGAAGGTCTGTCAGCTTCCATGCTTGATCGTCTCAAACTGGATCCAGGTCGATTGGAAGCCATGGCGGCGGCGGTAGAGGATGTGGCGGGCCAGCCCGATCAATTGGGCGAAGTAATGAAGGACTGGACGCGGCCCAACGGCCTGCATATGCAGCGCGTTCGAATTCCAATTGGTGTGATTGGCATTGTCTATGAGAGCCGCCCAAATGTCACGGCCGATGCTGGAGCCTTATGTCTGCGGTCAGGCAATTGTGTCATCTTGCGCGGCGGCTCAGACGCAATTGGTAGCTCTACCGAGATCACAAAGGCTTTGCGCGCTGGACTGGCCGAAGCTGGCCTGCCCGAAGATGCCATCCAATTAGTCGGTACGACGGATCGCGCGGCCGTAGGGGCGATGTTGACCGGCCTTAATGGCTCTATCGACATGATTATCCCTCGTGGGGGCAAAAGCCTCGTCGCGCGCGTGCAGGCAGAAGCTCGTGTGCCGGTGCTGAGCCATTTGGAAGGCATTTGTCACACCTATATTCACGTTGGTGCTGATCCTGAAAAGGCTGTCGCCTTAACCCTCAATGCCAAAATGCGTCGCACCGGCGTGTGCGGGTCGACAGAGACGCTTTTGATCGACGAAGCAATTGCCGCCGCCCTACTCCCCAAGATTGCGGCGGCGCTGATGGACAAAGGCTGTGAGCTACGCGGCGATGATGCCGCGCAAGCCATCGTGCCGATGGCGGAAGCAACTGAGGAAGATTGGCGCACCGAATATCTCGCGCCTGTCCTGTCTGTAGCGGTTGTCCCCGGAATTGAAGTGGCGGTGGCCCACATCGCGCGCTATGGCTCTGGCCATACGGATGCAATCGTGACTGAGGATCACGCTGCGGCTGAGCGTTTCTTACATGAAGTTGATAGCGCCATCGTTTTGGTCAATGCTTCTACCCAATTTGCAGATGGTGGCGAGTTTGGCTTTGGTGGCGAGATCGGCATTGGCACGGGCCGCTTGCACGCACGTGGGCCCGTTGGAGCCGAAGGGCTGACGACCTACAAATATGTAGTACGCGGCTCAGGCCAAGCGAGACCCTAGTTCGGGCATCGGTTAAATAAACGACCGGGGCCGGAGCCATCGACGGCTTGGCCGTCACGAACCAACACATAGGGCTGAAGCTCAGGCAGTCGGCCCTCAAAGTGCCACTCCTGCATTTGGTTTGGGCCCGTCTTCTTGTAACGCTCGACGGTCTGATTACAGCCGACCGGCGCACAAACCCGGGTTTCAATTTCAATCAGGCCGTCAGGGCTGGTGCCAACACGCAACAGCTCTAGTTTTTCGCCATCGCCCTTTATCCCAGATCCCACTTCCACTTGTGGTGACGCGGTGAAACTAAAGGTCTGGAAATTTTCCTTCTGATCACAAGATGTCGGACGCCAAATGGATTGACCCAACCAAGCCTGCGCCGAGTTAACCGGAGCCGCACCTGCAGCAGTTCCGCCCCGCAAGCCGGTAGGCTTCTTCGGCTTGCCCTCTGCGGACACAACGAGCAAGGCAGTTACCAGCAAGGCGGTTATGAGCGTTGCAAAAGCGCTCGAAGGTTTAGGCATAGATTGAGATGGCCGCATCAGATAACTCCAACCCATAGTTTGCCAGAGCCTACCTTGCTAGGGTGTGAACAAAGCTTGGTCTCAATGTGGAAACATTCTGGCCCTGTGCCCAATCAGGGCCTATCGTTGATCCATGAGCGATCCTGTCTCCCTGCCGTCAGGAACCCCAAGGGGAAATCCGATGCGTGATGTCGCCTCCCTGATTGGGGGGCAGACATTGCTGCAGATTGCCGGCGGCCTATTAAGTGTTTGGCTGCCGCTTCAGATGCAGGCGCTTCAGTTTACCGGCAGTCAGATTGGCTTGGTTGCGTCTGCCTATGGTCTTGGCTTTTTGGCCGGGGCTTGGTTTGCGCCGATTATGTTGCGCGCCATCGGGGCCATTCGCAGCTATGCGGCTGCCGCATCCATCGCCTGTGTGACCACACTTTTGCTTTATGCCAGTGATTCTGCTTGGGCGTGGGCGATCAGCCGCTTGCTGGCGGGGGCCGCGATTGCGGTGATGTTTGCAGCAGCCGAGGGTTGGATGGCGTCTGCGATCCCCAATGCCCGGCGCGGCGATGTTACCGGCTTTTACATGCTATGCACCAAGCTGGGCCTCGTGTCCGGGCCCTTCATCATTGGCTTTACTCATCCAGAGCCGAATGCACCTGGCCCGATCATGGCCGCCGCCGCCTTCCTGGCATTATCTCTGGTGCCGATCTCTATCGCGGATACCAGTCCACCACCGCCTGCAACGGTGTTGCGAATGTTGCCATCTCGACTGTTTAAGCTTGCACCGGCTGCCTTTGTTGCCGCCGTTGGCTCTGGGTTGGTCAATGGCGCTGTTTTGTCGCTAGCCCCGCTCTATGCCAGCGAGCGGGGCGGGCCGCAGGCTGCAGCGACATTCCAAGCCGCCGCTTGGATCGGCTCGTTGCTCATTCAATGGCACGCAGGCAAATTGTCTGACCGGATAGACCGACGCATCGTCCTAGCCACGCTGATTGGCGTTCCAGGAATCGCAGCCTTTGTTCTGGCCACGTTAGGCGCGGAGCTTTCGCTCACTTTCAATACCATCCTGTTTGGCATCTGGGGGGCGGGGGCCTTGTCCTATTATGGTATTGCAGTCGCGCATTTGGGGGACCGCACACCCAGAGCTGAGCTGGCTGCTGCCAGCTCTGGTCTCCTGTTTGTTTGGGCAGCAGGAACCATTATTGGGCCGGCCATCGGCGGATTGCTGGTTGATGTGACGGGCAGCGCTCTCTCAATCTTTTGGCAAGCGGGGGTGGTATCTGCCATCATGGTGCCGTGGGTTTTGTGGCGCACGGCGCGGCGGCCTGGAGTCCCGCGTGAAGAAAAAGTGGGCTTTGGCCCGGTGCAAACAAACTCGGTCCTCGGGCAGATTTTGGCGATGGGGCGGAAGTCGTCTGACGACGAGGAACCCGACACCAAGCCATGAGTGCCTCCGCACTGCCAACAGCTTTTCAAGCTTGGTTCACGGGACGTAACTGGGCCCCACGCGCCCATCAGCTTGATCTTTTGGCGGCCGATCAAGCTGGCGAGCATAGTCTCCTGATCGCGCCCACCGGGGCTGGGAAGACTTTGGCCGGCTTTTTGCCCAGTCTGATTGAACTGGCCGAGCCTGTTCAACAGCCGCGCGGTCTCCACACGCTCTATATCTCGCCGCTCAAGGCCTTGGCGGTGGATGTCGAACGCAATCTGATGACCCCCATTGGCGAGATGGGACTGCCGGTTCGGGTGGAAACAAGGACAGGTGATACACCAACAGCGAAACGACAGCGCCAGCGCTATGATCCGCCTGACCTCTTGCTGACCACACCGGAACAAGTTGCCCTTTTTGTCGGCATGCCAGATGCGGCCAATTTGTTTCAAGGGCTCAAGCGGATTATCATTGACGAGGCCCATGCCCTCGCACCCACGAAGCGCGGAGATCTCTTGGCGTTGGGGATGGCTGCCTTGCAGCGCTTTGCCCCGTCAGCCCGCCGTACAGGCCTATCTGCTACCGTCGCTGACGAGTTGGCCTTGGCTAAGTGGATTGCGCCGCAGGGCGGCTCTGAGGCCCGCTTTGCCCGCATTGTGCGCGGGCCAAAGGGCGTAGCACCTGATATCTCGATGCTCTTGTCTGAAGAACGGGTTCCTTGGGCCGGGCACACGGGCCGCCATGCTATGCAAGAGGTCTATCAAGCGATCAAACAAACCCAGATGGCTCTGGTCTTTGTGAACACGCGTTTTCAGGCCGAGCTGGCTTTTCAGGAACTCTGGAAGATCAACGACGCTAATCTTCCAATCGCGCTGCATCATGGCTCACTCGATGTATCGCAGCGCCGGAAGGTGGAAGCGGCGATGGCGCAGAGCCGTTTGCGCGCCATTGTTTGTACGTCAACGCTCGATCTTGGGATTGATTGGGGCAATGTCGATCTCGTGATTCAAATGGGAGCACCCAAAGGCTCCTCTCGCCTAATTCAACGGATCGGTCGGTCCAATCACCGGCTGGATGAAGTCTCCAAGGCAGTTCTGGTGCCAACCAATCGGTTTGAAATGCTAGAGTGCCAAGCCGCCCGCGATGCGGTATTGGCGCAGCATCTTGATGGTCCTGTTCCCAGGCACGGCGCGATCGATATATTGGCGCAGCATATTATGGGATGTGCCGTTGGAGGCCCGTTTCAACCCGATGACCTCTTTGCAGAGGTCACCTCTGCAGGACCCTATCATCTGTTGCCGCGCGAACAATTTGATCGGGTCTTGGGCTTTGTAACCGATGGTGGTTATGCCCTCAAAACCTATGACCGCTTTGCCCGATTAATCCGCGACGGGCAGGGCCGCCTGTTGTGCCGCAATCGCGAGGCCGCACGGGCTTGGCGCATGAATGTGGGCTCGATTGTGGCGGAGCCTGTTTTGAAGGTTCGCCAAGTTTCTGCAAACCGCTCTCGTCGACCTGGAACGCCAGCGGGGGGCAGTACATTTGTGGGTGGCCGTGTTGTCGGTGAGATTGAGGAGTATTTTGTCGATGGTTTGTCGCCGCGTGATACTTTTTTGTTCGCTGGCGAAGTCTGGCGCTTTGAAGGGGTCTCGGGCACCGATTGTCTGGTCAGCAAAGCGCATGACCAATCGCCAAAAGTGCCGTCTTGGGCAGGTGGTAAATTTCCGCTCTCGACCTATCTAGCGGGCCGTGTGCGCACCATGATCGCCAATAAAAGCTATTGGCCGACCTTGCATCCGCAGTTGCAGGAATGGCTGCAGATGCAAAGTTACCTCTCGATTATTCCCCAGGATAAAGAAATCTTGGTGGAAACATTTCCGCGTGGCAACCGCTTCCACCTCGCGTGCTATCCGTTTGAGGGCCGCTTAGCTCATCAGACGCTCGGCATGTTGCTGACTCGCCGCCTTGAACGGCTGGGGCTCGATCCACTGGGCTTTGTTGCCAATGATTACGCGATATCCGTGTGGGGCCTGAAAGATATGGCTCGCGTGAATATGGATCATCTTTTTGATCAGGATATGCTGGGTGATGATCTAGAGGAATGGCTGGAAGAAAGCGTCTTGATGAAACGGACGTTTCGCACCTGCGCAGTCATTGCCGGCCTGATTGAGCAAAACCAAATCGGCAAGACCAAGACCGGCCGGCAAGTTACCTTTTCGTCGGATTTGATTTTTGATGTATTACGCCGCCACCAGCCAAACCATGTTTTATTGGAGGCTGCGCGCCATGAAGCTGGTGAGGGGCTTTTGGACATCAGGCGGCTATCAGAATGTCTGAGACGTATTGCAGGCCAAGTCCGCCATCAAAAGCTCGACCGAATTTCGCCCTTTGCGGTGCCACTGATGCTGGAGATCGGCAAGGTCCCCGTCAATGGGCAGGCGCTGGAGACTATTCTGGAAGAAGTTGCGGGAGATAGCTTATTGCGCGAAGCAATGGGCCCTGATGGTTCAGGCTTGCTCTAACCGCGCTGCCAACGCCTCAAGTCGACCCGCCGCACTGTCCAAGGCTGTAACCGGGGTTGGATCAAGGGCAGCTTGGGCAGCTTGTGCCCGAATGTCACTTAAGCGCGCAATCTCTGCTTCAGCTTTGTCGAGACGCACTTTCAATTCGTTCATCTCGTCCGCGACGATCAAAGCACCCATCAAGAAAAGTCTTTGGTCACCAATTTGCCCAACGGAACTGGCTAGCCGTTTAACATGCTCATCGAAATAGCGAGCCAAGCGCATGACATGATCTTCTTGGCCTTCATCGCAGCCGATCGCATATCTGCGTCCATTTATTTCAATCTGTACTTTGGCCAATACACGGCTCCGTGGGTTCGGTCAGATTTAAAACCGGTTCTGGTCAAAACACCAGTGTTTAACCTGCATTGGAATGGGGTCTTTAAGTCACCCCCGAGCCTATCCTTGCGGTTGGCCGTGCGGTTAGCAGTCCGCTTTAAATGAACATGCCGACGACGGTGGAGATACCGCCGGAAATCAAGCCGATGATGGTGATCAAAACCGACGTAATCGTGAAAGCACTACCCATCTTCATGCCGAGACCGGCAACGATCGACAAAGCGCCACAGCCCAGCACCGCTTGCAACCAAGGCACATCAGCGCCCCAAATGAGTGCCATACACGCCACCATGGCCGAGATCAGGACACAACCCCACTGTGTTGCAACCAAAAACGACTGATACATGGCAGACTGCTCTGCAATATCCATTTCGCCGGGGGTGTAGTGATCGTCGTGGCTGGCCATATGAACTCTCCGTTATGCCCCTCTTAGCCGCGCATCGGGGTCCTAGGCAAGATACAGATGCCAGCCAAACTGGATTCCAATGCGGCAATGGTTGCCAATGGCTGGTCTAACAGCAAATGATGCTGTGCTTCTGGAATAGTGACAAAGCCTGTACCTGCAGGGAAAATCGTCTTCATATAGTTAAAGATGCGGTCTTCCATCAAAAATGAGTTACCACCTCGCATGACAATGGTCGGAACCTGAAGGCGGCTGGCGCGCTCCGACATGATCATGGGCGAAAAGCTATTCCATAAGAATGGGTCAAACTGCCAAGTCCAGCCGCCTTCCACCTGCTTCAATGATCCCCGCGCAATATGGTCCAATGCCCAGTGGTTCTCGCAAGTCTGCGGTGGGGCCAGACGAAAGCGGGCTAAGCCTTCGTTGAGAGTAGCATAGACCCGATTTGGTGCAGTGCGCTTGGGTGGACCCTTCCATTCCTCACCGGGCGGCTCGATCGGGCTGTCGAGCAAGATGAGCCCGCCCACACGGTCGGCTGCCTTTAGCGCCGTATAGATTGCGGGCACGCCTCCAAAAGAGTGGGCCACAATTACCGGGGCTCGACCACTTGCTGCGAGCCCCGCCTGATCACAGGCTCCTAAGACCTCGTCTGCAAACAAGTCCATCGTGTAGGTTTCACGCCAGTCTGATCCACCCATACCAGAAAAGGAGAGAGCCGCGACGCGATAACCTGCCTTGGCAAGAAATGGTGCGATAAAGCTCCACCAGCCAGCATGTGCGCCATTCCCATGCAAAAGAAGCACGCCCGGTTGGCCAATGTTGCCCCACATCAGCAGCTCTAACTTTGCCCCTTCGACCTGAAAGTGCTTGATTTCTGGCGCGTGTGAAATCGCGTCCAACGCCCAAGCGGGATAGGTTGGACGTTCACCGCCATACGCTTCCAACGGCCCCCTATCGCGGCTGCCTTCGGCGACTTCTGGCACGGAAGAAAGTTCGGAACGAACAAGATTATTGGGGCTAGCCTCTGTCATGCTCCCGACTTGGCCTAAGGCGGGCACTTGAGCAAGCCGTGACCTTGCGTCAAGGGCCGCTAAGATTTCAGCGCAAGCCAACTCGCTGCAAGGCCTGATCTTGTCGCGCACCGAGGTCGGCCTCGTTAAAGCCTGCGATAGAGTTCTGGAACAATTCATAGAAATTCAGCTTGGCACCCAAATGTAGATAAGCGGCACCTAAACCAATGGCCGCACGATCCATAAAGACGAACTCGCGCGGGATGGTCACTGGACCATGTTCTTTCAACAGATTGCGCACTTCAAAGGCTTCTTTTCGCCCATAGTCACCGGGGGCTACACCGTCGGCAACTGTGCGTACGCGATTATCGAGAAGAGGCGCATAAATGAAGCGGGCCCACAAGTTCAGGACTTCGGCTAATTTGCGCGTCAGTCCCTTAAAACCCCAAATCTCATAGGCGGCCATCGTGCCTTCAAAGTCGTCGCGCTCCAGCGAAAGATAGAGCTGCACGACGCCTGCCACAAAACGAGGTGGGAATATCCGGACGCAGCCAAAGTCGAGGAGGTTGAGCCGATTTGCACCCGGCGTCAGCGAATAGTTGCCCAAATGCGGGTCGCCATGGATGACACCTGTGGCCATCATAGGTACCCACCATGCCTTGAACAACAAAGTCGCGATGCGGTCGCGTTCTTCTTGCGGGGCGTCCTTAAAAGTCAAAAGCGGCGCGCCGTCGAGCCAAGTCATCGTCAAAAGCCGTCCGGTTGACAGGTCGTCACTGGGCTCTGGGCACGCAATGTCGGCCTGTTCCCCCAAGAGATCGCCGTAAAGCCGCATGTGTTGGCGTTCACGCGTGTAATCAAGCTCTTCGCGCAAACGGTCCGTAACCTCTTCGACCGCTTCGCTGGGGTCGAGGGATTTCTCAAAGGTCCGAAACAGGCTGAGCAGGGATTTCAGTTGCGCCACGTCAGACTCAACCGCGCTCGACATATCTGGATATTGCAATTTGCAGGCGACTAAGCGGCCATCATGTAGGGTGGCGCGGTGGACTTGGCCGAGCGAGGCAGCATGTGCTGCTTCGCGCTCAAAGCTCGCAAAACGGCTCTCCCAATCCGGGCCCAATTCGGCGCGCATCCGCCGCTTAACAAAAGGCCAGCCCATGGAGGGCGCATTGGATTGAAGGGCGGCTAGCTCTTCAGCATACTCGGGGGGCAAGAAGTCGGGAATGGTCGCCAATATCTGAGCCACCTTCATCAAGGGGCCACGGGTTTTGCCGAGCGCTTGGCGCAGCGCAATGGCTATGGTCTTGTCGGCATCACTGCCGCCGACCAGCCTCTGGGCACCAAACGTAGCTGCAGCCGCACCCATATTAACCCCCACACGGGCAACACGGCTCAGCCGGCCACTTAATCGATTGCGCTCACGATCTTCACTCATGCCCACTATGTAGGGCGATAGCTTGTGCGAAGCGAGGGCTGGGTGTCAGTTTGTGGTCGGCTTGCCTTGCTCAATCAAGCCCTCCATCTCGACGGGCATGCAGGGCCTCTGCTAGGGAAGGGGTCCTTGAAGGAATCGCGCAATGTCATTGCCCCTATCGATCTTTATCATCACCAAGAATGAAGTGGATCGTCTTGGGCCAACGCTTGAATCTGTGAAGGGCTTATCGAGTGATATCGTAGTTGTTGATTCCGGCTCGACTGATGGTACCCAAGAGTTAGCGGAGCGCTTGGGTGCCCGTGTAATCTTTAATCCTTGGCCGGGCTATGGCCTACAAAAGCAGTTTGGTGAAGATCAGTGCCGCCATGACTGGCTGCTCAATATTGATGCCGACGAAGTTGTGACCTTGGAGCTGGCAGCTTCCATCGAAGCGGCCCTGGGTAAGCCGGATCTTTCGCCATGCGGGTTTGAAACCGATATTATCGAGATGTTTCCAGGTGAGGTTCGCCCCCATGCTTGGGCCTTTCGGTTAAGCCCAGTTCGCCTCTATCATAAAAAGGTTGGGCGCTATTCGTCCTCCCCTGTGCATGACCGCGTGGACTTGGCAAAAGGAACGCCAGTCCACCGCTTGAATGGTGTGATTGAGCATCGCTCGATCCGCTCGCTGGGTCATGAATTGATCAAGCTAAATGCCTATGCCGACATGCAGGCCGATGATTTGGACAAGAAGGGGCGCAAGATTGGCGCTGCGCGCTTGGTGGCAGAATTCCCGCTGGCCTTTTTGAAAGCCTATATCGCGAGGCGGCATTTCGTGCGTGGGCTCTATGGGTTTATGACGGCCATGAACTACGCATTTTACCGCTATCTGCGGCTCGCCAAGTATTGGGAACGCCGTTTGGGCCGTTAAGCTTAGGGCTTAACGGACCAGCCTCGCCAGAAGCCTTCGACATGGGCAGCCAAGAAGGCGTCGACATCAAACTGTGCCTCTTCAGCTTCGCCAAAAGTTGCCATCATCATCGCGACTGCTGCTACCGGCGCGCAGAATAATCGTGTGAGAGTTGCAGCATCTGTGCCTTGAGTTTCCGTGGCGGCTAGAGAGCGCTCAAATAGGTTTCGGATCGAGGCTTCAACGGGATCGATAAAGCCATGGCGCAAAAAGGCGGCCAAATCTGGGAAGCGGTCTGCTTCGCCCACTGCAATGCGCCAAGGTGCCAAGGCACCGGGGGCGCTTAAAGCAACACGGGCGTCCCGGACCAATTGGTTCAACAAGGGCTTTGTGGGGCCGCGATGTTCGTCGATTAAGCGACACGCGCCTTCGATTTGGTCGGCAAGTACGCGCCGCACTAATGCCTCAAACAATACCTGCTTTGAGTCAAAGTAGCGATAGACAATAGGTTTTGTTACGCCAATTGCCGAGGCAATGTCAGACATTCGAGTGCCTGCGTAGCCATTTTCAGTGAATAATCTCGTCGCTTCGATAAGAATTCGCTCTGCACGATCCTGAGCTGCGACTACCGGTCTGGTATTCAATTTACCTTGTGGCATAGAAATTCCTCCACTTTTAAAATTCGTTTTGTAGCTTTTACATTGCGTCGCGCACATGAAAAGGCCTAATTTGCATTAGTTACCACAGGAGAACCTTGCAATTTAGGTATTTTCCTGTGTTTCATTCGGATTCATTATTTGAGTTAAGTAATCAGCAGATACCATTCTGATTCAATTATCTGGAGAATCGGCTATGTTGCGCTTATTCATTTTTCATTCACAAATGATATAACTTTTGGTAACCTAATTGGGGAAATCGTCAAATGAGTTTGACAAGTCGTTGGAACCCAGAGATTTTACCGTATTGATTATATTGGGATAAAATTGTGACCCATTGCGCAGATTGGGGAAAGTCGGTGCTGGGGAAACATGAGGGGTACGCTTCAGACTTCACCCCAAGCGGGTATTGACGGTTATGGTGCCCGGAATCGCAAGCATATTTCGAAACGCCTGATGCGTCTTAGATCTGACATCCACGACTTGGTCGTGGGATACTGCAAATTATTGCTGCTGCTGCTCCATTTGGTGCTGCATTTCGAGCGCAACCGATTTTTGAGGCTTGATGGCGGTTATAAATTGGTCCGGTCGTGTTCTAGGAGAACGTACGACTTTCAAGAAGTCACTGTCTAAGGAAAGGCGCTCAGCTTGGCGCACGTGAACGTCCACTTCCAGCAGGCTTTCAGCATCACCCTTTAAGACGCCCCGAGTAGGTGGCACATCGGCATAGTCGCGACCATAGGCCACAACGACATGGCGCTCATTGGCCAACATGTCATTGGTTGGGTCAAATCCAACCCAGCCTTGTTCGGGCAAATAGCATTCAACCCACGCATGAGAAGCATCGGGAACTGATCGGATTTGGGTGTCCCCATCCGTGCGGGCCAGATACCCTGACACGTAGCGCGACGGCACACCCCAGTGGCGAGCGACGGCCAGCATAATGTGGGCAAAGTCTTGGCAGACGCCTTTACGGTGCTCTAGTGCGGCATCAATTGGGCTATCGGCGGCGGTAAAGCCTGGCACATAGTCAAACGCCCCATAAATCTCTTTATTCAGGATGCGCAGGCCAGTCAGCGGATCAGGTGGTAGTTCCAGCAGGTCCCGTTCGCGCATGAAGGTTTGCAGATGGCCAGATCCGTCCACAAAGGTTGATGGACGCATCATGTCATAATAGCGGCTGCATACTTCATCGCTGCGCAGATGGGCCCAAGCTCCTGGATCGACTTTTTTAGGTAAGGGGTCTGTCCGCTCATAGGTCTCAACCATAGCCCGTGAGCGAATTACCAGCTCGGTATGCTTGGCCGGTACGTCAAAGTGATAAACAATGTTCCCAAGCCAATCTCGATAGGTCATCAATTTGGCGCGCGGCTCGGTCACAATATCAAACCCGACTAGCCGCTGCATCGGCAAGGTCAGGGGCTGCAGCCACAATTCCATCACGCTTTCGCGAACGGGCGCCGAATAGGTATAGCGGGTCTCATGGGTGATCTCGAGGCGCATCAACGCACTCCTAAAGTGCTGGTTCCAGGCAATCGGTCGGCCAAAGAATAGCTGATAAAGGCCGCATGAACAGCGTCGGAAATGGCGATACAATCGTCTGCAACTTGGGCGATAAAGGCTTGGCCATTTTTGCCCGTAACTTCCTCCAAAACGGCAAAGTTCAGCCGTGCGGCCAAACGGCCAGACAGGCGCGTACAGGTTTCGCGCGCGCGCTCATCCGCGAGCGCGCCAACCGCATCAATATGCTGGGCAATCGTATTGGCGCAAAAGCGCAAGGACCGAGGGAAGTAAGGGTCTAGTACTAAGAAATCGGCTATCTGGTCGCGTCTAAAGGTCGCCGTCTTCACCCGCAGATAAGGTTCAAGACCACAACACATCCGCAACAACTGAACCCAACCGAAATCGCCAATAGCTGTTTGCTTCTCGCCAAAATGCAGGTCGAGCAAGCGTACAATCAATTGCGCGCGTTCGATTGTGCGGCCCATCGACAGGAAGTGGAAGCCCTCGCCATGACTCATGGTACCAGAAACAATGCCTTTGAAGGCATGCAAGTCATTGATCGTTTCTTCAAAGAAGCCAGCCGAAATCTGACCGAAATTTTGCTTGGTTGCGGTCTCTCGCACCCGGAAATAGAGCCGGTTTAGACGCTCCCACATTTCGGTTGTGATTTGATCGCGAACTTGGCGGGCGTTTTCCCGCGCGGCGAAGACGGCTGTATGGATGGAAGAGAGATCACCTTTGCCGCCAAACGTCAGAAGACGGGCCTCCTCCAAAGCATCCATCCGCGCAGCCATTGGCGCTGCACCCAAGGCCCGCATTGCCCGCTCGGTCGTCATTTCAGCTTCTTCTGCCCCAGCCTCCAGCCCAGCAGTTAGGGTTATTTGAAGTACCCGGCAGGCATGCTCGGCCCGTTCGGTGTAGCGGCCGATCCAATAAAAACTATCTGCGACGCGCGATAACATCATGTCCGTGCCCGCCCATCATTTGGACCTGATAGCACCCAAGTATCTTTAGAGCCGCCGCCTTGGCTCGAATTCACCACCAGCGAGCCCCTGCGCAGAGCCACACGTGTCAGGGCCCCAGGCGTTAGGGTCATCTTAGCGCCACACAAAATGAACGGTCGTAGATCGACGTGGCGGGTCTCAACGGCGCTATCAATATAGGTCGGTGCCGTTGAGAGCGAGATGGTAGGCTGGGCGATATAATTATCGGGGTCTGCTTTGATTTTGGCAGCAAACTCTTCAATCTGCGCTTTTGTGGCATGGGGTCCAATCAACATGCCATAGCCGCCACTCTCGCCAACCGCTTTGACCACCAATTTGTCGAGATTGGCCAAAACGTGCGACATCTGGCTTTTCTCACGACACAAGAAAGTCTCAACGATATCAATGATCGGGTCTTGATCGAGATAATGTTTGATGATTTGCGGCGTGTAAGCATAGACAGCCTTGTCATCGGCAACCCCGGCGCCAGGCGCATTGGCAATCACAACATTGCCCGAGCGATAGGCGTTCATCAAACCGGCGACACCAAGGGTCGAATCGGGTCTAAACGCGAGCGGATCAACAAAGGCATCGTCGACGCGGCGATAAATCACATCCACCCGCTTTAGACCCGACGTCGTGCGCATATAAACAACATTATCATGGATCGCTAAGTCGCGCCCTTCGACCAAGGGCGTTCCCATGAGGCGCGCCAAAAAGGCGTGCTCGAAGTAAGCAGAGTTGAAGACGCCAGGTGTCAGCACGACGACAGTGGGGTCTGGCTGATATTCACTCGCCAAGCTTTTCAGCATGGCCAATAGGTCGTCGGGATAGGTCTCAACTGGGCGCACGCGCGCGGCACGATATAGGTCTGGAAAAGCGCGCTTAACCGCGTCGCGGTTGGACAACATATAGGAGACGCCTGAGGGTACACGAAGATTATCTTCTAGAACCACATAGTCACCATCTTCGCGGCGGATCACGTCGGTGCCGCAGATGTTGACATAGGCACCATGGGGCACCTCCACGCCCAGCATTTCTCGACGATAATTGGATGAACCGAGAATCAGGTCCCTCGGCACATAACCATTGTTGATAATGGCTTGATCGCCGTAAATATCGGCCAGAAATAGGTTTAATGCTTCTAGCCTTTGCTTAAAGCCGCGCTCTAATTTGTCCCACTCCGCCGCCGGAATGATGCGTGGCAGGATATCGGTTGGGATGATCTTTTCAGTCGAATCTTCGTGGCCATAGACGGTGAAAGTCACGCCTTGGGCCATAAAGGTGCGGTCAATATTGGCTTGCAGGTCGCGCAGGCTTTGCGGCGTTGCTTGGCTTAGGCGATTATAAAGACCGGCCCAAGCGGCACGTGGGTCGCCCTTGGCATCAAACATCTCGTCATAAGCAGCCCCCAGCTGATAGCCCGCAAAAGGCCCTTCTTGGCCCGGACGCGGTGGCACCGCCATATCGCTTATTTTGTCAGGCGCGCGCGCCATAGTGTTTCCCCTTATGCGACCGCACTCCACGGGCCAGAGCGCTTTCTGTCAAGCGGACTGAGTGTGTCCTGTGCAGGCCTGCCCAAAAAGCAGGCACATCGAACTTCATACAAGCTCGGCAAACAGCACTTGCTCCAACCACCCCATGCCTGTTAGCCTGTCGACAACGTGACAAAAACAAGATGATCAGGAGTGCTAGGGATGCGGTTTGAGGGCTCAAAGAATTATGTGGCGACGGATGATTTGAAAGTCGCGGTCAATGCGGCCATCAAATTGGAGCGCCCCTTGCTGATCAAGGGCGAACCGGGAACCGGCAAGACGGTTTTGGCAATCGAAGTGGCGAAGGCTTTGGGCATGCCGTTGTTAGAATGGCATATCAAATCGACCACAAAAGCAGTCCAAGGCCTTTACGAATATGATGCGGTGACCCGCCTACGCGACAGCCAATTGGGCGATGAGCGTGTTAAGGACGTCAAGAACTACATCAAAAAGGGCAAAATGTGGGAGGCCTTCGAACATAAGGGCCGTTGCGTTTTGCTGATCGACGAGATTGATAAGGCCGACATCGAGTTTCCAAACGACCTCTTGCAAGAATTGGATCGGATGGAGTTCCACGTCTATGAAACCGGTGAGACCATTAAGGCGATTGAGCGCCCCATCGTGATCATTACGTCGAACAATGAAAAAGAATTGCCTGACGCCTTCCTGCGTCGCTGCTTCTTCCACTATATCAAGTTCCCAGACGAAGACACGATGCAAGCAATCGTGGACGTCCACTTCCCCGGTATCAAAAAGCGCTTGATCGCTAACGCGTTGGCCAGCTTTTATGACATGCGCAAAGTGCCGGGCTTGAAGAAGAAGCCGTCCACTTCTGAATTGCTCGATTGGCTTAAGCTCTTGGTCACCGACGATATTGACCTTGATGCCATCAAGCAAAAAGATCCGTCAAAGCTGATCCCGCCCCTGCACGGTGCTCTTTTGAAGAACGAGCAAGACGTGGCTTTGTTTGAGCGCTTAGCGTTTCTGGCGCGGCGTGAAAGTAGAGGTTAAGGTCTCAAGAAATGGGGCGGGCAGGCTATAGCTTGCCCAGCCCGGTCCATACAATCCAAGCGCCCACGAGTACGACGACCGCTGCATAAACTAAAGCGAGCGCGCGCTTGTGGGTACTTAAGGACTGACTCGCCCATGTGCCGATTGTGCTGCCTAACAGGCCTCCTGCAATCATCAGTCCGGCAACAGGCCAATTAACAAGCCCCGATAGCGCATAACTGGCAGTCGTCGCTGTGCCAAAGGCAGCAACGCCTACGAGGGAAGTGCCCACCGCAATGCTCATGGGCATGCTGGTGGCCCACATTAGGCCGGGCACGATCAGAAAGCCGCCGCCAATCCCAAAGAACCCTGAGGCTAAACCCACGCCTGTACCACTGGCGATTAGGCGTGGCAAAAGGATGGGCGCGCTGGCCACAGAGAGCCTCACATCGGGTGCCTCAATGCGGGTCGGCTTGCGGGCAGCTAAGATGCCGACTGCGATCATCACAAAGCCAAACAGTGTGAGTAGTTTCTGGCCATCTATTGCCTTGCCAATCATACTGCCCACGGTCGCGCCTAGAATGCCCGCTGCCGAAAACATAAAGGCACATCGCCATTTCACATTTTTGGCCCTGCCATGTGCCCAAAGGCCCAAGAGCGCATTAGCTGCAACTGACACAGCCCCAGTTCCTATCGCGGTATGTGGATCTACGACACCCACGACATAGATTAACAAGGGTACCGCAAGGATAGAGCCGCCTCCACCAATCAAGCCCAAAATGGCACCGATAAGTAGACCAGAGCCCAAGGCAGCGAGGATGGTGGCCGGTTCCATGGCCTGACTATGCCTTTACGGGCAAAGGTGTTTGGGGCCGATTCCAAGGTAGAAACGCCAGCATCTTTGCCATCCCGCACCAGCCTGTTGTGCCGGCAAAGGTTAGGCCTGCACCGATAAAGGCTGAGAGGCCGTAGAACCCTGGATGAACAAGGGTACCCAGAATGACGCTTAAGAGCACTAAGCTGCCCGCCAAAATTTGGACCTGCCGCATGATCTCGATCGGTTGGCTGCGATCTGTGACGACAGGCAGGCCTGCGGCTTTCCAAGCCTCAATGCCGCCCTCGAGCGCATAGGCCTCACATGTCGATGCTGAGGCTAAGCGGCCAGCGTTTGCCGATGTTCGATTGCCCGCTTTGCAATGGAAGATAATCGCATTGTCGCCGCCCAGTGGCAGGTTATCACCTAGGCCGGACAAGGGGATATTCTTGGCCAAGCCAATGCGTTCACGTGCGGCCTCATCGGCCTCGCGGACATCAACCAAGCGGGCACCATCGGCGATCATACGCTTTGCTTCTTCTATCGAAACAGTTTTGAGGGTCATTTTTATCTCCTAAGGTTAGAAGTGGATCACGCAGCACTGGGGCTGCAATAGAGACGATGAAGGGTGTCCATCAGTTCCGTTAGCTTGGGTTCCGCGATGGCATAAAAGATCGTTGTGCCCTCGCGGCGGGTCGATAAAAGGCCCTCCTCGCGCATCACGGCGAGATGCTGGCTCATCGCAGATTGGCTAAGGCCGATCTTGGTGCCCAAAGTGCCCGCGCTGGCCTCGCCCATGCCAACCAATTGGCACAGCACCAGCAAGCGGCGTTCATTGCCAATCGCTTTCAGCAGTTTTGCAACTTCTCCCGCCCGCGCAGCCATTTCTTCCGCCGCGCGTTCTAGCTCCTGCTGCGATGTGGTTTCTGTCGACATGCATCCTACCCTAAAAATAAGCACTTGCTAATTTAGCATATACTAATATATGGTCAAGTAGGATTTTCACTTCAACGGAGAACACGCCATGTCTGATCCACGCATCACCGCATTTTTTGATGAAGCGACCTTCACCATTACCTATCTGGTTGTTGACCCAAAGACCTCGCGTGCTGTCATCATTGATCCTGTCCTTGATTACGATCATCGTGGCGGTTCGCTCTCGACAAGGTCAGCGCAGGTCGTCCTTGATGCCGCAGCGATGCAGGGTGCCAAGATCGATTATATTCTGGAGACGCATGTCCATGCGGACCACCTAAGTTCAGCCCCGTTCCTGAAGGCGCAGACCGGCGCTCAAATTGTGATCGGCAGTGCCATCGACAAAGTGCAACGCACTTTTGGGCCTGTTTTTCATGCGGATGATCTCAGTTTGAACGGCGCTGAGTTCGACATTCTGGCCACCGATGGCCAAGTCCTACAGTTTGGCACGCAGACGATTGACGTGATCCATATGCCTGGCCACACGCCAGCTTGCGTTGCCTACCATATCGGCACCAATGTCTTTGTCGGCGACACGTTGTTCATGCCAGACTATGGCACGGCGCGGTGTGATTTCCCCGGTGGAGATGCAGCCGCACTATATCATTCGATCCACAAAATCTTTGCCTTGCCACCTGAGACCAAACTCTGGATGTGCCATGACTATAAGGCCGTGGGCAGAGATCATTATGCTTGGGAAAGCGATATCGCCACCCAGCGGGCGCACAATATTCACATCCACGACGGCGTTACCGAAGCTGATTTTGTTGCCATGCGCCAGACACGTGACAAGGGATTGGCTCCACCAGTTCTTCTGTTGCCTTCGGTGCAAGTTAACATGCGCGCAGGCCACTTTCCCCCTGCCGAGGATGACGGCAAGCACTATCTAAAAATCCCGCTTTCAGGGGCCATCCCCACCTAAAGCGCGTTTTGCTCCCTCGGGAGCAAAGTTGCGTGCCAAATCTAGCAGAGGCGCGTTTTGCTCCCTCGGGAGCAAAGTTGCGCGATGTTTCTAAGCGTTCGGCACTCGACAAGTGCGCTGGGTTCTCTAAAGTCTCAGACAAATCACAAATGTCTCAGGTCACACACACATGTTCCAACGCTTCTTCTCAGAACTTCGCGACGCCAAGGTTCCTATCAGTTTGAAGGAATATCTGCTTCTGTTGGAAGCGATGGATAAGGAAGTGATTGAGAGTGACATAACCGAATTCTATTATTTGTCGCGCTCGGCACTGGTGAAGGATGAGCGTAATCTCGATAAGTTTGACCGCGTCTTTGGTCATGTCTTCAAAGGGTTAGAAAAGACCAGCGACGCGCTCGGGGCGGCAATTCCTGAGGATTGGCTTCGCGCCCTGACGGAGAAGTATCTCACCGAGGAAGAGAAGGCGGAGATCGAAAGCCTAGGCGGTTGGGAAAAGCTAATGGAGACGCTGCAAAAGCGCCTCGAAGAGCAAAAAGAGCGGCACGAAGGCGGCAATAAATGGATCGGCACCGGCGGCACCTCACCTTTTGGGGCCAATGGGTATAATCCGGAAGGTGTGCGGATCGGCCAGAAAGAAGGCCGCCACGGTCGCGCGGTGAAGGTTTGGGATAAGCGCGAATATAAGAACCTCGATGATCAGGTTGAGTTGGGCACCCGCAATATCAAGGTGGCGCTGCGCCGACTTCGTCGATGGGCCCGCGATGGGGCACCGTCTGAGCTCGACCTCAAAAGCACGATCGATACCACCGCAAAGAATGGCTATCTCGATGTTGTCTTGCGGCCAGAGCGACGCAATACCGTCAAAGTGTTGATCTTCTTTGATATTGGTGGGTCGATGGATGCCCACATCAAAGTGTGTGAGGAACTATTCTCCGCCGCCCGAACCGAATTCAAGCACATGGAATATTTTTACTTCCATAATTGCGTCTATGAGGAAGTATGGAAAGACAATCGTCGCCGCGCGGCAGAGAAACTGCCGACTTGGGACGTGCTGCACAAATTTCCCGCTGACTACAAAGTTGTTTTCGTTGGTGATGCGACCATGAGCCCTTACGAGATCACCTATCCTGGTGGCAGCGTGGAGCATTGGAACGAAGAGCCAGGTGCCGCTTGGCTGAAGCGCGTGTCCGACGTCTACCCGCATCTCATTTGGATCAATCCCGTGCCAGAGCGGCATTGGGATCATACGCCTTCGGTGAGCTTGATCCGCGACGTGATCGGGCGCGAACGCATGTTCCCGATGACAATTCAAGGTCTTGATCGGGCCATGCGGGAATTGGGGCGGTAGGCCTGACTCAAGGTTGATTGCCTTGTGAAGGCGACCAAATCAGGAAAGGTTAGCATGTCTTTTTGTGGAGCATGCTGATGTCCATCGTCCGATTAAAGCCTGTTGTCATTGGCCTTACCTTGTCACTCGTTGGGCTCAGTTCACTTGCCGCTTCGCCAGATGTTTTTGCCAAGCTGGATGCGGACCAAGATGGGCGTCTAATTAAGACCGAACTGCAAGTGCCCTGTGATCGCGAAATTTTTGCTTCGTTGGATCGCAATGGCGATACCATCATTGACCGTCAAGAGTTCCGGACCAATGGCGACATCGCGACTTATGAAGACAAGGGCGGTGTTGACGATAAGGGCGTATCGCTCCGATGGCTAGAGTTTCGTATCGGTCGCTTCGACCTTCAAGACGGGACGTTCACTATCTGCAATGCAACAGAGGGGCACTATCCGCTACAAGTTACCGCGTCTCGCGCCGACATCGAAATGGCTAAACAAACGATTCAAAGTCGGTTGGTCGAAGATGCCGCCCGCAGTGCCAAACGCTAGCCTACCTGCCCGAAGCGCCTCATGAGGGGGTATGCTGGCTGAAGTGCTCCCCCCACAAGAACCGAATTTGGCAGATGCGCAGGCAACGCTTACCCGCGTTTTTGGGCATAGCGCGTTTCGGGGCTTGCAAGCCTATGTTGTTGCCCAAATTCTCGCCGGGGGCGACGCCTTGGCCGTGCTGCCAACAGGTGGCGGCAAGAGCGTATGTTATCAAATCCCGGCCCTGCTGCGGCAAGGTGTTGGGATTGTCGTTTCGCCTTTGATTGCTTTGATGACCGACCAGGTCGAAGCTTTGCTTGCAGCAGGGGTTCGCGCGGCGCGCCTGGATTCAAGTATGGCTTGGGAAGACAAGCAGGCGGTGTTTTCAGCACTCGAAGCTGGCCGCCTAGACCTTTTGTATGTGTCGCCAGAAGGTCTGTCGTCTGGGGCCTTGATCGAGCGCTTAAGCCGCTATCCGATTTCACTCATTGCGGTGGATGAAGCCCATTGTGTCAGTCAATGGGGCCATGATTTCCGGCCGGACTATCGCCGTCTCGGTGCCTTGCAAGAGGCTTTTCCCGGTGTGCCGCGCTTGGCCGTGACCGCAACAGCCGATGTGCGCACGCGCGAAGACATTCGCAGGCAACTGCATCTGACGCACGCGCCCGAATTTGTGGCGAGCTTTGATCGCCCCAATCTCATCCTTTCGACCCGGCGCAAGGACAGCCGCGCAGCCGCCCGTATTCTGGAACTGGTTTTGGCGCGGCAAGGCCTGTGCGGCATCATCTATGTGACGGCGCGCAAAGAAACCGAAGAACTGGCGGCCAGTCTCCGAGACAAGGGCGTCCATGCGCTAGCCTATCATGCCCAGATGCCACCTGATCTGAAGGCCGAACATTTGCGCCGCTTTCAAGAAGAGGATGGCGTTGTAATGGTGGCGACTATCGCCTTTGGTATGGGCATTGATAAGCCAGATGTCCGCTATGTCATTCATGCTGACCCACCCAAAAGTATTGAAGCTTATTGGCAGGAGGTCGGGCGTGCCGGTCGCGACGGCTTGCCGGCCGAAGGCATTGCTTTTTACGGCTTTTCCGACCGCCGTTTCATGGCTGAACGGATTGATGGTTCGCCAGCGCCCGATGAGGTGAAGCAGGTTCAGCGCTCCAAGCTCAATCAGCTCTATGGTTTCCTCGATGGGCTAGCCTGTCGGCGGGGCGGCGTCCGGCGTTATTTCGGCGAGACGGATGTCCAAGATTGTGGCCAATGCGATGTCTGCACGAACCCGAACATGGGCCATGATTCTAGCCAATGGGCGAAGATGGCGCTTTCTGCAGTTATCCGGTGTGAGGAGAGTTTTGGGCGCGGTCGAATCATTTCCCATTTGATCGGGTCAGAGCCAGACGGAGCATTAGAGACCCGTTTTGCTGAGCGCACGACCTATGGCATTGGCAAGGGGCTGAATAAAACTGCGTGGCGTCGGGTGTTAGACCAACTCTTGTTTGATGGTATTTTGGCCGAGCAAAATCGTGATGGCTTTCCCATTCTCACCATCGCCTGCCCTGATCTTGCACGATCAGTATTGAAGGGTGAGTCCCCGGTCTTCACCCGTGAGGATCCAGTCCAAGCAGGCGGCAATAAGCGTGCTGTTGCCAAGCTGGCTTTGGATGATGATCTCGACCCAGAGACTTTGGCTCTCTATCGATCGTTACGTACTTGGCGCTTGGAAACCGCGCGTGCCGCTGGTATCCCACCCTATGTGGTTTTCCATGACACCGTCTTGCGACAAGTTGCTCTAGCACGCCCAACGACGTCGTCGGCCTTGATGTTGATCTCCGGAATAGGCGAAGCCAAGGCTAGACGTTATGGCCAATCTATTCTTACACTTTTGTCCGCCGCCTGATTTACAGTCCCGAAACGTAATTCTGAGAACGTAACGCAAACTAATCTGGGCTGGAGGCCCGATATGATGACGCTCCGTGTCTTGCTTTTGGTCTTAGTTGCCGCAAATTCTGTGCTGTTGACCGCTTGCGCTGGCGGCGGCGGTGGCGGCATCGTTCAACCTTCCCCACCTCCGCTTCCGCCACCTCCTCCTCCTCCGCCGCCACCGCCGCCACCACCGCCGCCGCCTCCTCCTCCACCGCCGCCACCCGCATTAGTTGCTGGCGTGGACTATCCGTCGGCACTGTCGCGCGAATATACGCGCAGTTGGGGCCTGGCTGGCATCAAAACGGTTAAGGCTTGGGAATATGGCGCGACTGGCGCAGGGATTCTTGTCGGCGTTGTCGATACAGGCATCGACGTCAATCAGATCGACTTAAAGAACAATATCTCACCCCTATCTCGTGATATGGAAGTCGGTCGCCCCAATCAAACCATCGCTGCCGAAGAACGTCATGGCACCCGCGTGTCTGGTATCATCGCCCACGAGTTTAACGGCTCGGGTACAGTGGGTGTCGCTTTCAAGTCCACCGTCATCAGTTATCGCGCCGACCGCGAGGGCACGTGCGAAGAAGTTGGTACAGATAAAGGCTGTAAGCTGCCGGAGACCAATATCGCGCGCGGCGTGGACTCTGCCATCGCGGACGGCGTGCGCGTTATCAATTTGTCTCTGGGTGGATCATCGTCCACCGGTTCATCTCTAACCGCCGCACTCCTGCGTGCCACCAATGCTGGGATCGTCGTTGTTGCATCGGCTGGCAATGACGCAACGGCCGACCCAGAATTTCCGGCCCAATTATCGATTGACCCGCGGTTTCGCGGCTTAATCATTGCTGCAGGTTCGACCGATACTGCAGAAGCGCTTTCGACCTTTAGTGCAAAGGCTGGTGTTGCCCGCACCAATTACTTGGTCGCACCTGGCACCGACATTGTCGCCGATTGCGATGCAACTTCTTGCTGGCGGTTGTCAGGCACTTCATTTTCCGCACCCCATATCAGCGGCTCTCTCGCACTCTTATTCCAAGCTTTCCCCAATCTCACGAGCACCCAAGCGGTGGATATCCTTTATCGCACCGCCCGCGATCTCGGCACCACGGGGACGGACGATACATTTGGTCGCGGCATTATCGACCTCGAGCGGGCCTTCTCGCCAATCGGTGCCACAGCGACGAGCAATTCATCTGGTGAAGCTGTCCGCGTCGATTTGTTCGATGGAGTTGCCGGCCAAGCCTTTGGCGATGCTTTTACGAAAGAAGGCCTCAGCACGGCCGTGTTGGACGAATATCAGCGCCCTTTCAATGTTTCACTAGGGTATCGGTTACGTCCGCAAGCGAACCTAGGCTTCACAGCCGAAACCTACGCCTCAGAGCCCCAGCAAACGGCGCAAATTGGTGATAGTCTGCTCAGCTTTACCAAACGCAGCCCAGCGAGTGCTGCTTGGGGCGTGCAAGATGACCGTGTCGCAGGACAAACCCCCGTGGTCCGCGCCTTGATGCCTGTATCGGGTGCGCCATGGGGCGGAACGCTCGCCATTTCTTTAGCACAATCTGACGCAGATTCTGCGACGCGACCTTATGGCTTAGCGGGAGACGCCGCCGGGGGCGGCACCCAGTTCGGGCTGATGGGGCTGGGCCAATTTCAATCTTTCCAAGGCCTGGTTTTGACCAAGGATTCGTTCAGCCTGCATGCGTTTAGTGCCTCAGGCGAGTCCAGCCGTCTGCGGACCATGGGCTCGACCCGTCAATCTGCCTCTCTTGTTCAAATGGCCCATCAAAGCCAGCGACTGACAACTGTCCTCGAACTCGGCAGCCTTGCTGAGCATGGCAGCTTCCTGGGGTCGCGTTGGAGCGACGGAGCTTGGCTCTCTGATCGTCGCCAACCCGATGATACTCAGGCCCAAAGTCGCTTCCTGGGTTTGCAATTTGACTTTGTCCTGAATAACCGCGCAAGCCTGACCGCTCGCGTGCAAGGCGCGCGACTGGCCAACATCTCGGGCAATAAGGCCTTTGCTTCAGGGGCGCCGATTTACTCCAGCGCCGCTTCTTTGGTCTATGCCAGAGAAATGACGAATGGCTGGTGGCGCTTAGGTCTGGAGCAGCCTTTACGGGTTGAACAGGGCAGCTTGCGTTACCGCCTTGCGGACCCTTACCTCACTTGGGGTAGCGCTCAGACTTGGTCGGAGCGCAGCATCGAAGTTGCGCCAACTGGGCGCGAGATGCGTTTGACCGCTAGTCGTGACTGGCTGTTGGGGGGCACGTCTGAAGCCGCAGCTTGGCTTGGTCTTGAACTAACTCACATCTATCAGCCCAATCATATCGCTGGTGCTGATGGGGAAACCTTAATGCGCCTGCGTGCATCTACCCGGTTCTAGCACGGTTGATTTTTAAGCCCGGTCAGACACCAACTAACAGTCGCCGGGCTTCCAAATTTCGCAAGAGACCGTTATGTCAGACCTTATAGGGCCCTTGAGTGAAGGGGCCCGCGACCCCTTGCCCGGCCGTCGCGCCGGGCGATTTTGTATCTGGAGGCCAGAAATCATGTACGAGATCTTGATGCCCAAAGCCACTGCCGTGTGGTTGATCGACAATACCGGCCTGACATTTGACCAGATCGCAGCCTTCTGTGGCCTGCATCCGCTGGAAGTTAAAGGGATTGCCGATGGCGATGTTGCCACCGGCGTACGCGGGTTAGACCCGATTGCCAATTCGCAATTATCGCGTGAGGAAATTGCGCGCGGTGAGGCAGACCCGACCCACAAAATCAAGCCTTTGGAAGGTCGTAAGCTAGACTTGCCGCCCGTCAAAAAACGCGGTGGACGGTATACGCCAGTGTCGCGTCGTCAGGATCGGCCTGACGCCATTGCTTGGTTCTTGCGCTATCACCCAGAGATCACCGACGCGCAAATGGGCAAGCTGATCGGCACAACCAAGTCGACCATTGAGAGCGTGCGCAGCCGCACCCATTGGAACAGCGCCCAGATTAAGCCCGTTGATCCCGTCACCATTGGTCTGTGCACACAGATTGAGCTTGACGCTTTGGTCAAGGCGTCCTCGTCACGCCGTGCAAAGGCTGCCGCTGAAGCGGGAATCATTGATCCTGAAGAAGGCCCAAGCCTGCAACCAGCAACGAAGCCAAGCTTCTATGTGGACGAGAGCGAATACTAATCGTCTACCGCAAGGTCGACATTGATTGGATAAAAAGCCCTTCCCCTTGCATGGGGGAGGGCTTTTTTCTTAGAGTTTCTGGCTTTGATTGGTCACCCTTATATCGCCACCTTGAACCGGCGATGCCCAGGGTGGGCGTGCTTTGACGATGGGATCGCCTTCAGGTCCTAGCTTTCGTAAGACAGCGCGGGTGATCCAGGGTGCCGGGGTGGGGCCAAGCTTCACCTCTAAATCCCATTGCACGCACGACCGACCGACACAGCGCAAGCCAAGGGCTTTGGGGATATCAAAGGTGACCTCACCAGCTTGCCCATCGGCCCCGCCGCTAAGCATGCGAACCTGCGCCTCCTTTGGAACCGAGAGGATTACCTCATCAGCACCGGGTGCGAGCACGCGCAGTTTTAGAGTGCGGCCTTCAACAGTCTTGGTTTCAGTGAGGATCTCAATGCGGGCGGGCACTGGGGTGCCGCTCGGCACTGGCGCTGGCGCATGGACGCGCTTGCTGTCGCTATTTCTGAGCGAGGCCAGCTTGAACGGGGCTAGGGCCTGCATGCTGGTCGGCGCGGGTTCATCACCTGGGCCGAGCACCCAAGCATGATCTCCCTCGTCACCATGCCAGTGTTGAACATTCAAAGGCCGCGGGGTTTCGGGTGAATAGGCTGGCGTGACGGCGGCCCACGCAAAGGCTCCACCAATTGCCAACAATGTCAGCAAGCTTGCGCCAGCCAATTTCGCCTCGGGCTGCCAGATTGGTGCAAGCGTGCAAAGCATCAAAAGGGCACCAACTGCCCCAAACGCCCAACCCAGACCAAAGCCCAAGCCGACTTCGGCAAAGTCCAAGGCAGGCAGGATGAAAATCAAAAGGACTAAGGCAGAAGCAAGGCCAAAAATCACTTGAAGCAATCTGCGGTCAGACTTCATTCCCGTCAGCAAGAAGCCCGCCCCAGCAAGCCCAGCCGCCGGCGCTGCAAGGATCATACTGCCCGGGGAGAACTGGGAGAGGCCAAGAAAGAGCGCGGTTACCCAAATCCAAGCTCCAGCAAGGACGCGCATGGGACTGGTTCCGCGACAGAGCCAAAGCGCGAGGAGGGCGCCCAATAGACCGCTACTATAGACCAAAAGCCGTCCCGCCATCGGGGTGGCAAACCACCATTGGTTTTCAACGCGCACTTGGTCAATCAGCCAAAGGGTACCGAAACCAATACCGCCCGCGACAAGAAGTGAAGCCAGAGGCGCGATTAGAGCGCACACGGTGCCTTTCGGCCCGCTTTTCACATAAGCAAACAACGCGCCCAATAGACCTAATCCCAACAGGCCATAGCCAGCTGCAACGGGCATAACCAAGATGAAACGACCCAAAACATCCGAATAGATCACATCCGCCTCTGGCGTGTTGGCGATGGGCTTTTCTGCCAAAAACCCTTCCAGCGCTACCAGTGCCGCACCACCCATATGGCCAACGCTGGCGGGTTCGAGATGGGCGAGATTGTCTAGGGGCGTGTGATATCGCGCAACCGGGGCAATGAAGGCAAAATTGATGACATCATAGCCTTTGGCCAAAAACTCGGTCGCATCAGTATCGTTCGGCAAGGTGCGATAGATGTCGGCGGCCATTGAATTGGCAATGGTGCGCACGGGCTTATCCGTAAGCGCTGCGATATCGCGACCATTGGGTGCGCTGGTTTGGAACATGATCGCGGGGCCGCCTGTGCCACGCGCTTCCATGTTTATGGCAAAGGCCACATCCTTGGCCCACGGGTCTTTGCGCACAAATGAACTTGCCCCGAGCAGCCCAGCCTCCTCCCCATCGGTGAGCAGGAAGATAACCGGCTTTTCCAGCTTCCGGCCTGCCAAACGCGCGGCAATTTCTAAGGTCGCGGCCACGCCTGCACCATCATCGCTGGCTCCTGGGCCAGCTGGTACAGAATCATAATGGGCTGCAATGAGGGCCGCTCCACCACCAGAAGGGCCCGCCCGGAAGATAATATTGCGAACCCGCGCACAACTCATGCCGCCAAAACGTTTAGATCCTCGGCAAGCAAAATCATCGCGCACTTCTGGCGTATAACCCAAGGTCTTGATCTCGCTTAAGATGCGCTCGCGAACCAGATCATTGGCCGGGGAATCGACCGGATGGGGTCGCTCGTCGTCGAGGATGCGCACCAGTCGGCCAATCGCAACTTTGGTATCAAATCCCGTTGTAGATAAGGTCTCTGAGACACTGGGCGGCGCAGTCACCACGCCCTTAAAGCAGAACGCCAAAAGCAAGGCCAAGAGGCCTAGGATGAATTGGATCGGCGGACGAGCAAAGCGATGTGTTTCGGTCATGGGCACACTCAATCACGAGAGCGTGAGGAAGGTCAAACAACAAAAGAGGACCTAGTTCGACACTGAGTGCTTGTTGCAAATCTGAACGCGCTTGCTTTAAGTAGCAAAGCCTAATCAAAATCATTTTTGGTTGGCAAACAAACAAAAAGTTTGATCGTGGTAGCGCCCAAAGATCGATCTCGGCACTGATGCTGTTTTGCTCCGTGCCGAACTCTAAACGACTTTACGGATGCTGGATTAATATTCTATAAGTGCTTCTACCCAAAAAAAGGGACGCTGCGTTACCGGGATGAAAAACACGCGAATTGTAGGGAACGTCACCGTGAAAGTTACGATGTTGCCAATGTCACCTGACCGGAGAGCGTTCATACTCGGAGGCTTGATCAGCCTTTTTGGCAAGCAGGCCCAAGCCCAAAGCCAAAGTGTCCCTCTTAACTGGATAACCCCTGAAACGGGCGTAATGGGTGTGGAACGCGTTATCTATCCAAGTGCCCGTGTTGGGGCCGATGTTGCTTTCCACGTCGTCAAACCTCCCAATTATGAAGCGGAAAGTGGCCGCCGGTTTCCGACGCTTTATTGGTTACATGGAACCGGCGGGAACCGCGCCTCTTTGCGTCCGATGGCTGCCTATTTCAGCGCTGCTATGGCACGTGGGGACTTGCCGCCGTGCTTAGTGGTGATGCCTAACGGACAAGCCGACAGCCTGTGGTGCGACTCTTTGGACGGATCAGCACCCGTTGAAACAATTCTCATGCAAGAGATCTTGCCGTTGGTGGATACCAAATTCCGGACGCTAGCCGGTCGTCGTCATCGTCTCCTAGAAGGATTTAGCATGGGCGGGTTTGGTGCGGGCAGGCTGGGCATGCGGTATCATGACCAATTTGGCGCGATCTCGATGTTGGCTTCTGGGCCGCTACAAACAACCTTAACCCGCGATGATGGACCAGCCCTAAATGCGGATTTGCGGATTTTGTTGCTGCAACGCTTATTTGGCGGTGACCAGGCGCGATTTCTCCGCGAGAGTCCTCGCGGCATGGCCTTGGTCTATGGCGATGCCGTCCGTGCCGGAACCAAGATGCGAATTGCGATTGGTGGTGACGACTTCACGCGTTCGGCAAACGAGGAGTTCTCTCGCTATCTTGTTAGTCTCAATATCCCCCATGAGTTCACAATTGTGCCAAGCGTCGGCCACGACGCCCGCAAGTTGATCGACCAGCTAGGCTTTAACTTCCACCGGGAGTTCTTTGGTGCTGCCTGATTGATCCGCAACGCGTGGTCACAAATGTCACAAGCGGCAGTTATGAGCCAGACTTAGCTGATGGCAGAATATGGCCATACGCCGGGGGCGTTTAACCTAAGACCTATGCGCCATTTGGGTTGCAAGGGCTTGTCCCGAGCAGCAACATCGTTTTGGATGCTGGTGTCGCATAGTAAACAAGAAAGTTGGGGGCAACGATGGGCCGGTTTCAATCCTATTTAACTCGTGCTCATCCGGCAATCTTCATTGCCTATGGCGGTATCGTTGCCTTTTGCGCCTATTTCTCCATGTATGCCTTCCGCAAACCTTTCTCAGCGGCGACCTATGAAGATGTAGCTGGCTGGACGTTTGTGCTGGATTACAAGATCGCCTTGGTGATTGCCCAAGTCCTTGGCTATGCCTTGTCAAAATTTATCGGCATCAAAGTGATTGCTGAGTTGGATGGCTCCAAGCGGGGATGGGCCATCTTGGCTCTGATTGGCTTGTCGTGGCTGGCGCTTGTTTTGTTTGCAATCGTCCCAGCTCCTTGGAACGTCGCAGCCTTATTTCTCAACGGCTTACCGCTAGGCCTGATTTGGGGCCTTGTATTTAGCTTTCTGGAGGGAAGGCGTACAACAGAAGCCCTAGGCGCCATCTTATGCGCCAGTTTCATTGTTTCGTCCGGAATTGTGAAATCGGTAGGCAGTCTGTTGATGAGCCAATTGGCCGTCAGCCCGTTCTGGATGCCAGCCGCGGCAGGGGCCCTATTCTTTCCCTTATTGTTTCTGGCGGTTTGGGGGCTATCGCTTCTGCCGCCGCCCTCGGAGGAAGACCAAGCCCAGCGCGTGCGCCGTGCGCCAATGCAGCCCAAAGAGCGCAATGGCTTTATGCTAGCCTATGCGCCTGGCCTTTTCCTCTTGGTTGCGGCTTATGTCTTCTTGACGGCGTTTCGCGATTTCCGGGATAATTTCGCGGCCGAAATTTGGCGCGACCTCGGCCAAGCCAATGGTGCGGCTCTCTTCACCTTATCGGAACTGCCCGTTGCCGCTGTCGCTTTGACCATCCTCGGCTCTTTGATGGTGATCAAGGATAATCGGAATGCGCTTTTGTTCGTGCATGGCATTTTGGCTGCGGGCTTTGCCTTAATTGGCCTGTCGACTTTAGCCTTTCAAGCAGACCTGATTGGCCCGATCACGTGGATGATCTTGGTCGGCGCGGGGCTATATGCTGCCTACACGCCGTTTAATACCGTTTTGTTTGAGCGATTGGTGGCCGCCAGCGGGCAAGTCGCAACGGCTGGCTTCCTGATCTATGTGGCTGATGCAGCGGGCTATGTCGGCAGCATTGGGCTATTGCTTGCCAAGAATTTCGCCAACATCCAACTAGCTTGGGTGCCTTTCTTCATCCAATCCGCCTATGCCGTAGGCCTGATCGGATTTATCGGCATCTGCGCCTCAGCAATCTATTTCCGCAAACGCCTCGCGCACTGAGCGGGCGGGCAGCGCCGCTGTTCAAAATTTCACTGTCGGAAAAAATGGAGCGGGCGATGAGATTCGAACTCACGACATCCACCTTGAACAATCTAACTCTTGTCTTTCAGTCGCCGAATTGGGCTTTTCGTGCAATTAGGGCCTTTGGATCGGCTAACATCTGATAGGGCTAGGTGCCAGCAACTTTTGGCTTAAAGCGGATGGTCCGGTTTGCGGGTATGGGGCGCGGAAGCGGCACCTTTGCTGGTATTAGAGAGCACCTCGTACCACGCTGCAACAGCGAACTGTGGGGTGTTTGATGGGACGAACACACACCATAGCGAAGGTGTACACGGTTGGTGCCAACACGCTTTGGGATGACATCTTGGACCTAGGCGTCCTTGCGGCAATAGATTTCAAAATAAGGCGGTAACCAGTTCTCTAGGGCACGCATTCAAGCGAACGTGAATTGCATGCACTTCACTAAACTTTGAAACTCACAATCATATGCTAGAGTTCTAAGTGGCTAGTTTAATGGTCTGTCGAAATGGGGGCAAGATCACATGCTCATTTCCGATTGCGCTGTGGTCAATCGGCTTGCAGGTACCCTAGTCTGAAGTTAGGGTAATTGGTTAAAATCGAGCGACGAACTGTGATCCACAAAAGGGCAAATTGAGGTGCAGGTTCACACGCAAAATCTAGCCAAGTTTCTGATGTTGCTATGCTGTTCGTTGTGTTTTGTGGCCATTCCAATTTCGGCACTGGCTCAAAGCAAAGTAGACAGTATAACAATCGTTATTCCGGGTTCAAAAGGCGGAGGATATGACCGCACCGGCATGGCAGTTCGGGAGTATTTGCTGACTGAAAACTTGGTGAACTCGGTTGACATGGTTTACTCGCCGGGCGCTGGGGGGCTTGTTGGGCTAGCCCAGTTTCGGGAGCTCAGCGGCCAATCTAGTCCGTCAATTATGGTTGGTGGGCGCTCCATGCTTGGGGCAATCGCCCATAATCGATCCAATATTCGATTGACTGATCTCGCACCGATTGCCAAGCTGAATGATATCGTTTTGGTCGTGGCAGTAGGGGCCAATTCGCCGGTCCGCTCCATTGACGATCTTAAGCGCGGTTTACGCCAGAATCCCTCCGCCATGTCCTTCATTGGGGGATCAGAAGGGAGCGTGGATGTACAGTTTGTGCTTGAGTTGTTTGACGCTTTAGGGCTTGGACGTCAGCAACTGAGCTACACCGGCGTTCCTGGTGGTGGCGAGAACATTCAGAAACTGCTTGTTTCTGGAAACTATGTTGTGGCAATCAGCAGCTATGAAGAATTGGCCCCCCAGATAAAGGCTGGCAAGCTACGTCCATTGGTTGTGACATCGGCAGAGAGATTGCCTGGTGTTACTGCACCCACCCTTCAAGAAGCTGGAATTGACCTAGTATTTAGTGATTGGAAGGGCGTTTTTGCACCCCGTACGCTGGATCCAGCGACTTTGGAGGTGCTCAATAGATTATTTGACGACATCGAGAAATCGGCTAGCTGGCAAGCGGATTTGAGTGCAAACGGATGGACGAGCGATCTGGTATCTGGGCCAAAATTTCTGGAGCTCTTGGCGAAGCAACAAGAAGAGGTCTCGGCCAATCTTCTAAAGCCGACAGTCAAACCAAGTTCAATTGACTCTCATCGCGCTTTGATTTTCCCGAACTACTTAAAGATTTTAGGTGTCTTGATCATACTAATCAGCGTTTTGTTGCTGCTTGCCCTTCAGCGTTTCTTTGCCGAATCTAGGGAAAAGCAACGTCTCGGCGAACTAAGTGAAGCCAAAGAACGCTATGATAAATTGAGCGGTGAACTTGAGACAGCTACACGCGAGCAAAATGGCTCAATTGAGTCACAATTTGAAGAGTGGAAACTAAGTCCAGCGGAATCCGAAGTTGCTTGGATGATTCTAAAGGGCCTTTCGTTCAAAGAGATTGGACAAGCGCGGGGAACAAGTGAGCGAACCGTCCGTCAACAAGCCCAGTCCATCTACTCAAAGTCAGGACTTAGTAGCCGGTCTGACTTGTCCGGCTACTTTTTGGAAGAAATGCGATTTGGTTGATTTGTTACTGACTTAGTCGTTCTCATCCGCGAGACGGGGGATTTTGCGTTTTGCCATTATCAGCGGGACAAATACCAACAGAAGGGACAGGAATAACAAGACGAGGGTCATTGGCCGTGTCACAAAGATAGAATAGTCCCCACCTGAGATTGACAAAGCGCGTCTAAACTCTTGTTCAATCATTGGCCCGAGTACAACTCCCAAGAGGACAGGCGCTATTGGGAACTTGAAAAAGCGCAAAGTGAACGCCAACACCCCAAGAATGAACACGATCAGGATATCTGAAACGCTCCCCTTGATTGAATAAGCCCCGATTGCTGCAAAGACTAGAACTGCAGTCGACAGCAGCACTTGCGGAACTTCCAATAACTTTGTCCACAGGCCGATTAAAGGCACGTTGAGGATCAACAAAAGAATATTGCCAATATAAAGACTGGCAATCAAACCCCAAACAAGTTCTGGGTTATTCTCAAACAAGAGAGGGCCAGGCTGCAGCCCGTAGATTTGAAACGCCACAAGCATAACAGCTGTTGTCGCCGAACCTGGTATGCCAAGTGACAGAAGAGGGATCATACTAGCGCCAGCCGAAGCATTGTTCGCAGCTTCCGGACCACCCACACCTTCGATCATCCCCTGACCAAATTTCTCGGGTGTTTTTGATATTCGTTTTTCAATTCCATAAGCCATGAAGGACGAAAGCGTTCCGCCAGTTCCAGGTAATGTGCCAAGCGAAAAGCCGACCATGGTTCCGCGAACCCAACTGCCGATTGAGCGTTTCCATTCCTCGGCGGTCATTCCAAGCTTTGTCTTGATTTTCGAGAGTGGGGTAGTGGTGTCGTCACCGCCTGAAGCAACCCACAGGGCTTCCCCAACCGCAAACAAGCCGATCCCCGCTAAGACAACATCAATACCGCTGAATAGTTCTGGAATGCCAAAAGTCATGCGCTCCACGCCAGACTGCATGTCGATTCCGATCATCGCGATCATGATACCCAACGCAACGGAAAAAATGGATTTCGCCATGGAGTTGCCTCCGATCGTCGAAACCATAATCAAGGCAAGCAGCATTAAGCTGAAATATTCCGTTGGGCCAAACAACAGCGATACGTTGGCGATGGCTGGTGCGACTAACATTAGGACAACAACAGCAAAAGTCCCACCCACGAACGATCCCAGCATTGAGGTCAAAAGTGCCGCTCCTGCACGCCCATTTTTTGCCATTGGATGACCGTCAAATGTGGTCACAGCGCTCGAAGAATCCCCTGGCGTGTTTACGAGAATGGAGGTGATTGAACCACCATACATGGAGCCCGAGTAAATGCCCGCGAACATGATTAATGCGGAAAGCGGGTCAAGTCCAAAGGTCAGGGGCAACAAAACCGAAATAGCAACGGCCGGCCCAAGCCCAGGAAGAACACCTATCGCATTGCCTAAAAAGACACCTATGAAGCCAAACAATAAGTTTTCCGGCTTGGCTGCAGCCAGCAGGCCATTTCCCAGATTCTCAAGAACCGATGGCAGTGAGTCGAACATTGTCGTACCTCATAAGAAGGAAAGAAGGGGCTTAGGGTAATTGAACGCCAAGCAAGGATTGAAAGAGATAGAAGACTGCGCCCGTCGTCAGGATTGAGACCACCGCGTCGCGAAGCCAAGCCTTTGACCTCATCAGCCGACAGAATACAAAGAAAAACAACGGGGTCGTAATCAGAAAGCCAAAAAACTTAAGGCCGGCTACATAAGCCAATAGCGTTGCGACGGCAGTCGCAAATCTCTTGAGATCAGGCTGTAGGCTAACCTCTTCAGAAGCAGCCAGTTTAATTTGGGTGCCAGCGATGGCTGGCTGGGGCCGAGGCAACATGCGCAGAACACGTGGTGTCAGCAATAGAAGGAGCGCCGCCAACATGATCGATCCAACCAGAGTTGGAAAGAAATAGGCATCAACTGGCATGCCGGCACCACCACCTTGGGCCAGGCCCATGCGCGCGAGTAATCTTTGGGTATTGGTGCTATCTTCAGCAATAAAGCGACTGAATGACTGCCCGGCCAGATAGCTGTCTTGCCAGTTATTCTGTTTGAGAATGTCTTGCCAAGCTTGGGAGCTGCGTGCCTTATCAACGGCATCCAAAAGCGCCTGCCGGTCCGCTGGCTTAAGTCCCGGTGCGGCCAAGAGGCCCCGCCAGTTCTCGAATACAACGTCTACACCCAGCTCGGAAAAGGTAGGCACATCCTTTGAAACAATCCGAGTGGGCGAAGAGACCCCGAGGAACCGCAGCTTACCAGCCTCCGCCAAGGCTTGCCATTCGCCATATCCTGCGACGCCGACTGAAACCTGACCACCTAAAACAGATGCCGAGGCATCGCCGCCGCCGGTAAATGCGACATAATTGACCTTTCGTGGGTCGACGCCAACCTTCTCAGCGAAAAGTCCAATGAAAACATGATCGGCGCTACCAGCCGAGCCGCCAGCCCAACTTATTGATTTTGGGTTAGCTCTTAAAGCTTTGATTAGATCATCCAAAGTCTTTAGAGGCGAATTGGTCGGAACTGCAATGACTTGGAATTCACTGGTAAGGCGGGCGATAGGGGTCGCAGATAGAAGGGAATGGCGGCTATTGTGCATCAATACCGCTCCAGTCATGCCGAAGCCGCACACCATCAGTTTGCTGCCGTCGCCTTTGTCGTTCTCGACTAACTCACTCAGCCCGATTGTTCCGCCGGCACCGCCACGATTCTCAACTGTGATCGGCACCGAGGAAACTTTCGCCTTTTCCATGGCGATTTGCATAAACCGGGCGGTCTGGTCCCATCCGCCACCGGGATTTGCGGGGGCCGTGATGGTAAGAGTGGATGCTGCAGGCCATGTCTGATCAGCTTTTGCGATCGCTGGTGAAAAAACGGGCAAGATGGCCAAACAAAGCAGGGCCAAACCAGATCCAAATCGAGAAGCCATCGCAGCGATTGGGCTATGTTGACGCCCCGTCGCAGCCTGATCAAGCCGATTATGGTACAATGAGTCCAGTTTCATGGGGCCGTTTCCAAAATGATTTCTAGTCCAAGTTTGCTCATATCTCTGCTTGGGACCTGAGTCCTTTGAAAAGACGACGAGTTAACGAGTCCGCGTAGGAAGCACCCTCTACCCGCTCCTCAGAGCTGGCAATCAGACAAATGTCGTATGCTTTAGGCCATGCCGCTGGCAGACTCAGTGGATTTCATTTCATGGCATCCATCATTTGACGGATTGCAAGAACTGGCACGACACAGCACCGTTCCCGCCAGCAATGCAGCGCACAGGCGCTCGAAGGTCTTGGGAGGACACAATGTCACACGAACAGTCTGGAACAACCAGCTTTAGATTTCGCAATTCTGCTAGCAATGCCGTTTCGCTTCTGGCGCTAGGAGCGCTGATAATTGGGTTTACGCCCTTTTCAGCTCATGCGCAGCAAGCACAGTCTCAACAAAGTGCACCTGAGCGTGAAGCAGATGTGATTGTGGTTACCGGATCTCAGATCCGCTCCAATCAGGACTTTAAATCAACCTCGCCCATTCAAACTGTCGACGCAGGTGTTATCCGCAATACAGCCGCTGTACAGCTTCAAGACTTGTTTAAAGGCCTGACAGCTAACTCCGGCTCGCAGACATCCAACGAGCAAAACGCGTTGCAGGGGGTCTCGCAATTCTCTCTTCGGGGGTTAGGCGTTGGTTCTACGTTGACCTTGATTAATGGTCGCCGCGCGGGGTTAGCACCTGTCACGGATGAGACCGGTCAGTTGTTCACTGACTCTAATGCGTTTCCGGTTAACTTCATCGAACGGGTCGAAGTGCTGACAGATGGGGCTTCGGCAACATATGGTTCGGAAGCTGTAGCAGGGGTGGTCAACATCATAACCCGTAAGCGGTTCGAGGGATTTGAAATTACTGCGGACGCACGTACTTCCACCAACGAGTCATACCAACTGGGTGCCGCCTATGGTCGCGCGCTCGACAAAGGTCGCTTCACGATTTTCGCAAATTACCGGACCCAAACCGGCAATTTCCGCAGTGACATCGACGTGATCAGGGAAGCTGACGCAAAGAATACCATTGATAATGTGCCAATCGGCGCAGTGTTTAACTCTGGGACGAGCGCGCCGGGCATTTTTACGCGCGCGTCGCCATCAGCAACTGCACCTGGCGGCTTTGTACGGGTCGGCAATACATTGGCTGACCCTGACTGTGCTGCGGCCGGCGGCATCCTTCGCGGGGCTAGCTGCCGATATCCGTTCATCGATCAACGTCGATTGATTCCGGAAGAAGACAAGTTTCAAATATTTGCGCAAGGCGAGTACAATCCAAACGACAAGCTTAAATTGTACTCGGAACTGAGTTTCTCGCGTAACGAAATTCGCGACGCAATCGGCGGCACCGTTTTGAACCGGACCCAAGTTGCTGGCGGCTTTTTGGTTCCTGCATCGCATCCGTTCAATTACTTCGTCGCAAGCGGCACGGGTATAAGTTACGCAGGTCCTGCCGCTTTTGCGGCGGCCACGGCTGCGGGAACGCCATTGACGGCAGTCCCCCTGATCTTTCGCGGCCGGCCGCTGGGAGCGGCATATGACGGGGATGCGGCAAAGGATATCACCACGATTTTCACGAACCAGCGTCTTGTTCTAGGAGGTGATTATAGCCTCAATGATAATTGGACCTTGTCGGCCAGCTACACAAACTCCAACAACCGCTACACCCGCAGCCAGCCTTACGATTTTGACTCCATCCTCTTTCAAAAGGCCATCACCGACGGTTTGTTCAACCCGTTTGGAACATCGATTTCCAATCCAACACTGATTGGCCGCGATGGCCGTTCGCTAGCAGGCAATACCGAGGATGAGATCAATTTGTTTGCTTTCACAATCAAGGATGAAGGCTCAGTTTCTCAAGTTGTGGCGGAAGTAGTCCTAAGTGGCGAGACAGGCTTTAAGCTGGGTGGCGGTAACGTCGCTGTCGCGGTAGGCGCTCAGCATCGGACATTGGGCTATAAGAATACGCCGGACCTGCGCCGCCAATCGGGACGTAATGGACGTGACGAAATCGAACCTGCGATCCCTTATACAGAGCAATCTGTTTCAGCCTTCTTTGGTGAAGCCTCGCTTCCTGTCAGCGAAAAGCTGCAAGTCCAAGCGGCACTTCGTTATGAAGATTATGGTGATCGCGGCGGTTCGACACTCGATCCAAAGATTTCAGCCAAGTTCGATGTAAACGACGTATTCGCGCTGCGGGGCTCATGGGGGACATCCTTCCAAGCACCCTCCATTCGCCAGATCGCAGGGTCTGTAGGCAATGATAGCGTTACTGATCCGAGGCTTGGCGCTGCCGGCGGATCTTTCAACGTCACTGTTTTTACTGCGGGCTCTTCTTCACTGGAATCCCAGTCAGCTGAGAACTTGAACCTTGGCTTTATTGTGAATGGCTACCATGGTCTAAGCATTGCAGCAGACTATTTCACTTACAAATACGAAGAACTGATTCTGCCCGGTGGCGATCCACAATCCATCGTGGATGCCGTTGAGGCCGGTCGTTTGCCCGCAAGCCGTGTGTTCCGGGATGCTGCGGGGCAGTTGCGGTCGGTGTTTAGTGAATTCTTGAACCGGGGTAACGCGGAAGCTGCCGGCTTTGATATCAACGCTCGCTGGGCGCCAACGACTTGGCCAGTTGGGGATTTAGTATTTGATGCCTCTGCGACCATCATTACAAAGTTCCAATCGTCGGAGTTTGCAGGTCTTGATGGGAAGGGCAACCTAAAAGGAAGCCGTAACTTCGCCAATGCCTTTGGATCGGTACCTGACTTCAAACTCAACCTCGGCGCAACATTCACACTAGATAATCACGCTTTTAACACCTCCGCCCGATTTATCGGCGAGTACACCGACGACCAATCCAGGCTTCCCATTGAATCGCAGCTGACAGTGGACGTGCGGTATACCTATCAATTCGAACATTTGTTTGGCGGCGATGGGTCAACATTCACAATCGGTGCTGTCAATGTATTTGATGTTGACCCGCCAACAATTTCGGCGCGTCCAATTTTTGATACCGAAGTCCACGATCCAAAAGGCCGACAGATCTATATAAGCTTAAGGCACAAGTTCTAACGTCCTTGAGCAGGAACAAGAGAGGATCAATATGGGGGATGGGCTATGAATGGCCATCCCCCCTTTCCGTATTTCATCGCCGGTCGACGAGAGGATATCCCAATGCAAAACTTCCGAGCATTGATTGTCATGTTTTGCTTCTTCGGGCTTTCAGCATGTGTGCACAAAAGCCATGGGCCTAAGCCTGACTTCGCTGGGCAAACGTTGGTTGTGATGAGTTCAGGTGGCTTCACTGCGGCCTATCAAGTGCTGGCACCAAAATTTGAGCAGGAAACAGGTGCAAAGCTTATTTCTGTCTATGGTGCGTCATCGGGAGGGGCAACCGACTCAATACCAGAGAGATTGAAGCGTGGTGAACTAGCTGATGTAGTCATCTTGGAACGAAACAGCCTTGATAACTTGGCAGCCACAGGATTTGTGAACCCGAACTCAACGCAGGATTTAGTGCGTTCCCAAATTGGCATGGCGGTGCGAGAAGGCGCGCTAGTTCCCGATATCTCGACGAAAGACAGCTTTATTGCAACATTGTTTCAAGCAAGTTCAATCGGATACTCAGCCAGTGCCAGCGGACAGCATCTAGCCTCAGAAGTGTTTCCAAAAATTGGGTTAGTTGGCCCTCATGAAATGAAACTCAAGCGCATTGTCAGCGAACGTGTCGGAGCTGTTGTCGCGAGAGGCGAAGTTGAAGTTGGCTTTCAACAGGTAAGCGAGATATTGCCAATCAAAGGCGTCAGATATGTCGGACTGATCCCTAGTGAATTTCAAAGGACTACCGTGTTTTCGGCGGGAATTGCTAACTCAAGTCAAAAGGCGGAACTGGCACAAGTGTTCATTCAGTTCGTTTCTTCTAAAGATGTTGCCGAAGTGATTGATGGAACAGGATTGGATGCGTTGTCAAAATACAACGGCATGCCTCAGGGCAAGTTTTAATCTCGCAGGCTCAATTGCGGTCATCAATTGCACAAAATGTCTTTGCTGCGTAACCGTGGCACAACTTCACACTTAGGCAAAGTAAAGCGGCTTCACACAGCCTCGGCCGAAAGGGGATGGTGTGGTTTTAATGCTCGATCCATGAAATGCAGATGGATTCCGGCGTCACAGTTGTGACCGCAAGCAATAATGTTACTGTCGAAGATCAAGCCAACGGCGGTCTTATTGTATCGCCGCCGGGGCGAAATTATTGAAAGCGGCTCGGACGTTCGAGACCAAAACACTCACAAAGCCTTGCAACATCAAGATAGTCGATTTGCCGAGGTTCAAAGCCGTTCCGAAACATCAGGACGAAAGGTGCAGCGATACAGCGAACTTGCAGTCCATCAAGTTCGCCAGCACCACTTAACGAACCAGCAGGATAGGCGGAATTCTCGCTTGGTTCACTCAGAATCCCAACACCGTCGGCGTTTAAGACAAAGCCGTGCAGATCAACCGAACCTTTAGAACGATGGGTGAAAACCGGGTTCCACGCGCGAGCGCCATCGTTTTTGTTTGGATGATAGCCTAGCGAGCCAAGGAGCGTTTCGAAACGCGGTAAGTCCCCAAGATGTATCGCGAGATCCAGGTCGGAATGTGGACGCGTTTGTTTGCCAATGAGCGCATCGACTCCCCACCCGCCATCGACCCAGAAGGGCAGATCAGCAGCTTCAAAGGCACGACAGAGCGCAACGACTTCTTTGAGCAACATCGAGCACAACCCTAGCATCGAAACGCTCGAAAGGCGAATGGCTGCATTCCATCCATTTCTGCCAGACCACCACGGCGTCAGGGCTGTCTGCTCCTGGCCGCTCGTTGGAAAGGCTTGTATGACTGACTCTGGCCGAAAGGAGATGATCTGCTTTGGGGGTGGCAGGCGGGGGAAGCGGACGTTGAGAGGCGGGCCGAGGCGAATTTGTTTGTCATCAGTGGCATTGGAGATCTTGCATTTTGGGCGGGTTGCATACTGCGACGTGGAGTGGATTGCCTTACATTCTTCTTGAGGAAGGTCAGTCACCAAAAACTTCTTCCCGCCACATATTCCTGCTGAGCATAAGCCAATTGCAACAGTGTCATTCTCGGTATCGAAATCAAAAATCGGTCACCCCGACACATTGTGGCATCGTTGCAAGTGGTCGATTCGCTCAGCCGTCCCTGTCCTCAGGAGAATCCTCATCCGGATTCAAACGATCGGCGACGTTCCTGATCAGCAGTAATGCATTGTCGGAATAAGGATCAATTCGCGCCTCCGCGCCATCGCCAAAGACGATAATGACTGGCCCCAAGAGGCCTTGCCGCAATCCCACAGCGTCGCTCAGTTCGCGATTGTATTCTGTGCCACCCTTTCCCCGCCAGTATAGTGTATTGCCTCTCCAACGCATCCTTGATCGGCGCGCCTGGCCATATTGGAAGATCGTGATCATCGTGCCGCATCCAAAGGCCATGATCAGCCAAAACAGGATGGTCATCTGACTTTTGCCGTCCGGTCGGGAAGATCCCACAAACAGCCAAATATAGGCCATGAACAGCGTAAGCAGCGCGCCACTGCAAATTGCAACTGCATACATGGCACCCGGCTTTAGGCTGCGCCAGCCTCGTCGGTCAGTTGGGCTTTTGCTGCCCCATGTTGTGATCGCGAACACGACCAGCGCCGATAAGAGGCCGATCACAATGTGTCTGGTCCAGTCGATTTCCATTAACCATCCCCGATGCTCCAACAGCATTCTAACAGGCGTTCGTTGATGGCACGTTGATGTGCATGACTATTTGAATGAATGTCCGCTATCGGGCTTCAGTGAATTGCGCGTTATTGACCTAGTTTGGCGCAAAGCAGACCCTACCGCCCCAATACCGATCCCCAAGCAGAGATCGTTTACGATGGGTTTGGTGTTGTCGTGCGCCATGCCGGCGCGTTCGACGACGAACCTGACGGGTCACGCTCTTGCTCAGAATGAGAGGATCAGCGCTTTGGCAGGGGAAATGCTTCCGGTTACCATTGCTTCATAGTTTGCCATAACTAGGTCTGGCCCGGCGTGGTGCTCGATCTGGACCATATCCTGTAGCTTGGGCAGGAACGCTAGGTTTGCTTTTTCGATTCGGCGCATCATTTCTGCGGGTCCCCAATCGCTTTCGCGCTTCAGCATTTGCCCAGGGGCGAAAAAGAAACTTGGTGCCGGTCCGGGTAACTTCTCGCGGTTGCGCGGCGCATCCCAGTGCGTTGCGCCGACTGCAATACTCGCCGTGATATTATCCTTGAAATGACAGTGCAAGGTGGCCAGTAACGTTCCGTTTCCGGACATATCAACAAAAACGGTAGTGATCGTCGACGGCAACAAGTTCACATCGTCATAGCCCACGACCTCGTCGAACAAATCGACATCGCGCAAAAAGGCTAGGTTGTTAGCCGAGGTCAGACCCACCAGCTTGACGGGGCGGTTTGCCAATTGGCTGATGAAATGCGCCGTTCCCAACGCAGTCTTCGAGGATGCACTGCCGATTATGACCTGTGTAGCGCCGAAAAAATCATTATCCTGCAGATAGTCGGCTAATACATAGCCCGTAAAGCAAAGCGGGAAAAGTACTGAGCGTGCATCCGCCGCAGCTATCAGTTCTGGCGGGTCGCTTTCGGTACGCTGATATCGGTTGTACATCTCCGGCAAGGGCAAACGATGGTCAGCCCCATCGACAAAGTTGCCTGAGGTAATGGTCACTGGCTTCATAACCACATGCGATGCCATGGGCAAAAAGCCCCAGAACTTGCTACCGACCGGAAGCGAGACACAGCGTGACTCAATCACTTCGGCAAACCCCCACACTGGGACGATGCCCCATTCATCGCCTTCGACAGGAAAGTACTTCCAATACCCGATCATATCACCTGATAATGCGTAGCTCACATTATTGGCGGTGAGGCCAAACTCGCCGGTTTTTACGAGAACTTCCCCTTCGGAAAGTGAGGGCAGAGGAACTTGCTCAATGCGGGATTGATCGAACTTGCGGCGGTTTACCAGAAGGCGTGTGTTCGTCATTCTAATCGACTTTCTGCTGGTTAGTGTTTCGAGACATCATCTGGTGTTGTCGCCTTCGTTCGCATGGCCAACCAGAGGAAGAGAAGGATCACCGGAATAGAGATCACGCTGACATAGTGCTCCGGCGGGTGATGGCCGTTGGTTGGGATATGCTTGATCCAGCCCGACCAGCTGATCAGGATGCGTTCGAGCAAGCCGACTACCAACAGCAATGGCACCAGCGTGCGGTACCGCAACCCCACTGCGACCGCCACAATCCCATGAGCAAGCTGGGTCGCCCCTGCCCAAGCAAACATGGCAAAGACACGCTCTGCCCCGTAGGCCAGATCAAGTCCGCCAATAACGCCCGCACCGCCATCGGGTAGGAAACTATGGATCATGCCGCTTAAGGCTTGGCTCAATCCAGAAATCACTAAGAACCATGCCGAATAACGCGAGCCATTGTAGTAAGAATTAGTGCTTGGGGGCAGGAACGCGGTCATCGCGAGAGCTCCTGAGTGAGATGAAAAAGGGCTACTTGGCGTGCGAGTAGCCCGCTTTTGTGATCGGCTTGCCATAATCGGCACCAACAGCAAAGAAGAACCGCCCTGCCCCAAACCAAGAATGCTGTTGGCATAAAACTGTCCTTGACCCACGTTCCTGATCGTTGTTATTGCATACCTAGTGCCATAACATGGACATTGCAAGTGATGAGAACGGTCGAGCAGATGACGGGCCGAATGTTAGCAGAAAAAGCGGTGGTTGCCGGCAAACTGATAACATTCGAGGCGACGTCACTGGTAAGCCGATAACGCAAGGAAATGCTGACAATGAAAATTCTCCGCACCGATGATAGTCAATTCGAAGGGTTGGTCGAATGGCAATACCCACCCCACTACACGGAAATTATCGATGTTGAGAGCGGCACTCCGATCCGGATCCACCATGTTGAAGCAGGTGATCCGACTGGGCCAGTGGTACTGCTCATGCATGGCAATCCCACCTGGTCCTATCTTTATCGGCACATGATTCCGGGCCTCGCTGCCGCTGGAAACCGCGTGATTGCTGTCGATTTGGTTGGCCATGGCCGTTCAGACAAGCCGTCCGAAAAAGCGGATTACACCCTTGCCCGACACCATCAATGGATGCGGAGCTGGATCGAGACTCTCGACCTGAATGGGGTAACTCTTTTCTGCCAGGATTGGGGCGGCACGATCGGCCTTGGCATGGTGGCATTCATGCCCGAGCGCTTTGATCGGGTGATTGCTTCAAACACTGGCGTTCCAGCGGGCGAAGGCGGCAACGACATGCTACGGCAATGGCTGGCGATGATGGACATGGCGACTGAATTTCCTTGGCAAGTCCTCTCCATCATCGGGGAAGAGAAGGTTCCAGCCTATCGTGCACCCTATCCGGACGCCAGCTTTGAGGCAGGCCCATGCAAGTTCCCGGTGCTGATATCGATCTTTCCCGAGAACCCCGGTGTGCCGCTAAACAAGCAGGTACAGGAGCGTTTGGCCCAGTTTGAAAAGCCGTTCCTGACCATTTGGGGTGCCCTCGACATTGTCGCACCTGGCGGAGACAAAAGACTGCAGCAACTTATTCCTGGAACAAAGGATCAGCCGCATCAGGTCTTGCCCAATGCAGGTCATTTCATCCAAGAAGATGCGCCGGATGAACTGGTGGAAGCCATTCTAGCCTTTGTTAAGGCAACATAGGTGTCACTTTCCTATTGCCTGATTGTGTCATAAGCAGGTATCAATCTTTGGATGGCCAAGAAACCTCCAAAGTTTGACCTCCCACACGTGGCACCTGACAAAGACGGACGCAAGAAGCGCAGCCAGTCGAGCCGAGCGAACATTATTCAGGCACTGCTGCACTTTGTCGGAAATAACGATTTTTCCCCTAGTGCCTCCAAAGTTGCCGAGAAGGCAGGGGTGGGCCTGCGAACAGTTTTCCGCCAGTTTGACGATATGGAATCTCTCTATCGGGAAATGAGCGACGCCATAGAAGCCAAGGTCCTGCCGATCATGCTTGAGCCACTCGAAGGCGAAAGCTGGAAAAGCCGCATGTTCTCGACCGCTGAACGCCGGGCGAAGGTGTTCGAGATGATAATGCCCTATCGTATCTCCGCTAATTTGAAGCGTTTTCAATCAGACTTCCTGTTACGAGATTATCGACGGATGTTGTCGCTTGAAAAAACAATGATCGAAACCCTGCTGCCTGAATCCGTCCGAGCGAACCCAGTAATTGTACACGGCATCGACGCGGTACTCAGCTTCCAAACTTGGCGCCTATTACGCCATGATCATACACTGCCATATGACGAAGCATCCGCGGTAGTGAAGCAATTGCTCAGCGCGGTGCTAGCCGATTTACCGGATCAATAAGATAACCGCGCTTAGTTCGAGAGACCTGCCCCCTTACTTTTTCAAGGCTGCCAGCCAAAAGGTTGTCACAACTTCCTACCAGGCCTGACTACCATGTGAAAATCGAAGATGCCCAACAAAGCCATGGCCTCCGCGGATGACACGATCAACCGACCTAACTAAGCGAGGTGAGCCGACAGCGATCCACCGAGCAAAATCGCAATCAAACTTGACAAGAAAATGATATTATGGCGCTACTAATGTCATAATATTGTACAGGATGAGGCAACAACGTGACGAGGCCTAAGCAACAATCAAAGTTAGTCATCCTATCCAACCAATGCGGGCAGAGAACTGCCCACTTAGGACATCCACGTTAATGCACACAATCCCATCCATGTCGGGCTTAAACCAAGGACACCCCACTCATGACCTATAACCTTTGGGGCACGCCAAATTCGCTCTATACCGGCAAGGCACGGAGCTATCTGATCAAGCAGGGTATAGCCTTCACCAACAGGGCTGCAGGTGAGCCGCACTTTCTAAAGGACGTCACATCGAAAGTCGGGCGTTGGATTATACCGGTTCTCGAAGGCTCGGACGGACTGATCATTCAGGATGGTGCGGACATTATCCGCCATTTCGAAGCCCAGGGACCGACCCGCTATCCTGCTTTTCCTGCAACGCCGCGGCACGCTATTATCGGCCAGATTTTCGAACTGTTTGGCGGCGAAGGGATGTTGCGCCCTGCTATGCATTATCGTTGGAACTTTGACGATGCCAACTTAGCTTTTCTCGCGTTGGATTTCGCCCGGTCGCTTGCCCCGACCCATGCGCCGCCAGAGGTTCAGGCCGGGGTTTTCGCAATGGCGAGTGGGAGGATGCGCATGGCGATGGCGGGCTTTGGCGTCACCCCCCAAACAATACCAGCTATTGAAGCATCCTACGCCGAGTTCCTAGCGTTGTTTGATACCCACCTCGCCAGTTCGCCTTATTTGTTGGGTGGCGCTCCGACTATCGGCGATTATGGCTTGATCGCGCCGCTTTATGCCCATCTTGCGCGCGACCCCTACCCCCAGCGATTGATGCAAAGCAGCGCGCACCGCGTGTGGCGATGGACCGAGCGGATGAACCGCGCGGATTCAGATGCTGGCGAATATGGTGCTCCCGACCCAGTCTTGCTTGCGAATGACGCTGTGCCCGAAACGCTTAAAGCGCTGATGCGCTTTGTCGCAGACGACTATCTGCCCGAGGTTCGCGCCTATGTCGCCTTTATCAACGACTGGCTTGCCGCCCGGCCCAACCTTGAGACGGGCACCTCAGGGCTTGATCGGCCGCAAATTCGCCAACTCGGCGAGATCGAATTCGTTTGGAGGGGGCACCGGGTGAAAGCCTGGGCCATGCACTATCGGCTCTATCTGCTCCAAATGGTCCAAGCGGTTTACGACGCCGCCGATGAGACTGCGCAGACCAGCATAGCCTACTTGCTCGCCGAAACCGGACTTAGCGAGCTTATAACCCTGCGCACCACGCGCCGAATCGACCGTCGTGAACATCTTGAAGTCTGGAGTGCGCCGGTCTGACGCGCTCCATAGGCCCCTCTTCGTGAAAGGTATTGACTATGCTTAAGCTTCATTTTGCGCCTAACTCGCGCGCCGGCCGGATCGTTTGGTTGCTGGAAGAACTTGGACTGCCATATGAAATCAATAAGATGGCATTCCATCCCAGTGCGCTGAAATCGGATGAACATCGCGCACGCCATCCCCTTGGCCGTGTCCCCGTGCTTGAAGATGGCGATGTGTCGATTTTTGAGTCAGGCGCTATCGTCGACTATATTCTCGAACGCCATAGAAATGGTGGGCTAAAGCCCGCAGTGACCGATCCGCAATTTCCCGCTTATCTGCAATGGTTCCATTATTGCGAGGGGATGATCATGCCGCCGGTGAACACGATTGTGGTGCACACATTGCTTTTGCCCGAGGAACGGCGCGATGCAACCGTGCTGGGGCAAGCAAAGCGATTGCTGACCAACGCGCTGGCCCCGATTGACGAGGCTCTGATGGGCAAAGACTATCTGATCGGCGCGTTTTCCGGGGCCGACATCATGCTGGGGCACGCCTGCTTTATGAGCAATCGGGTTGGATGCGTGCCTGACGAAATGGCAAACCTCAAAGCCTACGTCGCCCGCATCGCCGCGCGTCCGGCCTTCCAGACCGCTATCACGATGCAATAGGCAGCGGGTAACCGATTGCGCCCCTTGGGGTGCAAGTGGTTGTCAACTATCCGTAGCCCGGTGCACTGGCCAAACCCCAAAGCACAGCAGGGTGCTGGATTGTAACGCGCATTGTCAAAACTGCCTGGAGAGCAGGCAATTTAACTGGATCGGGAGTGAAGCGGGATGGACCCGAAGAATGAATTGAGACTTGTTGGGGTTGGAGCATCGCCTTACACGCGCAAACTTCGCGGGGCGCTCCGCTTCCGCCGCTTGCCTTTCCGCTTTGTTGTTGTGGGAGATAAGCAGGTTAGCGCGCTGCCGGCACCCCCGCTCCCACTCTTGCCCTATATTGTGCTGCCAGGAGCCGATGGCGGGCCGATGACAGCGATGTCCGACACCACGCCGATCCTGAACTGTCTTGAAGAGGTCTATACGGAGCGACGGCTCCGGCCCTCCGACCCTGCATTGAACCTTATAGACCTGCTGCTCGAGGATTATGGCGACGAGTGGCTAAGCAAATGCATGTTTCACTACCGCTGGTCGAATGCGGCAGATACCAAAAAGGCGAGCGCCTATCTGCCCTACTCCCGGGCTGCTCAGATAACGCGGGCGCAAGGTGAGCGGGCAGAACGGGTCTTCGCCGATCGGCAGATTTCTCGTATCGGCGTGGTGGGATCCAATCCGGTTACTGCGCCGATCATCGAGGGTAGTTGGCGTCGCTTTCTGGAGATTTTCGAGGCGCACATCGAGAACCAGCCATACCTCTTGGGGCAGCGGCCCGGTGCGGGTGATTTTGCAGCATTCGGTCAGATGACGATGCTCGTAATCACCGATCCGACACCAGCCAAGGTTGCCATGGAGGTATCACCTCGGGCTTATGCTTGGACCGAAAGGCTGGAGGACGTAAGCGGGCTCGAAGTGAGCGAGGCCGATTGGGTCGACCTATCAGATCCCCCCGCGACATTGCATAGCCTGCTTTGCGAAGTTGGCCGGGTCTATGCGCCCTTCATGATCGGCAATGCGAAGGCGGTCGCTCAGGCTGCAAAGCAAGTGGAATGTGAGATAGACGGCCAGCGCTGGGTACAAGAGCCATTTGTCTACCAGGCAAAATGCCTTGGTTGGCTACGGAAGACTTATTTTGATCTGGATGCAACGGCTCGCGGACGTGTTGACCGTCTTCTCCAAGGTACGGGCTGCGAGCCCTTGTTTGCGCCGGGATGAAAAGTACGACGCCAAAGTGCCTCAATTAGGATGTTTGGAAACATCTCGCTTAGCCTGTTTCCTCGCTCAACTTGACCCGGGAGACGCTTATGGTCATGCCATGAGTTTGTAGTATCTTCATGAAACTTGAAGTGCGTCCATTCTTTGTCCGATTAAACGTCTCCTTTAAAGAAGGGGTCAATACCCTCCCGTTGACCATCTCTGGCGCAAAGCAGACACGCCGCGCTAGCCAAAAAATCATCATCAAATGTCCCGTTCTGGTAGCTAAAGCGGCGACTTAAGACGACTTACATGCAACGACACACTGCAAGTTATGGCCCCTTCAACATGACTTGCGAAAAAATTCATCAAAACAACACGGTAAAAGCATCGGCAAGTCCCCTCCTTATATCTTGCTATTCTGCCTCAAATCCAACTCACTCTGACGCACTCTGATTTAGCTGACTTACCCGCCAATATATCCAAGGCAATAAGCCATGTTCGGCTAACCAACTGCAGCAGACCTCTAGGTTCAGCCAAAGCAGCATGTCTGCTTGGCACCAACTGTTGCCATTTAGGGTGGGTTGGCGGTTGCTCGAAAGCGGACGTTTACTGCGCAGCGCGTTACGCACGGATCGTAGCGCCTGTCTTCACCAAGGTCATGCGGGTGTCAAATCAGCATTGATTTCATTGCTCCAAGGCTGTCCTGAGCGGATCATGGCGTTGAGGTGTATGAGGAGTTTTTTGGCGATGCGCCCCAAAGCCTCGGGTCTTGAAAGCGCGAAGTGCGATCAAGTGGTTTGCGCAGGCATTTCATTCAAAGCGGCTGTGACGCTGAACGTGAAAGTTGACCCCACGTCGGGGGTGCTGCTCAACGTTACATCACCGCCCATCGCTAGGGCCAGTTTTTTGGTAATGACGAGGCCGAGGCCTGTGCCTTCTTGAGCACGCGTTGCGCTGCTATCGACTTGAACAAACGGTTGGAATAGTCGTGCCTGATCCTCAGGCGTGATCCCAATGCCTGTATCTGCAACAACGATCGTAAGCGTCGGATTTGGTTTGTTTTGGTCGAGGCCAACACTGATGTTTACTTGGCCATTTTGGGTGAACTTGCAGGCATTAGAGGCTAAATTCAACAAGCACTGTTTCAGGCGGAGGCCATCGATTGTAAGGGCTGGGATATCCCCGTTCACAATAACAGTAACGTCCGTGCCCTGCTTAGCCCCGATCGGGCGAACAGTATCAGCGACATCGTGAATTAGGGGGGCAATATCCACGAGACCGGAATTTAATTTGAAGCTGCCTGATTCAATCGCGGAAAGATCAAGCACCTCAGTTATCAAGTTTAGCAAGTGATCAGCGGCAAAGCGAATTCGGCGCGCATCTTCAGCGCTCGCCATCTCGGGGGCTCTCTCAAGGTCTTCCTCAAGCATTTCCGAATAGCCGATGATGGAGTTAAGCGGCGTTCGCAATTCATGGCTCATGGTAAAAAGGAACTGCGACTTTAGCCGGCTGGATTCCAAAGAGGCTTGCTGCGCAGAAGCCAAGGCAATTTGCTTATTGACCTGGGCACGCGCGACTAACCATGCCAGAGCCCCCGCTAACACCACCAAGCTCAACACCAGAAACGCAAGCCTTGAAAATTCAGCGCTACCTGGCCGTTCGTGGTCCCACAGGAGCGTCACGCCGCCGACATTCAAACTCACAACCGCCTTTTGTGTTGCGGTCTTACCGCTTGGTGCGAGGCGGAGGTTTTCGAGGCCGAGGGTCTGGCCGATTGCTTTGAGCTTGGCTTGATCCAAGGCGTCAATCAGCACCACGCTGTCGCGAACAGGTGCGCTGCCTGTTTCAGGCATAATTGGCTGAGATGCGAGGATGAAGAGGGTGTCGCCGGAGCTGAACACGTTAGTGGACGGTCGCGGACCGGCTGACGCTTTGTGGTTCTTCTTGATAATGGCATCAATGGCCGCCCTATTGGCAGGTATCCCGTCCATAACCCAAGAAAAGCGTGTTTGGCCATCGCGGACGATCCAGACCTGAGCAAAAAGTTCTGAGTAATATGTTTCTCTTATCCACACGTCATCCCAACGCGTTGTGATTTTGTCGTAGGAATCCTGCCAGTGCCCCCAATCCAATGCGAGATCTTGGAGACGCAAGGTTTGCCCACTGAATTCATTCGCAACCAGCTGTTGAGTATTGGCTTCAAACGCCTTGTCTTCCGCCTTCGCGAAATAGGTCAGTAGACCGAGCGCCATCACCAGCACGGCCGACACAAGCGCAAAAATAGGCACGCCAACACTTGCCCAAGCCTGCTTTCGCAGCTCAGCTGGAAGGAGAGTGTGCGGCTGGGAAGCAGCCGTAGGAAACGATGATACCAACTCAGGTCGCCCTCTAAGAGGCAACGAAAGTACCAAAGAAGCCTTGTTAAATGATTTATGACAAAGTGTAGAAGATTGGATTTAAATGCATCTACTTAAGATGTATTTATTGAAATCGAAAATTATCATGGGTAGGGCTTTTGACCTAAGTAATTCGGGTGCGAATGTTTGACAAATTTGCGCCCTGTAATGAAGGAAGAATTGGACATTTAGCTTTATGAGTTGTCTGCTTTGCGCCAAGGGTGGTCGTTTGGGGCGGGTTGGCGTTTGCTTGGAAGCGGACATTTATGGCAACAAGAAATGGCTGTATTTCAGCTATACCTCAAGCCAACTTCAATGTGAGTATAAGATCACTCAACGGCCAATCGATCGCGTGTTCCCAGCTGGAAGCTGCGCTCAATGTTCTTGATCTTGTTCTCGATCAGATTGGCTTTTCTCAACGCTAAAGACGCAACCCAGAGAGCACCCCGCGCCGCCATTGGTGTCTTTGCCATTGGCTTAGGGTGGACCCCGAGAAGCCGACGCATAACTCCGTTGGCGTAGTGAGCCCCACGAGTGACTCTTGTTTCCCAGGTCTGAAAATCGAGTGAGAGGGAGACGTTAAACTCATCTAGGTTCTCGACTCTGTGGGGAGAATAAAGAGGCCAGATCAGCGCTTGGCCTGCTTCAAGATCAAAAACTTGGGCGTTTGCGTCGTAGGATTTGTGGTAGGTAAGCTCCTCAGTGGTTGTCAGCATGATCACCTGCTCCATTTCGGCCTGCTTCAGGTGCATTTCATCAGGTGGATAGAGAAATACGCGCTTGCGCCCGCGCAGGTGGAAAAGCATCACGCCAGCGGCGTCAAAATGATAGGGTACCTTGGTGCTGGGCGACGACAATATCAATTGCCCGGTTAGCTTGATTGGTTTGATGCCCAGCTCGCGCGCAATTGATTGAAACGCTTCCTGAATTGGGCTCCACAATTCGAGGTGTGAAGTTTGAACCTCACGCAAGTTGACCCACAGGCGACCAGCCTTGATCTCCGCAAGAATAGTTGCCCCATCAGCCTGACCACGTGTACCGGTCTTGAGGCTCACTTGGCCATCTTCATCATAGCTATAACTGTTGATATCAATAAGTTCTTCCGGGTAATTATCCAAGGCGGCCGCCAGTGCATCGTCGGCTGCAAGCCCACGGGTATGGATATCGTTTGTAAACAATTGTGGCTTTACTGGCATGGACATCAGATCAATCTTCCTTTTGGATTGTGACGTGCACCCATTGTTCGGGCCAGTGGGAGTTAGAGTTTCCCGGCCTAAGTCACGTTAGCGGGCTGGGATCGCCAACGTAATTTGTCAATGAGATCGGGACTTTGTTGCCG